>WNFL01392891.1_pt1 | contig 34347 bp, 61 predicted proteins | sample 5400361 | NCBI WGS metagenome assembly WNFL01 (sample SAMN13153351, study PRJNA577476) | soil metagenome | isolation source: 40 cm soil on Douglas fir-dominated hillslope | place: USA:California | collected 2013-09-17
ATAATGTATGCAAGCAGTGCAAATGTTTTAGGTGTCATCACACCTGGTAACAGTGCTGTCTTGATCAGTAGTGCGGGTGGCGTACCTTCATGGAGTACGACTTTACCATCAGGTATTGCCGCAACCAATATGAATTTAACAACGCCCACATTGGGTGCGGCATCCGCGACCAGTATTAATTTTGGTGGTACATCGTTGGCAAATTATGTGGAAGGAACATTTGTACCAACTTTAACGGGAAGTGGCGCAAATCCAACGTCAGTCACTTATTCACTTCAATTAGGTAAATATACGCGTATTGGAAATGTTGTTAAATGGACGGTTAATATTACGGTATCTGCTTTAACGATTGGAGCTGCATCAGGAAATCTTCAAATATCTGGATTACCTATCACGGCAGGTGGTGCGACTAATCCCGTTGGCACTATAGCAGCAGGCGCTCTAACTTATACCGGAACACAATTATCAACTGTTATTGGTACAGGCACAACGGATGTTCTTGTGTATCAAGCCTCATCAACTCTTAATCTCGGTCTAGTTGCAATTACAGCTATTTCTTCAACTACCGTTATAAATGCAAGTGGAGAATATTATACTTCATAAATAAAAAGGGGTGAATAACCCCTTTTTCTTGTCCTGTTGTGATAAATAATTTATTATTTATTTTCAATTTCAACTTTTAACAAGGAACTGTTATGGAAGAAGTTACACAATTGACATCAGAGAATGCAGCTCTAAAATCAGAAAATCAAAGTTTAAAAGACCTTATCGAACAACTGGACGCGCAATGCAAGGCATTCGACCAAACAACCGTTGAAGTTTTGAAAGCGAATATTAGCCTTAAAGCCGGTGTTGCATTAACTGAAAAAAGACAAGAAAGACTAATGGCAGAAATTAAAGGTTTGAATGAGGTTATTGCAACATTACGAGCAAATCTTGCCGCATATGAATCACCCGAAGAATTTATAACTGTTACCGATTAACAACCAAGGAGTAATATCATGAAAGACAAAAAGGAAAAGAAAGAAATGCCGAAGAAACATGAGAAGAAGAAGAAATAGTTTCTTGACCATCGTTGTTTAATATGTGAAAGTGCCGTCTATAAAAGGCGGCATTATTTTTGCCCCGACGAATTATACGAGAGCGTATGACTGAACTCACACTAGAATTAGACAAAAGAGCATCCGATTCTATCAAGGATTTGATGAGTCATTACCGAGTGGGAAGCAAAGCCGAAATCATATCCAAAGCCATAGCCATTCTAAAGATAGCGTGTCACATTGACAAAACAGAAGGCGAATTGTTCGCACGAAAAGGGAACCATGAAACAAAAATCATAGTGAGATGAAAAATAGGCTCAGGATGGGCGAAAAATTATTAGATGATATCTACAAAGTAAAATCGTTTGATTCTCAACATATCGAAACTCAATTAAATATTGGCAAAATAACTGAAAAAGATAAATTTCTTGCAGCTAAACAAATATTGCTTGGATTGGCAGTCCTTTATATTTTAACGGTCGTGGCCTATTTGTGTAGGCCACTTGAGGGAAATAAACTATTAGACATCTGTACTACGAGCTTTCCGCCACTGGCGACGCTGATTCTGGTGGCTTATTTTCGCGATAAGCAGACTTAGATTTTAAGTCATTATAACATTCCGCAGCGGATTTATGTTGCATTTCTGCGCCTTTTAAGTTTTCTAATGCTCGCACATAATCTTCTCTCTCTATCATATCTTTAAGATGTTTAAAAAAATGGCGCTCAAGCTTTAGATCGCTTTTTATGGACATAACTTCTGACAATAGCCAGAAAATGTTTCCTATTAAAGCGCCTAAACATGTTAGCGTAAAATTATTTAATCCATGTTCCTTTAACATATAAAAATCAATTACGATTGTTGAAATTGTGAAAATCACAACAGCCAATAAAATTTTATAATGTCTCTTATACATTTTAATGTTATCTGCGCTCATTTCTAATTTAAAGCTTAAAAAATCCATTTATAGAATTCCTTTTTCTGTATCAACTGTGAAAATAATAAGCTGATTGTTTTTAATATGGTAATCAACAATTCCACAGAATCGTTTTAATTCTTTTTTATGATTCCATTTGAATTGAATTCGACATACATCTGATCGAAGTATCCCGCATAAAGAAAATCCGCTTCCTGATTCTGTTTTAACAAGCATGAAATTCATTAAATTATTCTTATCTTGCATAACAACAATTTGATCGCCTTTAATCCATTTAAGTTTTCTAAGTACATCTGATCCTATTCTAATGCATACGCGATCTATTAACTCGGAATTCTTTTTAGTTGGAAGAAAGTCTACTACTACTTGATCAGAGGTAAATTTTATTCCGGAAGTACGCCGTGTTTTAGGAACTGTTATCCATTCAATTTCTTCTAGCATTTTTTTAAGATCGCATTTTACTTTTTTCATTTTTAATTTCCTTATTGTCTAATATTAATAAAATCTTTAAAAACTCATCCTCACAGTACCGATAAGGATCATTATCGGCAATTGAACTAAATTGTGTCTAAATGGGGTGTTTTTAGTTTAATTAATGAACAAAACAGCGTATGGACGAAATATATGCAATTAACGGTCATTTTATGCCCAAATTTTGAATAAAATTTATTCATTATTAATATTAACTTTATTATTCATCTTTGCATCCATTCTTAACCCATTCCACAGCTTCCTTGTGACCTTCTTCTGCTTCTTGCCATGTGGAGTATTTCTCCTGATAGTTTGTCCATTTATCCTTGTTTTGAATCATTGTTTCAAATAGCAAAGGAATCATTCCAGGGATTCCGCTATTCACTCCAATCCATACAGTTGAAATCCAGTAGTCACCTACATTAGTTTGATTAACATGTTTTGTGTATTCCATAGACATTTGGGTAATCTGCTTTCCCCATTCGTTAGCCGAACAGGGAATCGCGTTTTTATTTTCATCAAGCCTATAAAACAAGGCGGCCATACAACAGTCTTTTTCTCTACATTCACGATCTGTAAATTGGGTACAGTAAGCTTTCATCAGTTTGGCGATACCTTTAACTTTCCTTTGCTAACAGCAAGACTGTGTTGCCATCCAAAAACTTCTGTGCTTGCTTCTACATTACAATAACCTGTGAATGGATAATTAAATTCAAGCTGGGTATTATTAACTCTATTTTTTGATTCACCGGCTTGCAATGTGAAACGATCACAATTTTGGATTGTTTTGTGATAAGCACCCGCTGCGTTATAACAGAGTGTAGTCGTCATACAAACAGCCACCGTCTGAGGGATGGCTGTATCATTTAAAATAGCATAAGCATGATTTGTAAAAATCCAATATGTTTGATTTGGGCGAGCATATGTCATTGGATCAACATGAACTGTTGTTCCGGTAGTAGAAGGCATAGCAAACGCGGAATTCGATAAAAGTAAAGCGCAAGTTAAAGCAAATTTTTTCATTGTATTCCCTTATGGCATTGGTGGAAGTGGTTTATCGCGATAACAGATATTCTCAATGGCTTTTGTTAGCCATTTGTATTTGAGCATATCATCTTCATTGAAATATTTTTTGTATGGGACAATAAACCCCATTGCGTACCCAATAATCAGGCTTAGGCTCTGATTGATGTGAACTATTTTTTCTATTTCTTCTTCTTCTGTCATCGTAATTCCGTGACCAAATTATTTTTTATTATTACTTCTCTATGTACATCATCTTTCTTTTTACAGCATCTACATTCTATCTTCAATTTTTCCTCAAGTAATCCATCTAAAAAATAGTACCCATAATCGTCGCATACTTCACACTTTACTTTATTGGTCATCTATTACCTCCCAGTCATTTTCAGAAAAACATTCAAAAGAAGGAGTAAAATCAAACTCCCAATTTTTCCTCATATATAAAAATTTTCTATTTTCACTGGATTCAAGAAAACAATCATTCGGCCAGTCTTTTAATTTTATTTTTTCCCCATTCAAAAGATGGCTAATACTGTCTGCAAAAGACATTCTTTCGTCTTCGCCCACGATAAACCAATCTTCGTCAAGAATAGAAAGATCATAATTAAAAATAATACACTCTTGTCGGTAGCATTTAATGTCGCACTCATCATTTATTTGAAGATAGAGCGTTCTATCCGCCCATCCTCTTCGCCTTACTTTCTTATTTATGATTAAATCTTTATATACTTCTTTAAATTCCATTAATGATCCCTCATTGTAATTTAGATTCTTTATAATGAATTTGTGCGATATAAAATTGTTTGCGTCTAATATCCATTAAATCTTCTGAATTCATTTGGCTTATATTAAATTTAATCATTTGCATTTCACCGTCAAACTCAGAAACTTCACCGCATTTAATGCATAAAGTTATATCTCCAACAGACGGTAATACGGATTCATCAAATTCATTTATCGCGCTATCAACTTTATGATCACAATAAGGACATTTTCCTAATCCAACATAGTTTTTATTCATCAGTGATTCCGTAATAAGTTTAGTTTACGGGATTTTAATTTAAAATGTTTGAGACCTTCTTTTTTCTCTAGTCCATAGATATATTCTTCAAAAAATATGGCTACATCAATAGGTGTCGCGCCTTTCGGTAAAGCTTTTACATCTTCGTGATTAACGTGCGCCGGAACTTCGTACTTCTGCAACATTTCCAATACATCCTCTTTACACAAATCCCATCTGTTTTGCAACATGGAAAGCGTGAAACCTTTTCTGTTTTCCAGAAACTCATTCCAATCGGATATTACATTGTTTGCATCGACTTGATTAACAATCATTGGAACTTCAGCGCCTGTTGGAACGTGCTTTGCGAGATGTATTACGAGTTTTTTCTTTTCCATTTGTTATCCTTAACTTTATTACATGTCTTTACAGGACACACATACATTTATTAACTTACCGTCTTTCTCTGAAATATTGTGTTCTGTTAACCTTTCAAAACAAATACAGCAATACGGATAGGGTATTGTTTGCGTATATGGCAAAGAATCAATGTGCTTTTGTTCTGATTCTAGTATTTTCTTTTTATATTCCACGTCCATTGTTGTCCTTAACAATATTTTATACTTCTTCTCTAGTGGAAAATTTTACTTCTTTTATAAAGGATAAATCTTTAAGTGATGTTATAATAGCTTTTTTACATGTTTCAATATTTTCAATCAGTTTTATCTCGCCAGCAGTGGAAGCTTTTATCACATCTAAAATATTTATTAAAGAACCAATAAAAACGCCTATAGTAAGATTCAACAATGGAGAAGTATCAATATCCTCATCACATGGAAAATGTGACTTTAAAATTAATACAAAGTTTTTCACAAGATCATTCGTCATTTGAGGAATTAAATGGTCGAATTGATTATCGTAACTCATTATTATTAATCCTTAACATAGGTGGAAATCGGCAGGATTCGAACCTGCGTACGCTATCTATACAACGACCACGCTTTGACCGCTAAGTTACGATTTCCATAAAAGGTTGGGAAGAGGCCGCGAGTTATACCGACCATCAGCATTTCATCGTACGCTTACTTTGCTGACTACTAGGGTCTTTAGCCCTTCTCTCCCCATAAAACTGGTGGCCTATTTTCCCATGGTTCAAGATGTCTTTATAACATCGAGCAAAGTATCGTCGGCCATAAACTTTAAAATGGAACATCCTCTAAATTATCATCAATAAATCCGTTTGATGGCATAACAGGCATTTTACTTGCTGAAACCTTAGCAAGATAATCCTCTACCTTATTCTTATCCGGATATCTTGCACCTGGAGCTTTTCCTTTTAACTTATCTATCGGAATTTCTCCACCTTTTTCTGTGCCAATACGCAATATTACAGAAGCTCCACGCATGATATCAGAACAAAACTTTCCTTCCTGATATTCTTTAAGCTTTTCAGCAGATTCCGCACAGTGAATAACTTTCCACATCATAGACTTTGTGAACACAAGAAAGTCTCGCACAGGGTGTGTCTTGCCATTCACATCATATACAGACCAGGTAATATCCATCATGGGGTTCCCGCTGTTTTGAGATATTTTATCAATCGAACTATTACAGACAGCCTGATATTCTCCATCCGGCAGTAACTGGAATCTTTCCTGCATTGCTTCCGATTCGGTCAAAATGTCATAATCAAACATTAGGCTCTCGCTCCTTGAGTTGGTAGGGATTTAACATAGTCAATAATCTTTTGTATAACATCTTTTGACAATTCATCAAAACTCTCTGCATTGTGTTTCTCGACCCACTTAATCCATTTCTCTTCAGGAATTGAGAATACATCGATCAACCTTTTTACCTCTGCAATCTGTTCGGCGCTTGCAAGCTCTTGCGGTGCAACATCTTTCTCTATACACTCCGCGCCGTATCGCTTAATAACTTCTTCATAGGAAAATGAAAATGTTTCATTCATCGGAAATTCATCAAGACGAGATTTCTTCGTTATTGCAACATACTTCTCACCTCGGCATTGGGTTTCAAATACAAGGTCAAACATATAACCAAGACGATTATAACAATTATATGTCAGACCTATTACATCCATTTTAGAACCATATTCTTTTTTGGCCTGACAACACACGATAATATTGAGATCAGATTTAAGAAGTAAATTAACTAACAGCTTCATCTTTTTATTTGCAGCGGTAACATGACGACCAAAGTCGCTACCGGTAACACGTTCGCAATCAGCTTGCAGATTCTCGTAAGGAATTGTCATGCTGTCAATCACGAGGGTTTTAAAGTTATGTTTGGTAGACGTTAACTCTTTAACCTGTGTAAGTATTTCGTCAAAGTCGCCGGTTGCTAAAACAGAACCCCCGTTCTGGTTAATCAAATCGGCGTACTTTTTCTTTGACGTGGTATCTTCCGTATCAATGTATGCAGTATGCGGAAACTGACAGGCAGTAAAAGATTTACCCGTACCCATTTCACCATAGAACATCGCCTTCAATCTTTGTTGCTTAACTTCCGGTTTTTTAAATTTTAACACTTTACACCTCTAGTTTAATTAAGACCGTCTCGGTCTGATTGATAAATTCATAATAGGCACTTAAGAAATGCCTATGGTGTATTTATCGACTTCCATCATGACAACCGTTACATCTTACTGTTCCGTCAGAATAATAGTGACCCTGTGTATGTGTAGTTACATGAACCGGTTGTCCTTTTTCGTTTGTATAATGACACTCCTCTATATCTTCGCCGCAGTCACCACAAGTTGCTTCGACTTCGTAATGAAGTGTTAATTTATTATTTTTCATCATTCTTTCCCCGATTTTTTATGAATAACAAATGGTGTGTAATCCTCTAACTCGCTTTCGCACACCTCAAACAACACTCTGTCATATAATTCACACCAGTCCTCTTTTCCGTGACACATTTCAAACGCACCGCAATCATTCGCGTAATCAAAAGCTTCATCTTGTGTATCAAATAAGTAAGTGTGCAATACTTCACTTACTTCTATAGGATATTTATTTTTAACTTGTTTTAATCCCGTTATTTCACAAATCCCTGTTTCAATTAATTCACACGGATAATCTTGATACGCCCAATATTTTTTAAAAGGTTCTTTTGTATCGCTCATAACCACACCCCATACTCATGTTTAAATGTTCTCGCATATTCTGGATCGGGATTATAAGTAAGGTTACCGTTCATTTGGTAAACCGCATCTTCAAACAATTCGATCATGGCACTTTTGAAATAACTCGTAACACCCTCTTTCCATACAGACATAAATTCTATCTGTTCATCGCGATCTGTGGATTTGGTTAAGAAGTGTGTCAAAGCGGGCAACATCTTTTCTTCATAAGCGGGATTGTCACAACCGGTTGCTTCAGATGCCAAAGATTTATCTTCTGACATCATCACAGCGGCTAGCTCATACAGATCAAACTCCGCAACATCTTCTATATCGATAATGTATTCTTTATCAATCGTATTGAACCGTGCGTAATGGGATGTGATATCTCGCGCTAAGCGAATAACATTTTTAGAGTAGTTCATGATTAGTCGCTCCATGACATTTGACACATTGTGTTGTTCCCGTGTGACCCGTCACAAAGCGGGCAAGTCACATCTTGAAACACCCCATCATTCCTTGATGGTTGATTTTGAGCGCAAAGGTGCGCTATAGTGATCTCGTACATATTGAATCCTCAAGGTTTTTATGTTCAGTGGGTCAAAAGACTGCTATCTGCTGACCCACATTGTTTTATCTATCCAGTAAAATCAAATAAATTCCTATCGCACAAGCTGCTGTTATAAGCATCGGCGGGAATATACAAAAAGCCACCCCACCTATAAAACCGCCTACTATGTAGTTCATATTTATTTACTCGCAGGCTCTGAATAGCTACAGCAGTTTGAACTGGCGATCTTCTCTCCGCAATCAGGGCAATCACCATTTCTTATAGCCTGTCTTTCCGCTGCATCAATATCAAAATCATTCATCTTCTTACCCTCTGTTAATGTGTCCAGTTATTACATGATACCATGGTGTCACTTTTCGTCAAGGGCTTTTTTAACATTTATTTTATATTCCTGTAAGGCTTTAATTATAATCTTGTTTAAGGATGTTTTCTGGTAAATAGCCTGTTTCTTGGAGAAACGCCACAGCTTGTCGGGCAGTCTTAGGGTGAATTGTACTGTATCTTCCGCGCTCATTTTTCTATCCCTTAATTTTATTAATCTCGTGATGAAATAGTACCATGGTGCCATGGAATTTGTAAGCGATAAATCAATATTTTGTAAAACGATGATTCCAAATAGTTCTTTATAGTTCTTTGAAGGGGGAAGGTTTTGGATTACGATAGTGGGTGAACGGGTGTGTTGCTGAACACAACACACCTTCTAAATCATAAGGTGATCAACCTATGCCTAGTCATTATAACTTGGCCACAGGATTGGTCAACCCCTAACATAAGGATATTTGCTATGTCAGCAATTGCATTAAAGTGGGTTTCAGAAATAAGAACAGGTAGCTCATCTGCAAAGCATCTTCTTCTTTTCATGGCTACCCACAATTTTTCCAGTAATAAAAACTTCTTCTCGATAAGAACATTATGTGAACAACTTGAGCTTTCTGAGCGATCAGTGCAGACCGCGTTAAAACTATTAATTGAGCAAAGTTTAATCATAAAGGAAGAGAGATACAAGAAAGATGGTGGACAAACAACGAACTGTTATGAATTAAATATCCCTGAAACATACGCGGAAAATTACTTTAATACTTATGTCGCCCCCCCTGCAACACCTGCATCCCCCCCCCGCACCAGCTGCACCCATAATAATAATATTAATAACAATACTAATAAAACAGAGAGAGAGCGCCCTCCAAAGCGGGCGTCACTCTCTGTTGATTTCATTCCAAACGACGAAACAAAAGAGCTTTTCATGAACACAGCCAGGCTGTGTGAAATTGATCCTAACGAGTTGTACCTAAAATTTGAAAATATAAATAAATCCAGTGGGAAGATAAGCGCAGACTGGAACGCAGAGCTTCAAAACTTTTTACTTCGAGAAAAGCCATCTTCCAAAAAGCGTCTTCCAAGCGAAACGAGAGAAGTTCGCTCGACTGTGCCAGAATGGGGTCCAGGACACCCCAGCTATGATTCAATGTATGGTACACAGACTCAGTAAGGAATTTTATATTCACATCATTGGCAGGGAGTCGATGAGATGGACAAGGCACAAAGGGATCGTTTGTTATTAATGGGGGAAGAGGAAGCGTCAAAGCTGCCGAGAGAGGACTGGTACGACCGTATTAGGTTATTACGCCAAAGAATAGCCTACGAGACGTTGAATTCGCTTAAGGGGCTGGTCGCAACCCCTCCTCCTACTAAAAAGGCGCCACGGGCTTCTAATAACGTTATAAGCATGTACAAAAATTGGGTAAGAGATTAAGATAATCTAACAATCCACGGAAGGAATGTTATACATGGAACATTTTGAAAACGAATGGCATCGTCGCGGCAAGAAATACAAAGCCAATACGCTTGCCGCCCTTAAACAACTATACGGGAATCAAAACAATGACAAGGATTGTCAGCTTTGCCAAACCAAAAAAACGGAGCAACCCCGAGAGACAGGAGCAAATCAAGTTTGTGACTTGGCTGAAGAAACAAAACTTCAGGGTTCATCATAGCCCAAATGGCGGAAGACGCTCTCTAAATGAGGGCTATCTGTTTAAAATGATGGGCGTATCTAAGGGGTTTCCTGACGTATTTGTTTGTCTCAGAACGCCTGTATATACATCGTTTTATATTGAAATGAAGCCAATAAAAGGTGGAAAAGTCGAGCCGGAACAGGCACAATGGCTGCAATGTTTGCGTGAGCAGGGAGCTTACGCGGAAGTCGCAAATGGATTTGAAGAAGCAAAGAAAATGTTTACTTTCTACCTCTCTACTCTTCCAACCACCGCATAGATTTCATCAATATTCGTCTCTTGATCCTCTTAAAACGGGATCAATTTTTGACAAGCCCTCTCACTCAGGGCTTTTTTTTATCATATTGTTAAGGATAACAAAATGTTAGTTTCACGTTGCTGTAAGTCTACCCTGTGGGTCTTTAGCGGTAATGAATCCAATTCATTTTACGTCTGTGATGATTGTCAACGAGCCTGTGATACACTATGGTTATCAAAATTGATTACGGATAATCAACATTATGATGCCAGAAATAAAAGCAAAGCTTCGGCGTTCCTTGATTAAACATGAATCTTACGAAAAATACCCCTATACTGACACAGTTGGAAAAATAACCATTGGAATTGGATACAATCTGACCGATAGAGGGTTGCCCGATGAATGGATACTTGCCCAATATGAAGCAGATGTAGATTATTTCCAAAGTCAATTATTTGCATTTCCGTGGTATGAACAATTAACACCCGATCGTCAAATAGTGTTGATAGACATGGCTTTTATGGGGTGGAAAAAGTTCTTAACATTTAACAAAATGCTTAACGCACTATTAACACATGACTACAAGCAAGCCGCTTTTGAGATGCTAAATTCCAAATGGGCAGAACAAGTCAAGGGTCGTGCGACAGCTTTGGCGCATGGTATGTTGACGGGCGAATATAATATCTAAAACCACGGAGGGTTATTCCGAGGGTTTAATGATTAAATTTGAGAATAAAGTCAATGGTCGGTTCTATTATATTTTCATTGAAAAAGACATGGTACACGATTGTGTTTTGCGTATTTTATACGGCGGTGTCAATGTTTCTCGCGCTCGCAATCTTATGTATGGCGACATACAAACTTTGCGACAGGAAATTGAACGCCTTACAAAAAAGAGATTAAGTCGTGGATATTCTCTCGTGACTTAATGTATTATTAAATCATTCTCACAAATGGACTTGTGAACATGAAACAGGGAAGGCCGTCAAGTTACACACTTGAAATCGGGATCGAGATTTGTGATAAAATCGCAAGTTGCTCGACCGGAATAAAAAAACTCTGCAAGCAATTTCCTCATTGGCCATGCCATGAAACAATCTATAAATGGTTGAGAGATAATAAAGACTTTGCTGACCTCTACGCGATTTCTAAGCGCGATCAGGTTCGCGCGCTCGTCGATGAAATACTCGAAATATCTGATGATTCATCACAAGATGAAATGATCACAGACAAAGGAAAATCCGTTCAAAACTCTGAATACATTAATCGCTCACGCCTGCGTGTTGATACGCGCAAATGGATTGCAGCCAAACTCGTCCCACGATTGTACGGTGATAACTTGCTTGCGCGTGAATTGGCTGATGAGATAGCAGAATTTAAAAAGGAATTGGAATCGAAGGGAGTAGGCACGGATGGCAAACAAATGGATAAAGAAAGCGATTAAACATCCAGGTGCATTACACACGGAACTGGGTGTAAAACAAGGTGAGAAGATTCCGTCAAAGAAGCTGGAGAAAGCTACTCACTCAAAAAATAAGACGCTTGCTAAACGTGCTAATCTTGCTAAAACGTTAAGCGGTCTACGTAAATGATTCACTGGATTAAATGCTATTTGTTTGGGAAGCACAAGTTTCATGTTCATTTAGAAAAATGCGGAAAAAAAGTTGATGTTTCGCTCATTTGTTTAAGATGTAATTTTAATATGGGGGCATTAGTTAAGTTTATTCAGCCTTCCAAGTTAAAGCCTGGTATGAAATACAAGCATTTAATGATTGTGAAATAACTATCAAAAGGGTATTGATATGAAAGAAGAAAATGGCTCACAGGATGTGGGCGCAACTGCATTTGATTATCCGAATTCTCAGCATCCAGACTACACAAACCACATTCATTATGGCCCGCAATTTGTGCCGCACCCGACAAACAGTGCTGCGAAAGTTGTTCGCCCTGATGAAGTAATGAGGCAAGTGATAGAAGGTAAATAACACATGCAGTGTTCGGGATGTAAATACCCTGACTCGCATGTTGTTTATACTAGACATGATGAAATGCGAGATGAAACTATCAGACGTCGTGAGTGTTTGCGTTGTGGATTGCGCTTTACTACACGTGAGCAATTGAAAACGCCGCGCCCTCGAATCGATGATCGGTTTCCGATGGGACATAAACCATGACGTCACTTGCAGAATGCCGTCAAGATTTTTACGCGCTTCGTCATGCTATTAAGCGACAGGATGTCCAACATATTCAATTTAACAAGGATGAAACGTTAATCTATGCAAGCGATAAAACACGAGTTTATGTACCGAATCCAACTGGCAAGCTTTTTCATGATGATAATACTTTTGTTCAGCTCGTTATGGGGCCTTATGGTTCAGGTAAGTCTACACTCTGCATTAACAAGATTGTTGACACTTCCTGCCGAATGCCCAAATGGCACGCTGGTCGGAGAAGAGCAAAGTGGCTCATCATACGAAACACAAGTGGAGAGTTACAATCAACCACCCTCCAAACGTGGTTACAATGGTTTGGTGATCTCGGCGTCATTAAAAAGCGACAAAAGCCATTACTCACCTACGAACACACGTTCAATGACGGCCACGGAATTATAGAACTTGAATTGGTATTCATTGCACTGGATCGTGATGAAGACATACGAAAACTTAAATCAATTGAGGCAACGGGTGCGTACATTAATGAATTGTCTGAAGTGCCGCAAGCTGTTCTCCACCATCTTATTGGTCGTGTTAATCACCGGTATCCTTCACACGCATTTTGTAGCGAGCCTTATTGGAGTGGCATTATCGCTGATACTAATCCACCTGACGAAGATCACTGGATCAACAAAGATTTCGAGTTAAATCCCACACCGAACTATAAAATATTTCATCAGCCTTCAGGATTAATTCAAAATGGAGACGGAAGTTTTGCAAAAGACAAAATCGGCAACTACATTGCTAACCCAGATTGTGACAACTACGCGAATTTATCGCCGGACTATTATGTTAAATTGGCTGAGAAGCGCACAGAAGGATTTATTAAAGTTTATTGCGGCGGAAAGTACGGAATTGTTGAGTCTGGTAAGCGTGTATATCCTGAATATAATGATGATATTCATTCTGTCCCCCGACTCGATGCTATACAGGGTCTTCCTATTCATCTCGGCTGGGATTTCGGCCTTACTCCTGCTTGTATCGTGTTTCAGATTAGCCCACGCGGTCAGGCGCGAATCTTAAAAGAATATGTTGCGGTTGATATGGGTATTAGGACATTTGCCAAGAACGTTGTGCTGCCTGATTTACCCGTGTCATTTCCTTATAACAAGATTGGTGAATCAGAAGCTGATCCGTCAGGGGCTGCGGGTGATACCATTATGGAAGAGCTAAGTTGTATTGGCGAGCTTAATTCTCTTGGAATTAAAACAAATGGTGCAAGTACAAATGATCCTGATGTTCGAATATCAAGTGTTCGATATTTTTTAAACACGATGATTGATGGACAACCGGCATACGTATTGTCTCGTGAAGGTGCGCCGATGTTGCGTAAGGGATTCATTAATGGATATGTATTCAAACGCATGAGTATTACGGGGGATGAGCGTTATCAAGATAAGCCGAATAAAAATAAATATTCTCATCCGCATGATGCGCAACATTATGGATTGATGAAGTTTGCATCCGACAGGATAATTGAAAACAAGCGACCCGAAAAGAGTACGGTGGATATGCATAATCCAGTTTTTAGGTGGCAGAATTAGGAGGAAATTATAAATGTCATGGACGATTAACGACTCACACAGATGGGTTGATGTACCACATACAAGATACGAACGCCTTAGAGAATTGCGTGTTCGTGAATGCAGACAGACAGCAATGGTCATTACGTTCAGATACCAGAATATTGACACGGGAAAATATGATATAGATAAGATTAAAACGATATCAAGCCTTTCTCTCGCAAGTGAGATGAGTGAAACAGAGTTTGTTGGTATCGGCAGAAATAAACGCCTGGATTATGGCGAGGAAAGAAATATATCATATATAGAAGATGGTGCAAGACGAATTACCATACCGCCATTTGTTCCGAAGGATGATGATTTTGAAGAAGAAAAACCCTCCAGAAGCTTTAAAGTAATAACAACGATGTCTAAAAACACATGGATACCAAAATGACATTTGAAAAATGGTTAAAGAAACAAAAGAAAAGAGATGATCGGATAGGTGATATATCCAGAGATTTTATTGACAGTAATGTTTCTACTATCAAAGAATCTTTTAATAAACATTCTCCTTGCGAGGATGCAGTTGATTCATTTGTTGAAGCAGTAGAAGAGTGGAAAAAATATGTCTGTCCACTTTTAATAACTTATCAAGATGAAGAAGAGGATTTTTAATGCCAACATATGATGAAATCAAGGAAGCTGTCGATTTCATGGATTCTATTCCATTAACATCCGAAGATAGAATTAGAATCGAGGTCGAAAAGGCTGCGAAAAAGTCCATGGAAAAATATGCGTATGCATTAAAAAATTTGGCTGATAGGTGATAACAATGATTAATGAACTGGAAAGATTGAGTAGTTTTTTATATGGCGCTTACTTGGTAAGTGATAGCGCATCTGCATGTGAAGCTTTTAAAGAAGCTCGGGATCAGGTTTCGGAAATGATTAAAGATTACCATTTGAGTAAAATGGAAATTCAGGGGGAATAAGTAATGAACGAAACTGAAAATCGAAAAGAAGTGCTGGCCAATGACAAAGACATTGCACGCCAAGTGCCGTTGATCCTGACTGATCGAACAGGCGTTCTGAAACCGCAAGAATTGCGTAATGAAGAATTATTTTATAGGGCGATTGGACGATGAGCGGATGCAAACATGGTTACAAGAAAAATGGTGATTACTGCCAATGGGAAAGACAAGTGGATAAAAAGACTGTAAATGTGGGAAATTACCTGTCTTGTTGTACTCTATGTGGTGATATCAAGGAAAGTGAGCCAGAGGAAATATAATGGGCGACTATTTTAAAGATGGGGAAATGACAAGCATTAAATCCGACCTGATTATTATAAAGGAAAGATTGAATGCTAACGAGAGAATCAAGTTCGTCTCCCCTGAGATGATTCACACTATGCGTCAAACAATAGAGACGTGGCAAGATGCTTGTAAGGTTCAAATTAATTTACTGATGAAGTGTAATCAGGATTTGGAAACAAGAATCAAACAACTAGAAAATGCTTATGAGGCAGATGCTTCTGTCGCACGGGATATTATTTTTGATGGGGCAAGAAGAGCCGAAAACATTTTCAGTCTTCATATAAGGCTATCAGAACTCGAAAAATGGACGCGCAAAGAGGAAGATGATGTTAATGAAAGAATGAAAAAACTTGAACATTACATTTATGGGGAAGGTGACATATCAGCTCTTATTGGTCAGGTAGATAATCTGAACAAAAACTGGGGGCATGTGAGTCATCAGGTCGATAGACTGGAGACAGAAATAAATACGGTTCGTGCGTTAGGTTCCAGAGCCTATCATCCAAAGAAACCGCACGAGTGTCCCATCTGTTTGGGAGACGGAAATATTTATAAACATGACCTTCCTACTATGCATGATAAACTTTTTGGATGGCAAACAGATCAGATGGGAATGGCTTATAAAACATGTGGAACATGCGAAGGAAAAGGAATTGTATGGGGCTGATAACACCAGAACAATTAAAAAAGGAACGATCTGAGTTTTACAAGATAGGGTATAAGACAGGGCATTTCAATCTTGTAATGTTTTTGAAAGAGAATATGCAAAAAGAAGAGTTTGATCTTTATAGAGATAAAATACAGAATCATTTTGATAAATATCCTAATTTCATGGATTTTTTAAAGGACGAAGATCATGCCGCTGATAAAAGGTGAGAAGGCGAAAAGTAAGAAAGGGTTTAGCGAAAACGTGAAGCGCGAAATGGATGCGGGCAAGCCACAGAAGCAGGCTGTAGCCATTGCATATTCAGAATCTCGCGGTAAAAAGGGAAAGAAGAAAAAATAGGAAATTATTTTTTATGGGAATAATAAAGAAAATTAGATACATGCTCAAAAATCAATATAGAGCATGTCAAATTTGTAATACTACGCCTCATAAGCGTTTAGTTATTGATGGATACCCGCCTAACTGTCGAATGGAAGATGGTTTTTATTCAGACAGTGCAGGGAAGATTTCAATTCCTTGCCCAGCGTGTAAAGGAACTGGATTAATTTGGGGAAATATTTATTAAACGGAAATAACTTTTTAACTATAAGGAGAGCGTTATGAGCATCAACACATTTACCATCAATTTTCCAGGTCAAAACAATACTGTCACACCGCGTATCGGGCATTTATATGCACCGAACGACACACTGGCAACCATTGCAGGCGCTGGATATCTTGATAATTACATCAAGAGCCAGGGCTTTAGCGTATTGGCTACTGATTTGATTGCGGCTGTGGGTTCGGATGGAACGCAATGGTACAAACCTACTTTTACCGGTACATCTTGCCAATTAACAGTATTGCCGTAGCCTATGATGCAATATCGATGTAAAAAACATGGTTTTCTTGAAGCGCATGAAAGAGCCATGTGGAGCAAAAACGCGTTTGTTGGAAGATGGTGTATTCATTGTATGAATGATGCAATGGATACACTTTGTGGAAAATTGGAACTCATAGAAGTTATCGAAGAGCCTATTGGAGAAACTTAACAATGCAGTTTTACGACGCAGTAGATTTATTGGAACAAGGTAAATACATGGTTCGGGAAGGATGGGAACGCAAAGACGGCTATATTTGTTTGATGCCAGGAATGCCGTTACCATGGAAAATTATACCAGCACCAAACGCCCATGCAGGCGTTCATTCTCTTTCACGTGATGACATTAAATCATCGGACTGGAAAGAAGTTACTTATGCTGATTTGAATAAAGCTGATGAAGTGATTGCGGCGTAGTATAATGTGAATGGCATTCTCAGCGTGGTGTGACACGCAGTAGGTTGACGTCGGCCTATAGACATCTTACTTGTGAATAACAAGGAAATTGTCGAACTTATTGGATAAGCAATTGATGTCGTCAGCCGTTAGAATCGGCAGGATGCCTTGATTTACAACTTTCTCAGGATGAGAAGGTTAACAATGTAACACCCCATAGTTTCCACACTAATCAAGGATGATTAAAATGGAACGCGATGAGCATGATGTTAATAAAGAAAACCTGTCTCCTGACGAAATCAACGAGATGGAAGAGCGCCGCATTGACATGCTCAATGAGGCTGGAATTGATGAAGTTGAAGTCCTCCAAAAGTGTAATCAGCACTTAAATACCTGGAATTCCTACTTTAACGAAAATATTGTCCGTGGTAAGGACGATATGAATTTCGTATTGCGCGATCAGTGGACGGCGGTTGAGCGCTCTGAATTCACGCGATTGTTCAAACCTGCGATGACTTTCAATAAACTTTACGATTCGACTAAAAAAGTAGTGGGAGAGCAACGTAAAAACAAACCAGACTTGATAGTAAGATCGCTAACCGGCAAGGCCACCCAAGAACAAATAAACCTACGAGCAGACCTTGTACGTACGATATCTTATCAATCCCAAAATGACCTAGTATATCAAACAGCATTTAAATCAGCCCTCATGATGGGTTTCGGTGCATTCCAAGTATGCCTTGATTATGAATCGCCGCGTAGTTTCAACAAGATCATAAAGTACGACATTATTCCTGATGCGACAAGTTGTTCATGGGATCCAACCGCATTAAAACCACATAAAGGTGATGGGAACTTCTGTTCACGTCGATTTGTATTTACCCGCGATGAATTCTTTGCGACCTATCCATACGTACTAAATCCAGTTTCCTATATTGATCCTTATATGCTATTGGATTTTCAATGGACGACACGCGACACTATTATTGTCTGTGATGAGTTTGTAAAAGAATGGTATCCAGTTGTTATCAATAAAATTAAAGCGGGCAATGAATTTAAGGTATTGGACAATGCACAGTGGGAAGAAGAACAGGAAGCATATCAAAAGAAGTTGGATATCGCTGGTGACAGACTCAAGATTACAATATTATGCACTACCGACTCATTCGTGATCGTATTATTGATTTTAGTAAGTGGCCTTCCCGTCAGTTACCGATCCCTTTTGTAGACGGGGATAGTTATTACATAGAAGGCCGTCAGTATACTAAATCCTTTATTCATGAGGCGCGCGATGCTCAAAAGTTACTTAATTATTCTCGCTCTGAGCTTGCCGCTGAACTCAAAAACCGTCGTCGTGAGCAGTGGATTGGAACACCGGACAACATCATCGGATATGAGCAGGACTGGCGAAATCCCGAGCTTCAAATGGGAATTTTGCGTGCCAAACCAGATCCAAAGACAGGGATGATGCCGCAGAAAATGCCTGCGTGGGAAGTGTCACAAGGGTTATTTGTTACAGCCCAATCGACCACACAAGATATACAGGAAATTCTAGGATTTTCAGAAAGCGAATCATTACAGGGGCGTGATATTTCCGGCAAGGCTCGCCGTGAGCGCAAACTGGAAGGGTCAATGTCGTCTTATGTGTTCCAGGATAATCTTAACCAGGCCGTTGAGCAGGGTGGCAGGATCACTAACGATCTCTTGCCATATATTATTGGTGACGAAGAACGCCAAATGAATATTTCCAAGAAAGACGGCAAGACTGAAATGATTGTTATGAATCAAAGACAGGGTGATGGCGATAATCAAAAGATCATGAATCAATTGTTACCTGGTGAATTTGATGTGGAAATCGATACGGGGCCAAGTTTCTCGGTTCAAAAAGACATAGCACTTGAATTCATGCAGCAAACCTTGCAGGCATTCCCACAAGCGTTCCCATTAATTGCGGATCTATGGGCTAAAAATCTCGACGTTCAATTTATGCCGCAAATGGCTGAACGCTTCCAGACTCTAGTTCCACCGGATATTTTGGCGAAAGAGCAGGGCAAACCCGCTCCACCGAAACAACCTGATCCGCAGGCTCAAATGGCTCAGATGGAGATGATGTCTAAAATGTCCGAAATGAAAAATAAGGCGCAAGAAATTCAAATCAAACAACAGAAATTGGAACTTGATAGACAGCAAATGATACTGGATGCGCAAAAGATGCAGCAAGAACACCAACTTGATTTATATGACCATGAACTGGATGTGAAAAAGGCACAAGTGGTACATGGAATGGATCACATGAAGCACAAGGACGGCATGGACATTGAAATTGCCAAATTGCTTACTGATCTGCATAAGCACACTAACCCGCAACCTAAACAAGCCTCTGTATAGGGGCTTGTTTAAAACCAGTGCATTGCGTGAGCCATCATTCCGAATAATCCGGCAAATCCACCAAAATATATTCCTAATAGCCATTTGAAATTTGAATCGACTTTATTTTCCAGTCGATCAATTTTATTTTCTAAACGACCAAAACCTTGTTTAATATCGTTTTCGAGCGAATCAAATCGCTTTTCTATCCTAATCAGTGTCTCGTTAATATGTCCTATTGATTGTTCAAGCAATGCTATTCTCGTTTCTTCTGTCATTTTTACCTCTAATTTTTGTGATTTCATTTATTCGTAATCCCTTTTAAGTTTCATTTTATCACCTCAATTATAACAAAAGGTCTACCGGTGTACCTATTTTATTCTATCAATAAGCGTAATATTTGAATATCAGCGACAGGAGTTGCTGGGTAACGTAGGACGCCTTAAGTACCTATGGGCAAATGAATGCCGAAGTGGAGAAGAATATGGATGTTCGTGCAGAGTCGAACCAAGGCCAGGATGGTCTTGCTGATTCGGTAAATGACAGTATGGGAATCGAAGAATCACAGCCTGAAGCAAATGCCCAAGGTGGTGACGAAAGCGATGAAGCGAACTCGAAAGAGACTTTAGCCGTCCAAAAACGGTTGAAATCACAAAAGAGATCACACGAGAGGGAAGTTCGTGAACTTCACGCCCGAATAGGCGATTTAGAGGCAAGGATCCCTCAACCTAACTATCAGACACCGGAACAGCCGATGAATCCCTATCAAGCCCCGCAAGGTGGCGGGATAGATGAGCATATCCACAAGGCAGTGAGCTATGCACTCCAACATAAGGAAATGGAGGAGCGTAAAGCGCATGAAGCGCAAAGTCAGGCACATGTTCAAAAGCAATATCAGGAGTTTCAAAAGCACCTTGATAATGTTGGCGACAAGTATGATGACTTTCATGATGTAGTGTTCGGACGTGATACACCCTACACCCCATCAATGCGTGATTATGCAGTCACATTGCCGCGATCTGGCACAGGAAGTGCTGGTGAAGTGCTTTATAAACTTGGCAAGAACCCTGAAGAATTATCCCGTATTTCCAAACTCCACCCATTAGATCAAGCAAGTGAAATGAGTCGGCTGTCTCATGCTTTGATTAGTGGGAGCGAGAGCAAAAACTCTTCTTCCGACCGTCCTCTTGGACAAATCAAAAGTAATCCAGTCACCAATTCACATGTGATCACAGATAAGACACCTGTCGGTAGTATCCGGCAGCGCATGAAGTCGGGTAGCTGGAAATAGCTTTTCAGGATGAATAGTTAGTCCGGCCGCCTCTTACCAATGGAATGGAGAGACGGGCAATGCCTAATCAATTTATTAATACGCGGTTAGTTTCAAACACAGCACTCGCGATGTTCGCGAACAATGCACCTTTTGTTATGACCGGATCAAGGATTTATCAAGATGATTTCCAGAACTCAGGTTATAAGATCGGCGACACTCTTCAAGTCAGACGTCAGAATAATTTCATTGTTGGCGACGGTTCTACCGCTGTGCCACAAGATATCATTGAGACTGTTGAAACAATCACTGTTGCACATCAATACCATGCACTGATTGCCTACACCGTTCAGGATTTGTCTTTGCGTATTGAAGATTTCTCGCGCATGTTCATTCAGCCCGCAATTCAGAACATCATTTCCCAGATGGAAGCTGATATCTGTTCGGCGGCAGAACTTGAACTCTATTTATTCACGGGAACAGCCGGAAATCCCGTGAATAGTTTTCAGTCGGTCGATTTAGCTGGCGCAAAATTATTAGAAATGGGCGTTAATATTTCGTCTGATGCCTATCTTGCCATGACTGTACGTGATGGTTCGAGTTTAAAGTCAGCGCTTCTGAATAACTTCACACCTGTATTCAACGAAGATATTGTCCGTCAATCCGCGATTGGTCACTTGTCCTACTTTGACATTTTCCAATCTCAAAACATTGTGAGACACGTTGCAGGGGCAGGTCCACGCCTTCACTCAGGCGACACTCTTTTGATTAACGGTGCTGTCTCTTCAGGAAATACGCTGGTAATGGATGGCGCAACCATTTCTATTACCAACTACTTTCTGCCAGGGGATGTGATCTCGATAGCAGGCGTCACAAGCGTTAATCCACTGGGTCGTCAATCAACCGGTCAAAATATGCAGTTTGTTGTAACAGCGCCTGCAAGTTCGAGCGGCGGTGGCGCACTGACTGTATCAGTTAATCCAACCATCGTAAGTGATACATCAAGCCCATTACAGAATGTCAGTAATGCGATCCCTGATGATGCAGTGGTAACAATGGTGCCTTCATATAACGTGAACGTTGCATATCCTGCACGCGGTCTCGATATCGTTTGTCCACCTTTGTACAAATTGCAAGTTCCTTTTTCCAGTGTTGCTATCGATCCTGAAACCGGCCTCTCTTTGGCTGTAACACAATCAGGCGACATTCTGGGCTACCAGAACTTGATGCGTATCGACATTCTGTGCGGATTCAAGTGGCACCCACAGTACGCCGTTAAATTATTGTCATAAGGAATTACCCGATGACACTGGCTTGCGTTTATCACGCGTCACAACCCTTTCGAGTGGTTGAAGATGATATAGCAAAGGAAATGGTGGCATCGGGTGAGTGGTTTCACCACCCGATAGATGCAAACAAACAAAAGGAATTAAATCATGAAAAGCCGATACGACAACAATCCAGGAAAGGAAGCGTCAATCGCAAACGTGCGTCAGAGCAGAATGGAATCGATGCATAGCGCAACCGATGCATTCGTTAAGAAAGTACAGAATGCACAGGCAAAACATGCGGGGCGTGCGCCTAACCTTAAAGGTGAGTCTATGGAGTTTAACGCCTATATGTGCAACAACGGCGAACATGCTCAGGAACTTGCGAAAGACATTACCGCAGGTCTTGATCCTGTAGCGTTCCCCGTTAAATAAATATAAGTTTCACCCTCTCCAAATTACTCGTATAATTACGGTTTAATTTGGAGCTGGGCGAGATGAGGAAAGAAACATGTAAATGTGGAAAAATAAAAGAACGGCGAAGTGCTGGAAACTGCAACACTTGTCATTCTGCATATACTCGACAATGGAAAAGAAACCATCCATTGACTGAAGAGCAGAAAAAAAGGGATAAAGAAAAAGCTACATTAAGACGGGAAAAGCGTCTTTCCGGAATAAGAGAAAGAAGACCAAGATTAGGTGCTAAACCTGGAATTTTAAGACCTTTGTGTTCCTGGTGTAATGCAGTAATTGAGAATTTTAAAAAGAAAAGTTTTTGTAAAAAATGTGCTGCGAAATATAACCGTGAATGGAGAAAGAAAAATCCTAGAACTAAAGAGGATAAGCACAAGGATAATGTAAGAGTTAAAACCAGGTATAGAATTTTACGAGGAATGTTAATTAAACAACCTTGTGAGAAGTGTGGAGAAATAAAGGTTGAAGCGCATCACGATGATTATGACAAACCTTTTGATATAAGGTGGTTATGCGTGAAGCACCATAGAGAACATCACATATTGGAAAGGAAGTCCAATGACGCAAATAGTAAGGACAACCAATGATGTTATAATAAATTCCCTATTTTTGCTTGGCGAGCTAGGTACCGCGGAAACGCCGGATGCCTTTATGCTTAAGACGGGTCTTGATTTAATCAATGAGCTATTGGATAAATTTGCATCTGACAGCATCTATATTCCCTATTTGACTACGCTTGATCACACATTCATTGTCGGAAAAGATACCTACTCCATATCCGATATGATTTTAGGTTCAGACATTACCGCTGATCGTGTTGTTGATCTGGTATTTGCGAATTACACGGTTCCAGGAACCGGTATCAATCAGCAAGCTAATCCAATCTCATTCAACTTCACCGCTGATACGGTAACAAATACCATTACGTTAGGGTCAACAGTTGCCTTCCCAACAGGCACACCCGTTGTGATAAGCACGTTCGGTACAATCCCGCAACCGTTGGTAACAGGTGTTACCTATTACACTCTCTTTGTGAATGGTACGCAGTTGAAATTAGCGCTGACTGAACAGAATGCTTTAACAGGTATTCCCATCGAGATGACAACGAACGGTGTACCGGTCAATGTAATCACGACCTATGCGGGCGATCTGAATACGACTAACGCATCATTGGTTTATCCGATGCGAATTATTACCAAATCCCAATATTGGGGCGTTGTGCGTCAGACAAATCTCGTGTCGCGTCCAGGATTTATCTTTCTGAACAAACAGGCAAACGAAAGCCTTGTGACGGTTTATCCGGTTCCAGATCAGCCATACCCGTTCAAACTTCAAGTGAAATCCATGATTAACTCATTGGGCAACCAAAGCACTTTGGGCGAATTACCACCGAACTATTACGGATTTCTGAAATATGCCTTGGCACGCAAATTTCTCGCTTATTACCCATCGGGTAACTGGCCTCAACAGAATGAAGATGAGTATCAAGACTATTACATGACATTCAAGGCGGCGAATGAAACCGACTTAACCATACGCCCATCCGTCACCATGACAGCGCCAGAGCCTTTCTACTGGCCAAATATTTTGAGCTACTAATGGCTGCGACTACGGACTATGACATTGTTGGAAGTTACAACAACCAGCGAATAAGCAGTATTGATGCTGAACGCTCGGTCAATATGTTCGAGTATAACGATCCTTTGGGGAAGAAACCCAAATCACTTATCAATACGTCGGGTCTTAAGGCGCAAACGCTGGATTTTGGCGCAGCAACAGGCGGCTTTCGCGCGCAATTTGTTTTTAAGCAACCCTCCAATGGTGACACAAACGAATATTGCGTGATCGGTACGTCAATCTTTCGAATTAGTTCAACAGGTGCTGTTTCTCTTTTGGGGACGATGACGACCACAGCGGGCTATGTTGGTGTTGATGCAAACGCGTTTCAGATTATTTTTGTAGATGGATTGAAGGGTTATATTTGGGATACCACTTCATCTGTATTTACAATTATTACTGACCCCGCATTTCCGGTTAAGCCAATCGATGTTTTTTATCTTGACGGGTTTTTTGGTGTTGCCAATGGCGATACGAAAGACTTTCAGATATCCATGTTTAATCAAGGCTTGGTTTGGGGACCAGATAATACAGGGACAGCCAGTACTTTTACGATGGCGGCAGGAAGCCCGAATATTGTAATCACATTCGCGACTGGTTTTAATATTAATAATTATCAGATTGGCACACCGGTTGTATTTACAGGTGGGGGATTGCCCGCTGAATTGGTTGCGGGAACTACCTATTATGTAAAATCCATTGTAAACCCGACTACAATCACTGTATCAGCTACCAATGGTGGCACGGTTATTACTTCAGCCGCAGGCGGCGCTGGAAGCATTACCAACAACGGACAATTACAGCAGGGTTCGATTACATCTCATCCTGGCACCATTGTTGCGTGTCGAACATTGCATCGCAGATTATTTTTATTCTCTCAAAATTTTACAGAGGTTTGGGAAAATCAGGGGATTGGAACGAACTTACCTTTCAGGCGAAATAATTCCTTATTGATAGAATTAGGCACGCCCGCAATCGGAAGTGTTGCAACAGGTTTTGATAGATTATTTTTCTTGTCGCAAGATAAAGATGGTTTGGGTTCTGTGATCATGGTGGGTGGTACTGATCCTATATCCGTCAGTAATCGTGCGCTGGATTTTCAACTGGCACAATATGCCGAAGTCGGTCATGTCGCAGATTGCCGAGCATTTTTGATTAAAGAAAATGGCCTCATTTTTTATCGCATGAATTTCACACTGGCAAATCACACCTACGTTTACAACGTCACATTGAGCAACCCAACCCAGGAAGAAACAAAGTACTGGCACGAAGAGGAAGTTTTAAATGGTGATCGGCATCCGGCTCAAACTCATGCTTATTTTAATGGGGTTAACTATGTAGGGAATTATTTATTACCTATTCTTTATCGTTTAGATGATGACATCTACACAAATAACGGTGAAGCAATCCGACGCATGAGAATTACCAGAGCTTTTGTTCCGCCAGGCTATCAGCGCATTCGGGTTGATCGGTTACAGATTGATTTGCTTCAAGGAAACAAGGCAAATCTCATGGCTATTTTTGAAGAGCTGGATTTGTTGAGTGAATTGGGTTTTACGCTCGAAACAGAATCCGGTTTGGATATTTTATTGGAGCAAGAACTGGCTCTGAATAATCCGCAGCAATTATTTGTCTATCTCTCAATCTCAAAAGACGGTGGCCAGACTTACGGTTATTCGGCGGGTGCCATGATGGGTCACATTGGCCAAAGAACATTTAGAACATTGTGGCGAAAGCTAGGCACGACTGTTCGCGGTCAGGCATTTGTTTGCAAGATTGAATTTTATGATCCTGTTCCATTTGTGATTATGGGTGCGTCATGGGCGATGGAAGTGTTACCGGAATAACTTACCTTAGCATGCTAGGGTAAGTTTTAGGGATGGACTTATGGCTACCGATTTTGATCAGTTTCCTTTATACGACACTCTCATAAAAGCGGGAACCCAAAGAATGTCTGATATCTGGATAGGATCGATGTCAGTTTTTTATATGAACTTGATCGGCTATTTAACGGCGGGTGGCATATTAATGCCGCAAGTAACAACGGCACAGAGAGATGATTTACAGAACGTACAAAATGGACAAATGATATATAATACTACGTTAGGAACAGCCCAATACTTTAAAGCAGGTGTTTGGACTTCTTTCTAACACTACATAAGGATGTGTAGTCATGGATAGTAATATGTTTGGAAGCGGCCTTTCAGGATTGTTTGGCGGCATGTTCGGAAACTCAGGCGCTCCCTATGATGACGCCATGAGGCAATATCAGCAATGGGCTAACAAAGCTCAGGGCGTGCAAAACCCTTTTCTTAATGCCGGAACCGGTGCGATAGGAAACTATCAGCATTGGTTGCAAGGCATGCAAGACCCGACCAAATTCATGAACAACACGATGGGTCAATATCAGGAATCCCCGTGGGCTAAATTTCAGCAACAACAAGGTATGCGGACAGCTAACAATTTGGGATCGGCAACTGGATTGGCTGGTTCAACGCCCATGCAACAGCAAGCTATGCAGAACTCTCAAAACATTTCATCGGGTGATATGAATAACTGGCTTCAGAATGTATTGGGCATCAATAACCAATATGGACAAGGCCAACAGAATTTAATGGGTATGGGTCAAAATGCTGCGAATGCTTTGACTGGAATGTATGGTGATATGGGGCGTCAAATGGGTGAACAGTCTTACAATAAAGGCGCCGCTGGCGGGAATGATTTCTGGAATATGCTGGGTGGTGGCATTGACATGGCGCGTTCATTTTTTTAAGGAAATAATATGGCAATTCCATCAGTTGTAAACATGGGCGCACAACCTGGCGGTGGATTGGTGTCGTCACTGAATGCATTGAATAATCTCATGCAAAATAATATTAAAACAGAATATGCGCCATATACTGCCTATTCTGATGCAGCTTCTAAGCTCGCTTATGCGCGTTTGATGGGACCGCAGTTTCTGGCAAAACTGATGGGCAATCCCGATGTAGTTGCAAACAATCCTCAGCTAAAAGATCCAAAGACTGGGGCTGCACTTTATCAGGCTGGGATGGGAGCTGGTGCTATTGGAGGGGGACCATCTGCTGCTGGGAATGCTTTGAATAACATGCCTGTCCCTGGACAAAGCTCAGAAAATCCTTTCAGTAGATCTGTGAAAGCAATTAAAAATGCTCTTTGGCCTGATCAAGCACAGGCGGCAGGTAATTCATCCAATGCTTTGCTACCAATGCAGCAAGGCGCGCCTTCGCAACCTAATGCGTCGCAACCGACTACACAGACAAATACAGGTTCAACCACTAATGCTGATTCTGGAATGGGGTATGATAAAAACGGAAATAATGTAAGGGCTACTCCACAAGAAGTGACTCAAATTGCTAATCAAGGAAATAGTGGAGCGCCTGCAACAACTCCAAGTACTCCAAATCCGGATCAATATGCTGAAAATGCGGCGCATTATAAAGGCATTATAAAAGCTGGTGAGGAACTTGGTACTGCGAGAGGGAAAACAATAGCCGAACTTGGTGACCAACAACTTTCTTTAAGCAACTCTGGAGTCGCGCTTGATAGACTTACAGGAATAATTCAAAATCCTGAATTTCAAAAATTACGCGATAAAATTCCATATTTTCAAGATAAACAATTATGGTATTTATCTAAAAATGGAAATAAAGCCCAACAAGATATGATTGGTGATTTTATTTCTACTGCCCAATCTTATAAAGCATCTTTTGTTACTAATTTTAAGGGTAACAGAGCCCTGGTAAAAGAATTTGATTTGGCAGATAAAATCAAAATTGATGAGAATGACACTTTAGCTGTTGCGCAAGGAAAATTAAAATCACTAACAACATTGAAAGATATAGCACAAGCAAAAAATGACATGATCATTGATCTCATGACCAATCAAAATATGAATGAAGGGGATGCTGTTAAGAAAACAAATAAACTGGTAAATACAAAACTCATTGAAAATCAGGTTAATGATGTTTTGAATCCAAAACCACAGGATGAAGACATCGATTACATGGCAAAAAAATATAACATCAGTCCTGATGAAGTAAGAAATAGATTAAAGAAGAAGGGGTATTAAAATGCCTACTGATTTCCTCAATGAAGATCAACCTGCCCAATCAACTTCAATGGGGCGGTCGCCGCGTGATTTTTTGAATGAAGATCAAGGAAGACAAGAAAGTCTTGGGGAATCGATTGGTTATGCTATTCCAAGAATGGCGACGGATGTGGCAAAGGGCGCATACGCTGCTTTTCAGTCTATTCCAGATTATTTGAAGGCTGCAAAAACTGAGGTTCCTGGAATTTTAAATCCTTTAAATTTCCATCCTCTTCATAATTTGGCGCAAGCTGGTGCTGGACTAACGGAACTTGGCCATAATGTTTTAAACGCACCAAGAGGAATTGCTGATTATGCTGCCAACAGATTAAACCTTATTCCTAATTCTTTGGCTGAAAAGGTTCCTTATCAAAAAGATATATCGGGTGATATCAATCAGGCATTCGGAGCGCCAAAATATGCAGGCGATTCATTGATACGGGGCGCCACAAGAAACGCGTTGAATCTTATGGGTGCTGGAAAAGTTGCCGATGTTTTAAATCCGATGAATTTAACTGCTAAAAATATAGCAAAAGATGTAGTTAATACAGGTGAAACGAATAAAAAACTATATAGTGGCATGTATAAAGGTTTGTGGAATGATGCCGAGCAAAAAGGTTTCGGTGATGCGTTATATAATGTTGATCTCAACGTGCCGGTTATTAAAAAATATTCTCCTGCCAAGGGTATCAAAGGCGTTTTAGATTTTGATAATAATCCAACTCTACAAAATGCGCATGCTGCAAAAAGTGATTTACTGCGAATTCAACGTGATTTGAATAAATTACCCACGTTACGAAGCGCTGAAAGACAGCAATTAAAAGCTGTGAGTGAAGGGATAAATAATATTCAAAATAATATGTTCAAAGATTCGTCTGGGAAAGTTGATAATGCGATGTTGGATAAATACCAAACTATTCAGCGTGGTTATGCAAACGAAGTTATTCCTTATAAAAATAAGGCAATTAATAAGTTCAAACGAAATGAAATATCAGCACCTGAACTGGTTAATTCTTTATCCAAAGGCGAATTTGCGGCAAAAAGGGGCGAGTTCCATCCAGAAATAAAATGGCGAAATGCTTTTAAAGATCACCCTTATTTAACAATTGGTGGCGTGGGTGGACTAGGAGCCATGCTTTATAATGGCATGATTGGTAATCAGCAAACCCCCACATTAAAATGAGTGTGAATTAGGCAACACAATAGTAAAATGATTCTCATAAGAAACAGGATGTTTCTAAACGTACTTACAAGGATGTAATACGATGTCTACAACCCGATATCAATTAGGTACCAATCCCAAGTGGTATATTGCGGATTTGGTCGGCCGTCCATTGGGCGGCGGTTATCTTGCGACTTTCAGCAATTTAAACCACTCCATATTAAATCCTGTTTTTACAGATGCAAGCGGCCTGACGACATGGCCTTATGTCACTATCCCGAATGAGGGTGGTAAGCTTGGAATTCTCTTTGATGAGAATGGATCGCAAGGACCATTCTATTTCCAGTTCAATACAGCATTGCCTTCTCAGCTTTACTATCTTGAAGTTTATGACTCTGACGGCGTCCTTCAATGGACGATTGATGATTATTCACCGGAAGGGGGAGGTGGCGGAACTGTCATCACAACTGCTATTAATATTACCAACATGGTTACAAACAACATCATGTTGCGAAACAATGTTGGCAGTACACCGATTGCAACATCCACATTTCTAAAGATAGCGCCTGGCGCTCATTCAGGTCTTGCAAAGACAGCATCTATACTCGGATCGAAAGCAGGTCCTGATATTGTATTCCTTAAAACGAATACGACGGCGACCGATACATTGGCCTTTGTCGATTTCGGTATGGGTGAAAAATTTCCGAATGGCGAGCCGACACCGGTTAATTTTCTTCGATACGACTGTACGTTTGCAGGAACCGCTGAGGTTCAAAAATGCGTTCAGTTTCCGATAACGCATGGCGTTCACAATATTCAGAATCAGGGCGTCACTGTCAGTATTTTTGCAAGATGCAACAGCGGCAATGCAAATATGACATTGAACTGGTATCAGTTTTTCGGTGATGGTCCTACGGCCACAGCCACAATTCCATCCGCTATTCAGGTGCTTACACTAACTAGCGCATGGCAGAAATTTGTCATTGTTCCGCCAGGCGCTAACGTGCCTGACACAACAGGCAAATTTGTGGGTGAATGTGGGAATGACGGACTATTTTTACAGGTTCAATATCCGTTTGATGCCCAAACAAGCATGGATTTCACGATGCCATCGGCCTACATGGGAAATATCGTGCCAGGCACTAACTTCCTGCCAAACGATGCCATTGAATCGGTTATGTATAACCCACGTACCGGTTATGTCACTCAAGGATATGATGTTGAAACGATGGGCGGTTGGGTTCCCATGAATGATGCGGGAATCGGTAATTCAAACTCACTTGCTTTGACACGCGCCAATATAGATGTTTTTCCGCTTTATAATCTACTTTATACAAACGTCACGATTCCCTCTGCGAACGCATTTTGTACGGTGACAGGTTACACGGGTAATGCGATTAATGATTTTTTAGCAGGGTTTTTTATGCAATTGCCGCTCGCTATGGGAAGGGTCTTTGCAACTTATGGAACCGGCGCAGGATTAACAGCGCATATATTGGGATCGGCGTTGGGTGCAGAAACTATTACATTAACAAATTCCGAAATGCCACAAACAGTTGCTGTTGCAACCAATACGGATTTTACCAATGCGGGGGCGGCAGCCGGTGGTTCATTCAATGTGGCAGCGGGTGGTACAGCTAACTGGACCAAGGGCGGTGGCACAGCCATTTCCTCTCAACCGCCTACATCATACAACGCAACATTCATTAAGTTATAAGGAGATAACAGAATGGCTTTTTTACAACAACAGGAAGTCCCACCCTTAGATGGTTATACCTTTACGGGTCCGACACGCACGATGTCGGGTGTTGCTCGAACATTAAGTCCAACCAATGGCACACAATATGGCGAGAAGATGCGCTGGTTATATGTGGGCGTGACAGGGGACGTATCCTATGTGAAATGGGATGGTACAACGCAGGTGCTTGTCGGGCTTGCCGCAGGAGTGTTTCACCCGATTTATTCCTTACAGATTAATTCGGCAGGCACAACCGCAACAAGCATTGTTGTGGGTAGTTAAAAACTTAAGCTTAAGTTTTTTCAATGGATGATTAATTTTAAAAGGAGTTTCACAATGGCTTTTCAACAATTTAATATTTCACCCTGGCTCACGCCGGTTCGTTTAGCTTCAACCAGCAATGAAACAGGAACGTATTTCAATGGCCCATTAAACAATGGTGTAGGCGCGACATTTACCTATGCAACTGGTGCGTTAACCATAGATTCTGTCGCTGTCAATGTGGGTGATCGCGTTATTTTAACCGATCAAACTGCCGCAAATGAAAACGGTATCTACGTCTGCACTACAGCGGGCGCAACCGGTGTTGCAGCCGTCCTGACACGTTCAGCCGACCAGCAATGTATTGAACAACTCCATACAGGGTTCTATGTCACGGTCGCAGCCGGTTCAGTCAATGCCGGTGGTGCGTTTGTTATGATTGAACCAAAACCGGCTCGTCTTGGAATTGACGATCTGTTCTGGGAATCTCAAGTTGCAGTTGGAGCCGTTACATTCTCAGGCCCCGCATCAACTGCTAATGCTTTGGTTGTATTCTCTGATACAGCCGGAAATATTAAAGCTGCGAGTACAGGAGTGACATTAGGTCAAGCACTCACGATTACCGGTGCATTAACAGCATCAGGTGCTATTACCTCAACGGCGGGGAACATTACGTCCGGTTCATCTGGTGATGCTGGAACATTTATCTCGTTCCCCGCAACCGCTGCAAACGGTACGTTTATTTTCTCAGCGCTGGATGCCGGTGGTGCGTTTAATACAACACTTCGAAATTCAGCAATGGGTCAATCAAGCGTTATCAGCTTGCCCGATCCAGGTGCTGCAACTGCGAATGTATTGTTGGACACAGGCGCTGCAAACATTATTGCCAAGCAACAATTTTACGGCATTAATAATGTTTTAACCTTTGGAACCGGTACATGGACAACCACTCGCGTTGCGCAAGGCAACTATGTACAACGTCATACCGCAACTGATGAAACATCCATTATCGCAATTGATATTACACCAGCTATTGTTGCAGCGACTGCGAAAGGTTTCCGATTAGATAGTTTTGATTATATCTACTCGATTTAACATTGGATAGAATTGCTTACGCGAATAACGTAGCAGTTTCTGTTACATCCATTGCAATCACTGCAACACTATCAACTGCAACACAGGCAAATCCGTATCTAACAAATTGTACTGTTACGACACCGGCATTTGATGTGACAGCGGATAGTAAATATGTCATGGAAATCACAGTAAACAATTCCGCGACATCTGCATTTGATTTCTACGGTGTTATGTTGCGCTTCTCGCAAACCATTGCGTAATCAAATGGGGCGTGAAAGCGCCCCTTTATTTAAGGCGACATTATGAACGTATGGGGCAGCGGATTTATTCCAATTATTCTTTACGGAACGGGCGGTGCGTCTGTTCTAAACGACAATCAACTTTTAACAGAAAACAATCTCGATATTTTAACGGAAAGTAGTAATACGATACTGATCGAATCAGCTTAAACATATTGCCATGGATGGCAATGTGAACAACGTACAGGAGTACATAGCATGGCTGGCATAAAAATTTCAGCGTTACCCGCAGTCCCAAGTGCATTAATCACAGATTATCTAGCAGTGGTTCAAGCTGGCGTAACAAGTCGAGAAACGCTTCAACAAATAAGCACATTATTTGGGTTTGATTCCGGTACAGGATTATTGGCGCTTAATAAAGGTGGCACAAATGCGTCGTTAACCGCAGCACTCGGTGCCGTACCTTACTCAACAGCTAGCGCATTTGCATTTCTTGCACCTGGAACTACAGGTCAATTATTTCGGTCAGGAGGGGCTGGTGCGCCGACATGGACGACAAGCACTTATCCTGTAACCAATGCTATAAACCCATTATTATACGCAAGCTCTGCAAACGTTATGGCAGCTTTGGCAACAGCGGCAAGCGGCGCACTTGTAACAAGTGCAGGTGGCGTTCCGAGCATATCAACCGTTCTTCCTGGTGGAATGACAACAACCGATCCAACCTTAACACAAGGGATTGCGACCAAAAATTATGTTGACCAGACTGCTCTCACCGGAACAAGTGTTTATGCGTCATCTGCGGCAAGTCTTGGCACAGTCACGCAATCAGGTGCGGGTGTTGGTGCGACACTGACAAATGCTGGCGTACAGGCTACTTTTGCATTGGATGGTGTTAACCCTCCGGTCGGAACCAACGTATTAATTCAAAATACAGCCGTTGGAATGACATCAGCAAATGAGGGAATTTATACAGTTACATCGGTTGGATCAGGCGCTACAAATTGGGTGTTAACTCGTGCAACAACTTACGATACACCGGCTGAAATTAACACGACTGGTTTGATTGTCGTACAGAATGGTTCGACTCTGGTAGGTACAGCTTGGTATAACTCAACAACCAATGTGACAGTCGATACAACCGCGCTCACTTATGTTGAGTTTGGAAATATCGTATTTCCAATAACTCTCGCACATGGCGGAACGTCTGCGGCGCTGACAGCCTCTAATGGTGGTATTTTCTATTCGACCGCAACGGCGGGTGCGATATTGGCAGGAACCGCAACCGCAGGGCAGTTGTTAACGTCCGGTGCATCTACAACGCCTGCGTGGACAACAACGACTTATCCATTAACGAACGCTATCAATACGATAAT
>WNFL01317685.1_pt2 | contig 34299 bp, 39 predicted proteins | sample 5400361 | NCBI WGS metagenome assembly WNFL01 (sample SAMN13153351, study PRJNA577476) | soil metagenome | isolation source: 40 cm soil on Douglas fir-dominated hillslope | place: USA:California | collected 2013-09-17
CGCCGAGCCTTCCTCCGGCGTCATCTTCCCAGCGGCGACGTGATTGGTGACACTCTTTACGAGTTGGAGGTTCCCGATGTGCATCGTTGCGCCGTAGAGCGCCGAGTCGTAGGCCGTGATCATGCTGACCCGAAACGTCGCAAGAGGCATCCGGATGGCCTCCGAGGCGCTGAGCTGTGAGGCTCCTCGGTTCGCTGCGGCGAGGACGTCGGCCGCTTTCTTTGCGAGGACATCGGCTGCCCCCTGATAGGCCCGGACCTCGTCTAGCCCGAGACCTTGGATCTCGTCGTGGCTCGGCCAGAATTGATACTTCTTGAAGATCGCCGTCGCGACGTCTGCAGCCGGGATGAGGTACTCGTAGATGTAGGTCGTATCGAAGATTGGATCTTGCCCGTTGAGGCGCTTGGTCAGGTCATCCCAAGGGATCCCTTGGACAGACACGCGCTTGGCAATCGCTTCGATGTTGTCCACGGATCCTAGCTTCCCGCCCCGGCGGCTATCCGGTCAACTTTTAGGCAGCGTTCCACGCCCGATACGCAAACCATGCAGATCCGACGGCGAGCGCGAAGTAGCCCCACCGAGGGATCTGGTTCGACACCGTGCCGAGGTCCCGAAGGAACGGGCTCGGCGGTTGGCCGGTTTCCGCGTAGCGCTTCAACGCGAGCGGCAGGCTGGCCGCACCGGGCGCCGCCGCCGGCGCCATCGCATCCGGTCCTCGAAGCGCGCCGGACTGGTAATAGCCTTGCTGGTACGGCGCTCGGTACCACGCCACGTCAAAATAGGATCGCTTGGCGGGCCATCGGTTCGCGTCGTACGCGCTGTGATCCGCTCCCAAGCCAGCGAAGCTGATATTGGGACTTCGGTACGGAGCTCTAAAGGAAGCAACGGACGTGTAGATTCGGCGCATCGTTGTTCCCTTTTACGCGAGTGCGGCCTTCCCCGCCATTATCAAGCCCTTCTTCTTCGCGATCACGAGCGCTGCCACTCCTGCGAGCGCCAGGATCCCGATGGGCACCAGTTTGCTCATCTTTTTCGGAGCGGGCTCGGCCGACGGCTTCGTGACGGCCGGGCACGACAGCGGCACGGCGTAGAAGTGGGGGCACGATGCCGATGCCTTCGGCGCGAACCTACCGCCCAGCTCGAACATCGCTCCGCACGTTGCGGCGTCCCACACGTTCGTCACAGGGATCGGCTTGTAACCGTTGGCCATCAGCGTCGCGTTGAGCTGCTGTTGCAGCACACCGACCTCGGCGAACTTCTGGTTGAAGTTGATGACGCACTCTCCGTCGCGATTCAGCGGCGGCAGCGAGGCGCGCCGAGCCGCAGGCGCGGCTACTTGTGGGAACTGCCAGGGCTTCATGGGCAAGCACGCCGCGAGCAGTCCCGGGTGATTGAGGAGCGATTGGAGCGTCGTCGACACCTTGATCCGGCCGATGCTTGTCGCCGATGCCGTATCGCTCGCAGCGCCGCACGTTGCGGGGCCGAGCGTGCCGTCCTCGGGGAGGATCTTGTAGCCGCCCGGCTTCAGCACCTCCAGGTTGATGAGCCGCTGCATCTGGAGCACCTGCGCGCTCGTCGGAGCCGCTGCGGTCGCCTTCACCGGGGCGACCGACGTGACCGTTACTCCGCACGGCATACCGAGCAGCGGCTTGATCTTCGCCAGCAAGGCAGCGAGGGCGAGCTTCGTGGGGTCGGAGTCGGGGAGCGTCTTGGTCATGAGCTGCCCGGCACCGCACGTCGGCCCGTCCCACACGCCGGTGACCTTGATCGGCGGATAGCCCACGCTGACGAGCCACGTGCTCAGCAGCGTCTGCTGCTGCTTCATCAGATCCGGCGCGCTCACGACCACCGCGGTGACCGGAGCGGGCGCTGGCGCAGCAGGCGCCAAGAGCGCCGTGCAGGCGTCGACGATTCCCTTCTGGTTCTTGACCACGATGGCAGCGAACGTGTCGTCCGGCGTCGGGTTGTTCGGGTCCACCTGGTACGATTTGATGAACGCCTGAAAGCCTCCGCAGGTCGTCGCGTTGTACACGCCGTCCTCGGGCACCGTGGGCAAGCTGCGGGCTCCCAGCTCGCTGTTCAGCATGTACTGCCACTTGTAGGCCGTGTCGTTTTTGACCCCGACCGGGAAGGGGAGACCGTAGGGGTACGCCGTCGTGGCCCCGGCCGGGCACACCGGAACAGTCGGTGTGAAGGGCTTGCAGCCCGCGTCCATGTCCGCCGTCGCCGACACGTACGCAGCCGGCGGCGAGCCTTTGGCCTTCGCCCACGCGAGCGCGCCGCACGTTCCCGGGCCGATCAGGCCGTCCGTGGTGAGCTTCGTCGTGCAGCTCGCCGCTCCGAGCAACGTGTTGAGTTGCCCCTGCATGGTTTTCACGCGGGCATCCGCCACGTACTTACTGGGCGTCGCCCCGAGACCGGAGAACACGCCGTTCATTCCCGAACGGCGGCGCCGCGGACCCAGTGAGCCGAGCGAGCCCGTCGCCATTCTCAGAACCAGCCCTTCTTCTTGCCCACTACGGCGAGTCCGATGGCGAGCACCCCGCCACCGATCATCGCCCACGTTCCGACGCCACCGAACATGCCCGCCTGCATCGGCTCTTCGGGCGTCGTGGCCGGCGACAGCGGCGTGTATCCGCCGCCGGACGACGCCTTTGTCGGCATCCGCCAGGGCTTCTTGGCCGCGCAGGCCGTGTCGAAGCTCACCCCCGCCTGGGCATTGCCAGTGAGCTGACGGTACGTCTGGATCGCTCCACACGTCCCGGGTCCGAGCGCGCCGTCGGCGCTGATGGCGCTGTAGCCAGCCTTCACCAGGGCCGTGTTGAGCATCTGCTGGAGGTTTGTGATCGTTGCCTTCGAAAAGTCCGTGCTCGGTGCGGTCGCAGTGGGGGCGGCAGGAGCGGCCCCGCCTCCTGCGACGTTCGCGGCGATGAAATCACGGCGATACGCCGCGGCCTTCGCGGGCACATCGTCGCTGAAGTTCCGGTCCCAGGGGCCCAGATCCTTGTACCAAGCGCGGAACTGGGTCTGGATGTCGAATGCCGTCGGCGAGACGGTGGCCGTGTTCAGGATGTAGTTCGCGATAGCGTCGATGTCGTCGCTCTGACCACCGAGCGAGCCGCCCTGCAGACCGTAGAGGCTGGGCCCGAACACGCCGCCGCCATTGCGTGCGTTGCCGAAGACGCCGTTGCCGACCTTGTAGTCGGCGCCGAGTCCGCGCAGCCCCGGATTGCCGTCGTTGAAGTCGTTGCACTTGAACACCGACTGCACGGACGTCGTCCGCGGAAAGCCAAAGACCGGTCTGGTCCAGATTCCCCCATGAAATCTTGAGACCGGGGGGTGCGTGGTCGAGACGTATGGATTCGGTACGGCGTAGCTCATGGGAGTTCTCTAACTTTCTTGGGCGGCGGCGGAGTCGTTCCAGCCCGAGCCTCCGCTACTTCTTCATCTGCGAGAGCGCGAGCGCTCCAACGCCGAGGCCGACGACACCGAACAGCATGGCCGTGAAGCCGGCCCCAAATCCGTAGAGGGACTTGTCCTTCGCCGTGGGGGCCAGCGTGTAGCCGATGGCGAATCCGGCGCCAAACTCGATGGCCCTGTCAAACCCGGTCTTGACGGTCGCGACGACGTCGCCGACGCCAGCTCGCGCGATGGGCCGCGTACGCATCGCATCGTAGACGTAGTTGTCCCCGAAGCCCGCTTGCGCGATGGGTCGCGTGCGCATCGCGTCGTACGCCATGCCGCGGAGGGGGGAGCCGTAAGACGTGCTCGGTTTGCCGGTGGGTCCGTAGTGGAATTGCATCGCCATGGTCGTTTCCTTTTCTCCTTCAGCGCGTCGCGCGCGTCTCTGCAATCAGATCGTCAAGCTCGCCGTCTTCGATCATGCGAGCCAGCGAGTTATACGCCTCGAACAGTCCCGGCTCATTCGCGTCCCACCAGCCGCGCGCACGGCTTGAGGCTGTCGCCTGCGGGTGCTGGCTCGCGAGAATGTCCGCCACGTGATCCGCACCGAGGCGCTTCTCGACGCCGGGGAGATCGAGAATCATGCGCCAGTTGGGGCGCGCTTGGCGGCGACTCGGGTTGAGGGCCATGGCGCGACCGGCGCTATCCTCCGCGGCGAGCGCTTCCTGCATCAACTCTGCCTCCACGACGCGGCTGTACGGATCGCGGTCCCCGCGCGCGTTCACGTGCACGCCGCCGAGGCTACCGAGCACCTCTCCGTTCTCGTCCTTCAGCACCGCGACGAGTATCTCCGTGGCGCCGCGCTGTAGCTCTTCCAGCGCCTCCTCGTCCAGCCCCGACACATCGGGGTTCTCGTCGTACTCCCACTCTACGGTCCAGCCGCGGCTTTCGCCTTCTGCCTCAGCGGCGGCTGACGCCTTCGCATTCTCGATCCGCGCGCGCTTTTGCTCGGCCGGCGACGCCCCCGTCTTGTAGCTGTAGCCGCTGTGTTCGAAGAAAAACGCCTCGGCTGGGGTGAGTCCGGCCGGCGTCTTGAACTGGCCCTTGCGCGCGTTTTTCGCATACCGCGCCGCAAACGGCATGTCCTCGACGACCTGTGCCCCGGGAACGGCATCGAGGACCGCTTTGATCTGGCTGCTCGTCGTGGCGCTCGGTGAAACGCTCTTGTCGAGCACGACGACGCGCGCTCCCGGCGCGCCCAGGTCCGCTGGTTCACCCTGCGCGTCCACGCGCGCCGCGATCAGCATGGAGTACGAGTAGAGGCGCCACCCGTCCGTGCTGCACGTCTTCTCGCTGTGCCGGCGCCCGGCGAGGAAGGCATTGATCACAGAGGAGACGTTCTTGCGCGCGTTCGGTTCGTGCATATTGGCCTCATACCCGGTCGCCCACTCGACGTGGCGACCGACGTCTTTCATCGTGTCGCTTCCGCCCGGGACGAACCGATGGTTCATTACGTTTCCAATCTGCGACAGCTCTCCATCGGCGATGCCGAGCACGTAGACGACACCAGTTTCGTATGGGTGCACACGAACCGCTTCATCCAACGCGTCCACCGGCTCCTCGTGCCCAGCCGTCACAGTGAGTTCCGGAGCGCTGACGCCTGCGCGGGTCACGAAGTAAGTCCCAGTCCTCTCGCTCCGCTGGAGCACGAGGTCGCTGAATCCGATGTCAGCCTGTCTCTGGGCGTTTGCTTGCATCTGCCCGACCGTCAACGGGGCCAGATCGAACCGATGCAGCCCAAGGTGTTGGGCCGCATCAATGAGCCGCTCGTCGTATCGGGCCCGGATCGCCGCGCTGCACTTGCAGGCCCGGCTTGTGCCGGCGTACCCGCACGGGCAGGGGTTCGCCGCAGCGACGACGACAAACGGAGCGGCCGGCAAGCCACCGTCACGAACGCGCACCGCGCCCTCGCGAAGCGCGCTTGCCAGCGCGTCGATCGCACTCCGACGGAACTCCGGCAGCTCGTCGAGAAACAGAACGCCACGGTGCGCCAGCGTCACCTCGCCAGGGCGGACCGGCTTGCCGCCGCCCACGAGCCCGGCATCGCTCACCGAGTGGTGCGGCGCCCGGAAAGGCCGCGCGCAGGCGTAATTGTCCTGGAGCAAGCCGGCGGCGCTGTAGATCAGCGTCAGTTCCAACGCTTCCTCGCGGGTGAGCGGGGGCAGCACGGACCGGAGGTACCGCGCTGCCATGGTCTTGCCGGCGCCGGGCGGGCCCACCAGGAGGATGCCTTGGCCGCTACGCGCCGCCTCGATTGCTCCGGCGGGGAGCCCCGGGTTCCCCCCTGGCCCTTCGCGCTCCGGACACGGAGCGAATGCCAGGGGGGGCTCGTGCGGCACCTCGGGGCGCTGCATGAACTCGACCACTTCGGCGAGCGTCCGGAATGACATCACCGGCACGCGGCCCGAGAACCTTGCCTCGATCTCATTACCGTCCGGGACGACCAGCAGATTCGCGCCTGCGGCTTCGGCGCCTACCGCGGCTACGGCGGCGCCTCGCACCGGCCGCACCGCGCCGTCGAGCGACAGCTCGCCCAGCACCATGACGCCACGGAGGCTCGCCGCCGGGACCCGGCCCTGATTGGCGAGGACGCCGAGCGCGATCGGCAAATCCAGCCCCGCCAGCCCTGCCGATCCCTGCATCGCTCCGTCTGGCGCGCTGACGGTGACGGCGCCGTCCAGACGGGATCCAATCTGCACGAGCGCGCTCTGCACCCGCACGCTGATTTCGCGAACTTTGTTCGCTTCGATGGCCTCACCGGTGAAGCGCAGATTCGGAGCGCCCGGGCTCACGGCGACACCGAGCCGCAGTGGAGCGGCTTCGATTCCGCGGAACACGACGCTGAGCACCTCTACTTCGCCCGAAGCGCTGGGCTCGGCACGCCGTGCGGACGGTCGCCGCGCGTTCGTGCGCATCTGCTTGTCGTCCGCCGTTCCGATCCCGAAGGCAAAGGTTCCGTCGAGCTTCAGGTGGAGCGGATTCGGCACCGTGCGGCCGCCTTGGTGCCAACCGATGACATGCCGCTGCGCCGTGCCGTGAGTCGGCACTCGGCCAGTGCCCCCGCGGACGAGCGCAAACTCGGGGGCGATTGACTCGGCCGATTCGCCTGCCGGCACCGGACCCCCCGCTCGCTCGGTAAGAATCGCGATCGGCGCAACTCCACCCGGCACGACGACCCACCCTCCATCATTCCAGAGGATGGATCCGACCGGTAGCCCGCTGACCTCCGCTGAGGAGATCGTGTGCGCCTGAACATTCGCGCGCATCGCGTGCTTCGCGACGTACGCGGCCCAGGCACTCTCTTCGCTGCTGGCCACGCCTTCCACGGCGGCCTTGTAGCCATGGTAGTACGCCGAGTCGTCCGCCTTGACGACGGAAGGATCGTCCCCATCGGCCGTCACGAGCGCCCGATGCGATCCAGTGGCGGCATCCCGTTCACCTTCGCTGTAGCCGCGCGAGAAGTGCGAGCGATGGTCGTCCGCATCGGTCACGCTTTCTTCGCACCGCGGGCACACCGCACCGTGCGCGCCCCAGTCCTCCATCTCGGCGCCGCAGAAGCAGCATACGTCTTCGTTGGCCCGGCTCATCGGATCACTTCCTCGCGTTTGCGGCGAACAGAGCCTCCGCCCCGAGCCCGACCGAGCCGAACAGGGCGCTAGCGAGCGCGCCGCCCCAGGCGTACTTGCTCTCCTCCGCGGCAGAAGGCGCGAGCGCCTTGCCGACGAGCCAGCCGGCGCCGAAGCGGAGCCCCAGGCCGATCAGGAGCACGGTGACGGTCGTTCCCGCCGCGAGCCCCGTGATCGCGCCGGCCTTCGCGTCGCTGACCGCGTCGCCCATCTCACCGAGCGCGCCAGCGAACGGCGAGACACCGGCTGCCGCGCGACGAAAGGCCCCGGGCTTCCGCGCACCGGGGACCGGCCCGAGATTGAACGCCCCCATGCCGCTCTGCCCGAAGTAGCCCATGCCGTTCTGTGCGAAGTATTCACCGGTCGCGCCCGGAACCTGCGGCAGGCCCTGCGGCGGGGTGCGCACCGACGTGCGTGTCGGATTCCAATCTACCCCAGCGGCTGGCGACGGCTGTGCCTGGCTCAGCCCGGCCTCCATCACGCCCTGCTGGCCGAAGTATTCTCCGAGTCCGTTTGCCATGCTCAGCGCCTCCTCGACCGAGCGCGATTCGCCGCCATCTTCGGTTTCGGCTTGTGTTTCAGCGCGTACCAGAGCACCCCGGCCGCGACGGCTGCACCGCCGGCCAGCAGCAGCGCCCGTTTTCCGTCCATCAAACTGGCCTGACCGAGACCATGCATCGGCGGCTTGGGGACGCCGATTTTGATCGCCTCGGGATTCTGCGCCACGTTGACGATCGACTCGTACGGCATGGTGCCCCTGGACGTCTGATCGACGACCGGAGCGAACGGCTGGTGCAGCCCGCGCTCGATGAACGCGACCTGCGCATTCGTATCGAATGCGATCGGACTGTTCGGTACGGGGATGATCGGGCGACCCGTTGTGACGTCCCGCACCTCGCTGGGCTCGAACATGCGCTCGCGCGCGTGATACCCAGGGAGCGAGAACCGAACGGAGAACACGCCCGCGTCGGGATGGATGTTCGGCGGCGTCACCTGCGGGTTGTCGAACACCCCGTTGCCCTCGATGTCGTCCAACTCCGCCATGAGCCGCAGCTCGTTCAGCGCGTAGCCCTGCTCTGCCTGTTCGTCCTGGACCTCTTCGTCGCTGCCGGCGAGATGCCGTCCGTGCGCGGCATCGATCTTGGCCTGGTAGAACGGAGCGGTGCTCGACGAGTAGCGCGTGTCGGACGCCCGGTTCACGTCGCTCCACATCGTTGGCAAATTGCCAGTGAAGGGCTGGCTGGGGTACACCGGAAAATTCGGCATGGGAGAAACCTACCTTGGTTCGCGGAAGCCCGCGACTTTCATGCAGTCGCCGCGACCTGCTTCTTCTTCCGCCCGAACAGCAGCCAGCCACCAATGCCGACCGCTGCCGCGATGGCGAGCAGGCCCCCAGTGGTGAATCCTGGCCGAGGCGGCGGGGCCTTGGGGACCATGGGAGCCGGCGACGGAGCTGGAACCGGAGCGCGGACACGCGGCGGCGCCGCGATCAGAGCCGGGAGTCGCACCGCGGGCGCTGGAGCCGGGACGGGCTTGGGGGCAGCAACGGGAGCCGGAGCCCGCTTCGGGGCCGACCGCAGCACCGGCGCCGGACAAATCGGCAGCGTCTCCACCCAGCACGGATTCGCCTGGGCCATGTCGAGCAAGCCGAGGCCCCGAATCACCTCCACGATTGGCTTGCAGTTCGTGTGCGCAGTGTTGTGCACCGGCCACGTCACGCACTTCGCATAGTCCACGAGGTTGCGCGGCGGAGTCCGATCGTAATCAGGCTGATTCGTCTGCGGAGGCGCGGAGATGTACTGCGTAGCCGAGAGTGCTGAACGGGTGGGGACGTACATGGGGTCACAAACTCCTGCGTCAGTCGATTTTCCAACTCTTCCACGTGGTGACGCGCGCGAGCATGGCGGCTTCCTTGAACGAAGCCACAGGGTCGAGAATAACCCACCGCGCGGTCTTCGGTTCCTTCACGCGCGCGAACACGTGCGAGAAATGATTCGGGCGACCGAAGCCTACCGTGATGAACTCCGCCTCGCGACCGAGCTGGCGCGCCATCGTCGCAAGAAGAAGCGCCAGGTCGTCACAATCGCCGATCGCGAGTCCGTGCCGCGTCATCTCCTCGATCAGCCGCTGTGGATCTTTTACCCATTCAACGGCCACCGGATCGTTCATGTAGCGAACGCGCTCCGCGACGAAGTTTCGAATCGCGAGGATCTCCGACAGGTAGTCCTTGCCGATCAGTCCGCGCGTGCAGTATTCGACCGAGCCGCGCACAAGCAGAGACCGCTCGCCTCGGTCCCCGAGGCACAAGCGACGCATCGTACTGATCGTCGTCTCAGGTCCGCGGAAGGGCCCGAACCACGTCGGCGGAGAGTCGCTGATGCCGGCCTGCGGGCTATGGTTGGGACCGTTGTGCAGCGACGGCAGGTTGAGTGCCGGCGCGCCCTGGAACTGAGTGAACTGACCGAACCGAGACGGCGGACCGAACCCTACGTGGGGCGCGCGGAACGGACCGGGGTACGGCGAGGAGCTGAGGGAGAGCACGGGCTGGAGTCCGAGCCTACCTGTGCGCTGGAAGCCGACGCAAAAAACGTGCGATTGCGGGTTTCCTGCGGGCAGAAAGCAGCCTCAGTCGTCCTTGACCTGATGCCCCCGGAGAAGAATCCGCGCTTCCGGGTCGCCCTTCCAGTAGGGCTCAATCCATTGCACCCGCCGCAGCGAGTGCTGTGGGCCGTATGGCTGGTGCGTGAAGTGGCCCCTCACCAGGAACTGGGCCTTGGGCGATCCGCCGCGCCGTTTGCCAGAGAGAGCTTCGATCACCACCGACCGTAAATCGATGGTCACCGGCTGCGCGAGCACGTAGCGAGCACCTTCCAGCGGCGGCCCGTGCGGGCGCATTGCTCGCGTCGAAGTCGCGCCTCCGCCCCATTTGCCTTCCGACTTTTTTAGTTCCGGATCGCTCAGCGCCAGGCAGGCACCGCGCACGAGCGCACGCAACATTTCTGCCGCTACCTTGCCGCCCACCGCATTCTCCGACCATAGGACGATCTTTCCACACGGTAGGACCACGTAGCTCGGCAGTGGGCCGACGCACCAGATTCGAGCCGGCTGCTCAGGGCTGAGCAGTCCATCTGGAACGAGCAACGACCACGCTTCCCACGGCGCATGCACTGGTTCGCTATTCGGGATGTCAGTGAGGCACAATGCCGCGGCGAGCTTGTGCGAGACTTCGAGTCGCGCAAATGCGCTAGCGCGCCAAGAGTCCAAGAACCCCCACGGGGCGTCGTCGCCTTCCTCCTTGCCCATTAGACCGCATTGCGTAAACCACGGGATGGCTCGGTCCGAGAGCAGATGACGCGCGAGCCAGACACGGTCTTTCGCTCTTTCTATTGCGGTGTCACCGCTGAGCTGCGCCGTATCGCTGTACAACATCCCAAACAGAACCGCCGCTGCCATCGCGAGCACCTCGGTATTCCGAGGTGACGTTGGCGCCGGCAGGACCACCTCGCGCTTCAGCTTGGAGAATCGCACAAGCCAACGCGCATCTTCCACCAGTCCGCATCTCAGGAGCGTCACCAGTACCGCCCGATGTTGCAGTACTGACTTCGGGCGCCTCGACTCATCGCGCCACCATCGGTCCATTTCCTTTCCCATGCTGGACATATCTGACGGTGACACGCCCTGGCGACGCAACGCGCCCTCCAAGTCGGACATGGTCGTTGCAAAAGCACGTATCTGATCATCTACGTGTCCAACGCAGTTCTTTATCGTCGCCTCATGCTGCTGCAATACTTCTAGCGGGTGATGAGGTAGCGCCCTTCGAGATACATAGTCCGCGATGCGCTCGTCCGGGGTTCGTGGCGCGCCCAGCACTTCCTGCACCACTGCGCGCACAGCCGTCTCTAGCTCGACAAACTCAACTTTCACGACCGACTTCTCGCCATCCATCCGGTGCCGCGCAAGCACCATGTGCTCCCGGCCTCCACGGATAGGCCGACGCAGCGCCTCCCCAACGGCCTCCCACAGAGAGTGCTCCGGCGTTCCCTGTGGCGGCTCAGACACGGCACGATACGCTTCAAGCGTAATCGCGTTTGCGGCTGTCGGTCCGCCCTGATCCTCATCAGGCATGAGGATCCCGGCGCAAGCTGGCGCATCGGGGGCCAACGCCAACGCAGCCATGAGCGCCCGTTCCATCTTTGGTCGCATGCTGGCGACTAGACCGTCTGTCTCCATACCCATCCTGTGGCACATGCCGCCATCGGCGTCAATGCTGCCATCAATGCCCCTTCAGGCAGCCCCGTCTTTACGTCCGGAACGGAAACCAGCCCCGTTTGGCCCCATAGAGATAGCCGCCTGCCAGGGCCGCGCCGATTCCAGCGCCGGCCGCCTTGTTCTTCTTCAGAAGTACCGCGCCCGCCAGGCCGACTAGCGCCCCCGCGCCGATCGACATCGCTGTGTACGCTGCTCCAACCGGCAACGCGCCGAGTCCCGACCCCCCGCAGCCCCGGTACCCGTCCGAGATGCACTTCGCCATCCGTGCCGGATCATGACTCCACCGCTGGTAGCAGCCCGCGCGCACCGACTCCTCGCAGCTATCGGGCACGACGACCTGAAGCGGGTAGGAGTCGTCGTAGGGGTACGGATACCCCCATCCGTAGCCGGGAGCGAAGTACGCGCCGCGACTTCCGCCGCGGTGGCCGCCGCCGCCGTGGTGACCGCCACCTCCGCCACCATGGTGACCGCCGCCGCCGCCTTTACCGAGACCGTGCATGGTCAGAACGGTACGGGCCTCTTCACTCGACCGCAACTTTTCGGGAGCCGCCAGCCGGAGTCGAACCGGCCGAGCCCCGGGTACAGGCCGGGGCACCTCCCGGAGGAAGCGGCCAAACAGCGGAAGCCGGAGGGCTCGATCCCCAGCGCCTCACGACGCCGCACCGGTTAGCAACCGGGCTCCCGCCCACGCGGGATTCAGCTTCCCAAAATCAAAACGTGCAGCTTCGGGCCACTTCGCACGTCGCTGCGCTCGCGATGCAATCGAGCGGAAGTGTCCTGCCCCGAGAGGCATCGAACTTTTCCCGGTCGTGGCAGTTCTGAACGAAGGTCGCCATGTCGATGCCGCAGCCGCCGAGCTTTTCGAGATTCGCATTGGAACTCTCGCATGTGCTGCCCTGTGGTTGTGGCGGGATAACAGGATCGACGATCGTCGTCACGCAGCCAGTCGTAACGAACAAGACGGCCGCGAGAGCAATCGCTTTCATCCGACCCCGCGCATGCGAAAGACGCGTCTCGCCTGACGCACGCGAGCCTCGGACAAGATCACCGTCTTCGGCTCCGCCCAGTTCGTGATGAACAGGAACACGCGCTCACCGGCGATCTTCCAGTGCTGCCAGACAGCGCCCATGTGTCCTCCGAGTGAGGGGCCGCTCTGCTCGCGCAGAATGCCGCTCCGGTAGTCGAGGAACGCCTGGTCAACGTCGAGAGCGATGAGAGGGACCTCCTTCTGAGTGTTCGACCCTGCCCAACTGTCCAGCGACACGGCCACCGCGATGGGCAGTGCGTCGCCGAACCCAAGGAGCGCGGAGACGTCGTAGTTGTGCGACTGCGTGTCGATGAGCGCGAGCCCGGGCGGCTTCTTGTGGATCGAGAACTCCTTCATCGTGGGGTTCCACAGAGTCCATTCGCAGCCGCCGGATAACTGCGCGGCTGTCATGATCTGGGTCATCGACAAGCCTTCGTCGGGCATCGATCCATTCGGGTCGTTCGGGATGTACGGATGCGCCTCGGCGCGCCCGTCGTACCATGCGGCGTAGGGCGAGTTCTTCTTACCCGTGAGCCCGTAGTCGCCCTGCACGAGGCCATGTGCCGTACAAGAGCCTCCAACCTGGAAGAGTTCCCAAATCTCCCGCGGTACCGCGCCCGAATCGTTCGGGACCTCCGTACCGAAGAGGGGCTCAGCGATGAGCGCGAGCGCGTCAGGGTCGTCGTCGACCCATCCCATCGGATGACGCGCGGTCACGGGTCGCTACAATCCCGGGCCCACTGCTTGCCCTTGGCTTCGGAGTACCAGAACATGCCGCCAGAGATGCCGATGCCCCCTGCGGCTCCGACAGCAGTGCCCTTCTGGACATCATCGTTCTTTATGGCAACGACCGAGGCCGCCACGCCAGCGGCGACGAGCGCGAGGCCCTTCGCGATTCCGCCCCACGTGTCTCGCGCAGCATCGATGCTCTGGCAGTATTTCGACGGAGTCGGTTTCGCGCCGATCTTGCCGCGCTCATCCATGCCGGCAACCTTGGCGTCCCCGTAGCTGCCAACGCAGCCCTCCAGCGTGGACACTGCGACGATCAGGACGATGAGTGAGCGCGCGTACCGAGAGGCCATCCTGGGCAAGCTACCACATAGGATTCGGATCGCCTAAAAACTGGCGGAACGCGGCCGAGTCGAACGGCTCACCCGAAGGTGCCCTGGTTTTCGAGGCCAGCAGCCCACCACTGAGCTTTCACGTTCCGTAGCGGATGACGACGGTATCGAGCCGCTGCGCCCTCGCGAGCGCCCCACCGGTTTTCAAGGCCGGCTGACCACCATGGTCGGCGTCATCCAATTCGCGGAAAGCGGAAGTCTCGATCTCCAAGCGGTTCTCACCGCTCCATCCCGTTTCCAACGGGCGCCGCGCCCTGCGCGGTTCGCTTTCCAAGTCTGAACCCTGCCGCGTCGAGCCACTCGTAGTAGAGGGACCCACACGACGGGCAATGGGACGTGTCGTGCGGTCCCGGGCGGACACGGAACTCCAGCTTGCACCGGCAGCACCGCATCCGTCCGGGTCTCGGCACGAACCGGTACGTTGCCACCGCTTACTGCGCCCTCACCGGCAGCGTGACGCCGCCGAGGAAGTCGAGCCACTCTTCCGGAATGTTCTCCCGATCGATCACCGGAGAGAGGATCTCCATGATCCTCGGCTCCTCCGGGCTCCGAATCGGAAACATGCCCGACTCGTCGCACGAACGGTGCCCCTTCCGCGAATTGCATGGCTGGCACGCGGTCGCGATGTTCGTCCACGTCCGCCGTCCACCCGCGCTCTTGGGCACGACGTGGTCGTACGTGAGCCCTTCCTCCGGGAAGTGGCCGGCACAGTACTGGCACCGGTAACCGTCCCGCGCATACACGTTCCGGCGCGAGAACTTCACGGCACCTTTGACGTAGCGGCGCACCGACCGCTTGAGCGCGATCACAGCAGGGACCTTCCACGTCACCGATGGTGACGACACGGTCTCGTCGTATTCGACGACGACACGGACCGTGCCCTCGTAGACCATCTTGATCGCGTCCTGCCAGTGGAGGACACGCACCGGGAGGTAGTAGCTGGAGAGGAGAAGCGTGCGCGTGGACATGGGATTCACTTTCGTTGTCGCATAGGTTTCCTGCGGGTTGGGGTTACGGTACCTGAAGTTCAGTGCTCCCTGCGCGAGTCGAACGCGCATGCCCGAGGGCAGGCGGGTTTAAGCCGCCCGTGGCTGCCGTTTCACCAAGGGAGCGAAGGGTGCCTTCCGCGCGAGTCGAACGCGCATGCCCGTCAGGGCGCCCCGTTTTGAGCGGAGTGTGTCTGCCGAATTCCACCAGGAAGGCGTCGGCTTCTGGTGCGACGGAGCCGCATATATTTCGCGTGGGCATCCTTACAACGCCGACATCGGCAACCGCGTGACTGCCCGCTATGCGTGCCGTGACGTATCGGTCGCTCGCGCGCGATGGCGGTCTTTCGTCTATGACACGCGCCGCAAAGGACTTGACACTTGCGCAACTCCGCCGCGCGGCGAGCGTGTGACCAGGACCAGATACGATGGTCAATCTTCTTCTCTGGGTCCACGTGGTCCACCTGAAGTTCTCGGCTGCCGCCGCACTTCCGACACGGCCCATGTTCGCCGATCCACTCCGCGCGATGACGCGCCACCCACCGACGTTGAAATTCGCGTTGCGCCGACTTGTCTTTGTAAGGCATTGGTACCGACGCCCGGACTCGAACCGGGACGCCCTTTCGGGCACGGGCATCTCGAACCCGCGTGTCTACCGTGATTATTCCACCACGTCGGCATACTTTCCACTAGTACCGAGGACAGGAATCGAACCTGCACGACCTTGCGGTCACTCCGTCCTGAGCGGAGCGCGTCTACCTGAATGTTCCGCCACCTCGGCGTAGTGCGCGACCTGGGAATCGAACCCAGCGGGACGAGCTTGTCGGGCTCGCGGCTTCACCAGCGGCCTCGTCGCGCGTTTCAGTGGAGCTACCGAGAGTCGAACTCGGCCGACGCGCTTATCAGGCGCGCTTGGACAACCGGTCCAGCTAGCTCCGTCATTCGTCCACCGTGCGGGAGTCGAACCCGCGGTTGCGGCTTATAAGGTCCGCTACCGTACCCACGGGCGGTGGATTGGTACTCGCCCTCGGGATCGAACCGAGCATGTCGGTTTGTAAGACCGATGCCTTCACCAAGCTGGCGCGGCGAGCGTGAAGTCGAGGTGACTGGAATCGAACCAGCATCGTCGTGCTCCCGAAGCACGTGGACGGCCACTGTCCCACACCTCGATTGGTGGTTCCGGGTGCCGGAATCGAACCAGCGCAGCGGGCTTCAAAGACCCGCGTCCTACCATTGGACGAACCCGGAGTGCAGTACCGACGAGTGGAATCGAACCCCTTCCGAAGCGCTTATGAAGCGCGCGGCCCTCCCAGGGGTCGTCGGCGTAGCGAGGGTCGGAATTGGACCGACTGATTTCGAGCGTATGAAACTCGCGAGCCACCGTTGCTCCATCCTCGCAGTGCCCTCGCGTGGAGTCGAGCCACGTATTCTCGGTTCGGAGCCGAGAAGCTGCAATCCCGCAGCGAGGGCGTACCTCCGAAAGGAGTCGAACCTTTTTTCCAGCGTTCGTAGCGCTAGTACTCACCGTAAGCGGAGGCGTCAGTGCAGTCAGTAGCGTCTCGTGGGGGGATCGAACCCACCGTTGCGCGCGTGAGAGGCGCGGGTCCTGCCGTTAGACGAACGAGACGTGGTGCCCCCGGAAGGTGCCGATCCTTCGCAGGTGCGTTTAGAAAACGCTCAGCCGAATCCGTCGGCGGGGGCCGTGCATTATGCACCAGTCTGTTTTTCTGAGGCGCGTCGCGGACTTGAACCGCGCTCCACGGTTTTGCAGACCGTGTTGCTCCCGGAACCACGCGCCATTTGCTATCGTTGCCGCCATGGTGAACATCGCTGCACTCCTGATTGCCCTCCTGGTGCTAGCCGTCTTGATCTGGGGAGGAGACCGTCTCCTCGCGCTGCTCCCGGGGAACGAGAAGATCAAACAGATCGTGCGCATCGTCGTGATCGTCATCGTTGCGCTCTGGTTCCTCAGCCTGGCAGCGTCCTTCCTGGGCGTGCCGATGCTGTGGGAGCCCGGCGGGCTCAGGCGCCACCGGTAGCGCGGAGCAGACGACGCGAATCGAACGCGCCTGATCGTGCTTGGCAAGCACGTGCCTCACCAGTCGGCCTCGTCTGCGTAGAGTGGGCGGCGGGAGTCGAACCCGCGTATCCTGGGTGGAAGCCAGGTGCCTGAGCCGTTCGGCCACGCCCGCGTGAGATTGGAGCCGGGGGGCCCCCTTTCGGGAACCCGCTCGTCGGGTCCGGCGTTGCCGCCTACCCGAGTCTTCTGTCCATTTGCGTGGACACCGGCGTGGAGCCGCCACTCGGAATCGAACCGAGCCCGCTCCCGTACCGAGGGAGTGCTCCGCCTTGGAGCTGTGACGGCATGGTGGAGATGTCGGGTACCGCCCCCGCAGAGCCTGCTTGCAGGGCAAGCTCGCAGCCTTCTGCACATCCCCGTGGTGGACCCGTCGGGTAATGCTCCCGAGCATCACGACTGCCAGCCGCGATGGTCGCCTTCGACACGAGCCCTTGGTGGAATCGCCGGGTACCGCCCCCGGTTGGCGCGCATGCGAAGCGCACCAGCAGCCCTTCTGCACGACCCCAGTAGCAGCTCGGCAAGGAATCGAACCTGGTCCTGCGGATTTGGAGTCCGCTTGGTCGCCATGACCTCCGAGCTGTAGCGCTGCGTACGGGAATCGGACCCGTTTCGGTGGCGTGACAAGCCACTCGCGATGCCAATCGCGTCACGCAGCATTCTCTTCGCCTCTCCGGCACGAGTCGGACGTGCCACCTGCGCTTAGGAGGCGCTGAGCCGAAACCCTCGGCGGAGAGAATTAGGGTGACCGACGGGGATCGAACCCGCGAAAACGCGAGCCACAGTCGCGTGCCTTAACCGCTCGGCCACGGCCACCATAGTTGTCGGAGAGACAGGAATCGAACCTGCCTGATCTTGATCCCAAATCAAGTGCCTGACCAATAGGCTACTCTCCGGTGGGTAGTCCTGGAATCGAACCAGGTTCTTCCGCTCTTCAGACGGACGCTTGAATGACCACACTAGCTCACTACCCGTGGCACCCCGTGTCGGTAACGATCCGACCTGGCCGGTTTGAAGGACCGGCGACCTCCCTGAAGTCGAACGGGGCGTTTCAGACGCCGTGCCCCATCGCGGATCCCGTCCCGGCGGATGGACCCTATCGTTTTCGAGACCGATGGTGGCACGTGAGCCGACGAGTGGAGTCGAACCACCTTCATTCCCGAGTACGAAACGGGCGCCCTTCCACAAGAGCTACATCGGCAGGTGTTCGGTGACGAAAGCACCCGCGTGAAGGCCGCTACCATGCGGGTCTCCACGAGACGTCTCTCCTGGCAGGTTGCTCGCGCCCGGCCGGGCGAAGCCCCGAGGGTATCGAACCCTCCTTCACGCGAGTGCTCTCGTCATCGAACTTCTCTTCTTTGCGCCCGCGGGAGTCGAACCCGCGCCGGCTCGCTTCGAGAGCGAGCACGCGACCTACAGCGCTTCGAATTGCTCCGAGCCCAGGATTCGGACCTGGATCTCTCCGCGTAACAGGCGGGCACACGACCGTTGTGCTAGCTCGGAATGCGGCCCCGCCCGCGGTGAACGGGCGGGGCCCTTTTCTTTGGTCGAGGAGAGACCGCCGCGCGCATCGCCGTCGATGCGCGCCGTCAATGTCCTTTCGGGTTGTCAAAGAGCGAGGCCCTTGCGAGCCACGGTCGGTTCCAGCGGCACGATTCGAACGTGCGTACGCAGCTTCAGAGACTGCTGTCCTACCTCTGGACGACGCCGGATCATTCTGTTGTGTGTCCTCACGCGATGGCAGTTTGCGCACACCAAGTCGCATTTGGCGATCTCGGCCAGGACAACCGCTCGGCTACTTCGGCGAATCAAGCGCGCCACATCGAGCAGTTTCTCCACCGCATCGCGGTGATCGAAGTCCATTGCCACAGGGTGGAACGTTCCGCCGCAATCGGCGCACGGCTTCCCCTTTAGACGCCGTACTTCGCTGAGAACTGACTCGTAATGCCGCTTCGCCTTGGCGCGATAATACGCCCTGTTTGCTTCGTAATGCTCCTTTGCCATGATCGCGCTGCACGCGCGACACTTGCCTTGCCACTGGTCTCGATCAGACCGCCGATTGAAGTCCGTGAGCGGCTTGGTCTGTTTGCACCTGTAACAAACCCTTTCTGTCATCACCGGCTTTAGACGAAGCCGCGGCCTGTTTCATGCACCCGCACAACGCGTGCTTCGTGGTCTCGCTCGGAATCGAACCGAGCCCGACGGTGTAAGAGACCGCTGCTCCGCCTTGGAGCTACGAGACCGCTGTCGTGGGCCAGCTCGGAGTCGAACCGAGACCTGTCGATTTAAAAGATCGCTGCACACCACCGTGCTCCTGACCCGCGCATCATGCGGAGCCCGGGAGACGTTTCTTTCTGTTCATCCTTTCGGTCATCGGTTCTTCTTTCGTGCACCGCGAGAGAATCGAACTCTCCTGGCCTTGCGACGCCCGGTTTACAGCCGAGCCCGTATCCATAACGGTCTAGCGGTACGTTTTCTTGGCCCCAGAAACGAGTGAAGCCGCTCGGTTTCCCGGGCGGCTTCCTCATTTGGGGTTTGATGAGAGTTGCCGCCCTTACGTGGGTGCCTCCGGGTTCTTGACGATCAACGTCGCGGCCTGGAGGGCCCAGCGGGTTCCGTGATCGCCTCCGCGAAGCGCGCCCACGTACCCACTGAAGGATTCTTTCCTTCGCGAGGATTGTGATAGGCGCTGGGCGAAACGTGTCATGGAAGGCCCCCCTTGCTTGCCACAAGCCTCTCGGAACGTCAAGAGGGGAAAACAACTCACGACGGACGCTGCATCTGGGTCGCCTCTTCGGTGATCTCGACCTCGGCTTCCGGAGGCAGATACTTCGAGAGCATCCGCACCGCTCGCTCCGCGCCCAACGGCGGCTCGCACGGCCATTTGATGCTCACGTAGTCCTCGGCGCGCCGCGCGCCCTCGCCGTCCAAATAGATCGGCTCCTCGATGTCGGCCATGTCCATGGGCCCGCGACCCGCCACGTTCGTGAATCCGCCCTTGAACGGTCCCTTGGGGGGAGGCGTCCCGAACTGCACGAAGCGCGCGGTGAGTTTCTCTTGCACGATGACGAAGCACCGGAGTTCGCGCGGGCTCTCGGCGAGCCGTTCGAGCGCCTCGCGGATCAGCGCTTCGGCGTCTTGAAGCCGCACCTTCATCGATTCGCCTTTCTGGCTTTCAACCGTCGAACCTCTGCGCCGAGATTCTGAATCGTTTCCCGCTGCGCCCGGTTCGTGAGCTTCAGCGCCTGGTACGACCGCACCACGAGCATCACGCGCTCGGGCGAAACGTTGCCCTGCTCTTTGTCGATGTCGTCAACCAACTCGTCGACCGTCCGCCGCGCACGAGTCGTGGCCTTCTTGCTTCGCGTCGGCGGGCGTGCGTAGCCGGGCCCGGGAGCAGGCTGCAGGCCGGTGTCGTCTGGGTCGCCCATCGCCATCTAGTTCAGGAACGGCAGGATCCGCGCGTATTCGTCGGGCGCCTCGATAGTGCCCCCGGGCTGCCCGTCCATCACGGCCCGAAGGAGATCGATCAAGCGCGACACCACCTGATCGTCGCGCCCCAGCGCCATACGAAGGCCGGCCGCCTTGTCCTTCGTGAGCTGACGGAGGAACTCCCCCACGATGTCATCGATCAGCCAGACGCGGCAGCGTGTCTCGTGGTTCAGCGCGAGGCGCAGCTCCACGCCGTTGTCGATTCGCTCGATGGTGTAGATCGCTGCCATGCGGTGGTCCCTCAGCGCTCCGTGAGGTAGCCACGTACGCTCTGGGACCATACCGTGAGCGCCGCAGCGACCTTCGCGTGTTCGTCTCCACGCTGCAGCGCCTGCCAATACGCAACGCTTGCCTCGACCAGTGGAGTGAGCTGTTCGGCGAGCTTGGGGTCTGTCAACTCGTCAAGCGCCGCGAGGAAGTCCCCATCTTCTCCCGGGTGCAGCGCGCTCTGAGCCGGGTGTCGCATGCGAAGCACATGTACGATATTCGTAATGGTCGCGACCTGACGTTCCTGCACGCGAGCGCAAAGCAGATCGATGTGTTTCAGTGGGTCTCCCGGAGCGCCGTGCAGCGGCGAGTTGTCGAGTGCCTCGCTGAGCCCTTGGACCAGTCTTGCGTACTTGGTTCGCTCCGCCAGTGCTTCCGCCTGCGCCTCGCGTACGATCGAAAGCAGCAGCAGCGCTCCGGATTCTGGACTCCCCGGGTACGTGTATCCAGAGTCGCTGAAGATCGCTGTCAGATTGTCGTCCGCCATGACGGCAATGCTATCACCGATAGCGCCTGAATTGTCAGCCAGAATCTTTCAGCCCGGTTGCGCGAGGAGCGCGCCGCACGCAGCCCACAAATCACGCAGGAACTGCTGACCCGACCGGCGCACCAGTGAGCTGGAGCCCTTCCCTGCCTTCTGAAGCTCCACGACCACCCGTTCGGGTTTCAGCCCATGCACGACCCGTTGAAGGTTCTCACGGCCGAGCAGCCCGGCCAGCTCCTGTGCGATGTTCTCCGTGGGCTCCCCTGACGCGAACGCCGTTTCGAGTGCGGGCGCGAACTGAATGATCATGTCCACCGGGATGACCGCGGGGACTGCATTCGGAAGGCCCCGAATAGCCGGCTCCGTGGGCGCCTGAGCGGGCTGCGGGGCTGCCAGTGCTGCCATCGGCGGCGGGCCGGCGGCGGGCTGATACGACTGCAGCGGCGCCTGGTACGTCTGCGGCTGCTGATATTGCTGTTGCTGCGGAGGCGCGCCACCCGCCGGCTGGTACGTCTGTTGCGGCGGCGCCGGGTAGGTCGGCTGCTGAGGGGGGGCCTGCTGGTAGACCTGCTGCTGCTCGGGCGGTGACTGGTACGGTGGAGCCTGGAATGGCGATTGCACCGGCGGCGGGGTCGCAAACTGATCGAATCCAGCGCGCGGCCCCGGAGCGTGCGGGTCGAGCGGTCCAGAGGACTCCTCGGTTCCGAAGCGCAGTGGCTGCGCCTGAAATACCGCGCCCGATGCCGTGCGCATTGGCGGAGGCAGCGGCGCCGACGACATGCCGGACAGATGTCGAGCCATACTGTGCTGGGCGCTCTGCTCCATCGCCTGGTACTGCATCGCCTGCACCTGCTCCGGAGTCGGACCGGGACTGCCGCGCAGCTTGGTCACGGTCTCGCCCGCGCTCGTCACGATGTCTGGGAGCTTCTGTACGAGGTCCATCCCGATCCGGCCGAGCATTTCCTTCCAGTCCTTCGGTGGCGCAGGCTCGTCGTTGCCCTGGCTCGGGCCCCATCCAAGGGCGGCCGCGGCCTCTTGAGCACGCTCGATGTGCTTACCGAGATCCTTGTTGTCCTCGGCTTCCTTCCGATACCGGTCCGCCTCACCGCTGGCGCGAGTGATCTCCGTGGCCAGGGTCGTCACGCGATTCTCGAACATGTCCTTCTGGCCGGCGAGCCTGGTCTCGAACGTAGCCGAGTGTGACTTCATGTCGCGATCGTGCTGACGCCGCTCGTCGTCGAGACGCTGTTGGTTCTGCGCGCGCTGGTCATCCAGCGTACGCCGGTGCTCCTCTCGCAGCTCTCCGATCCGCCGCTCGGCGCGCGCTTCGGTATCGGTCACACGCTGCTCGGCCTTGCGCTCGGCTTCCTCTGCGCGTCGCTCTGCGCGTTCGAGATTTTCTTTGAGGCGCTCCTCCAGCCGTTTCAGCTCGTCCTGGTGCTGACGCTGCTGCCGCTCCGTCTCGGCACGCTCCTGATCCTGGCGACGCGTCAACTCCGAACGGTGATCGTCCTGACCGCGACGAAGCGACTCGGAGTGCTCCTTCTGCGCCCGCTGCATCTCGTCGGCGTGCGCCTGCGTGAGCCGCTGGATCTCCTGGCGCGCCTGGTCGAGCGCATGGTTGGCCGCCTTGGCCTCGGCCTTCGCGCCAGCAAGCTCCGCGGTCGTTCCCGGATCGGTCGGCTTCAGGACCGCAGCCATCTTAGCGAACCCGTCGACCATCTGCGCCGCGTCCGTTGGCTTGTTCCGCTCGCGCTCGTGCTCCAGGCGCAGCTCACGCATCGCCTGCTCGGCCTTCTCCTCGGCACGCACCCGCTCCTGCTCCGCGCGCTGTGCCTGCTGCTCTGCAAGTCTTGCCCGCTCCTGCGCAGCGCGCTCGATGATTTTGGTGCTTTCCAGCGTGTTGCGGTGCACGACGTCGAGCATCGGCCCGAGGGAAGCGCTGACGCCTGCCTGCTCGACACGAAACGCCTTCTCTCGCGCCTCCTCCCGGTCCTTCATCTTCTCGTCGTGTTCTAGTTGCACTTCTAGCATCCGCGCATCCGCGCTGGTTGGCGGACGTGCGGGCACGCCGGACGAGTACCCTGGCTGATAAAAACGCATCGTCGTTTCCTCGCGTTCCATGCCGTGCATTTCGTCGTCATGAAGCAGAGCCGCCTGCACGTTTGGCGGATACACTGTTGTCGAGATTTCAAGCTTGACCGGAGGTGACAGCGCCTTGCTGCGCGGCCGCCCGGTGCGCGGATCGATGACACCGCCGCGCGGCGGTGGCCCGTAAAGCACTAGCGTGTAGTCGCCGCCGCCGTAGAACGAGACGAAGTCCGTCTCGGTCATGTACTCACGGATCTGGCGCTGCGTGCCCTTGCACACTGACCCGCCGTAGGTCTGAGGCGCCCGACGCACTACCTCGACGTAGTATTGTCCATCGCCGATCGTTGGAACCATCGACATGAGATCGGCGAGGTTCCTTGGCGGCTGGAGGCCGACAAGATCAGGAGCCGCGTCGCTAGAGGCGATGATGCCGTCGTTCAGGTCCGGGTTGTCTTCTGGCGGCGGCAACGGATCGGTCCCGACGGTGTAGAGCTTGGTCTCGCGCGCGACCTGCTCGACCGGCGGAGGCATCTCGGTAGCGTCCTCCGCCGCGCGCTTCGCAACCACGTCGTCGATCGTCCGCGGCGGCGGAGCGGACCGGGCATGCTGCACCTCACGAATCTCCGCGGACGTGGTCTGCACCACTCCTGGGGGATTCGCACGACGCTCCGCTCGTTTTGCGGCGAGCGCCGCCTGTCCACGCGCGAGCGCGTCGCGTTGCGCGTCGGTCATCGGGCGCTTGGGCTTCGGCTCGGCTCCGGCGCCGTTGGACGGATTCTCGTCGTTCAATTCGAGTCGGCGCCGGTCTCCTCGGGCGCGCCCCCATCCGTTTCCGTTCCCTCCGGGTTGTCGTCATCGTCATCGACCGTGATCTCCGCAACGCGGGCGAGCACCGTGTCCACTTCGGCAAGCTCGGATTGCATCTTGAGCTTGTCATCGCCAACGGTGCGCTCGATGAGCCCTTCGAGCATCTCCCGGTACGAGAGGAGCCGCTGGGTGATCAGCTCCGCGTCGTCCTCCATGAGCACCGACTCGTCTGCACCGATCTGCGCGAGCACGGGCTCGACGTGCTCGTGGATGTATTGCCGCACCGCAAGCACCTCCGCGAACGCGCGCACCGCAAAGTCCCGCAAGAGCGGCATCACCGTCTCGCTCATCTCCTGCATTACCGAATCGGGCGATGCCCGCTTCAGCCGTGCCTCGCGTACGAGGCGCTGGTTGTGCGCCTCGATCTCACTCACCACCGCGTTCAGGCGCTCCAAATTGTCTTCTGTTTCGGCCATCTGCTTTCAGGGTCCTTTCGTCGTCCCGGACGCTTGAGCGCCAAGTGCGGCGTCAAGCTCGAAATCGTCTGCCACCTCGGCATCTCTTGTCTCCCGCTGCGCAGCGATCGTGCGCTCGTCGAACGCATCGATCTCCGCCTCGTTGTTGCCGAACACGGGCAAGCGCAGCGAGCACGCGAGCATTTGCTGGTTTCCAAGATCCAGGAACTCGCCTTCGTCCGTACGGCGGGCGGTGCACAGCCGGATCGCCAGCGTCCGCTCGCGCTCCTCGGGGAAGGGCACGAGCTGACGCGCGTAGTGGCTGCACTTCGGACGGAGGGGCTCGACGGCGATGTAGCCACCGTCCATGTGGCGTTTGTAGGCGAGCACGCAGATCGTCTCGTCGCTCAGCTCGGTCAGCGTGCGCCCCTTGAGCTGCTCCATTTTCTTGCGGATCTGCCCCATGTGAGGCTGCATTTTCGTCGCAAAGGTCGCGATCGTCACGCGCCAACGGCCGTCCGGCGCGCGTTCCACCTCGGATGGCTCGAACTGCACGTATGACGCCCCCCACGAATCGCGGCGCACGAACGCCGAGCAGTCCGCCATGCAGACGAAGCGCTCCGGATCCAGCTCGGGCGCCTGCGCGTCCTTCCACACTTGCGAGACGACCGGCCGAGGCAATCCATCGGCTGGATCGATTCCCACTGGCGTGGGTTCGTTCTTGAACGGCGCGTAGAGCGCATCGGTCACCCGCGGTCCTTCGACTTCATGGCGGACCGCCGAGCCCGCGCCCGGGCCCTCGCTGTTCGTCGGCATTGGCGCGGAGAATAAGCCTTTGCCGCAGGTCAATCAACCCCCTGGAAGGGGATTCGCTTGGACAGGGGTAGGGGCAGGCGGGCTCTGGTAGGGCGTCACATGGACGTCTCGGAACTCGTCGGCGATAACCTGGAGGGTGGTATTCAGCAGTGGCTCGGGGCGAGGCGGCGGCCGTTTCGTGGCATCGCGATAGTGCCTGGCCAGCGTCCGGTACTGGATGGAGAGGCTCTCGATTTCGCGGAGCATCATCGCCTGCGCGTTGCCGTGCTCGGCGCCAGTTCGCACCAGCAGCCTGCGGCACTCGTCTGCCTCTTTGACGATGCCATCGATTCGCGCGAAGTATTCGTGCGCTTTCCGCGCTTCGGCGTCCCGCGCGGCAGCGAGCGTGCGCACCTTCTCGTCGCGATCTGCCCGCACGCGCTCGGTCTCGGCGCGCTGGTGCACCAGCTCTTCCTCGGCCTTCTGGATGGCCGCCGCGATCGGCTCCAGCGAAGCGAGCGCCGCGGCACCCTGCTGTCTGTTCCGCAGTCGAGCGCCGAAGATGCCGAGGACAATGCCGAGCGCGAGAGCAATCGAACCAATGAGAGTGCTGATCACGACGCCGAGCATCGCTCGTTGGGGCTTACTGCGCTAGCCCGTACTTCTTGGCGAGCTGCGCGAAGCGCGCTTCCACCTTTGCGCTCTTCTTCTCCGCAGCCCGCCGAGCCCGCTGAGCCCGATACTCCGTGGGGTGCTCTGCTCGGTACTTGGCCAACTTCTCGCGCACCCGGCTGTGATATGCCCTCTGAGCCTCGTTGTGGTGGACCGCGCAATACCGCTGGCCCGGGTGATACGTCGGTCGCTCGCACCGTGAGCATTTTCGCATAAGTAGCCCTGTTTCAGAGAGTTGTGCGTCGTGAAACGTTCTACGCCGCCTGCCTCCACCCTGCCACGGCTGCGGCGGTAGCGAGCAGAACTCGCCGGTCCCGCGAGACGGCCGAGGGCCCCCGCACTGCGTCGCGCAGTGTCGAGGCAACCCCCTTCGAGCCCTCAACCCCGAGAGCCGCGTACAGCGCCTCTGGGTCGTGGAGGTCGAGGATGGGCACCCGGAACGCCTGACCGAGCGCCATCAGGCCGAGCCGCACGAGCGCGATGTGCTCAGGGGCTTCCCGGGGGTCCGCTTGCGGGGCGAGCACCACCACGGCCGGCGGATTTCGATCTAGGACCACGTCGAGCACGAGCCGGTGCGCGTGTACACGGCGCGCCACGTCGATCGCGTTCTGCACGCTGATTCCGCGGCCGGCGTGCAGCACGTCCGAATCAATAAGCTCCGCCCTGGGTGCTCCATTTATGTGCAGCACCGCGTACCCGAGGGCACGGAGCCCCGGAGAGATCCCGAGCGCGATCACGTGGTTCGGTTGGGAAGCCTACACGCGGGAACGGCCATCGCGCAACTCGCGGGTCTAATGACCCTACGTGGAGGTCCACCCGTCGCGGCGTCGAGGCCCCGCGCTGCCTTGAGTGCCGTGGAATGGGGGCGCGGGCATCGTCCCTTTTCGGCGGCGGCTCGTCGCGGCGTCGAGGCCCCGCGCTGCCTTGGGGGGGGTCCGGCGGGTGCCGTAAGCAGCCCACGTAGCTATAGTCGCGGCGTGTGAGGCCCCGCGCAGCCTCGGTGCCGGCCAAATAGCGCGACGCCCCCGGGGTCGCCGAGGGCGTCGCAGGGGGCGCGGCGTTCACCCGCGTCCCTCCACCACGAGGCCCTTTTTCGGGGCCTCGGTGGAGCCGCCGGGAATCGAACCCGGATCCGCAAGACGTCTGAAGAATCCTCGTTCACGCGCCGTAGCTGCTCTGAACCTCGCAGCGGGTTTCCGGCACCTTGTCGCGATGATCCGGTGTGCTCGGCCGCCGTAAAAACCTCTGCGTCGAGGCGGCCCCGCGCAGTTCGACCCGTGTAGTCACGCCGCTTCGGTTACTCGGATTCCTCACCGATGCGACGGATCAGGCCGCGAGGACCTGGTCGATGCCGTTGTCGTTGGCAGGTACGTTTGCCCCGATGAAGGTGAGGCGACCCTGGCGCGCAGATTCTCCTTTCGTTCCCACGTCGAAGCCCTTCGGCCCCGTCGTAAGCTGTACTCTACGGTTAGCGTGGCGGGCGAGTCAACTCGGCCCCATGAGCGCGCTTCGAGCGCGGGGGCTGAGAAACTACGTCTTCTTCGCTCCAGCCTAGCGCAATACGCGCCCGCAGCGTGCTGTGCCCGATGCCGGTGCGCTCACTCCACTCGGCCAGAGATAATGTCTTTCCTGCGACCGTCACCATTACGTTTTTGGAGGTGTTCCGATTCTGCTCAACTCGCGACGCCCATCTGACGTTCCCCGGCTCGTAGCCGCGCGCGTTGTCTCTTCGGTCGAGACTATGCGCTGCCGTCGGTCTATTACCCACGGACTTAAGAAACTTGCGGAAGCCGCCGCGGCCCGTCCAGGCGGGACACACCCCGATGCCCCTCCCTCCGTAGTCCCGATACTGCCGCAAGTTACGGTTCGTGCAGCGCTGGATCATGTTCTGCCACGCCATGTACTCCGGCGTTCTGTCCATCTCTCGCTCCCACGTCGAAGCCAATTCGGCCCCGTACCACTCTCGTCTAGCACCGCTGCCCCGCCTCCGTCAACCGATATCGCGCTCCGGCGGCGTTGACGCCACTGGCAGCACCTGCCATGCTCGCCGCACTGGAGACCCCATCATCATGAAGCGACGAACGTCCCACGAAGCCGTTGGAATCTGGTCTGCCTTTGCGCGCGCGCCTGCCGACGGCGGCGACGTCGTCCGTCGCGAGCTGCGCCAGGCACACGACTACTACAACAAGTTGGTGCGCCTGGAGCTAGATCGGCGCGCGATGTACCGGGCGGCGCGCGGCGCGATTGGCGAGACGCTGCCCGCTCTCGACCAGGCCCTCGCGAACGTGACCGCGCAGATCAAGGCGGAAGCGGAGGCGCTCAACGCGAAGCGCGGCAAGGCGCGGAAGCGCGTCGAAGATCCCGCGGCATCCGCCCGCATCGCCGAGCTGAAAAAGCAACGCGAAGGGATCCGTGTCCAGATCAAGCTCGCACGGACGGAAGTGGAGGTGACCTATGGGCCCGGCGACGCCGAGTTCACGCGACGGACCGCAGAGAAGGCGAACGGGAACACCGCGCCGCGCGTGCGCGAGCGGACGAACAAGGAGACGCTGGCCGAGATGATGACCGAGCCCCAGTGGTCCGCGGATTGGAAGCTGAAGGCGCGCATCGACTTCGAGGCGAACCAAGCGAAGAAGCTCTTGCTTGCTGAGTGCGGGCTCACCCCCGGCACGTACCTGCTCACGCAAAAGGCGGTCGAGGCCGCGTTCGCTCCGGCCCCGAAAGGGAAGCCCCCGAAGGCTGACCCTACCGAGAAGGACGGCTTCTATGGCGAGGGCCGCCTTGGTGTCCAGTTGCACCGTCTCTCCGTGGCGGAGCTTCTGTCCGGCTCGAACGCGAGGATCGCGCTCCGGATGAGCGACCGGCTGCCGAAGGGCGCGAAGGCGCAGCAGAGGTACGGCACGCTGCGCATGGAGGTCGGCCGCGGAGGGCACTGCGTCGAGTTCCCGGTGAAGCTATATCGACCGCTGCCGCCCGACGGCATCATCACGCAGGCGTGGATCCGTGCCGCAAGGCTGGGGCCGCGTACCGAGTACACATTCCAATGTGTGATCGAGACGGCCGCCTGGATCAAAGAAGGCCCGATCAAGGGCTCGGGCACCGTCGCGGTCGACACCGGTTGGCGCGTCATGGACGACAACGGTTTGCGTGTCGCCTACTGGGTCGACGACCATGGTCGGCACGGCGACATCCGTGTACCCCAGCGCGTGCGCTCGGCGGTCGACTACGCGGACTCGCTGCGTGGCATTGCGGACACTCACTTCAATGCCGCCTGCAAAGAGGTGAGAGCCTGGATGGCCATGCACCCGCAGCACGTGCCGGTCTGGCTGCGCAATGCAACGACGACGATCGCGCATTGGCGGTCGCACGGGGATCTCATCCGGGTGGCGAGGCGACTGGCGAGCGATCACGGGCTGTGGCGCGAGTGGCGCGTGGACCGGAAGGCGGCCGGGCTCGACCTGTTCGCGTCGTACGCCGAGACGGGCGAATGGCTCGGTCGAAAGTTCGGCGCCGTGCACCCGGTCGTCCAGCTCGGGGTCTACCTGGAAACGTGGCGGCGCAAGGATCGGCATCTCTACGACTGGGAAACGCGCGAGCGCACGTACGCCCAGAACGCGCGGAGGGACCTGTTCCGGAAAGTTGCCCAGGTCGCCCGTCAGTACGAGCACGTGCTGGTCGAGGAGATCGATCTCCCGAAGTTCAGCCGGAACGCCTCGCCCGAGGAAAAGGCAGCGCAGGACTGGCTGCATCGCACACTACGGATCGCGGCTCCCGGCGACTTGGCGGCGCGGATCATGGAAGCCTGCAAGGGGCGAGCGGAGAAGGTCGCTGCGGTGAACAACACGCGCAAGTGCCACAAGTGCGGGCACGTGAACGCCGCCTGGGAGCACCAGGAGGAGCGCGTGCAGACGTGCGCGGGCTGCGGCGCGGTGTGGGATCAGGACGAGAACGCATGCCGGGTCATGCTTTCGCGTTGGCATGCGCCGCCACGCGAGCAGTCCGGTGACGTCCAGCCGCCGGTACCCGCTCGCGGCGCGGAGGACATGCCGGAAGATGGCCAGGAGTCGCGTGAGGACGAGTCTCACGACTACGTCCAGAAGCCCCGGGGCAGGAACCGCTCGCAACGCGGTCCACAAGATCGCGAAAGGACGGTGGGTCCTGCGTGACGAGCAACCAAGGCTGCGCGGGGCCTCACACGCCGCGACGCGAACCAAGACCTGATCCACAGCGATTCCCGCCTGGTTGCAACCAAGGCTGCGCGGGGCCTCACACGCCGCGACCTGTCACTCGGCGCCACCCGAGCGATCGCGTCGATCGGCAACCAGGGCTGCGCGGGGCCTCACACGCCGCGACGTGATGAGCCACAGGCAATCTCGTTGGAGCCTTCCGCGGCAACCAGGGCTGCGCGGGGCCTCACACGCCGCGACTTGGAGCAGGCGCGCGGATTGCGCGGCGTTCCGCGGCGCAACCAAGGCTGCGCGGGGCCTCCTACGCCGCGACGATCGAGCCGTGGTCGCTTTGCTCCCACCAGCGCCACGGCTGCGCGGGGCCTCACACGCCGCGACTCCGTTCCTCCGTTGCACCTGCCCCGAGCCAATCTCGGCAACCACGGCAGCGCGGGGCCTCACACGCCGCGACGATTGTTCTGTGTTACCGACCAAGGCTGCGCTGGGACTTCCACGCCGCGTCGCATCCAGGAGAAAGAGCGGGCAACCAAGGCTGCGCGGGGCCTCACACGCCGCGACAATTGTCGGCCGATTCCCTGTACCGAATCAAGGCTGCGCGGGGCCTTCAACGTCGCGACAGGTTCGGGGCCCGAACAACCGGTTTCACTACCGGGAGCAACCAAGGCTGCGCGGGGCCTCCGACGCCGCGACCGAAGAACAGCGAGCGCTTCGCGGGACAGATGCACAGCAACCAAGGCTGCGTGGGGCCTTCGACGCCGCGACCTCACGAATGAGAACCTGATCCACGGCAATTCCTGCGCAACCAAGTTCGAGAGCAGCATCTTGTCCAACGTGTGCAACCAAGGCTGCGTGGGGCCTTCGACGCCGCGACCACCAGAACATCCGGGCCTACACGGGCCTGGTCAGCGAGCAACCAAGGCTGCGCGGGGCCTTCGACGCCGCGACTGGAACGCGAACCAAGGCTGCGCGGGGCCTCCTACGCCGCGGCACCAGGATGCGAACACAATCACCGAAAGGCAGCGCGGGAGCCTTCTACGCCGCGACGATTGTCCTGTGTTACCAGCCGAGGCCGCGCGGGGCCTTTCAACGCCGCGACCCGTCGTACACGGCGACGCAGTCGATCGTCTTCACTGCAATCAAGGCTGCGCGGTGCCTCACACGCCGCGATGGTCCTGGTGCCTCTCACCAAGGCTGCGCGGGGCCTCGACGCCGCGACAGGCGGAGTGCGGTGGCCGGTTCTCCACCACGAGCCGCGGCACCAAAGGCTGCGCGGGGCCTCACACGCCGCGACGCGAGCTCTCTGCCGCGAACGATTGCCTTCGCCTGTATCGGCAACCAAGGCTGCGCGGGGCCTTCAACGTCGCGACGCGAAGGAGAATCCTTTCCCTCATGATCTCTGCTCGGTGCTGGCACCAAGGCTGCGCGGGGCCTTTCCATTGCCGCGACCACGTCGAGGTGTACTCGCCTTCCCAAGGCTGCGCGGGGCCTCCGACGCCGCGATGTCGCATCGGCGTGGAGAGCCAACCGCGCGCGCGCACCCACGGCTACGCGAGGCCTTCCAACGTCGCGACGTCACGCTGCTTGCGCGTGTCTTCTGGCTTCTCCGGAGAACCAAGGCTGCGCGGGGCCTGCGACGCCGCGACAACTTGGCTTCGGCGGCTTCCCTGGCCGCTGGATTGCGCCACCCAAGGCTGCGCGGGGCCTTCGACGCCGCGATACGCACAAGCATCCGGCATCAGGCTGCGCGGGGCCATTTCGGACGCCGCGACAATTGTCCGGCCGATTCCTTGGCAGAAATCAGAGGCAACGCGGGGCCTTCGACGCCGCGAACGTCATCCAACCAGTCGGTCTCGGATCCGGCTGATCGCCAAGGCTGCGCGGAGCCTTTACACGCCGCGACTCATGGCGCAGAACGTCCCTATCCCGAGAGCAACCAAGGCTGCGCGGGGCCTGCTACGCCGCGACCGTGGTACCGTTCCGATTGCTACATCACTGGGCCAACCCAAGGCTGCGCGGGGCCTGCTACGCCGCGAACTTGGCTCGTCTCTGTGGGGGCGACAGTGTCGCAACCAAAGGGCTGCGCGCGCCGCGACAATTGACCATGGCTTTACGGTTTCACGGCGGGGCGTAGCGCCGAAGGCCGAAGCCGTACGTTGATCTTGCACTCCAGGTCGCCGAGGATCATGCACGTCTCTTCGATGATGACGATCTCCTCCTCGAAGTGCCTGGCGATCCCTCTGATGATCCCCTTGCCCAAAGCGCAGAGCTTGAGCGGCGAATCGTAGTGAACGTCGATCCGGTCGAACGAGCCGCGTTTCACGCGAAGGTGCGGCGGGTTCGCGTTCGGATCGGCACGACGGACAGTTTTGTGGATGATCGATTCAACGTGTTCGAGGACAGCAATCGTCCTCCAGTGCGGCTGGAGATGGATCCCTGGGTAGGTGAGCAGGTCCGGCGCGATGGCGCTGCCGAACTCGTCGAGCAGCGCGGTGACCGTGGCGCCAGTGATGTCTGAGAGCGCCCTCATGAGGGCCAGGAGCGTCTCGTTGTCGTACGTCGCGATCGGCAGGTACGGGACCTGCGGAAGCCCGGCCTTGTCGTGCGCTTGCTCCCACGCCTGCTTTCCGACAGTCGCGGCGATGAACTTCCGAAGCTCGGTGAAGATGACGCCGTGCATCTGGGCTTACCCCACGTCGATCTGATGGTCCCGGAGCACAAGCCGGATCTCGTCGAGTAGCTTCGGAACGCCGGACAGCGCGGCGTGCTCGACCGCCTCGTGCGCGTACTCGATGGCGTCCGCGGGTTTGCCGGCCATCTGGGCCGCGATGGCACGACCGGCCCAGACGAGAGAGGTCTCGTGTTGAATCGACCGGAGCGTCTTGCCTTGCCCGAATTCAGCAAGTGCCAGTTGGACGAACGGCGCGATGGACAACGCTCACGCGCTCCGACGGCGCCGTGGCGCTACGGCGCGTCGGTTGCGGCTCCAGCCGCTGACGGCGGTTGCGGAGCCGCCGGCCGTGTTCGCGGCAAGCAGGAGCGGTGTCATCCCGCCCTCATCCTTCGTCGCGACCGGCACGGCGCCGCCGTGCGCCGCTTCCCGCGTGACGAAGGGCAGCACACCGGTGAGCACGCCGAGCACGGAGAACACGCCGATCGACGTCAAGCTCATCGAGCGCTCGGACTCTGGCTCGTACATGACGAGCGCCATTTCGCCGAGGCCAAGGATCGCGCTCAACGTCAGCGCGGTCGGCATGTCGATTTTCTTGCCGCGACCGACGGCGAGCATCCCGTTCGCTACTCCGACACCCACGGCAAAGCTGTACGGGTGGTTGACGAGATCCTTGAATGTGATGGCCATCGTTGTGGGCTTCCTACGCGGCGGTTGGTGCGGGCAGGGGGGCGGGCGGCGGCACTGCCGCCATATCGCGAACGCGAGCGTAGTTGCGCGCGTTGTACGCCATGGTTGCCAGGCCGCAGAGCACGAGAGCGGTGCCGCCCCAGCCGCCTGTCTTCACTCCGCCCCAGATCATGAGCGGCCCAGCGACGACCACCTCGGCCAGACGCACGCGCTGACTTTTGACGGTGGCCGCCGGATCGGGGACGCACGTCGACGCCGGCTCGCCCACGTCGAGCGCAACGGTGATCGGAACGTTCACGCGCATGTCCAGAAGCCTAAGCGCGCGACTGTCCGGTACGCAACTTTTCGGCGCCTCACTTCAGCCGCCCGCGCGCGGAACCGGAAAGAAGGAGGCAAACGGCTCAGGCGCGCGGGCGGGGGCGCTTTCACAGGGAGGGCGTACGTACCCTACGGACGCCATCGGGCCCCTGTCAACTTACGCGCGCTCTCGCCCTTTAGACGTACGGGAAGAGCGTAAACGGCCCCGGTTGCGGCACCGCGGCCGCCAGAAGCTCCGTTGCGGACAGTGTGATCGACGGATCGAAGTTACCATTCTGTCCCACGACGGAGAAGCCCGAGTTAGCCGTATAGGCGAGCTGCACCGTCGCAGTAGTCGCCCCACCAGGAATAGTGACGGCGGCGTAGCACCGGAAGTTCGTAGCTTGCTGGCCTCCACCTGGGAGCGCGAACACAAGCACTCGGGCGGCGGCGTTGACGATCCAGTCGAACCCGCTACCTGGCGCGTAGGTCGTCGTACCGTTGAAGCTTACGACCGGGAGCATCTTGACTCCGGTGAGTCCCGCGTCCGGGATGGCGTTGACCGAGCCCGACGCATCGACAAGCAGAATGTTCCCTGGTGTGACACCCGGAAGTTGCACCCGCAGCGGCGTCACCGAGTCTACACGGATGAGGTGGTCGAAGTCCGACACCGTGGCGTTGTGCACGGAGCCAGTCACGATCGAGTCAACCCCGAGCTGCACGAGTGCACTTGCACCCGACGGCGTGACGATCGGCAGTCGCTTGAACCACCGACCCGGGCCGGCTGTCGGCGCGATCACCAGATTGCCGTCTGCCGGCGTCGTGT
>WNFL01380148.1_pt2 | contig 34298 bp, 39 predicted proteins | sample 5400361 | NCBI WGS metagenome assembly WNFL01 (sample SAMN13153351, study PRJNA577476) | soil metagenome | isolation source: 40 cm soil on Douglas fir-dominated hillslope | place: USA:California | collected 2013-09-17
TCGACCAGGCCCGATGCGACCTCGCGAAAGCGCGGATTCTCGATGCTCTCGCGCAGGTCGACGAGCCCTTCGATCACCGGCACCCCGGCGTTCGTGAGCTGCTCGAGGTGGAAGCAGAAATTGATGAGGTCCTGGCGCGGGATGCGCCGCCCGCGCATGAGCCGCGAGCGCTGGCCGGAGGGCGCGCCGGTCACGAGGTCGAGCCCCATGCGCGCGAGGCGCTGCTCGAGATCGAAGACGTTCACGGCCTCGACGCGGCCGAGGACGTTCTTGCCGCTCGCATCGATGGCCTTGTAGGTGAACAAAGGCATTTTTTATATCTGGAAAATCAAGCCATGCGGTCGGTGAGGTCGACCACGCGCATGACCTCATCGAGGCTCGTCGAGCCGACCCGAACCAGCCGCACGCCGTCGTCGGCGAGGGTCTTGAAGCCCTTGGCGCGCGCGGCGGTGAGGATCTCCCTCGCGGTGGCGCGGCGCGCGATCAGCTCGTCGATGCCCGCGTCGATCTTCAGGATCTCGAGGACGCCGCTGCGCCCGCGATAGCCCTGGTATTCGCACTGGTCGCAGCCGACCGCGCGGTACAGCGTGCCGGCCTCGGTCGCCGTCATGCCGACCAGGCGCCGCTCGCGCTCGTCGGGCTCGTACGATTGCCGGCAGACGCGGCACAGCTTGCGCACGAGGCGCTGCGCCACGATGCCGATGATGTTGCCCGCCATGACGTCGGGCACGATGCCGATGTCGAGCAGGCGGGGAATCGCGCCGACCGACGAGTTCGTGTGCAGGGTCGAGTAGACCTGGTGGCCGGTCATCGCGGCGCGAAACGCCATCTCCGCGGTCTCGTGGTCGCGGATCTCGCCCACCAGGATCGCGTCGGGGTCCTGGCGCATCAGCGCGCGGATGCCGTTCGCGAAATCGAGCTTGGCCGCCTCCGCCACCGAGGTCTGGCGGATCAGGGTCATCGGGTACTCGACCGGGTCCTCCAGCGTCATGATGTTGATGCCGTCGGAGTTGATGTGGTTCATGATCGAGTACAGGGTCGTCGTCTTGCCGCTGCCCGTGGGGCCGGTCACCAGGATGAGGCCCTCGGGACGCGCGATCATGCGCTTGAGGAGCTCGAGCTGGGACTCCTCGAGCCCCAGCTTCTCGAGCGGCACGATGCCTTTCTGGCGGTCGAGGATCCGCAGCACGACGTTCTCGCCGTGGGTCGTCGGCAGGCTGGCGACGCGAAAGTCGATCACGCGCCCGGACATGGTCGCCGAGATGCGCCCGTCCTGCGGCGCGCGGGTCTCGGCGATGTTCATCTTCGCCATCACCTTCAGGCGCACCGCCATCGCCGGCCAGTAGGTCTTGTGCAGCGAGCGGATCTGGCGCAGCACGCCGTCGATGCGGTAGCGGATGCGCAGGAAGCTCTGCTCGGGCTCGAAGTGGATGTCGGAGGCGCCGCGCTCGACCGCGTCGGCGAGCAGCGCCGAGATGAGCCGCACGACGGGCTGCGAGTACTCGTCGCCCTCGACCATCGACGTGTAGTCGACCTCGCCGGTCTCGATCTCGCGCAGGATCCCGTCGATCGAGAACTCGTGCCCGTAGTAGTGCTCGATGGCGCGCTCGACCTCGGAGTCGCCCGCGAGCCTGAGCTCGACCTCGTATTCGCCCTTGAGATACGCGCGCAGCTGGTCGACTGCGACGATGTTGTTGGTGTCGGCGATGGCGACGATCAGCTTCTTCGCCTGCCGGTCGAGCGCCACCGGGAAGATGTGGTAGCGCCGCGCCATGTCGCGCGGCAGCATCTTCAGGGCGGTGGGATCGACGATGATGTGCGCCAGATCCACCGACTGCATGCCGAGCTTCTCGGAGAGCGCGTCGCGCAGCGTCGCCTCGGAGACGAAGCCGAGCTGCACCAGCAGGCGGCCCACCGGGACGTGCGACTTCGTCTGCTCGTGCAGCGCGATGCGCAGCTGGTCCTCGGTGAGGATCCCCTGGTCGATGAGGATCTGGCCGATGTGCCGTTTGGCCTGCGGATTTGCGGGGGCGTTCACTCGATTTCTCTCAGGTTCCCTCAGCTTGCGCTCAGTTTCCCCTCAGTTTCCTAGCTGGGCGATGCGGGCGCGGGCGGCGGCCGTGTCGAAGCTCGCGCCCCGGTTCGCGGCGAGCGCCACGGCGCGCTGGTAATACTCGAGGGCGAGCTTCGGCTGGCGCAGGTGGTCCAGGCTCACCGCCACGTTGTAGGCGAAGTCGGCGTTTTCCGGATCGGCCGCGAAGGCCTTGAAATACTGCTGCTGTGCTTCCGGCCAGCGACCCTGCTGCGCGAGCTGGTTGCCGAGCGCGAAATTCAGGACATGGGCGCCCGGATCGGTGGCGAGCAGGGTTTTCAGCCGGCTCTCGGCGGCGAGCGGGTCCATCCGCCCGCTGCGCAGCGCGATCAGGCCGGCCTGCGCGTGCGCGTCGCGCGGATCGTCGCGCAGCAGCCTGAGATAAGTCGCTTCGGCCGCCTCCAGCCGGCCCAGGCGCACGTCCACGGCGGCGAGCCCGAGCAGCGCGTCGCGATTGCCCGGATCGTCGCGCAGCGCCTGCTCGTAGTCCGCGCGGGCGCCTTTGAGGTCTCCCGATACATAGGCGGAATACGCGGAGTCCACCTTCGGGTGCACCTGCGGCGCGGGTCTTGCGGGGACGGGCGTCGCCTGCGGGGCTGGATTGCCCGCCGGCGCGGTCGGCCGCAGCGATATCCCGGGCCGCGCGGCGGGGATCTCCCGCGGGCTCGCCGTCGCGGCAGACTGCGGCGCGGCAATGATGGGCGCCTGAACCGGTGCGCGCGGCACGGCCGGCGTTGCCGAAGTTCCCGGGACGCCGGGCAGGCCGGGGATCGCTGACGGCGCGAGCGGGTTCGCGGAGGCGGGTGTTCCAGAGGGTGTGTCGGCGGCCGGGCTTGCGACGCCTGCTGCGGGCGCCGCCGCCACGACGGCGCCGCTGACCGGCGGGTTGGCGTTGACGAGGGGCTGCGAGGGCGGCAGCTGGTACCAGAAATAAACCACGGTGCAGATCGCCGCGAAGCCGAGCGCGCCCATCGCGAGGAAGAACGGCAGCTGCGGGTTCGGTTCCTTGAACTTCACCTCGAACACTTTTCTCGCGGTCGCACGGTCGGCCTGCTCCGAGGCCTCGCGCGCCGTCGCCTGCCCGCGCCCCTGCGCGCCGAACGCCGCGATCGGCGCGCGCGGCGCGTCCGCGCCGGCGTCCCTCGCGCGGAGGTCGTCGCTCAGGATCTCCAGGGACGGCGAGATGTCCGGCAGCTCACGCCGCGTCAGCGCGGGCTTCGCCGGCGCCTCTTCCTGCAGCTGCAAAGGCGCGGCGGCGCGCTGCTCGCCGCCGGTTCGGCGTTGCGCCTCCTCTTTCGCTTTTTCGGCTTTCTTGAGCGCGTCGAGCAGAAGGCTCATGTCATCGGATCTGGCCCGGCAACACCGGCGGCGCCACGCGCTGCGGGTTGGGCTTGCGGAAGAAATCGTCTTTGGGCAGCTGGTCGCGGAAGGCGCGGAAGTCGCCGTCCACGCTCGGATCCTTGATCACGGTTGCGCGAAGGAAGATGACCAGCTCGGTCTTTCTCGTCAGGTCCGCGCGCTGCGACAGCACATCGCCGATGATCGGGATGCTGCGCACCCCGGGAATTCCGGTATCGGTGTTCTCCACCTGGTCCTGCATCAGCCCGGCGAGCACGGCGGCATCGCCGCTCTGCAGCCGCAGGATCGAGTCGAATTCGCGCGTCTCGAACAGCGGGATGTCGTTCTGCGTCGCGAGGCCCTGCAGCGCCGGGTTCGGGTCGCGGGCATTGCCGACCTGGCGCCGGATCGTCGGCTTGACGTTGAGCACGATGGCGTCCGCCTCGTTGATCTGCGGCAGCACCGTCATCATGAAGCCCTCGGCGGCGACGTTCGGCGTGGTGGTGAACGAGGCCTGCAGCGAGACGCCGGTGCCGCCGGCGGCGATGGTGATGGGCTGCGTGGAAGGCGTGATCGTGAAATAGATGATGTCGCGCGTCACCCGCAGCACCGCGGTCTGGTTGTTCAGCACGGAGAGCTTCGGGCTGGAGAGCACGCGCACGTCGCCGAACTGCTCGAGCAGCTTCACGGAGACGGAGAGGTTTCTCGCCGCGGACACGAAGCCGATGAGAAACGGATTGGGATTGAACGGGGGCGTGGAGGAAGTCGTCGGCGCGATGGCGGGCTGCGACAGCTGCAGGCCGCTGCCGGTGCCCCCTATGGCGGGCATCTTCGACCACTCGATGCCGCGCTGGTACTCGTTCCTGAGCTGGACCTCGGCCACGGTCGCCTCGATCAGCACTTGCCGCTTCGCGCCGGACATGACCTGGTCGAGGAATTCCTGCACCCGCTCGTGCTGCTTGGAGGTCGCGCGCACGAACAGGATGCCGGTTTCGCCGTTGGCGATCACCGAGGCCGCTTCCTGGAAGGTCGACGTGCTGTGCGCCTGCGCGACGGGCGGCGCGGCCGCCGCCGTGCCCGAGGCGCTCGCCGCGGCGAGCGCGACCGGCGGCGCGGTCACGGTCGTGCCCGGAATGACTTTGTCGGTCTCGCGCAGGATCTCGCGCACGTTCTGCACGATCGATTCCCAAAGGTGATTCTGCGAGGTCACCTCGATCGTCGAGCTGGCTCCGGTGCCGGCGCTCGTCGCGCCGGCGCCGCCCGCGGTGCCGGAGGCGGCGCCGAATTGCGTCGAGGCGGTGGAGCGCATGGTGACGTTGCGGTTCGCGCTCAGGTAGTCGATCTTGTACGAGCGCAGGAACGGCGCGTCGCGCAGCACCACGAGGTTCTGCCCGTCGAACTCGTAGCGTATGTCGATCTGGCGCGCGATGCGGCTGAGAAGCTGGGGCAGCGTCTGGTCGACCGCATTGAGGGTGACCAGGCCGGTCAGCGTGGGGTCGATGTCGATCTGCAGCTTCGCGTCGCGCGCGAGCGCGAAGAGCAGCTCCTGCGCCGGAACGCGGCTGACCACCACGCTGTAGGTCTCGGGCCGGGCACTCGGCTCGGGCTTGGGAAGGACCGGCGCGATCTGCACGGGCGGCGGAATCGCCCCCGGAGGTGCCGGCTCTTCCCGGAGATGCGTCGCGGCGGGCTTGATGGGCGCCTGGGCGCAAGCCGCGGCAAGCGTCAACAGCATTGCGATCGCGACCCTAATCCCGGGCTTCATGGCGCGCACTCCCTCCCGGGCAAAGCATAGCACGAACAGCCTGAAGAAAATCGGCTAAGCGCCTGTCGCGCTGGCGTTTTCGGGCTTCTGACTAAATTTGACTTCGCAATTCGGCGAAGGTCCGCGGGAGGGGGGTAAAGGCCTGCTGGTACTTAGGCGGCAGACGTCGCGCGGCCTCGAGCGCCTCGTCGCGGGTGGCGAACTCGCCGTACACGACGCGCAGGCGGTATTGCAGCCCCGAATTGGGTCCCGCAGCCGGCCCGGAAGCCATGGGGATGACGAAAACATTCTCGAGCCGGATCAGGTCCTGCGCGCGCAGCAGAAACCGCTCGATGCGCGCGGGGTCGGTGTTGTCGGTATTGAACAGCTCGATCGTGAAGCGCTCGTCGGGCGCGCGCTCGAGCGTCGCACGCGTGGCGGAAAGCCGTGCGGAGAGCAGGGGCTGGCGCGCTGGCGAATAGCCGGCAAAGCGCCGCTGCTGCTCAGGGCCGAGCTGTGGCGGCGGTGCGGCAGGCTCGGGCTCTTTCTTCGCTTCGAGTTGCGGCGCGGGGGCGGCGGGCATGGCCGGACTTGCAGGACCCGGAACCGCAGGACCCGGAACCGGCGCGGCCGACGAGGCCGAAGCGGCCGGCGCGGGCTCCGTCCTGGGCGGTGGCGCGGAGACCGCGGCGGGCGCGCTCGCCGTGCGGGAAGACAGCGCCCACTGGATCCCTGCGCCGGCGAGGACCGCGGCCGCGAGCGCGGCGCCGAAATAAAGCGCGGGACGCCGCGGCCGGCTTGTCGCCGCGAACTCGGAGTCGGCGATCGCCGCGCGCACCTGCCGGTCGGTGATCGCATGCGAGTTGCTGGTGAATGCCGCGAGCAGCGCCTTGTCGGAGAGGATGTTGATGCGCCGGGTCAGCCCGCTCGAGGCCCGCCCAATGAGCTTGATCGCCCGCGCGGAGAACACCTCCGGGCCGCGGTAGCCTGCGGCGCGCATGCGAAACGCGACGTACTTGGCCACTTCCGTCTCGGAGAGCGGGCGCATGCGAAAGCTGTTGGTGATGCGGTCGCGCAGCTGCCGGAGATTGGGCTTCGCGACCGTGGCGTCGAGCTCGGGCTGGCCGAAGAGCACGATCTGCAGCATCTTGTGGCGGTTCGACTCGAGGTTGGCGAGCAGGCGCACCTGCTCGAGCGTCTCGTCGGGCATGACGTGCGCTTCGTCGATCAGCACCACCACGCGGCGCCCGGCGGCGTAGAGGCGGATCAGCTGCTCCTGCAGCTCGCGCAGCACCACCGTCATGCGCCCGTCGGGCAGCTTCAGGTCGAGCTCGTCGGCGATCGCGTGCAGGATCTCGTCGCGCGCGAGCGAGGGCGTGGCGAGGTAGATGGTCTCGACATGGGCGGGCAGGCGCTCCATCAGCACGCGGCAGAGCATGGTCTTGCCGCTGCCCACCTCGCCCGAGACCTTGACGATGCCCTCGTCGTGCAGGATCGCGTAGATCAGCGCCTCGAGCGTCGCGCCGCGATCGGCGCCGTCGAAGAAGAAGTCGGTGTGCGGCGTGATCCTGAACGGCGGCTCCGACAGGCCGAAGTGCTCGAGGTAGAGCGCCACGCTACTTCTTTTCCCGCGGAAGGGGAGCAGGGGAACCGCCGTTCGGTTCCCCTGCTCCCATCCGGCTGTAGAGCGTGGTGCGATTGATGCCCAGCAGCTTCGCCGCCTGGCTGACGTTGCCGCGCGTGAGCCGCAGCGCCGCCTCGATGTAACCGCGTTCCCACGCCTTGAGCGTGTCGTCGAGGTTGAACGGGCCGCCGCGCTCGAGCAGGCGCAGCGCCTGCTCGATGATCGCCGCGGGTTCGCCCGCGCCGGCGGCCGGCAGCGCCGACTCGAGGTCGAGCTCGCCCTCGAGCTCGGCGCTCGACAGGCGCTGGCCGGGGTATTTGGCGGTGAGGCGGATCACGATGTTGCGCAGCTCGCGCACGTTGCCGGGAAAGGCATAGCTCGACCAGCGCGCGAGGGCGCCCTCGTCGAGCTCGAACGGCTGCGCGCCGGACTTCTGCGCGTAGACGCGCCGGAAATGATCGAGCAGCGTGAGCCGGTCGCCTTCCAGCTCGCGCAGCGGCGGGACGCTGAGCGTGAAGATCGACAGGCGGTGATAGAGGTCGGCGCGGAACGCGCCCTTCTTCACCTCCTGGCGCAGGTCGCGGTTGGTCGCCGCCAGCACGCGGGCGCGGGAGAGCCGGGTCTGCGTTTCGCCGACGCGCTGGTACTCGCCGTTCTCGAGCACCCGCAGCAGCTTCGCCTGCAGCTCGAGCGGCAGCTCGCCGATCTCGTCCAGGAACAGCGTGCCGTCCTCCGCGTCCTCGAAGTAGCCGGTCTTGTTGGTCGCCGCCCCGGTGAAGGCGCCTTTGACGTAGCCGAACAGCGTCGGCTCGACGAGCGTGGGCGAGATCGCCGCGCAGTTGAGGGTTAGATACGGCCGCGCCGCGCGCGAGGAGCGCCGGCGCAGGCTCTGCGCGACGAGCTCCTTGCCGCTGCCCGACTCGCCTTCGATCAGGACCGAGAACGGCGAATCGGCGAACTGCTGGATCTGGTTCTTGAGCTTGGCGAGCGCCGGGCTCGTTCCCACGAGCTCCGCCTCGCGCGTCGGCGGCAGCGTGAGCGCCCGTCCGAGCGCGCGCTTGAGGGTCGCCGGGTCGCAGGGCTTGGCGATGAACTCCCAGGCCCCGAGCGCCCGCGCGTGGCGCGCGTTCGCCGCGTCGTTCTGGCCCGAGAGCACGAAGATCTTCATCGCGGCGGAATGCGCGAGGAGATCGGCGATCAGCTGGAAGCCCTCGTCGGGACGGTGCGGCGCGGGCGGCAGGCCGAGATCGACGAGCGCCAGCTCGGGCGCGCGCGGCAGCTGGCGCAGGACATCGATCGCGTTCTCGCGCGAATCGCAGGCGAGCACCTCGAACTCCGCGCCGAGCGCGAACGCCAGCGTGTCGGTGATGAGCGGATCGTCGTCGACGACCAGCAACGCGGGCTTCGCGCCGGCGCCGGGCGCGAGCGCCGGCTCAGGCGGCGGCGTGGTCGTCACGGATGCATCTCATGAAAGCGCTTTCCAGGCGCGGCTCTGCGTAGCGCGCGCACAGCGCGGCCGGCGGGCCGCGGAAACGGATCCTTCCGGCGTCCAGCACCGCGATGGAGGAGCAAAGCTCCTCGACATCGATGAGCACGTGGGAAGTGAAGAACAGCGTCCTGCCCTCGGCGCTCAGGCGCCGCAGCACGGATTTCACCGCGACCCGCGCGGCCGGGTCAAGGCCGCTCATCGGCTCGTCGAGCAGGTACAGATCGCGCTCGAGGAGGAAGCAGGCCGCGAGGCCGAGCTTCTGTGTCGTTCCCTTCGAAAGGCGCCGCGCCGGGCGCTCGAGAACGTCGCGCTCCAGCTCGAGCTCGTCGAGCAGGCCCGCCGCGCGCGCCGCGTCGAAGCGCTCGCCGGCGAGGGTAAGCATCATTTGCAGGAATTCGCGCCCCGTCAAGTAGTGCGGCGGCACGAAGCGCTCGGGCGCATAGGCGAGCCGCCGGCGCGAGCCGGGCCGGTGCGCGGGCTCGCCGAAGATCTCGACCGCCCCCGAGTCGAACGCGCAAAGATCGAGCGTGCACTTGATCAGCGTGGTCTTGCCGGCGCCGTTGGCGCCGACTAGGCCGAACGCCTCGCCCGCGGCGACGTCGAAACTGGTGCCGGCGAGGGCGTCGAGCCCGCCATAGCGTTTCGCAAGCGCCCGTACCCGCACGGCCGCCGCTGCCTCGCTCGTTCCGGTCCCCTCCTTCATGCGCGATAATATTACGCTGTGCAGCAAACCGTGCCCGAGCGTGTACTCTTGCCTTACCCTTGTTTACCCACTGTCCTTCCTTACGGGCTAATTCCCCGCGTCGATAACCAATAAAGTGCGGCAAGACTCTATCGTCGAGATCGAAGGCGTCTGGTTCGGCTATGACGCCGCGCGGCCGGTGCTGCGCGACATCAACCTGGCGGTGCCGCGCGGCGCCGTGGTGGGCATCATGGGGCAATCGGGCTGCGGCAAGACCACGCTGCTGCGCGTCATCATGGGCGCCCATATTCCGACGCGCGGCGCCGCCCGGGTGCTCGGCCATGCCACGAAGGACCTCGGCCGCGAGGGCCTCTACACGATGCGGCGCAAGATGGGGATGCTGTTCCAGTTCGGCGCGTTGTTCACCGACCTGTCGGTTTACGAGAATGTCGCCTTTCCGATGCGCGAGCACCACGCCGAGCTGCCCGAGGACCTGCTGCACGACCTCGTGATGCTCAAGCTGCAGGCGGTCGGGCTGCGCGGCGCGGCGCGCCTGATGCCGACCGAGCTTTCCGGCGGCATGGGCCGGCGCGTGGCGCTCGCGCGCTCGATCGCGCTCGACCCGCAGCTGATCCTCTACGACGAGCCCTTCACCGGGCTCGACCCGATCTCCTTCGGCGTCATCGTGCGCCTGATCCGCGAGCTGAACGACTCGCTCGGCGCCACCTCGATCATCGTGACGCACGACGTGCAGGAGGCGCTCGGCGTCGTCGACTACGTTTACTTCATGGCCGCCGGCCAGGTGATCGCGCAGGGCACGCCGGACGAGATCCGCTCCAGCTCCGAGCCGTTCGTGAATCAGTTCGTCAACGGCAAGCTCGAGGGCCCCGTGCCTTTCCACTATCCGGCGCCGGACTACGGCGCCGATCTCGAGCTGGCGGCAAATTGATAAAGCCACGCGAAAAAATCATCGAGGACCTGCGCGCCCGGCTGCAGCGGCTGGGATCCACCGTCACGTCGCAGGTCTGGCGGCTCGGCTTCGCGTGCCGCTTCCTCTTCTACATGGTGATGCACTCGGGGACGGCGCTGCGCCGTTTCCGGCTGACCATCGCGGAGGTCTATTTCGCGGGCGTGCTGTCGCTCATCATCATCCTGGTGTCGGGCCTGTTCGTCGGCATGGTGCTCGCGCTGCAGGGCTACGAGACGCTGCAGCGCTTCGGCGCGTCGGAATCGCTCGGCGTGCTGGTCGCGCTCTCGCTGGTGCGCGAGCTCGGGCCGGTGGTCGCGGGCCTGCTCTTCGCGAGCCGCGCCGGCTCGGCGATCACCGCCGAGATCGGCCTGATGAAGGCCACCGAGCAGCTCTCGGCGATGGAGATGATGGCGGTCGATCCGGTGGCGCGCGTGGTCGCGCCGCGCTTCTGGGGCGGGGTGCTGTCGATGCCGCTGCTCGCGGCGCTGTTCTCGGCGATGGGCATCTTCGGCGGCTATCTCGTCGGGGTGCAGCTGATCGGCGTCGACGCCGGCGCGTTCTGGTCGCAGATGCAGGCGGCGGTGGACCTGCGCAACGACATCATGAACGGCGTCATCAAAAGCGTGGTATTCGGCATCGCGGTGACCTGGATCGCGGTGTTCGAGGGCTACGACGCGCCGCCGACCGCCGAAGGCGTATCGCGCGCCACGACCCGCACCGTCGTCACCTCGTCGCTCGCGATTCTCGCGCTCGATTTCGTCCTTACCGCATTGATGTTCACTGGAGGAACCGCAAAATGAACCGCTCCGCCATCGACCTGTGGGTCGGAGTCTTCGTCGTCACCGGCATCGCGGCGCTGCTGTTTCTCGCGCTCAAGGTCGGCAACCTCGCCACCTTCTCGAGCGGGCAGGCCTACCAGGTGTACGCCAAGTTCGCCAACATCGGCGGCCTGAAGGCGCGCGCGCCGATCAAGAGCGCGGGCGTGGTCGTGGGCCGCGTGTCCTCCATCCGCTTCGACAACGAGAGCTACGAGGCGATCGTCGAGATGAACCTCGACGCGAACTACCAGTTCCCGCGCGACACCACGGCGAAGATCCTCACCTCCGGCATTCTCGGCGAGCAATACCTCGGGCTCGAGGCGGGCGGCGACGGCGTGATGCTGAAGAGCGGCGATCGCCTCCGCCTCACGCAGTCCGCGGTGGTCCTGGAGAACCTGATCAGCCAGTTTCTCTTCAGCAAGGCCTCCGAGTCGAAGGAACCGGCGAAGGAGCCGGCAAAATAGGGTCGCAACGAGGGTCGGATGAAAGGCTTGAAAACTATTGCGGTGGTGCTGGCGCTCGCTGCCGTGGCGGGCTGCGCGGGCACCGCCGAGCGCGATCCGCGCGATCCGCTCGAGCCGCTCAACCGCGCCGTCTACCGCTTCAACGAGGGCCTGGACGAGGCGGTCGCGAGACCGGTGGCCACGGCGTATCGCGACGCGGTGCCCGAGCCGCTGCGCACCTACGCGCGCAACTTCTTCGGCAACATCGCCGATGTGTTCATCGGCGTGAACAATATGCTGCAGGGCAAGCCGGTCGACGGGCTGCAGGACTGGGCGCGCTTCGTGTTCAACTCGTTTTTCGGCGTCTTCGGCATCAACGACGTCGCCTCCGACATGGGCTTCGAGAAGCACAACGAGGACTTCGGCCAGACCCTGGGACGCTGGGGCGTCGGCGACGGCGCCTACCTCGTGCTGCCGCTGCTCGGGCCGAGCACGCTGCGCGACGGCGCCGGCACCGCGGTCGATATCTATGTCGATCCGCTGAGCGACATCATCAGCTCGGTGCCGCTGCGCAATTCGGCGATCGCGCTTCGCATGGTGGGCACGCGCGCCGACCTGCTGGACGCCGGGCGCCTGCTCGAAGAAGCCGCCCTCGACCGGTACGTGTTTCTGCGCGACGCCTATCTGCAGCGGCGCCGCAATCTGATCTACGATGGAAGCCCGCCCCGCGAGAAGCGCGAGGACGAAGGCGAAGCGCCGGTCAACGCACCGGCGGATCAAGACGTTAAAGGGACAGATCGAAAATGAGAAAAATCGCCCAAGCGCTGTTGCTCTACCCTGCCTTCGTTGCCGGGGTCTTCGCTTTCGTTCTGGACGCCGCGAACGCGCAGACGGCGCAGGACACGAGCGCGCCCGACGTGCTGGTCAAGACCGTGACCCTCGAGGTGGTCGACCTGATCGCGAAGGACAAGGAGATCCAGTCGGGCAACCGGGCGAAGCTGATCGAGCTCATCCAGGCGAAGGTGCTGCCGCACTTCAATTTCCCCGCGATGACCGCGCTCGCCATGGGCCAGAGCTGGAACAAGGCGACCCCGGACCAGAAAAAGCGGCTCACCGAGGAGTTCAGGACGCTGCTGGTGCGCACCTACGCGAGCGCGCTCGCCGCGTACAGCGATCAGAAGCTCGATTTCCGGCCGTTGCGCGCGAAGCCGACCGATACCGACGTCACCGTCAACGTCCGTGTGATGCAGGCCGGGGCTCAGCCGGTGCCGATCGACTACAACATGGAGAAGACCTCCTCGGGCTGGAAGGTGTACGACGTGATGGTGGGCGGCGTCAGCCTGGTCGCCAACTACCGCACCGAGTTCAACAACGCCGTGCGCGACGCCGGCATCGAAGGCCTCATCAAGAATCTGCAGACGAAGAACCGGCCTGCCGTGGCACCCGCTGCGCCTGCGGGGGAAAAGAAGTGATCCGCCGCGACGGCCGCCGGATGTTCGTCGGCGGGCCCGTGACGCTCGCCAACGTCGCCAGCGTGCTCGAGGAAGGCCGGCGCCATCTGCACGAAGGCGTGCGCGCGGTCGACCTGAGCGAGGTGACCGACATGGATTCCTCGCTGCTCGCGGCGCTTCTCACCTGGCTGCGCGACGCGCGCCTCCAGGAGCACGAGCTTGCATTCGCCAATCTTCCCGAAGCATTGCAGACCATCTCGCGCCTCTACGGAGTCGATGGCCTGCTCCCCGTGGGTCAAACTTCGGCCCAAACTTCGGCGTCGCCCCGGCACTGAAAGCAATCGAGGTACGGGAGGTCGAAAAGCGCTACGGCGCGCTGCGCGCGCTCGACGGGATATCGCTTGCGGTGGACGAAGGCGAGTTTTTCGGCCTGCTCGGCCCGAACGGCGCCGGCAAGACCACGCTCATAAATGTGATCGCCGGGCTCGCGCGCGCGGATCGGGGCGCGGTCGCGGTAATGGGCGCGGACGTGGTCACAGCGTACCGTCGCGCGCGGCGCATGCTCGGCGTGGTGCCGCAGGAGCTGGTGTTCGATCCGTTCTTCACGGTGCGCGAGACGCTGCGCATCCAGTCGGGCTACTTCGGCATTCGCGGCAACGGCGCCTGGATCGACGAAGTGATGCACCACCTCGACCTCACTTCGAAGGCGGACGTGAACATGCGCGCGCTTTCGGGCGGAATGAAGCGGCGGGTGCTGGTCGCGCAGGCGCTGGTCCACAAGCCGCCGGTGATCGTGCTCGACGAGCCGACCGCGGGCGTGGACGTCGAGCTCCGACAGGGCCTGTGGCAGTTCGTGCACCGGCTGAACCGCGAGGGGCACACGGTGGTGCTTACCACCCACTACCTCGAGGAAGCCGAGCTCTATTGCAACCGCATCGCGATGCTCAAGGCGGGGCGCGTGGTCGCCCTCGATTCGACGAAGAACCTGCTGCAGACGTTTTCCGGCCTCGAGATGCGGCTGCGCCTCGACCGCGAGCGCCTGCCGGAGCCGTTTCCCGCGCGGGTAGTGTCGCGCGAGGGCACGCTGTTCGTGCTGAAGCTCGACGACGTCCGCCACCTCGAGGAGGCCCTGGCGCGGCTGCGCGAGGCGGGCGTGAAGATCCTCGAGATGGAGCTGCAGCCGCCGGATCTCGAAGACGTATTTCTGCGCCTCACTGGACGTGACTCACAACCGCACGGCACAAGCGCGGTGACGCCCTCGTGACGAGCTTCTGGACGCTGTTCCACAAGGAGATGCTGCGCTTCTGGAAGGTGAGCATCCAGACGGTCGCGGCGCCGGTGCTCACGGCGTTGCTCTACCTCGTCGTGTTCTCGCACGCCCTGGAGGGGCGGCTGCGGGTGTACGACACCGTCCCCTACACGGAATTCCTGGTGCCCGGCCTGGTCATGATGAGCGTGCTGCAGAACGCGTTCGCGAACAGCTCGTCGAGCCTGATCCAGTCGAAAATCACCGGCAACATCGTGTTCGTGCTGCTGCCGCCGATCTCGCACCTGGAGTTCTTCGGGGCTTACGTCGCCGCCGCGGTGGTGCGCGGGCTGGTGGTCGGCGCCGGGGTGGCCGCGGCCGCCGCGATTTTTGTCCGGCCGCACCTCGAGGCGCCGCTCTGGGTGCTCGGCTTCGCGATCCTCGGCGCTGCGCTCCTCGGGGCGCTCGGCCTGGTCGCCGGGATCCTGTCCGAGAAGATCGACCAGCTCGCGGCGTTCCAGAACTTCGTCATCATGCCGCTCACGTTTCTCTCGGGCGTGTTCTATTCGGTGCATTCGCTGCCGCCGGTGTGGCTCGCCGCTTCGCACGCCAACCCGTTCTTCTACCTGATCGACGGTTTCCGCTACGGTTTTTTCGGCGTCTCCGACGTCTCGCCGGCTATAAGCATCGCCGTCCTCGGGGTAAGCTTGGCGCTCGTTTCCGCCGGCGCGCTCCGGATGCTCGCCACCGGCTACAAGCTGCGCCACTAAGAACGAATCAGAGCGAATCCATCCCCTATGGTTACCCCCGAAAGCATCAAGCAGGGAATCGAAGCCGGCATCGCCGCCGAGCGTGTCGAGGTCGTGGGCGACGGCCAGCATTTTCAGGCCCTGGTGGTGTCCGACGCCTTTGCCGGCAAGAGCCGCGTCCAGCGCCACCAGCTGGTCTATGCCGCGTTGGGGGGGCGCATGCGCGAGGAAATCCACGCCCTGTCGATGCGCACTCTTACGCCCGACGAATGGAAGGCCGAGAGCGTCTGATGCTCGGAAAGCCAGTATTTCGCCATTGAAAGCGCATGTTTCTCAGGTACAAACTTAATGCATGGATAAGCTGAGAATCACCGGCGGCCGGCCGCTCGAAGGGGAAGTGCGCATCTCGGGGGCGAAGAATGCGGCGCTGCCGATCATGTGCGCGGCGCTGCTCAGCGCGGAGCCGCTTTCGCTCACCAATGTCCCGCGGCTGATGGACACCTCGACCATGACCAAGCTGCTGGGCCAGCTCGGCGTCGAGGTCGAGCGCGGCGACGGCAGGATGGCGCTGCAGGCGAAGACGGTCTCGCGGCCGGTGGCGCCCTACGAGCTGGTGAAAACCATGCGCGCCTCGGTGCTCGTGCTCGGCCCGCTGCTGGCGCGCTGCGGTCGCGCGCAGGTCTCGCTGCCCGGCGGTTGCGCCATCGGCGCGCGGCCCGTGGACCAGCACATCAAGGGCCTGCAGGCCATGGGCGCCACGATCAACGTCGACCACGGCGACATGCACGCTTCCGTCGAGCGACTGCGCGGCGCGCGCATCGTCATGGACCTCGTGACGGTGACCGGCACCGAGAACCTGATGATGGCCGCCACGTTGGCCGAGGGCACGACGGTGCTCGAGAACGCGGCGCGCGAGCCCGAGGTCGTCGACCTCGCGCGCTGCCTCTCGGCCATGGGCGCGAAGATCGAGGGCGCAGGGACCGACGTGATCCGCATCGAGGGTGTCGCCTCGCTGGGCGGCGCCGAGCACCGCATCATGCCCGATCGCATCGAGACCGGGACCTATCTTGCGGCGGCCGCGGCCGCAGGCGGCAAGGTGCGCCTCGCCGGCGCCCTGCCCGAGACGCTCGAGGCGACGCTGGAGAAGCTGCGCGAGGCGGGCGCGACGATCCGCCTCGGAGAGAGCTCGATCGAGATCGAGGCGCAGGGGCGGCCGCGGTCGGTCAGCGTGCGGACCGCGCCGCACCCGGGCTTCGCCACCGACATGCAGGCGCAATTCATGGCGCTCGCCACCATCGCGAGCGGCAGCGCGTCCATCACGGAAACGATTTTCGAGAACCGCTTCATGCACGCGCTCGAGATGCAGCGCATGGGCGCCGATATCACCATCCACGGCAATACCGCGCTGGTGCGGGGCGTCGAGCGCCTGCAAGGCGCCACGGTGATGGCGACCGACCTGCGGGCCTCCGCGGGCCTTGTCGTCGCGGCGCTCGTCGCCGAAGGAACCTCGCAGATCGAGCGCATCTACCACCTCGATCGCGGCTACGAGACGCTCGAGAAGAAGCTGTCCGCCCTCGGCGCCCGCGTCGAGCGCATCAGCTAGTCCTCGGCCGCCTTTTCCTCCAGCAGCACCCGTTCCTGCAGGAATTGCAGCACCGCGATCTCGTCGCGCCGCAGGGCCGCTTCCGGCCGCTCGCGGCGCATGTGCTTCTTGAGAGGCGCGGCGGGCACGGTGTGCCCGAGGTGGTAGGCCTGGATCAGTCCGGGGTGGATGTAGTACTTGCGGCACACAGCGCGCGTGTTGCCGAGACGCTCGGCGACGGTGTCGATCACGCGGATGATGTTCCGGTCGGCCTCGCCGCGGCTCGAGGCCGGGCCGATGGTGCGAAGCTCCAGCGCCGCGAGCATCGTCCCGCCCCAGGTGCGGAAATCCTTCGCCGTGATCTCGCGGCCGGAGATTTCCCGTAGATAGTCGTTCACGTCGTCCGAAGTGATGGACTGGCGCCGGCGGAAGGCGTCCACGTACTGGAACATCTCCTGTCCGGGAAGGTCGCGGCAGCGCTGCACGATATGTGCGAGGCGCAGGTCGTTGAGGGCGATCGAGTGCTCGATGCCGCTCTTGCCCCGGAACGTGAAGCGCAGCGTCGAGCCCTTCACGCTGACGTGGCGCCGGCGCAGCGTGGTCAGGCCGTAGGAGCGGTTGGCGCGCGCGTACTCGTCGTTGCCGACCCGGATCAGGGTCTTGTCGAGCAGGCGCACCACGGTCGCGAGCAGCTGGCGGCGGCCGAGATTTCCCGAGCGCAGGTCGCGCTCCATGCGCTCGCGCAGCTTGGGCAGCGCCTCGCTGAACTCCAGCATCCGGCGGAATTTCGACTGGTCGCGCGCTTCCCGGTACGAAGGGTGGTAGCGATACTGCTTGCGGCCCCGCGCGTCGCGAGCGGTGGCCTGGATGTGCCCGGCGGGGTCGGGACAGATCCAAACTTCGGTCCAGGCCGGCGGAATGGCGAGCGAGTTGAGGCGCCGGCGCGCGGCGGCATCGCGGATCCGCTCGCCGTCCGGCGTGTAGTAGGTCCATCCCGTCCCCGAGCGGCGCCGGCTTATTCCGGCGGCTCCGTCGGTGACATAGACCAGTCCTGCGTGGTCCGCCGACTTGCGATGCTCGCGGTTGCGCGACGACGAACTCAATAGGCCTCCCATGCGGAATTAAAGCATGGCGGCGAAAAAACTGTAAAATCCCTTTTTGAATCAGGCCCCAAGGGAAGCCACGGCAGGACAGGGTCCTTCCCCACTGCGCGGGCCTTTTTTCGTTTGCACATGGATACGATCAGCATCGCGCTTTCCAAGGGACGGATCTTCGACGAGACGCTGCCGCTGCTCGCGCGCGCCGGGCTCAAGCCTCGCGGAAACCCGGAGCGCTCCCGCAAGCTGATTCTCGGCACCAATCGCAACGACGTGCGCCTGATCGTCGTGCGCGCCTCGGATACGCCGACCTACGTCCAGCATGGCGGCGCCGATCTGGGCGTGGCCGGCCACGACGTGCTCGCCGAGCATGGCGGCGAAGGGCTGTATCAGCCGGTCGACCTCGGTATCGCCCGCTGCAGGATGATGGTGGCGGTGAAGAAGGGCTTCGACTATGCCGGCGCGGTGCGCCAGGGCGCGCGGCTGCGCGTCGCCACGAAGTACGTGAACATCACGCGCGCGCACTTCGCCGCGAAGGGCGTGCACGTCGATCTGATCCGGCTGTACGGCTCGATGGAGCTCGCGCCGCTCACCGGCCTCGCCGACGCCATCGTGGATCTCGTCGCCACCGGCAAGACGCTGAAGGCAAACGACCTCGTGGCGGTGGAGGACATCATGCCGGTGTCGGCGCGCCTGATCGTCAACCAGACGGCGCTGAAGACCAAGCGCGCCGCGCTGCAGCCGCTGATCGACGCCTTCGCGGGCGCGGCCCGGCGATGAAGCTGCGGCGCCTCTCGACGCGGGACGCCGGGTTCGACGCCGAGCTCGAGGCGCTCACGCGCTATGAAGCGACGCAGGATCCCGAGGTTCAGGCGACGGTGCGCGCGATCATCGCCGACGTGCGCGCTCGCGGCGATGCTGCCGTGCTCGAATACACCAAGCGCTTCGACCGCGTTGCCGCTTCTTCTCTGAATGAACTACAAATAGGGCAGGAGAAGCTCGAGGCTGCCTTGCGGACGGTTCCCTCCGAGCAGCTCCAGGCGCTGCGCTCGGCGGCCGAAAGAATAAAGAAATTTCACGAGAAGCAGCTGCAAAAATCGTGGGAGTACACGGACCAGGATGGCACGAAGCTCGGCCAGCGAGTGACGGCGCTTGAGCGCGTGGGGCTTTATGTGCCCGGCGGCAAGGCGGCTTATCCCTCTTCGGTTCTCATGAACGCGCTGCCGGCGAAGGTGGCGGGCGTGCGCGAGCTGATCATGGTGAGCCCGAATTCCAGCCCGCTGGTGCTCGCCGCCGCGGCGCTCGCGGGTGTGGACCGCGTGTTCTCGATCGGTGGCGCCCAGGCAGTGGCCGCGCTCGCTTACGGAACGCCGTCGCTCCCGCGAGTCGACAAGATCGTCGGACCGGGCAACGCTTACGTGGCCGAGGCGAAGCGCCAGGTGTTCGGCCAGGTCGGCATCGACATGGTCGCCGGGCCCTCCGAGATCCTCGTGATCTGCGACGGCCGCACGCCCGCGGACTGGGTCGCCATGGACCTCTTCTCGCAGGCCGAGCACGACGAGGACGCCCAGGCACTGCTGATTTCGCCTGATGAAAATTATTTGAATGCGGTTGAGCTCGCCATGCGCCGCCTGCTGGAGGAGATGCCCAGAAAAGGCGTGATCGCGAAATCCCTCGCGGCCCGCGGCGCGCTGATCCTGACGCGCGACCTCGACGAAGCCTGCGCGCTCGCCGGCCGCATCGCGCCCGAGCACCTGGAGCTGTCGGTGGCGGATCCGCAGGCCTGGCTGCCCAAGCTCGGCGCGGCGGGCGCGATCTTCCTCGGCCGCTGGAGCTCGGAGGCGATCGGCGACTATTGCGCCGGCCCGAACCACGTCCTGCCGACGGCGGGAACGGCGCGCTTTTCCTCGCCGCTCGGCGTCTACGATTTCCAGAAGCGCTCGAGCGTGATCGCCGTCTCTGAAAATTCAGCTGTCACATTGGGAAAAATTGCGAAAACCCTTGCCGAGGGCGAGGGGCTGACCGCGCACGCGCGCTCGGCGGAAATGAGATTCAAATGAGACCCGAGGACCTCGTGCGCCCGGAGATCCTCGCGCTGAAGGCGTACCCCGTGCCGAATTCCGAGGGCATGGTGAAGCTCGACGCGATGGAGAATCCTTACCCGCTCCCCGAAAAGCTGCGCCGCGAGCTGGCGGAGGTGCTCTCGCGCGTCGAGCTGAACCGCTACCCGGAGCCGAGCCCGCGCAAGCTGCGCGAGCTGATCGCGCATAAGATGAACGTGCCGCAGGGCATGGAGCTGCTGCTGGGCAACGGCTCCGACGAGCTGCTGCAGCTCGCGACCCTCGCGCTCGCGCGCCCGGGCGCCACGATGATGTATCCGGCGCCCACCTTCGTCATGTATGCGATGTACGCGACGTTCTTCGGGCTGAAAGCCGTGCCGGTGCCGACGCGTGAGGATTTCTCGCTGGATACCGGGGCGTTCCTCGCGCGCATGAAAGAGGAGAAACCGGCGCTGGTTTTCCTGTCCTATCCCAACAATCCGACCGGCACGCTGTATCCCGAAGAGGACGTGGCGGCCGTGATCCGGGCCGCGCCGGGCCTGGTCGTCGTGGACGAGGCCTATCACGCGTTTGCCGGCAAGAGCTTCATGGCGCGCCTGCCGGAGTTCCCGAATCTCGTCGTGCTGCGCACGGTCTCGAAGCTCGGCCTCGCGGGTATCCGGCTGGGATACCTGGCGGGACGGGCGCAATGGATCGAGCAGCTCGACAAGGTGCGCTCGCCCTACAACGTGAATGTGCTGACGCAGGCGGCGGCGCTCTTCCTGCTTGAGCGCCTCGATGTCCTCGAGGAGCAGGCGGCGCGCATCCGGGCAGACCGGGATGCGCTTGCCACGGCGCTCGCGGCGTTTCCGGGAGTGACGGTCTACCCGTCCCGGGCGAATTTCCTTCTCCTGCAGGTGCCCGACCCCAACCGCAGCTTCGAGGGATTGCGGCGCCAGGGCGTGCTCGTGAAAAAGTTCAACGACCCGTCGATGAAGAAGTACCTGCGCATCACCGTCGGCACGTCGGACGAAAATCGTATACTGCTTAACGCACTACGCGAGGCGCTGTAGGAAAAGGAATGTTTCGATCGTGAGGACCGCAGAAGTCACCCGCAACACCAAGGAGACCCAGATCCGGGTGCGGCTCAACCTGGACGGCAAGGGCGCGGCGAAGCTCACGACCGGGCTGCCGTTCCTCGAGCACATGCTCGACCAGGTGGCGCGCCACGGCATGCTGGACCTCGAGATCGAGGCGAAGGGCGACCTGCACATCGACGGCCACCATACCGTCGAGGACATAGGCATCACGCTCGGCCAGGCGTTCGCAAAAGCGATCGGCGACAAGGCCGGCGTGCGCCGCTTCGGCCATGCCTACGTGCCGCTCGACGAGGCGCTGACGCGGGTGGTCATCGATTTCTCCGGCCGGCCCGGGCTCGAATACCACGTCAAGTTCACGCGCGCCCTGGTCGGCGACTTCGACGTCGACCTGGTCCACGAATTCTTCCAGGGCTTCACCAACCACGCCCAGGTGACGCTGCATATCGACAATCTGCGCGGCGACAACTCGCACCACCAGTGCGAGACCATGTTCAAGGCGTTCGCGCGCGCCCTGCGCATGGCCGCCGAGCCCGATCCGCGCGCGGCCGGTACCGTGCCGTCCACGAAAGGCTCCCTCTAAATTGAAGATTGCCGTGGTGGACTACGGCATGGGGAACCTGCGCTCGGTGGCGAAGGCGCTCGAGCATGTCGCGCCGCAGGCGGAGGTGCGCGTCACCGCCGATCCGCGGGAGATCCTTGCCTCCGACCGGGTGGTCGTCCCGGGCCAGGGCGCGATGCCCGACTGCATGCGCCAGCTCGCCGCCAGCGGGGCGCGCGACGCGGTGGTCACGGCCGCGCGCGAGAAGCCGTTTCTCGGGATCTGCATCGGCCTGCAGATGCTTTTCGAGCGCGGCGAGGAGGGCGATACCCCGGGCCTGGGGCTGCTGGCGGGCCGGGTTCCCCGCTTCACGGCCGAGGGGTTGAAAATTCAGGGATTGAAAATTCCGCACATGGGCTGGAACGAGGTCATGCAGGCCCGCCCGCACCCGCTCTGGGAGGGCATCGCGAGCGGCAGCCGCTTCTATTTCGTGCACAGCTACTACCCGGCGCCGGCCAACGCCGCGCTGACGGCGGCCACCTGCGTGTACGGCGCACCCTTTACCTGCGCGGTCGCCCGGGATAACATCTTTGCCGTACAGTTCCATCCGGAAAAAAGCCAGTCCACGGGCCTGCAACTTCTCTCCAACTTCGTGCGCTGGCATCCCTGATTTCCCATCCCTGAGTCCGCCGTCCCGATGAATCCGAGCGCAACCGGCGCTCCCAACGCCGAAGGCGTTCCAAACCGCGCCGAAGGCGTTCCAAACCCCTCGTGCTGATCATCCCCGCCATCGACCTGAAGGACGGGCGCTGCGTGCGCCTGCAGCAGGGAAAAATGGACACCGCCACCGTCTTCTCCGACGACCCCGTGGCGATGGCCCGCCATTGGGCGGCGCAGGGCGCGAAGCGTCTGCACGTCGTCGACCTGAACGGCGCGGTCGCCGGCCGGCCGAAGAACGAGAAGGTGATCCGCGAGATGATCAAGGCGGTCGGCGAGCAGATGGCGATCGAGCTGGGCGGCGGCATCCGCGACCTCGACACCATCGAGAACTATATCGACGCCGGCGTCGGCTTCGTGGTCATCGGCACCGCCGCGGTGAAGAACCCCGGGTTTCTCTCCGACGCCTGCTACGCGTTCCCGGGGCACATCATCGCGGGGCTCGACGCGAAGGAGGGCAAGGTGGCGGTCGAGGGCTGGTCGAAGATGACCGGCCACGACGTCATCGATCTGGCGAAGAAATTCGAGGAGTACGGCGTCGAGGCGCTCATCTACACCGACATCGGCCGCGACGGCATGATGAACGGCGTGAACATCGAGGCGACGCTGCGGCTCGCCAAGGCGATCAAGACCCCGATCATCGCCTCCGGCGGGCTGAGCGGCCTCGAGGACGTGCAGGCCATCTGCGAGAAGCTGGTGCCGGAGGGCATCATCGGCACGATCGCCGGACGCGCCCTCTACGAGGGCAAGCTCGACCTGAAGAAAGCCCAGGCGGCCGCCGACAAGGCGCTGGGGAAGTGAGAGTTACGATGCGATTTTCACAGCGAGTGAAAATCGTCCAACTGTCAGAAAGAACGTAACCCGTGCCGCTCGCCAAGCGCGTCATTCCGTGCCTGGACGTTACCGCCGGCCGGGTGGTGAAAGGCGTCAACTTCGTGTCCCTGCGCGACGCCGGCGACCCGGTGGAGATCGCGGCGCGCTACGACGAGCAGGGCGCCGACGAGCTGTGCTTTCTCGACATCACCGCGAGCTCGGACGAGCGCGACATCCTCCTACATGTGATCGAAGCCGTGGCGGCGCGGGTTTTCATTCCGCTCACCGTCGGCGGCGGCGTGCGCAGGGTCGAGGACGTGCGGCGGTTGCTCAACGCCGGCGCCGACAAGGTCTCGATCAATACCGCCGCGGTGCAGAACCCGGCGCTGGTGCGCGAGGCTTCGAGCATCGTCGGAAACCAGTGCATCGTCGTCGCCATAGATGCGAAACGCATGGTTTCGCCGGATGCGAGCGGCGCCCAGTGGGAGGTCTACACCCACGGCGGCCGCAAGGCGACCGGCATCGACGCCGTCCAGTGGGCAAGGCAGATGCAGGAGGCGGGCGCCGGCGAGATCCTGCTCACCAGCATGGACCGCGACGGCACGCGCGACGGCTTCGACGTCGCGCTCACGCGCGCGGTGAGCGATGCGGTCGGCGTGCCGGTCATCGCCTCGGGCGGCGTCGGGACGATGCGGCATTTCGCGGATGGCATCGTGGAAGGCCGCGCCGACGCAGTGCTCGCGGCGAGCGTGTTCCACTTCGGCGAGCTCACCGTGCGCCAGGTGAAGGAACACATGCGATCGCGCGGCATCGAGGTCCGGTTATGACGGCGAAACCGCGGAGTTTTCTCGACGAAGTCCCCTGGAACGAGCATGAGCTGATCGCCGTCGTGACCCAGGATTTCTCGTCCGGCAGAGTCCTCACCGTCGCGTGGATGAACCGCGAGGCGCTCGCCGAAACCGTCAAGCGCGGCGAGGCGGTATATTGGTCGCGCTCGCGCAAGCGCCTCTGGCGCAAGGGCGAGGAATCCGGCCACGTGCAGAAGCTGCGCGAGCTGCGCCTGGACTGCGACGCCGACGCACTCCTGCTCAAGGTGGAGCAGGCGGGCGGCATCGCCTGCCACACCGGCCGCGAAAGCTGCTTCTTCCGCCGGCTGGAGAACGGCGAGTGGGTGACCATCGACCCGGTGCTGAAGGATCCATCGCTGATCTACGAACGAGGCGGTAAAAAATGAAGGCCGGCCTGTACGAGACCCTGGAACGCATCGCCGCCACCATCGAGGCGCGCAAGTCCGGCGATCCCGACAAATCCTACGTCGCGCGCCTGCTCTCGCAGGGCGAGGACTCGGTATTGAAGAAAATCGGCGAGGAAGCCACCGAGACGGTGCTCGCGGCGAAGGGCGGCGACAAGCTGCACCTCGTGCGCGAGGTCGCGGATCTGTGGTTCCACAGCATGATCCTGCTCGCGCGCCACGGCCTCGGGCCGGGGGACGTGCTCGCCGAGCTGCACCGGCGCGAAGGGATCTCGGGGCTGGACGAAAAAGCGGCGCGCAAGAAATAGAGGCGCGAAAATGACCGACCCGGATTGCATTTTTTGCAAAATCGCGCGCGGCGAGATCCCTTCGAAGAAGATTTATGACGACGCCGAGGTGATGGCCTTCCATGACATCCGGCCCGCGGCGCCCGTGCATTTCCTCATCATTCCGAAGGCGCACATCCCGACCCTCTACGAGGCTGACATGAGCCACGCCCCGGCGCTTGGCAAAGTGCTCGCCCTCGCCGGCCGCCTTGCGCGCGAGGCGGGGGCCGTGGACGGCTTTCGCACCATCATCAATACGGGGCGGGTGGGACATCAGGAGGTGTATCATGTCCATATGCACGTCATAGGGGGTCCGGATCCTCTCGGCCCCATGATTTCGAGGAACAGGTAGGAGGCGCTATGGGCACTTGGGGCATTACACATTGGGTGATCCTGCTGGTCATCGTGCTGGTGATTTTCGGCACCAAGAAACTGCGCAACATCGGCGCGGACCTTGGCGGCGCGGTGCGCGGATTCAAGGATGGGATGCGCGAGTCCGACGGCAAGGCCGCCGATACCGGCGCGGCGCCGCAGGTGACGGGCAAGACCGTCGAGGGCGAGGTCAAGAGCAAGACCGAATCCAAGGCCTGAGCGCTCGCCGCCGGCCGACCTAAGCCATGTTCGATATCGGGTTCTCTGAATTGATGGTCATCGCAGTGATTGCGCTGGTCGTCATCGGGCCGGAGCGTCTGCCGCGCGTCGCGCGCACGCTGGGCCATCTCGCCGGCCGGCTGCAGCGCTACGTGGCCGACGTGAAGGCCGACATCAACCGCGAGGTCGAGCTCGACGAGCTGCGCAAGATGCGCGATTCCATGAAGGAGGCCGCTTCGAGCTTCGAGGGTTCGGTCAGGAGCGGCCTCGCCTCGGCCGAGAGCGAGATCAACAGCGTCACCGCGAGCGCGCAAGAAGCCCTGAAGGACCCGCAGGACCCAAAGCCCGCCTCCGAATCTGAAGCGGCGAAGCCCGCGCCGCAAGATGCGCTGGCCAAGCCGGACCCGCAAGACATCAAGCCGCCCCACGAAGAAGCGAAGCCCGCGTCAGAAGCGAAGGCCGCGTCGGCGGTGGCGGAGCAGAAATGAGCACGCAGGAAACCTTCGTCTCGCACCTGATCGAGCTGCGCACGCGGCTGATCCACGCGCTCGTCGCGGTGCTGATCGCGCTGGTGCTGCTGCTCATCTGGCCGGGCGCGGCCGCGATCTACGATTTCCTCGCGCTGCCGCTCATGGAGGCGCTGCCCCAGGGCACGCGGATGATCGCGACCGGCGTCATCACGCCGTTCCTGATTCCGCTGAAGGTCACGACGCTCGCCGCGTTCATGCTCGCGCTTCCCTATGTGCTCTACCAGGCGTGGGCATTCATCGCCCCCGGGTTGTACGAGCACGAGAAAAAGCTGGCGCTGCCGATCGTGGTGGCCTCGACGGCGCTGTTTCTCATGGGCGTCGCCTTCTGCTACTACTTCGTGTTCGGCCGCGTGTTCACCTTCATCAGCGAGTTCGCGCCGAAGAGCATCACCCCCGCGCCGGACATCGAGGCGTACTTCAGCTTCGTGATCACGATGTTCATCGCCTTCGGCGTCGCCTTCGAGATTCCGATCGTGGTGATCGTGCTGGTGCGCGCCGGCATCGTCGATGTGGCGAAGCTGATCGAGATCCGGCCCTACGTGATCCTCGGCAGCGCGGTGGTCGCGGCGGTCGTCACGCCGCCGGACGCGGTGTCGATGCTCGCGCTGCTGATCCCCATGTGCGTGCTCTACGAGGTCGGGATCTTCTTCTCGCGCTTCATCTCGCGCCAGAAGAGCGTGCCCGAGGATTCGACGAATCCCGTCAACTGAGCCGCTGAACTGAGCGGCGCTTCGGCGACGCCGTCCGCTAGTCGGGAATCTGCAGCGCCCCGTCGAACCCCAGGCGGATGAGCGAGCTGGCGCCGCCGAGCTGACTCTCGATCGGCGGCACGTTGGCGGGCGTGATCGGAGCCGCCTTGCCGTCTTTCAGCTCGCGCGGCTTGCTGTGGACGACTTGCGACGGCGGCAGCGACCGGCCGTTGCGCAGGTGCTCCCACATCAGATTGAGCGACTGCACGAAATAAACGTGCAGAGGCACGTAGCGAGAGTCGAAGCCGGTAATGCCGTTCAGGACGTCGAGGTGATGGGCGTTGGTCACCTCGTAGTAGTAGAGCTTCGAGCCCGGCTCGATCGACTTGTTCAGCGCGTAGTAGCCGCGCGACGCGTAGTTCGGCGGCAGGATCGCGTCCGAGCGGCCGTCGACCATTACGACGGGCTTGCCGCGCAGCTTGCCGCTCATGCGCGTCTCCTCGATCCCGCGGCGCACGCGGCGGTGCTTCTCGAGCATGTCGCCCTGCAAAGGCTGGCCATTCACCGGATCGACGCCGGTGGCGAGCGCGCGCAGGCAAAGCGCGCCGTCGAGGTTGAGATCGCGCGCTCCGCTGGACGGCGAGATCGAGATCCGGTCTTCCTTCGCGCCGCCGGGCGAGAGGTTGTTCACGAGATTGATTCCCGCGGTCGGCGGGATTCCGTTCGAGGTCGCGAACGACAGCTCGAGCCCGGCTGCCGGGACCGGCTGGCCGGCCTCCGCTCCCGACGCCGCGGTGGCGGCGAAGCTGTAGCCGCAAAGATTGTCGGCGACGGAGAAACGGCCGTAGCTATATGCGTAAGTGACGGCGATGCCCGGCTCGACCGCCAGGGTGTAGTGCGAGGGCAGGACCAGGTTCGATTCGGGAAGGATGCCGTACTCGTTGATGACGCGCTGGCTTTCCGCCGCCTGTTCCGGCGGCGTTTTCGATTTCAACAGGCCCTTTGCGGCGAGCGAAGCGCAGCGCGCCTCGCGCAGCGGTTGCGCGACGGTATTCAGCGGCGCGCCGGCGTTCTGCTCGGCGAGCGACGCGCATGGCAAGTAAACGTTCAACAGCGTGGTCAGGTCGAAGAGCGAGCGGTTGTTCGTCGCAAACGTCCGCGAGCCCTGTACGATCCCCGGCACCGGCGCGCCCAGCAGCGAGACGTTCGGCTCCGAGACGGCGACGCCGTCGATCAGCCCGCGCTCGTCCTGCTCGGCGGCGGCGAGCGCCGCGTCGCCGCCGTTCGAGACGCTCGAGGCGATGACGATCGTGTTCTCCGGCACATAGCGTCCGGCGCGCGCGTCCTGCAGGCCGTTCAACACATAGAAGGCGAAGTCGATCGCCGCCAGCGTGTGCCGGCCCCAGTCCTTCTCGGGGTTGCGCTGCGAGTGGGCGTGCTTCACGGCGACGCGGTTCGGATAGTCGCGCAGGTAGCGCGTGCGCTCTTCGGGCGAAAGCGCGGCGGTGAACGTCGAGTCGCGTCCGGCGCGATCGGCGGCGGCGCGCTCGCCGGTGATCAGGTTGACCGTATCGGAGGCGAGGTCGTGGAAGCCGGTGCCGGTCCCCTTGTCGGTGTAGGCGACGGCGCAGCCGCGCTTGAGGCCCCATTCGCCCGCGGTGCCGATCGCGCCGTAAATTCCGCGCGAGCCGGAGGACGAAGCGGTCACGATGCACGGCTCCTTGGGATTGAAGCCTTGCGGCACCTGGACCATCAGCGTGACGTTGTCGCGTCCGCTGCCGTCGTCGAGAAAGGTCAGGAACTCGTCGCCCGCGATCTTGCCTTCGCCGAGCGTGTCCTTGCCGGCGAGATCGATGTTCGGCCCGTACAGCACGCCGTAGCCGCCCGCCGCAGTCATGTCCGCGAGCGCGCGATAATTCGCATGGATCGCGCGGCGCCGCAGCTCGGCGGCGGTCGGGCTTTTCGGCTCCCGCACCGCGGGCGGCGTCGCCACGCCGAGGCCGGATTTGCCCAGCCCGGCGCTCAGAAGGTCATCGGCGGTTCCGTCATACCGGGTATGCAGGACCTTCCGACTCGAGAAATCCGGCGCGCTCGCGCAGCCGGCGACGCAAAGCACAGCCCCCGCCAACAGGAAATAAAGGCGATCAGAGCAAGGTTTCTTGAATTTCATGTTTTATCGGCCCCGAAAGCGGAATTTGGTCGGACTACATTCATTCGGTACGGGCTTGCGGTTTCGGCCGCCGGCCCACGGTTACGCTGGCGTCGACGTCGTGCCCCTGGCGCTTGAGCTTGACCTTTGCGGCGGAGCCCGGCGCGAGCGCGGCGACGAGGTTGAGCATCGCGGCCGGATCGAGCACCGGCTTGCCCCCGATCTCCATCAGCACGTCGCCGGGCTTGACCCCGGCCTTGTCGGCCGGGCCGCCGCGCAGGACGCCGGCAATCAGCGCGCCGCGGGTGCTGCCGAGCTTGAACGACTCGGCCACGGGCGGGGTGATCTCCTGCACCTCCACGCCGATCCAGCCGCGGGTCACGCTGCCGCTCTTCACGATCTGCTCGAGCACCATTTTCGCCGTGGACACCGGGATCGCGAAGCCGATCCCCATCGAGCCGCCCGAGCGCGAAAAGATCGCGGTATTGATGCCGATCAGGTTGCCCGAGGCGTCGACCAGCGCGCCGCCCGAGTTGCCGGGGTTGATCGCCGCGTCGGTCTGGATGAAGTTCTCGAAGGTTATTGATGCCCAGGCCCGTGCGGCCCAGGGCGGAGATGATTCCGCTGGTCACGGTCTGGCCGACGCCGAACGGGTTGCCGATCGCGAGCACGACGTCACCTACGTGCAGCGCATCCGAGGAGCCGAAGGTGATCGCCGGCAGGTTCTCGGCGCTTACGCGCAGCACCGCGATGTCGGTCTCCGGATCGTTGCCGACCACTTTCGCCAGCAGCTTCTTGCCGTCGGCGAGCGCGACCTCGATCTCGTCGGCCGCCTCCACGACGTGATGATTGGTGATGACGTAGCCCGAAGTGCTCACGATGACGCCCGAGCCCAGGCTCGCGGCGCGCTGCGCCTCGTCGGGCAGCTGGTCGCCGAAGAAGCGCCGGAAAATCGGATCGTTCAGCAACGGATGCTTCGGCGAGCGGATCTCCTTGGAAGTGAAGATGTTCACCACCGAGGGCGTCGCGCGCTGCACGGCGTCGTAGTACGAGTTCGCGCGTGGCGCGCTCGAGAGCCCTCCGGCGGGCGAGCTTTGCTGCAGCACCGCGCCGGGCGCGGATCGCGTGGGCAGCCATTCCGGCCGGAAAGTCGAGACTACGAACAGCAGCGCGACGGCAATCGTCGCCGTCTGCGCGAATATGAGCCAGAGCCGGTACATGGAGTAGGGGCGCTAGTATACAAAATTCCTTTGAAAATATAGGCGCTTAGGAGCGAATTGGTGACATTTGCGCGACCGCTCGGTAGAATCGCAGCCTTTTGCGCCCTCCCAATAACAAAAGCATCCCCATGAACGAGCAAGGAAAAGTCGACAAGACCCGGCGCAACCTCCTCATCGCGACTTCGGTTGCGGGCGGCGCCGCCGGTGTCGGCGCAGCGATCCCCTTCGTTGCGAGCATGTGGCCCTCCGAGCGCGCAAAGGCCGCGGGCGCGCCGGTAGAGGTCGATATCTCGAAGCTGGCCCCGGGCGAGCTCGGTATCTACGAGTGGCGCGGCAAGCCGGTCTGGGTGATGAAGCGCACGAAGGAAATGCTGGAAGCCATCAAGAAGGCCGACGACAAAGTGTCGGACCCGCAGTCCAAAGTGAAGTCGCAGCAGCCTTCCTACGCCGCCAACGAGTTCCGTTCCACGACGCCGGACCTGATGGTGCTGGTCGGAGTGTGCACCCACCTGGGGTGCTCGCCGAAGCCGAAATCGCCGGAGGACAAGGCGGAGATGGGTGCCGACTGGAACGGCGGGTTCTACTGCCCTTGCCATGGCTCCAAGTTCGATCTCGCCGGCCGCGTCTACAAGGGTTCTCCCGCGCCGACCAACCTCGAGGTGCCTCGCTATACGCTGTCCGATTCCACGCTGGTGATCGGTGAAGACAAAGAAAAGAAGGGAGCCGCATGAGCACCTCGCGGCTTTCCGCGCTTTGGAGCTGGTTCGATTCGAGGATGCCCTCGGTCGCGGAGCAATGGCGGATCCACGCTTCCGAGTACTACGCGCCCAAGAACTTCAACTTCTGGTATTTCTTCGGCGCGCTCGCGGGGCTCGTGCTGGTGATCCAGATCGTCTCCGGCATCTTCCTGACGATGAACTACAAGCCCGACGCGGCCCTCGCGTTCGGCTCGGTCGAGTACATCATGCGCGACGTGCCCGGCGGCTGGCTCCTGCGCTACATCCACTCGACCGGCGCCTCGGCGTTCTTCGTCGTCGTCTACCTGCACATGTTCCGCGGCATGCTGTACGGTTCGTACAAGCAGCCGCGCGAGCTGGTGTGGATCTTCGGCGTGCTGATCTATCTCACCTTGATGGGCGAGGCGTTCTTCGGTTATCTCCTGCCGTGGGGCCAGATGTCGTACTGGGGTGCGCAGGTGATCGTGAACCTCTTCGGCAGCGTGCCGTTCATCGGTCCGGACCTGGCGCTGTGGATCCGCGGCGACTACGTGGTCTCCGACGCGACGCTCAACCGGTTCTTCGCGCTGCACGTCATCGCCTTCCCGCTCGTGCTGCTCGGGCTCGTGGTGGCGCACATCCTCGCGCTGCACGACGTCGGCTCGAACAATCCCGACGGCGTCGAGATCAAGAAGCACAAGGATGCGAACGGCCACCCGCTCGACGGCATCCCGTTCCATCCGTACTACACGGTGAAGGACATGATGGGCGCGGTGGTGTTCCTCGTCGTCTTCTGCTCGATCCTGTTCTTCGTGCCCGAGGTCGGCGGCTACTTCCTCGAGTACAACAACTTCATCCCGGCCGATCCGCTGAAGACGCCGCCGCACATCGCGCCGGTGTGGTACTTCACGCCACTCGCAGTTCCCGGGCGTGCTGGCGATGGGAATCGCCACCTTGATCCTTTTCTTCCTGCCGTGGCTCGATCGCAGCCCGGTGAAGTCGATCCGCTACCGCGGCGCGTATTACAAGAGCGCGCTCGCGATTTTCGTGGTGGTGTTCCTGGTGCTGGGCTACCTCGGCACCGAGCCGACCACGGTGTGGGGGCAGTTCCGCTTCGATGCCTTCTTCCTCGACACCAGGGACGTCGCCACCTGGGCGGCGCGGGTATGCACGATCCTGTACTTCGCTTTCTTCATCCTGATGCCGTGGTACACCGCGCGCGATGAGGTCAAGCCGGTTCCCGATCGGGTGACTTCATGAAAAGAACCCTTTTCATGATCCTGCTCGCGCCGCTCGCGGTCTGGGCGGCCGAGGGCGGCTACCGTCTCGACAAGTCTCCGCACGATGCCCGGGATCTCGTCAGCTTGCAGGTCGGCGCACGCACGTTCGTGAACTACTGCCAGGGCTGCCATGGCATGCAGTTCATGCGCCTCAACCGCCTGACCGAGCTCGGCCTGACCGAGGCGCAGATCCACGACAACCTCATGTTCACCGGCGACAGGGTCGGCGAGACCATGAAGACCGCCATGCCCGCCAGGGAGTCGAAGACCTGGTTCGGCGTGGCGCCGCCCGATCTTTCGGTGGTCGCGCGCTCGCGCGGGCCCGACTGGCTCTATACCTACCTGCGCACGTTCTACCGGGATCCGAAGACCGTCACCGGCTGGAACAACGCCGTGTTCCCGAACGTCGCCATGCCGCACGCGCTGTGGACGCTGCAGGGCGTGCAATCCCTCGAGGCCGTCGAGGTCAAGGACCTCGGCGGGCATGAGCATACGCAGTACAAGTGGTCGCAGATCTCGCAGGGCGCGCTCACGCAAGTCGAGTACGACGCGCTCGCCCGCGACCTGGTGAATTTCCTCGTCTATGTGGGCGAGCCGGCGGCCAACGACCGCAGGGCGATCGGCATTGTCGTGCTGTTCGCGCTCGGCCTGTTGTTCATCTTCGTCTACCTGCTGAAACAGGAATTCTGGAAAGACGTGAAGTAACCGTGAAGTAACGGCGGGCCGCGCTCCGCGAGGAGGCGGGCCGATTTTTTCGGGCGGAACCATCACCATGATGCAACTCTATTCGGGCACCACCTGCCCTTTCAGCCACCGCTGCCGCTTCGTGCTCTACGAGAAGGGCATGGATTTCCAGGTGATCGACGTCGACATGTTCAACAAGCCCGAGGACATCGCGGTGATGAATCCGTACAACCGCCTGCCGGTGCTGGTCGAGCGCGATCTCATCCTGTACGAGTCGAACATCATCAACGAGTACATCGACGAGCGCTTCCCGCACCCGCAGCTGATGCCCGCCGATCCGGTGATGCGGGCGCGCGCGCGCCTCATGCTCTTCAACATGGAGGTCGAGCTCTTTTCCCAGATCGAGGCGCTCGAGTCGGGCAAGGAAAAGCCCGCGGAGAAGGCGCGCCAGCACGTAGCCGACCGCCTCGTCGAGCTCGCGCCGGTGTTCACCAAGACCAAGCACATGCTCGGCGACGACTTCACCATGCTCGACGTCGCGATCGCGCCGCTCCTGTGGCGTCTGGACCACTACGGCATCAAGCCCGGCAAGACCGCGGCGCCGCTGATGAAATACGCCGAGCGCATCTTCTCGCGTCCCGCCTTCATCGAGGCGCTGACGCCGTCGGAGAAGGTGATGAGGAAATAGCGGTCGGCTCGTTTTCCGATGAATGAGATTCCGACCAAGCCTTACCTGCTGCGCGCGCTGTTCGAGTGGTGCGTGGACAACGGCTATACGCCGCATCTCGCCGTGCGGGTCGACTCGCGGACCCAGGTTCCCAACGAGTACGTGAAGAACGGCGAGATCACCCTCAACGTCAGCCCGAACGCGGTGCACAAGCTCCAGCTCGGCAACGAGCTGATCGAATTTTCGGCGCGCTTCGGCGGGGTGGCGCGCCAGATCTCGGTGCCGGTGACCAATGTCTACGCGCTGTACGCGCGCGAGACCGGCCACGGCATGACCTTCGACATCGAGGGCCCGAAGCCGGTGCTCCAGGCCGTCGCCGAAGCCGAGCCCGCGCCGGCGAAGCCCGCGCTTCCGGCGCCGCCCGCATCGCCCGAGCCGCCCAAGAAGCCTTCAGGCAGCGGCGGCAAGCCCACGCTGCGGCGGATCAAGTAGTTCTCTAGAATTCCGATCGGGCCGGCTTAGCTCAGTTGGTAGAGCAGCGGTTTTGTAAACCGTTGGTCGGCGGTTCGATTCCGTCAGCCGGCACCAGCGCAATCCATGCGAGCAGATTTTCTAACGTTAGTCCTGTGCCTGCTGCTCTCGGCTTGCGCCGAGCGGCCGCTGATCGGCGTTACCGTCACGAATTCGCCGGACACGCTGCCGTGCGCGCACGGGAAAAGCTGCCGCTAGAAAACAAAAAAGCCCGCCGGGTTTTACCCTCGGCGGGCTTTGTTGCGAGGCTGGCTGCTTAGAGCGGCTTGATGTTCGCCGCCTGCAGGCCTTTGGGGCCGCGCTTCACCTCGAACTCGACTTTCTGGCCTTCCTTGAGCGTCTTGAAGCCGCTCATCTGGATCGCGGTGTGATGCGCGAACAGATCTTCGCCGCCCTCGGTCGGGGTGATGAAGCCGAAGCCCTTGGAGTCGTTGAACCACTTCACGGTACCGGTTGACATGTTCAATTGCTTCCTATGCTGGATGCCGCGACGATTCCGGGCGCGACCAAACCGGGCATGACGATCAAGGAAGTGAACTGAACGGCCACTAGGAACGTCTTGGAGGACGACTGTGAGAGGTGCAATTTCGCTCGCTGCTCGATACGTTGCGGGGCGGATAATAGCATTTTTTCCGCGGCGTCCTCTAGCGTGCGGACTGTCGTGAGTTCCCAGCAAAGTCAGGAACTTACATTGCAGTTGGTGCACACTGCGGCGGGTAGTCGCCGAGCCTCTGGCGGTCTACCATTCCCCGATGACCGATCTTTCCGACATCGTTTCCTCCGCCTACTGGCGGGTCAATCCGCCCGACGCCGATCCGATCGAGACGCGCGAGTGGCTGGAGGCTTTCGACGCGCTGGTCGCGGCGGAGGGGCGCGAGCGCGCGACATTCATCCTGCGCAAGCTGCTGGAGCATGCCCGGGCGCGCCGCGTGCCGATGCCGCCCGTCCTGAACACGCCCTACAAGAACTCGGTATCGCTCGCCGAGCAGGCGCAGTTCCCGGGCAACCTCGAGCTCGAAAGCCGCATCGCGTCCATCGTGCGCTGGAACGCGCTCGCCATGGTGGTGCGCGCGAACCGGGCGCATCCGGAGCTCGGCGGACATATCGCGAGCTACGCCTCGGCCGCGGATT
>WNFL01370236.1_pt4:0-32500 | contig 34168 bp, 29 predicted proteins | sample 5400361 | NCBI WGS metagenome assembly WNFL01 (sample SAMN13153351, study PRJNA577476) | soil metagenome | isolation source: 40 cm soil on Douglas fir-dominated hillslope | place: USA:California | collected 2013-09-17
GGCTGTTGCCCGCCGCGCTCGAAGAGCCACAGGTTGGTGTCCTTGTCCGAGAGCGTCTCCCGCAGCACGAAGCGGCGGTGGGCGCGGTCGGGCGCGCCGAAGGCCAGCGAGCCGGTGGCGACCCAGATCGGCCGCGCGCTGCCGGAGGACAGGTCGTACTCGTAGAGATCGAGCAGCTTCTCGTCGCGCAGGTTGGAGAGGTACAGGAAGGTCTTGCCGTCGGGCGCCCACTGCGCGAACCGCGTACGGCGTCCCTTCGGATAGTCGGCGGTGACGTCGCGCGGGGAGCTGCCGTTGGAATCGGTAAGGAACAGGTGAGGCAGCTCGTCGCCACCCAGGTCCGCCTCGTACGCCAGCACGTCGGCCGCCGGGGAGAAGGCGAAGCTCCCGATGAACCCCTCCACGTGGGTGACCTGGCGCGCGGGGCCTCCGTCGAGCGGCTTCACCCACAGGTCCAGGCGGCCCCCGGCGTCGCTCTGGAAGGCGACCAGGCGATCGTCGTGCGAGAAGCTCATGTCGAGCGAGAGCGCCGCGTAGCGCCGCGCCTTGAAATACTCTTCCAGCGGCACGGGCGGGCGCGGCGCCCGCGCCGTTTGCGGCGCGGGCCTGGAGGCGGCGCAGGCGAGGGCGAGGGCGCACAGGGAGGCGGCGGGGATGCGCATGGGCCGTCCTTCTGCTGTCAGACCTTGGGTGGATGCTTCTGCAGCTTCCGCTGGAGCGTGCGGCGGTGCATCTTCAGCCGCCGCGCTGCCTCGGAGATGTTGCCGTTGCAGTCTGCCAGGATGCGGTTCAGGTACTCCCATTCCTGCCGATCCAGCGAAGGCACTTCGTGGACCGGCGGCGGCGAGCGCTTCCCGAGCAACGCGGCCTCGACCTCGTCGGCGTCGGCGGGCTTGTTGAGGTAGTTGATCGCGCCCAGCCGGATGGCCTCCACGGCCGTACCGATGGTTCCGTAGCCGGTGAGCACGACCACTTCCGGCGGCCTGGGGAGCGACCGGAGGGCGCGCACCACCTCGAGGCCGCCGGGCCCTGGCATGCGCAGGTCCACCACGGCGTAGTCCGGGGCGTCCTTCTGCAGCATCGCCTGGGCCTCGTCGGCGCTGCCCGCGAGGGAGACCTCGTAGCCGCGGCGCAGGAACGCGTTGCGCATGGCTAGCCGGAACGGCTCGTCGTCGTCCACGATGAGGAGTCGCGGCATCGAGCCTGTTTAAGCGCCGGCTTCTGGCACCGTCAAGGTGACTTCGGTCCCGCGCCCCTCGGTAGAAGCGACGTGCATCTCGCCTCCCTGGCGCTCCACCACGTGGCGGGCCAGGTAGAGGCCCAGGCCCGTGCCGCGGCCGGGTTCCTTGGTGGTGAAGAACGGCTCCCCGATGCGGCGCAGCAGGGGCTCCGGGACGCCGATGCCGTTGTCGGTCACCTGGATGCGCAGCCCTCCCTCCGAGCGGGTCAGGCCGATGCGCACCTCGCTCCCGGGGCGGTTCTCGGTCGCCTCGGCGGCGTTGTCGAGCAGGTTGGCGATCGCCCGCTCGAACGCGTGCACCGGCAAGCGCGCCCGGGCGCGCGCCGCCTGGGGCTGGATGTCCAGCACCGGCTTCGGTCCGGGCCGGCCCTTCTGCCAGCGCTCGACCGCCGCCTCCAGCACGGGCGCCACCTCGAACTCCTTCGGCTCCTCGAGGTCCGCCCCGCCCCGCGGCGCGAGCATGCCGGTGATGATCTGCTTGCAGCGCCGGACCTGGTTTCGGATCTCTTCCGCCTCGGCGCGGCGATCGCCCTCGAGCTGCGCGGCCAGCTCGCCGGCCAGGATGGCGATGGTGCCCAGCGGGGTGTTCAGCTCGTGGGCGGTGCCGGCGGCCAGCGTGCCGAGCGCGGCCAGCCGCTCGGCGGCTTCCGCGCCGGACCGGGTGCGCTCCAGCTCCGCCTCGCGCCGCCGGAGCGAACCGCTCATGCGCAGCGTGAAGGTCCCGATGAACACCGCCGCGACCACGAACGCGACCCACCGGCCGCGCGCATGCAGCACGAGCTGGTCCTGGTCGCCCAGGAAGAGCAGCGGCCCCTCCGGCAAGAGCAGCAGCAGCGTGTAGGCGGCGATGCTGACCGCGGTCAGCGCCAGGCTCCAGCGCGCGGACAGCACCACGGCGGCGATGGTGATGTGCACCAGGTAGAGCACCGCGAACGGATTGTGGGCCCCGCCGGAGAGCGCGAGGAGCACGGTCAGCGCCAGCACGTCGAGCAGCAGGTTGAGGCCGCAGGTGCGCTCGGTCGGATTGCCGCCTTTCCGGAGCCACAGTTGGGTGGCCAGGTTGAGCAGGGCGAGGGCGGCGCAGACGACCAGGAGCGCCTTCACCGGCAGCGCCTCGTGCAACATGCGAGACGCGAACAGGATGGTGACGACCTGCCCGACCACCGCGCCCCAGCGAAGCCGCACGATCCAACGCAGGTTGATGCGGGAGGCGGACTCGAGCGAGGGCGGCATCGCGCCGACGATACTCCAGGCCACGGCGAGCCGCCGGGGCTTGACGGAGACGCGTTGCCGCAGCAGGGTCGGTGCCATGCGCGCGCCATGGATCGTCGCCGCCGCCGCCGCCGTGGGCTGCGCCACCAAGCCCATGCCGCCGCCGGCCCCCCTGTCGGTGCCTGCCGCCGCGCCGCGACCGGCGCAAGGGGCCGCCGCGCAGCTCGACGGGATAGCGCGGCGGTACTGGACGGCGCTCCTGGACACCGCGCCGCTGCCGCTGCTCGGCGAGGGCAGCGTCGGCGGTCCGCTCTTCGCCACCGCGCTGGGAGACCACCGGTTCGACGCGAAGCTCGACGACCTCTCGCCCGACGGGCACCGCAAGGTGATCGACGCGCTGGCGCAGCTGCGGGCCGAGCTGGCCACGCCGCCGGCCGCGGAGCTGGGCGTGGAGGACCAGCTCACCCTGGAGATGCTCCGGCGCCAGCTCGCCGATGCCGAGGCCGCCGAGGCGTGCTCCGCGCCCGCCTGGGTGGTGGACCAGATGGACGGGCCGCACGTGGCCCTGGCGCAGACCGCGCAGCACTACCCGCTCGGCACCGCGAAGGGGGCTGCCGATCTCGCCGCCCGCTACGCGCAGGCCGGGCGGTACTTCGATCAGGTGATCGCCAACCTGCGCCGTGGCCTGGTCCAGGAACGCACCTCGCCCCGGGTGAACGTGGAGCACGTGATCGCCTCGCTGGACGAGCTTCTCGCCCAGGGCCCGGCCGGGTCGGTGCTGCTGCCCGCCGAGGAGCGCTTCTCCGGGCTTGCCCAGGCCGAGCGCGGCGCGGCGCGGGAGCGTATCCGCGCGGCGGTCGTCGAGCAGGTGCTGCCGGGGATGCGAAGGTACCGCGACTTTCTCGCCAACGAGCTCTTGCCCGCGGCGCGCAAGGAGATCGGCTTGTGGGCGCTCCGCGGAGGCGAGACCTGTTACGCGGTGCTGGCCGCGCACCACACCGGGACCCGGCGCGGGCCGCAGGAGCTGCACGATCTGGGGCTCAAGACGCTCGCCTCCATCGAGGGAGAGATGGAGCGGATCGCCAGCTCGGAGGGCGCGAGCGGGGTGAAGGAGTACCGGGCGAGGTTGGAGGGGAGCCGCGAGCAGTTCCAGAAGACCGCGGCGGCCCTGCTGCAGTGGAACCGGGCCACGCTGGCGCGGGCCCAGGCGGCGCTCCCGCAGGCGTTCCGCCGGCTCCCGCGCCAACCGATCGAGACGCGCCCGATCGAGGCGTACCGGGCCGCCTCGAGCCCGCCGGCGTTCTACCAGCCCGCGGCGGCCGACGGCTCGCGGCCCGCCGTCTACTACGTCAACACGCTGCGTCCCGAGACGCGGCCGCTCTACAACGAGGAGGCGCTCTGCTTCCACGAGACCGTCCCCGGGCACCACCTGCAGATCGCGCTTGCCCAGGAGCTCCGCGAGCTGCCCGACTTCCGCCGCTACACCGGCGAGACCGCGTTCGTCGAAGGATGGGCGCTCTACGCCGAGCGGATGAGCGACCAGGACCTGCACCTCTACTCGGGCGCGCCCGCCAGGTTCGGCATGCTGGGGTACCAGGCCTGGCGCGCGGCGCGGCTGGTGGTCGACACGGGGATGCACGCGCTCAAGTGGGACCGGGAGCGGGCGCTGCAATACCTTCGCGAGCACACCACGCTCTCGCCCGGCGAGGCCGCCAACGAGATCGACCGGTACGCGATCCATCCCGGGCAGGCGCTGGCGTACATGGTGGGAGAGCTGGAGCTGTTCCGGATGCGCGACGAGGTGCAACGGCGGATGGGCGAGAAGTTCGACCTCCGTGCCTTCCACGACGCCGTGCTCGCCCACGGCGCGGTGCCGCTCTCCTCGCTGGAGCGCCTGCTGCGCGAGCACGCGCAGTCGGTCGCTGGCGAAGCGCCGTCCCGCGCCGGGAGGGGCGCAGCGCCAAAGGCAGAGGCGGCGGCGGGCGCGCAGCGGTGAGCTTCCTCGCTTGAGCGGGCCCGGGACGCGTGCGAAGGTCCGCGCATGATCCGCGCACCGGGACGGACGCTGCAGGCGCAGCTCCTCTACCTCTGGGTGCTGGTGCGCAGGTTCAAGCTCACCTTCTTCTCGCTCGTGTTGCTCGTCTTCGGCGGCGGGACGCTGATGTGGCACCTGTACGCGCGCATCGGACAGCCGATCGGCCGGCTGATGGTCGTCGCCGAGCTGCAGGTCGACGGGATGCTCGAGGGACAGACCGTGGCCGACCTGCGCGACCAGAGCGGCACGCTGGTCATGCACCTTCTGCACGCGGACGGGTCGGTGCGGTTCGATCCTCCCGGTGCGGTCCGTCTCGGCCGCGGCGATCGGGTCACCGTCCAGGCCGCGCTGCCGGCCTACCAGGCGCTGCGCGCGAAGATGGAGCGCGCGGCGTGACTCCTGGCGAGATCCTGGTCGGAACGCCCGAGCAGTTCGCCCTGGCCAACCGGCGCGACATCGAGCTGGCCCGCGGCCGCGTGGCGCGGCTCAAGGCGATGCCCTCGCCGCGAGGCATCGAGGCGCTCGGCGCGTACGACGACGCCATCGGCGCGCTCTCGGACGCTTCGTCCCGCGCGAGCGTGGCGCGCAACGCGCACCCCTCCGCGGCCATGCGCGACGCGGCGGAGCGCTGCGAGCAGGAGGTGGACGCGGTCTCCACCGAGCTGTCGCTCGATCGCGGGATCTACGAGGCGCTGCGCGAGATCGACGCCTCGGGCGCGGACGCGCAGACGCGCTTCTACCTCCACCGGGTGCTGCGCGACTTCCGCCGCGCGGGCGTGGACCGCGACGACGACACGCGGGCGCGCATCCGGACGCTGAACGACGAGCTGGTGCGCATCGGGCAGGAGTTCAGCCGCAACATCCGCGACGACGTGCGCTTCGTCGACCTCGAGCCGGGCGAGCTGGAAGGGCTTCCCGCGGACTACCTCCGCGCGCGCCCCGCCCGGCCGGACGGGAAGGTGCGCATCACCACCGATACTCCCGATTACGTCCCGTTCTTGACCTACGCGAAGAGCTCGCCGGCGCGGGAGCGGCTCTGGCGCATCTACCGCCAGCGCGCGCACCCCAAGAACCTCGATGTGCTCGGGCGGATGCTGGAGAAGCGCCACGAGCTCGCCCACCTGCTCGGCTATCCTTCCTGGTCGTCGTACGTGACCGAGGACAAGATGATCGGCAGCGCGCAGGCCGCGGCCGATTTCGTCGCGCGCATCTCGGCGGCGGCCGAGGCGCGCATGCGGCAGGAATACCAGGCGCTGCTCGAGCGGAGGCGGCGCGACGAGCCTTCCGCGGAGCGGGTGGAGGGGTGGGACTCGCAGCTCCTCACCGAGGCCGTGCGCAAGGAGCGGCACGGATTCGACGCGCAGTCCGTGCGGCCCTACTTCGAGCTGTCGCGGGTCCAGCAGGGCGTGCTCGAAACGACGGCCCGCCTGTTCGGTCTTGCCTACCGGCCCGCTCCGGACGCTCCCGTCTGGCACTCCGACGTGACCTGCTTCGAGGTGCTCGAGGAGGGGCAGCTCATCGGCCGCTTCTATCTCGACCTGTTCCCACGCGAGGGCAAGTACAAGCACGCGGCGCAGTTCACGCTCAGGTCGGGGCAGGCCGGCCGGAGGCTCCCGGAGGCGGCGCTGATGTGCAACTTCCCGCGTCCGGGCGCGCTGCTCGAGCACGGCGAGGTGGTGACCTTCTTCCACGAGTTCGGCCACCTGCTGCACCACCTCCTGGGAGGCCGGACGCGCTGGGCCGGCATCTCCGGGGTGCGCACGGAGTGGGACTTCGTCGAGGCGCCCTCGCAAATGCTGGAGGAATGGTGCTGGGATCCTTCGGTGCTGGGCGGGTTCGCCCGCCACCACCAGTCGGGCGCGCCCATCCCGCCCGAGCTGGTCGCGCGGATGCGCGCCGCCGACGAGTTCGCCAAGGGCCTCCGCGTGCGCCAGCAGATGTACTACGCGGCGGTCAGCCTCGCCTTCCACGGCCCCGGTCCGCGCTCGCTGGACACCACCGCGCTCGCGGCCCGGCTGCAGGAGGCCCTGACGCCGTTCCGCTACGTGCCCGAGACCTACTTCCACGAATCCTTCGGCCACCTCGAGGGCTACAGCGCGATCTACTACACGTACATGTGGTCGCTGGTGATCGCGAAGGACCTCTTCGGGGCCTTCCGCCGCGAGGGCCTGATGAACGCGGCGACGGCGCTCCGTTACCGCAAGGCGGTGCTCGAGCCAGGCGGCGGCGCCAAGGCGGCCGACCTGGTCCGCGACTTCCTCGGGCGCGAATACGACTTCCGCGCTTACGAAGAGTGGCTCAACGCGGGCTGAAGGGCTGCGCGCCCGGCGGCGGATTCGGCTCCCAGACGGAAGCGAGGAACCGCACCGCGCCGGAGTGGGCGGGAGAGTCGCCGGCGGTCGCGGTCCACTGGGCCAGGCCGAGCAGGGCGGCGATGGCGAGCGCCAGCCGCTCCGGCCGGCGCGCAACAGGGTCGATGCGCAAGGGCGCGGTGAGGAGGAGCGCGATCGCCGTCGCGAGCGCGGCCAGGACGGGCAGGGCGCTCCACAAGCCCGGCACCCCGGCCTGCTGCAGCAGGTTCCTCGGGACGTAGCCGTGCGACAGGAGCGGCCACACCACCTCGACCAGCGGGTTGTACACCTCGAGGGGAAACGCCTGGCACACGGTCGATGCGAGGCCGGTGGCCGCGATCGCCGCTGCCCCTGAGGCGCCGAGCAGCGCGACCGCCCATGGCCTCGCGGCTGCAGTGAGCTGGGCGATCGCGAGGCCCACGGCCGCGGCGGCAAAGGGGACTACCGGGGTCAGGTAGCGCGGGCCGACCACCCAGCCGCTCCGCCAGAGCGCGTGGGTGACCTGGAAGACCAGGTAGTAGGCAACCACCAGGGCTGCTGCCGTTCCGGCCGGATGGCGCTTGCGCAGGAGCAGCGGCATCGCGCCCACCGCGAGCGCAATCCACGGCGCCCAGAAGAAGAGGCCGAGGTAGGGTGCGAACAGGGAGCCGTGGAATCGCCCCCAGGTCGGCGCCGAAATGCCGAGGAACCCTGGCGCGATGTCACGCACGAACTCGGGGTTTTCGAGATGGGAGTAAGGCGTCGTCCAGGGACTCCCGAAGGCGGACCAGTGGAAGTGCGCCATGGCCAGGAGGGGCACTGCGGCTCCCAGCGCCGCCATGGCGAGGGCGCGCGGCGAGGCCCGCCCGAACCAGAGCCAGGCGCCGCCGAGCAGCAGCGCCGCCGGCGCGGACGGGTACTCGCAGCAGACCGCGAACCCGGCAGCGAAGCCGAAGAGCAGCGCGGCGCGCGGCGAGGTCGGCGCCGGGCGCGAGGTCGATCCGGCGGGCCAGAACGCGGCGAGGAAGGCCGTGCCCAGCCCCAGCGCGGCGAGCTGGTGCCCGGCGAACATCTGCCCGTAGGTGAAGGAGAGCGACCCGAGCGCGCCGGCCAGCGCACAGGCGAGCGCGGCGGGCGGCGGCGTCCCGCTGCGCAGCAGGAAGCGCCGCATCGCGATCCAGAACAGCGCGGTGGGCACGATGCAGAAGACCCACCTGAGCAGGAAAACGGCCGCGGTGCGCGAGGGCTCGCGCCCGAGCGCGAGCTTGAGCAGGCCCAACACCGGCACCGCCAGGAACGACGCCCCGGGTGCCTTCGCCGCATACAGCTTGCCGCTGCACGAAGGCGGCCGCGCGCGCGGGTCGTCGCACACCAGCGCCTTGTCGTTGACGTATCCCCAGTCCGAATACACCGGCCCGCCGTCGCGGAACCCGTCGTCGGCGGCCCGGCGCTCGCCGATGGCGTACGTCCCGTGCTCCAGCATCGCGCGCGCCATGTAGACGCGCACCAGCTCGTTGGGATTGTTCAGCCGGTCGAAGTAGACGAACAGCCAACCCGAGGCGACGAGGAGCAGCGCGAGCAGCTTCCGTTCCGTCGAATCGAGCACCCTCACCCTTTGGTGGCCTCGGCGATGGCGAGCCGCGCCGCGCGCGCGGCGGGCAGCACCCCACCGAGCAGGCCCATGGCGACTGCGAACACGGTAGCCTTCACGGCGATGTCCGGGGCGAAGTGGAAGCTGAACTTCATCTCCGTGAACGACCCGAAATTGGTAGTGGTGAACGAGAGAGCGCCGAGCGCCGCGGCGAGAATGCACCCCCCTGCGGCACCGATCAGCGCCAGGATGAGGCTCTCGACTAGAAAGCTGCTCAGCACCGATCTGCGCCGGAATCCGAGAGCCCGCAGCGTTCCCACTTCGCGAACGCGGCTAGCCACCTGGGCATGCATCGTGATCATCGCCCCCAGCGTGGCGCCAAAGGAGAAGAAGACCGCGATGAAGATGCCGATGATGCGGACGAACGTCGCCATCGGGCCTGACGCGGCCTCGTAGTAGCGGTCCTCGCGTTTCGCCTCGAGGTTCCAGCGCGGATCGGCGTCGACGGTGTCGGCCAGGGCTTTCAGGTCCGACCTGTTCTTGAGGTGGACCGTCAGTGACGAGTAGCCCGTGCGCCGGCCAGCGTCGGCGATCTGGTCCACGTCCGCCCAGATCTCGCTGTCGAAGCCGCTTCCACCCGCGTCGAAGGCGCCGACGACCTGCCATTGCCTGCGCGCAATGGAGATCGCCTGCCCCACTTCGGCCCCGGTGTACCGGCCGCGCGAGCTGCGGCCCACCATCACCTCGCTCGTCCCCCATTGCGGGACCCGTCCGGCGACGAGGCGCACCGAGCGGGAACGGAGCAGCTCCCATCCGTCCTTGGTGATGCCGCGGAAGGCGACGTTGGCGGTGCCGTTGCCGCCTGCGCGGGGGAGCTGGAAGATCATGAATAGCTCCGGTGATCCGAGGGGCCTGCCGCCTTCGACGGCAACTGCCGGATCGGCCATGAACGCCTTTGCGGCCTCGCGCGGCAGGAAGCTGGTCAGCTCGGTTGTCGAGCCCTTGCGCAGGAGGATGGCATTCTGGGGCGAGCCAGTCGACCGGAGGGTTTCCTCGACACCGCGAGCCATCATCAGCACGGCCGCGAAGACGAAGACGACCAGCCCCAGGCCGAACGCGGTGGCGGTGGCCGAGAACCTGCGCCGCAGGATGGAGCGGACGTTGTAGGAGAGGGGAATCACTCCTGTCTCCGCAGCGCGGTCACCACGTCGAGCCGGCCGGCCTGCCAGGAGGGAACCATGCCGGCGATTGCTCCGATCGCCGCGGCGGCAGCTACGGTGGCGACCGCGATGGCCGGGCGGAGCGGCAGCGGGAAGCCGAACCCGAACACGAGCAGCATCTGATGGGCGCCCGAGAGACCGAGCGGCGCGATCGCGATCCCGAGTACTCCGCCTACCAGGCCGAGGAGCGCGCCTTCCGCCAGAGAGACGAGCTGAACCTGGCGAGGCAGGAACCCGATGGCTCGCATCGTTCCGAGCTCGTTGGTCCGCTCGCGGAGACCCATCGCGAGCGTGTTTCCCAGGATCAGCGCCATGATGGCCAGGATCACGCCGCTGACCACTTCCAGGGCGGAGAGAATGGCCGAGTTGCTCGCGACGAAGTTCAGCCGGAATGCCTTCTCCGTCTCCGAGTGCGTCTCGTTGTCACTGTTCGCGAACAGCTCGTCGATCTGACGGATGACGCGCGTCGAGTCGTTCGGATTGGCAATCTTGATGGTGAACAGGCCGACCGTGTCCTTGCGGTTCGGCGGCAGTCCTTCGTTCAGCCTTGCCCAGTGGAAGAAGAGGTTGCGGGCAATCGTTTCGTCGTCGGCCGAATACACGACCCCCGCGATACGGAAGCGCCAGTCGCCGGGAAAGATCTCGCTGATGAGTGGAACGACATCGCCGATCTTCCAGCCGAATTGCTTTGCCAGGTCCCTTCCTACGATGCAGGCGTTCCGCTCCGCGATGAAGTCCTCGGGCCTGCCATCCTGGAAGCGGAGGTCGAACACCTCCAGGGCCGTCTTCGGCTCGACGGCAAAGTTGGCGAAGAAGTTCTTGCGATCTTTGTAGTAGCCGCCGAACCAGTTCGAGTACGTCACCTGCGTCACTCCGGGTATGGCGGCGATGCGCCCGCGATAGCTCAGAGGAAGCGGGTTGATCAGCGAGATGGCATTGCGGGTGACCACGCGATCGGCGGCGGATGCCTCACTGCTCGCGTAGAACGCGGTCAGGACGGAACGCAGGAACACGAATGCGAACGCGGCGACGAGTGTGCCCAGCACGGTGAGGAAGGCGCGGGTCTTGTTGCGCAGGAAGGCGTTGCGCAGCGCCAGGCCGGTGAGCGTCACGTGAGCAACCCCTTGTCCAACCGGCGCTGGATCTTGGCGCTCTGGGCCGCATGAGGGTCGTGGGTGACCATCACGATGGTCTTCCCCAGCGTTTCGTTGAGCGTGGTCAAGAGGCCCAGCACGTCCTCGGCGCTCTTGCGGTCGAGGTCGCCGGTGGGCTCGTCGGCGACGATGATCTGCGGATCGGCCACGATGGCGCGCGCGATCGCCACCCGCTGCTGCTGGCCGCCGGAGAGCTGGCGCGGGGTATGGTCGGCCCGGTCGGAGAGCGACACCAGCTTGAGCGCCACCTCCACGCGCCGCCTGCGCTCCGCCTTGGAAAGCCGCGCGAGCAGGAGCGGCAGCTCGACGTTCTCGGCGGCGGTGAGCACCGGCATCAGGTTGTAGAACTGGAAGATGAACCCGATGTTCCGCGCCCGCCAGCCGGCGCGCTCCGTCTCGCCCATGCGGCCGATGTCCTGGCCGGCCACCCGGACCGTCCCCGCGGTGGGCTGGTCGATCCCGGCGATCAGGTTCAAGAGCGTGGTCTTGCCCGAGCCCGAGGGCCCCATCAGCGCCTCGAACGAGCCTTCCGGGATGTCGAGGTCGATGCCGTCGAGGACGATCACTTCCTGCCTGTCCCGCGCGTACACCTTGCGCAGCCCGCGGATCTCCACGATGGGCCGCGCGCCCCGCGGAGCCCTCTCCGCCGCCTCCGCCATGTCCGCCTCCATCACTGCTTCTCCTTCACTTTCATGCCCGCCCTCAGCTCCCCGTCGGGGTGGCGCACCACCTTGGTGCCTGGCGGCGGCCCGTCCCGCAGCGCGACCAGGCCGCCCATCGGCGCTCCGGTGATCACCGGGACGGACCGGAGCTGGTCCTGGGGGTCCACCACCCAGACCACCTTGGTCTCCCCGCGCTCGACCACCGCGTCCGCCTGCACGGCGCGGATCGGCTGCGCCTTGGCCGCGGCCTCGTCCAGCTCCCTGGCGAGGAAGGTCACTTTGGCGCCCATGTCGGGCAGCACGTCGGCGGGATCGTCGACGAAACCGACCTTGACGGTGACGGTCGCCTTGGCCCGATCCACGCGGGGCCGGACCTCGGCGACCTTGGCGCGATAGCGTCGCTCGGGAAATGCGTCGAGGAGGATCTCCGCCGGCGTCCCGATCTTCAGCTTGGCCACCTGGCTCTCGGACACGTCGGCCTCCACCTGGAGCGTGGAGAAGTCGGCGAGCGAGGCGATCCCGCCCCGTCCGCCGGTTCCGGCGCTCGTCGCGCCGAAGACGATCTCGCCGATGTCGGTGAGCTTCTGCGTGATGCGTCCGTCGAACGGCGCGCGCACATAGCAGTTCTCCAGGTTCACCTTGGCGACTTCCACGCGGGCGCGCGCGGCCGCCGAGTCGCTGTGCGCGGCGCCCAGCGCGGCCTTGGAACCGTCGAGGCGCGCGGTGACCTGGTCGAGCATGGCGGGGGTGGAGACGCCCTTCTCCTGGACCATCCTCTCGCGGCCTGCGGCGCGCTGCGCGTCGCGCACTTCCACCTCCGCCCGCTTCTCGCGGGCCTCCGCCGAGCGCGCGTCGGCCTGCGCCTGGAGCACCTGCGCGCGGAAGTCCTGGTCCTCGAGCACGGCGAGCAGCTGCCCCTTCTTCACCACCGTGCCGTCCTCGACGAACAGCTTGGCGACCCGGCCGCCGATGCGCGGCGAGATGTTCGCCTGGCGCTGCGGCACGACGTACCCGGTCGCCACCAGGAGCTGCTGCGCCTGGGCTGGGCTCACCAGCGCCACGGCCGTCGTCTCCACCTCGGGCACGAACAGGCGGGGCGAAAGGAGCTTCCAGGCCACGAACAGCACCACCGCGGCGGCGGCGACGCCGACGGCCGGCCCGACCCAGGAAGGCACGGGTCGCCGATTCGCCGTGCGCTCGATGCGCAGGCTCTTCAGCTCCTCGGCGACGGACGGCGGCGTCGGCACCGTCGCTCTGTAACACAGGACCTCTGCTCGCGCAGGGAGATTGGCCCCTCAGGCGCGCGGCGCGGCGGAGACGCGGACGGGTGCTGCAGAGCGGCAGTGCGTTCTCGCTTGGCCTGATCCGATCGCGCTCGCTCCCCCCTCGACCCCCCGAGTGATCGCGCGCTGACGGATCGAGGGGTGCCGCCAACCGCAAACGTCCCTTGACCATCTCGCGGCACCTCTGCTACCGCGCCCGAGGTGCCGGCTCACACGAACGAGAATGGACGGGCCGCGGCCGCCGCCAGCCAGCCGCCGCGCGAGGGGACCTTCCTCTTCCTCTCCGATCTGCTCGGGCGGCCCGTGCTCGGGAAGAACGGCGAGCGCCTCGGTACCCTGGTCGATCTGCTCGCGGACGCGGCCGGCGCGTATCCGCGGGTCAAGGCGCTGCGCGTCCGGATCCCGCGCGGCGGCGAGGTGAAGCGGGTCGAATGGGAGGACGTCGACGGCTGGGACGCGCGCGCTCTCCGGCTCAAGCGCGGGTCCGAGGCGCTCCGACCCCTGCAGCTCCAGTCCAGCGAGATCCCGCTCGCCCAGGACGTGCTCGATCGGCAGATCGTCGATACCGACGACGCCAAGGTGGAGCGGGTCAACGACCTGCACCTGCTCAGCGCGCGAGGCGACCTGCGGGTCGCGCACGTGGACGTCGGCTTCCGCGGACTGGTGCGCCGCATGGGTTGGCAGCCGGTCGTCGACGCGCTTTTGCGCCGCCTCAAGCCGGCGGCGCCCTACTTGCGCAACGAAAAGCTCGTCTCCTGGAAGCACGTGCAGCCTCTCGCGGCGGGATCGCCTCGCGTCCGGCTGGATCTCTCGCGGGCGGCGCTCTCCGAGATGCACCCTGCCGACCTGGCCGAAATCCTCGAGGGAGCTGCCGGTCGAGGCGGCGGCGGATGCGCTCCAGGAGGTCCAGCCGGAGCTGCAGCGCGAGCTGCTCCATGCCCTCGAGCCGGAAAAGGCCGCCGACGTGCTGCAGGAGATGCAGGCCGACGACGCGGCCGACCTTCTCGGCGACCTGCCCAGCGAAGAGTCCGCCGAGCTCCTGGCCGAGATGGAGCCGTCGGAGGCGCGGGAGGTCGAGCGGCTCCTCACCTACGACGAGGACAGCGCCGGCGGCATGATGAATCCTGGCTTCTTGCGGCTCTCGCCCGATCTGACCGCGGCACAGGCGCTCGAGCGCGTGCGCGCCCAGGCCGAGAACGTCGCCCACCTCCACGACGCGTTCGTGATCGGGCCGGAGGGGAAGCTCGCCGGCGTGCTGTCGCTGCGCGACATCATCGTCGCCAAGCCGGAGAGCCGGATCCTGGGGCTGATGCACGACCATCCCGCGCCGCTCCGGCCCGACGATCCGGCGCGCAAGGTGGCCGAGCTGGCCGCCAAGTACAACCTGTTCTCGCTGCCGGTGGAGGACGAGGGCGGAAGGCTCCTGGGCGTCGTCACCGTGGACGACGTCCTGGAGAAGGTGCTGCATGGCTGAAACGCGCGCGGAGGGGCGCGCGACGCCGTCGGGAGGCGTGCGGCCGCTGCGCTCGCGATGGGCGCGCCTGGCCCTGGTCGCCTCGGTGGTGGGCCCGGGGATCATCACCGCCAACGTCGACAACGACGCCGGCGGCATCGCCACCTATTCGCAGGCCGGCGCCGATTTCGGCTACCTGCTGCTGTGGACGCTGATCCCCATCACCTTCGCGCTGATCCTGGTCCAGGAGATGAGCGCGCGCATGGGCGTGGTCACCGGCAAGGGCCTCTCGGATCTGATCCGCGAGCGCTTCGGCGTGAAGACCACCTTTTTCGTCATGCTGGCGCTGGTGGTCGCCAACCTGGGCAACACGGTGGCGGAGTTCGCCGGCGTCGCCGGCTCGCTGGAGATCTTCGGCGTTCCGCGCTGGGTGTCGGTGCCCGCCGTCGCGGTGCTGGTCTGGGTCCTGGTGGTGAAGGGCACCGCGCGAATCGTCGAGCGCATCTTCCTCGTGGCCTGCGTGTTCTACGTCGCGTACATCGTCGCCGGCTTCCTCGCCAGGCCCGACTGGGGCGAGGTGGCGCGCGGCACGCTCATCCCCGCGCTCCCCTTCACCGCGCCGGCGCTGACCATGGTGGTGACGCTGGTCGGGACCACCATCGCGCCGTGGATGCAGTTTTATCTTCAATCGGCGATCGTGGAGAAGGGCGTGCGGATCGAGGACTACCCGCTCTCGCGCCTCGACGTGGTGGTCGGCTGCGTCGTGACCGACGTGGTCGCCTTCTTCATCGTGCTGGCCTGCGGCGCGACCATCCACAAGAGCGGCGGGCACATCGAGACGGCCAAGGACGCCGCCCTGGCGCTGCGCCCGCTGGCAGGACAGTACGCCAGCGCGCTCTTCGCCTTCGGCCTCTTCAATGCTTCGGTCTTCGCGGCCAGCATCCTCCCGCTCTCCACCACCTACTACGTGTGCGAGGCGTTCGGATGGGAGAGCGGGATCGACAAGCGGCGCGACGAGGCCCCGCAGTTCTACGCACTCTATGCGGCCATGATCGTGCTGGGCGCCGGCCTGGTGCTCTTGCCCAACCTGCCGCTGCTCAAGGTGACGCTCCTCTCGCAGACCGCCAACGGCGTCCTCCTCCCGTTCATCCTGGTCTACATGCTGCTCCTCGCCGGCGACGAGCGGCTGATGGGCCGCTACCGCAACGGCCGCTGGCTCTCCATGGTGGCCTGGGCGACCACCGCGGTCCTCGTGCTCCTTACGGTCGCGATGCTCTGGTTGACGCTCAGAGGCTGATCGTCAGCGCGGTTTCAGCAGCAGCCCGGAGGCGGAAGCGAGCGGCAGCGCCCAGGCGCGGCGCGATTCGAGCAGATCGCCCAGCTGCGCAGAGTCCATCGGCCGGGCGAAGTAGTACCCCTGCGCGTAGTCGCAGCGCAGCATCTGCAGCTGCGCCACCTGGGCGGGCGTCTCCACCCCCTCCGCCACCACGTCCATGCCCAGCGCGCGCGCCAGGGACAGGATGGTGCGCACGATCTCGGCGTGCTTGCCGGAGCTGTCGATGCGCGCCACGAACGAGCGGTCCAGCTTGAGGGTATCGAAGCGGAAGTTGTGCAGGTACGAGAGCGAGGAGTAGCCGGTGCCGAAGTCGTCGAGCAGCAGGTGCACGCCCAGCGCCTTGATCTGCGCCAGGAGCAGCGAGGCGGGGCCGGCGTTCTCCATGATCACGCTCTCGGTGACCTCCAGCCGCAGCCGGTGGGGTTCGAGCCCGCTCTGCTGGAGCGCCGAGCGCACCTGGTCGAGCAGCTCCGCCCGCAGGAGCTGGCGGGCGGAGAGGTTCACGCTCACCGCGATGGGGGCGCTCCTCGGCAGCCGGTCGGCGAACCGGCGCGCGGCCTTGCACGACTCGCGCAGCACCCACTCCCCGATGGGGAGGATGAGCCCCGTCTCCTCGGCCGCCGGGATGAAGTCGGCAGGGGGGATGCGCCCGCGCTTGGGGTGCTGCCACTCCACCAGCGACTCGCACCCCGCGATCAGCCCGGTCGAGAGGGACACGATGGGCTGGAAGGCGACGCGCAGCTCGTTGCGCTCCAGCGCGCGGTAGAGGTCGGTCTCCAGCTGCAGCTGCGCGCGTGCGTGCGCGTGCATCGCCGGATGGAAGACCGCGTGGCGCGCGCGGCCCAGCTGCTTGGCGCGATACATGGCGGTGTCGGCGTCGCGGAGCAGCTCCTCGGGCCGGGTGTACCCGCGCGCGGCGACGGCGATGCCGATACTGGCGGTGGCGAAGACCTCGACTCCGCCCAGATCGTGGGCGGGCGCCAGCTCGGCCTGGATGCGCTCCGCGCAACGCGCCGGGTCCTCGGGAGAGCCATAGTCCTCGAGGAGCAGGGCGAACTCGTCTCCGCCGAGGCGCGCGACCGTATCGCCGGGGCGGGCGACCTTGAGGAGCCGCTTGCCCACCGAGACGAGCAGGCGGTCGCCCATCGCGTGCCCCAGGCTCTCGTTGATGTTCTTGAACCGGTCCACGTCGAGGAACAGCACCGCGAAGCGGAGGTCCGGCTTGCGCTGCTGGAACGCCATCGCCTGGCGGAGGCGATCGATGAACAGCGACCGGTTCGGCAGACCGGTCAGCGCGTCGTGGAAGGCGTCGTGCAGCAGCTTCTCCTCGGTCTCCTTGCGCTCGGTGACGTCGGTCTGGGAGCCGGCCATGCGCGTCGCCTTGCCCTGCGCGTCGCGGACCGCGGTGCCTCGCAACAGGACCCAGCGCCAGGTCCCGTCCGCGTGGCGGATCCGGTGCTCCACCTCCAGGTTCGCGGTGTCGCCCGACAGGTGCCGCGCCACTTCCCCGGAGAGCCGGTCGCGGTCGTCGGGGTGCACCCGCTCGAACCAGGCCTGGGGGTCTCCGGAAGGCTCGTCCTCCCGCAGGCCGAGCATCTGCTTCCAGCGCGGCGAGAAGTACACGCGGTCGGTGACCAGGTCCCAGTCCCACAGCCCGTCGTTCGACCCGCGCTCGGCCAGCGCGTAGCGCTCCTCGCTCTGCCTCAGGGCGCGCTCGGCGCGGCGGCGCTCGGAGATGTCGAGCATCGTCCCGCTGATCGTCGGGGTGCCTCCGAGATCGGTGCGCGCGCCGTGCACCTCCACGTCCACCGGCGACCCGTCCTTCCGCCGGGCGTGGAACGTGTAGTGCATGCTCTGCACCTCGCCGGCGAGCCGCCGGCGGACGTTCTCGCGGACCAACGGCCAGTCCGGCTCGAAGACGAGCTGCTCGAGGGGGACCCCGCCGTGGGCGAAGTCCTCGGGGTCATAGCCGAGGATCTCGCAGAACGTGGGGTTCGCGTAGACCACCCGGCCGTCCTGGACGACGTAGATGCCGGCGATGGACTGCTCCACCAGCGCCCGGAACCGGTCCTCGCCAGGGGCCAGGGGTTCGCGCGTCGGCGCTGCCGCCGGTGCCTGCTCCTGCGCGCTCATCCTCGGCATCCGTCTCCCGTCCGCCGTGAAATTCTGTGGCAGCGACCGGGAGAATGCAAAGCGGCATGGTACAAGCCGTTCACCATGCACTCGTGGGCGCGCGAGCTGCTCTCTTTCAGCCTGCTGTCCCTGTCGGCCGTGTTCTTCGTCGTCGACCCCATGGGGGCGGTCCCCGTCTTCGTCGCCATGACCCAGGGCGACTCCGAGGAGAAGCGGCGGCGCATGGCGCGCCGCGCCTCGCTCACCGCCTTCGTGATCCTGACCGTGTTCGCCGTCGCCGGGACGGTCATCTTCCGCCTGCTCGGGGTCACGCTCGGCGCCTTCAAGGTCGCGGGCGGCATCCTGCTCCTGCTCACCTCCATCGACATGCTGCGCGCGCAGCAGGTCCGCACCCGAATCATCCCGGAGGAGGAGCAGGAAGGCGCCGAGAAGGACGACGTCGCAATCTTCCCCCTGGCCATCCCGCTGCTCGCGGGTCCCGGAGCGATCGCCACGGTGACCGCGCTGATGGGGCGGGCGGGCCGCGTGCTGTTCGCGGTGCCGGTGATCCTCTCCATCGCCGTCACCTGCGCGGCGAGCTATGCAATGCTGCGGGCGGCGGGGCGGATCTCCCTGTTCCTCGGCGTCACCGGGCTCAACGTCATGAACCGAATCATCGGCCTCATCATCGGCGCACTGGCGGTGCAGTTCGTCTTCGACGGACTCAGGGACACGTTTCCGAGGCTGTTCGCTTGAGGCCGATCCTCCTCGCGCTGGCGCTGTGCGCCGGCTGCGCGCTTCCGGTGGTCAGCGCCGGCACCTTCCTGCCCGCCGGAGATCTGCAGAAGGGGCAGGTGCAGGTCGGCCTCTCGATGGAGGCGGGGCGCGTGCTGGCCGGGCCCAGCGACGTCCCGGACAACACCGTCGCTCCGGACACGAGCAAGTGGGAGGTGCTCACCTGGGTCGCGTCCGACGCGTCGATCCGCTGGCAGGCCCTCTACCACCTGACGCTCGAGGCCCAGCTGAAGCTGAGCAATCCGATCTCTCCCTTCAGCCCCGCGCTGGTGGGCGGCGCGCTGGGCGCGCGTCTGCGCCTCTACGACCTGCAGCAGGGCGAAGGCCTGGCGTTCGAGATCGGCATGCGCTTCGTGGGGGTGGGGGTCGAGCAGGAGCTGGTGCGCAGCCAGGACGGCCGCACGCAGACCGATCTGTGGAAGTACCGCGCCTTCGGCGTCGAGGTGCCGCTGATCGCCACCTACCGCGTGTCGCCGGAGCTGGCGCTGACCGGGTCGCCGTTCCTGCGCGCCTACTGGATCCGGGCCTGGCACGAGAGCTTCCAGCCCGACGGGACGGAGACGCTCACCCGCCTGCAGTGGACGCCGGTGCTCGCGGCCGGCGTGGGCGCGTCGCTGGCGATGGACTTCGGCATCGTGCAGGTGGCCCCCGGATGCGCGCTGGAGCTCGCCACGCGAGCCGGGCCCAAGGCCCCGACCAAGCTGCTCGTCGAGCCGGGCATCTCGGTCGGAGTCCGTTTTTGATGGGCGTGTTCGCCGCGGTGCTCGAGTGGGCGATCTTCCTCGTCCTCTTCCCCTTCCTGGTGCTGCACCCGCGCGTGCGCCAGGGCATCGGGCGCCGCCTGGGGATGTACCGCGAGGACATCGTGCGCCGCCCGGGCCCCCGCGTCTGGTTGCACGGCGCGTCGGCTGGCGACGTCCTCGGCCTGGTGCCCATCGTGCGCGAGCTGAAGGCGCTGCGTCCCGACGCCCGCGTGCTCGTCTCCGCCATCACCGACTCCGGCGCCTCGATGGCCGAGCAGCGGCTGATCGCCAGCGGCCTCGCCGACGCGGTGACCTTCCTGCCGTACGATCTGCCTGGCCCCTGCCGGCGGGCGATCGCGGCGCTGCGGCCCGACGTCCTGGTCCTCGAGTACACCGAGCTGTGGCCGCAGCTCATCCGCGCCGCCTCGCGCGCGGGCGTCCGGCTGGCGATGACCAACGGCCGCATCTCCCCGGGGAACCTCGGCCGCTACCGGCTCCTCTTCGCGCTGGCCGGAAACCTGCTCGAGGAGTTCGACGTCCTGATGATGCGCGCCGACGACGAGGCCGAGCGCGCGCTGCAGCTCGGGGCGCCTCGCGACCGGGTGCACGTCACCGGGAACACCAAGTTCGACGCGCTGGCGGTGAGCGTCCCCGACGCCGTAGACGAGGACCTCCGCCAGGCGCTGGGGCTGGGTGGCGAGCGGCTGTGGGTGTGCGGTTCCACCCACGAGGGCGAGGAGGGTCCGCTCCTCGACGCGTACGCGGCGCTGCGCCGCGACTTTCCGGATCTGCGCCTGGTGCTCGCTCCCAGGTACGTCGAGCGCGCGGGCCGGGTGCTGGCCGCCGCGCGCGAGCGCGGGCTGCCCTCGCGGCTGCGCTCCGAGCGCGGCGGCAGCGAGGCGGTGGTGGTGCTGGACACCATCGGCGAGCTGGTGCGCGTCTACCAGCTCGCCACGGTGGTCTTCGTGGGAGGAAGCTTCACCCGGCGTGGCGGGCAGAACATCCTCGAGCCCGCCGCCTGCGGCAAGCCGGTGCTGTTCGGTCCGCGCATGGAGAACTTCCAGGACAGCGTGCAGGTCTTGGTGGGGCGGGGCGGCCTGCAAGTGCGCGACCCTGCTGCGCTGCAACGCATCCTGCACGATCTGCTCGGGCGGCCCGACGAGATCCGGACCCTGGGCCAGCTCGCGCGCGAGGCGGTGTCGGCGGTCCGCGGCGCCAGCGCCCGCGACGCGCGCCTCATCGCCGACCTCATCCCGGAGGCGGCGTGAGCAGTTTCTGGTGGCGCCGGGACGAGCCGGCCTGGGCGGAGGTGGCGCTCTGGCCCCTCTCCTTGGCCTCGCTGGCGTACCGCGGCGGAGCGGCCCTCTCGCGCGGGAGCATCCGCCCCGTTCGCGCCGGAGCGCCGGTCATCTCGGTAGGGAACCTGGTGGTGGGAGGCGCTGGCAAGACCCCCGTCGCGCTGGAGCTGGCGGAGCGGCTCCTTCGCCGCGGCAAGCAGCCCGCCTTGCTCAGCCGCGGCTACGGCCGCCGGGCGAGGCATCCACTGGAGGTGCTCGAGCGCACGCCTTGCGACCTCGCCGGAGACGAGCCGCTCCTCCTCAAGCGGCGCTGTCCCCGGCTCCGGGTGCTGGTCGGCCCCCGGCGCGCGCTGCTGGCCTCGCAGGCGGTCGCGCGCGGCGCCGACGTGCTCTTGCTCGACGACGGGCTGCAGCACCACGAGCTCGAGCGGGACCTCGACGTGGTGGTGATGGACGCCTCGAACCCGGTGGGCAACGGCCGGCTGCTGCCGCGGGGACCGCTGCGCGAGCCGCTCGATTCGCTAGGGCGCGTGCGCCGCGGCCTGCTGTGGCTCACGCGCTGCGATCTTCCGCGCGCGGCGGAGCTGCCCCGCCTCCCCCTCTCCGGACCGGTGGAAAGCGCCTTCGTGGCGCGCGACGCGCAGCCCTTGGACGGCAAGGCGGCCTTCCTCTTCGCCGGCCTGGCGCGCCCGCCGTCCTTCGACGCGCTGGTGCGCTCGCGCGGCGCGAAGGTGCTCGGGAGCCGCTGGTTCGGCGACCACCACGCCTACTCGTCCCGGGACCTGCAGCAGCTCCGCCGCGCGGCCGAGCTGGCCGGCGCAGAGGTCCTGGTCACCACCGAGAAGGATGCGGTCCGGCTGAGGCCGTCGGACCTGACCGGACCGCCGCCCGTGGTCTCGGTTCCGGTCGACCTGCGCATCCTGGCGGGCGAAGGCGCGCTGGAGGCCGCCCTGGACGAGGTGCTGCGGTGAAGGGGCGCTGGGCGCGGTTCGTGCTCGCGCTCGGCGAGGCCCTGGGCAGCGCCGCATGGGCGCTGGGACTGCGCAAGCGGGTGGCGCTCGACGGGCTGCGGCGCGCGTTCCCCGACCGGACCGAGCAGGAGCGGCGGGCGACGGGCCGCGCCGCGTACCGCCAGCTCGGGCGCAGCCTCGCCGAGGTCGCGCTGGCGCCAGGCGTGCGCGACCCGGAGCTCGCGGATCTGGTCCGTTTCGACAACTGGGACCTCTACGAGTCCGCCCGGGCGCTCGGCCGCGGCGTGGTGGTGGCAGTCGCGCACTTCGGAAACTGGGAGCTGCTTGCGCGGGCGTGCGCCCGCCGCGGCGTGCCGCTCACCGCGATCACGCGGGTGCTGCGCGGGCGGCTCAACCAGCAGCTCCTCGCCGCCCGCCGGGAAGGAGGGTTGCGCGAGCTGCCCGACAAGGGATCTACCGGCGCGGCGACGCGGCTCCTCCGGCGCGGCGAGACGCTCGCGGTGGTGGTCGATCAGAACATGCGCCCCTCGCGCGGCATCTTCGTCGACTTCTTCGGGGAGCCGGCCTGCACCACGCCGGCCGCCGCTGTGCTCTCGCTGCGCTCCGGCGCGCCCTTGTTGGCGGCGTTCCCCGTCCGGGCAGCCGACGGAACGCACCGGGTGCGGCTTGTGGGCCCGTTCGCGCCGCCGCCCGGGACGCGTGGCCGCTCCGCCGTCCTGGCGCTCACCCAGGAGGTGACTTCCGCGGTGGAGCGCGCGGTCCGCGAGCATCCCGATCACTGGTTCTGGGTGCACCGCCGCTGGAAGACGCGCCCTTCTGGAAGCGCTCCCGCCGGCCGCGCGCCGAACTTGCCGCCCCCGAGGAATTCGTGAGAGACACCGCCTCCATGCAGCGCAACGCCGAGCTGCGCTCGATCCTCGACCGCTTCGCCGGCGCGCGCATCGCCGTGGTGGGGGACCTGGTCGCCGACGAGTACCTCTACGGCGAGACCGAGCGCGTCAGCCGCGAGGCGCCGGTGCTCATCGTCCGGTACGAGTCGAGCGACCTGAAACCCGGCTGCGGCGCGAATGCGGTCGCCAACCTCTGCGCGCTGGGAGCCCGCGTCCTGCCGGTGGGCCTGGTCGGGGATGACGCGACCGGAGCGCGCCTCCGGCAGCTCCTCGAAGAGGCAGGCGCGGACATCTCGGGCGTCCTCTCCATGCCGGGCGTCTCCACCGCGACCAAGACCCGCGTCCTGGCCGGCGGCAAGAACACCCGGCGCCAGCAGATGCTGCGCATCGACCGGGACGGCCCTGGCGCGCCGCCCGCCGCGCTGCTCGCGCGGCTTCTGCGCGCCGTGAAGGAAGCCGCCCGGAACGCCGACGCGGTGATGGTGTCGGACTACGGAGCCGGGTTGTTCAGCCCTCCCGTGGTCGAGGCGGTGCTCGGCCTGGCCAGGCAAGGCCACGTCGTCTGCGCCGATTCTCGCTACGGCCTTTCGCAGTACCGGGGCGTGACCCAGGCCAAGCCCAACGAGGTGGAGCTGGAGCAGCTCGCCGGCCGTCCGCTGGGCGGAGACCTGGGCGCCATCGAGGAGGCCGGCCGCGAGCTGCTCCGGTCGCTCTCGGCCAGCTCGCTCCTGATCACGCGCGGACGTGCGGGAATGCTGCTCCTGCGGCCCGGCGCGCCCGCCGCCGCGTTGCCCGTGCACGGCTCGGCCACCGCCGTGGACGTGACCGGCGCGGGCGACACGGTGATGGCTGCCAATACGCTGGGCATCGCCTGCGGGGCCGACCCGGTCCAGGCCGCGCGCCTCGCCAACGTGGCCGGGTCCTTGGTGGTGCAGAAGCCGGGCACCGCCACGGTGAGCGCGGGCGAGCTGCGCAAGGAGCTTCTCCGCGCGGCCATCGCCGGGCCGGAGCTCCTCGAGCGCTCGCCGGCGTTCCGCGCGGGCGCGCAGGAGCCGGCGCGCCGGCGGAGGGCCCGGCGGTGAACAAGCTGGTGCCGCTCGCGCAGGCCGTCCTTGCACGCGAATCGGCGCGCGCGCAGGGCAGGGTGGTCGCGGTGGCCAACGGCGCCTTCGACCTGCTCCACGTGGGCCACGTCCGCTACTTGCAGGGAGCCAAGGACCTCACCCGCGGAGGCTTGCTGGTGGTGGGGGTCAACACCGATCGCAGCGTGCAGGCCAGCAAGGGGCCCCGCCGCCCCGTCCTCCCGGAGGGCGAGCGCGCCGAGCTGGTCGCGGCGCTCGGATGCGTCGACCTGGTGGTGCTGTTCGACGAACCCGACGCCGTCGGGCTGCTCACCGCGCTCCGTCCGGATCTGCACGTGAAAGGCACCGACTACACGGCGGAGTCCGTCCCCGAGCGCGAGGTCGTCGCCCGGCTGGGCGGGCGCACCGCCATCGCCGGAGACGCGAAGGACCACTCGACCACCGATCTGCTGGCGCGCATCCGGGAGCTCTCGTGAAGCTGTCCGCCGCGGTGGTGGCGCAGGACGAGGCGGAGCGCATCGGCGGCTGCATCGAGTCGGTGCGGGGATTCTGCGACGAGGTGCTGGTGGTGGACGGAGGCTCCCGGGACGGGACGCGCGAGGTGGCGGCGGGCCTGGGCGCGCGCGTGGTCGAGCGGCCGTTCGACGATTTCGCTCGCCAGCACGAGTTCGCGCGCACCGAGGCGCGCGGCGAGTGGATCCTCTCCATCGACGCCGACGAGCGCGCCTCGCCCGAGCTGGCGGCGGCCGCCGCCGGCGCGCTAGGTGGGGCGGCGAGCGCGTACGCGCTCCCGTTCAAGAACCACTTCCGGGGGGTCTGGCTGCGCCACGGCGGGTTGTGGCCCGACCGCCACGTGCGCCTCTTCCGCAAGGACCGCTGCCGGTACGACCCGGACCGGCCGGTGCACGAGAAGCTCCTCGTCGAGGGGACCACCGCGCGCCTGGACGCGCCCGTCCTGCACCTCACCTGGGGATCGCTCGCGCACTGCCTCGCCAAGATGGAGCGCTACGGCGAGCGCGCCGCGCAGGCGCTGTTCGCGCAGGGCCGCCGGGGAGCCGCTTGGGAGGTGGCGCTGCGGCCGCTGTGGAGGTTCGTGCGGGCTTACCTCTTCCGCGCCGGGTTCCTCGATGGCGCCGCAGGGGCGGCCATGGCCTGGGCGCGCGCCTACGAGGCGTACGCGCGGTACGCCCGCCTGTGGGAGCTGTCGCGCTTCCCCGGCTCGGCCCGGGACGCGCTGCGCTGACCCGTGGTATCAGGGCGCGATGCCGATCGCGCCGGAGCTGAAGGAGATCCTCGCCTGCCCCAAGTGCAAGGGCGAGCTGGAGTTCCGCGACGCGCAGGACGAGATCGTCTGCCACCATTGCAAGCTCGTCTACCGCGTCGAGGAAGACATCCCGGTCATGCTGGTGGACGAAGCGAGGCCGCTGGAGGCCTGATGGCGCGGGCCGGCCGGGTGCTAGTCGTCCAGCCGGCGTTCCTGGGCGACGTGGTGTTCACTTCCGCCCTGGTCGACGCGCTGGCGGAGCGGTTCGCCGAGGTGGACGTCTGCGTGACCCCGCGAGGCCACGACGCCGCTCTCGCAATGCCCCGGGCCGCCCGGGTGCACGTCTTCGACAAGCGCGGGGAGGACAAAGGCCCGTCGGGTTTGTGGCGGACGGTCCGGCGGCTGCGCGAGCAAAGGTACGACGCGGCGGCGCTGCCGCACCGGTCGCCGCGGAGCGCGCTGCTCGCCTGGCTCGCGGGTATCCCGCGGCGTGTGGGCTTCCGAGGCGCCCCTGGGTCGCCGCTCTACACCGAGCGGGTCGCCGAGCCGGCCGGCTCTTTCGTCGCGCGCGAGGGCGCGCTGGCGCGAGCGTTCGGCGCGGAGCCGCGCCCGATGCGCCTCGCCGCCCGGCCCGAGTGGGTGCGCGCGGCGGAGGAGCGACTGCGCGGCTGGTCCGCGCCCCCCGCCGCGCTCTGCGTCGGCTCGGAGTGGGAGACGAAGATCTGGCCGGCGGACCATTTCGCGGCGCTGGCCGATCGCCTCGCCGAGCGCGGGCTTACGCCGGTCCTGCTGGGGGGACCTCGCGAGAAGGCGCTGGCGGAGGCGGTGCAGGCGCGCGCGGGGGCGCGCTGCGTGGACACGACCGGCAATCCGATCGGCGAGGCGCTCGCCATCCTCTCGCGCAGCGCGATCTGCGTGGGCGGGGACAGCGGCCTGGTCCACGCGGCGCGCGCGCTGGGCATTCCCACCGTGGCCCTGTTCGGGCCGACCGACCCTTCCCTGCACGACCTGGGCGCGGGGCAGCGCGCCGTGACGCTCGGCCTCGATTGCTCGCCGTGCAGCGCGCACGGGCAGCGCCGCTGCCCGCTGGGGCATCACCGCTGCCTGCGGGACCTTTCCGCCGCCGCCGTGCTGGAGCATTGCGAGGCGGTGCTGGCGTGACCGCGGACGCGCGGCTCGATCCTCCGCCCGGGCCGGCCGCGCGCGCCCTCGCCTGGTTCGCCGCGCTGGCGCTGCCGCTCGGCGGAGATCGCCCTGACCCGGCCGAGATGCGCCGCGCGCTGGTAGTCCGACCCGACGATCGGATGGGAAATGCCTTGCTCACCGTGCCGCTCGCGCTGGCGCTGCGCGACGCCCTTCCTCGCGCGCGCATCGACCTCCTGCTCGCGCGGCGACGGGCCGCCGTCGCCGAGGGCATCGCGGGCGTGCGCGTGGTGCCGTTCGAGAAGACGGACGCGTTCCGCCATCCGCTGCGCTTCCTCCGGTTCCTGCGCGCGCTGCGCTCGGCCGGGTACGACGCGGTGATCGACGCCGCTCACTGGCACGCCTTCTCGCTCACCTCGGCGCTCCTCTCGCGGATCGCCGCGCGCCGCTGGCTGGTGGGCGCCGAGCGCGGCGCGTCGCACCTCTATTCCCACGCCGAGCCTCCCCCTCCTCCGGACATGCCGGAAGTGCAGGCAAAGCTCCTGCTGCTGCGCGGCCTCGGCCTGAGCCCACCCGCGACCCCCGCCCTGCAGACGGCGCTCGGCGTCGAGCACGCCGCCTGGGCGGCCGAGGCCACTCGCGGAGTGCCCGTGTTCGCGGCGCTGAACCCCGGCGCGCGGAAGGCGGACCACCGCTGGCCCGCCTCCCGGTTCGCGGGGCTCGCGCGCGCTCTGCGGTCGCGCGGAGTGCCGTCGCTCATCACCTGGGGGCCGGGAGAAGATTTGCTCGCGCGGGCCGTCGCCGAGTCCTCGGGCGGAGCGGCTGCGCTGGCGCCGCCCACCGATCTCGGCCGGCTCGCGGCGGTGTTCCGCCGCGCCGCGCTGGTGGTGACGAACGACACCGGGCCGATGCACCTCGCGGCCGCCTGCGGCGCGCCGGTGCTCGCGCTGCTTCATGCCCCCGAGGGCGTCCGCTGGTCGCACCCCGGGCCCCGGTTCGTCGCCCTGGTGTCCCCGGAGGTGGACGAGGCGGCGGCCGCTGCGAGCCGTCTCCTTGACAGGGCACGAGCCGCGGTCGAACCTGCCCGGCGATGACGTGCCACGGCGTGCGGCTCGCGGGGGGCAGTTTGCGGCCGGCCGTGCCCCTTCCGCATGCGGGACGCCACGAGCCGCACGGCGGCCCGCCGGAGGCGGCGTGATCCGCTCGATGACGGGTTTCGGATCGGGGCGGGCGCAGGCGGGCGGCGAAACCGTCGCGGTCGAGCTCCGGTCGGTGAACGGGAAGTTCTGCGACGTGCGCGTGCACCTGCCGCGCGACCTGTCCGCGCTGGAGCCCGTCATCGCAAAGCTCGTCAAGGCGCGGGTGGCCCGGGGAGTGGTCGACGTGAGCGTCCGGCGCGAGGCTCCCGGCAGCATCCGCGGGGCCATGCCGCGCGTCGACCTGCCTCTGGCGGCGGCGTACGCCAAAGCGCTGCGCGAGATGCGCGGCGAGCTTGGTCTGGCGGGCGAAGTGACCGTCCACGACCTGGTCGGTTTGGAAGGCGTGGTCGGGCTCTCCGAGTCGGCCATCGACCCGGGCCCGGCCGCCGAAGCGCTCGAGCGCGCCCTCTCGGTCGCCCTCGACGCGCTGGAGGAGATGCGCCGCCGCGAAGGGGAGGCGCTGGCCCGCGATCTATCGGCGCGCCTCGCCGCGGTGGAGAAGGGCGCCGCCGCCATCCGGGCCGCCGCGCCCCAGTCGGTGGAGGCCTACCGCGATCGCCTGGCCGCCCGCGTCGCCGAGCTCTCGCGCGGGCTTCCCGCCGATCCGGCGCGCCTCGCGCAGGAGGTGGCGTTCTTCGCCGAGCGGGTGGACGTGGCCGAGGAGCTGACCCGCCTCGGCAGCCACCTGGCCCAGCTGCGCGCGCTCCTCGCGACCGATGCGCCGGCGGGGCGCCGCCTGGAGTTCCTCGTCCAGGAGGTCAACCGCGAGGTCAACACCATCGGATCCAAGTCGCAGCAGGCCGGCATCGCCGCCCAGGTGGTGGAGCTCAAGGCCGAGTTGGAGCGCATCCGCGAGCAGATCGCCAACGTCGAATGAGCGCCACCCTCCTCATCTTGAGCGCGCCTTCCGGGACCGGGAAGACCACGCTGGCCCGCCGGCTGGTGGCCGCCCATCCCGGGGCGATCTTCTCGGTCAGCTACACCACCCGGGCGCCACGTCCGGGCGAGGGCGAAGGGGTGGACTACCACTTCGTCGACGACGCCCGCTTCGACGCGATGATCCAGGCCGGCGAGTTCGTGGAGTGGGCGCCGGTGCACGGCCACCGCTACGGCACTCCGCGGGCGGCCATCCTGGAGGCGCAGCGCCGGGGAGCGCTGGTGGTCTTCGACATCGACGTGCAAGGCGGCAGCGCGATCAAGCGCCAATACCCGGAGGCTCTCCGCGCGCTCGTCCTGCCCCCCTCGCTGGCGGAGCTGGAGCGGCGCCTGCGGGCTCGCTCGACCGACGACGACACCACCATCCGCCGGCGCCTGCATGCGGCCCGGGTGGAGGTGCTGCTCGCCCGAGCGGAAGGCTACGAGTACTGGGTGGTCAACGATGACCTGGACCGCGCCTTCGCCGACCTGGAAGCGATCGTGCGGGCGGAAGGCTGCCGGGCGGGTCGCGCGGATCTGCAGAAAATCCTCGAATGAACGAGGCCACCATGAACCCGGCGCCGGCGATCGTGCGCGCCGGCTTCGTCTGTGGCGCGGCCTTCATCGTCGCCTCGGCGATCCGTGGATGCGTTCACGGCGTGGATTGGAAAGCAGACCTCCTCTGGACGGCGGTGTTCGGCGGAAGCGCGATCGTGTTGTTGGTCGCGGCGGGATCCCTCGGCGTCCGGGTGCTCCTCCGCTCGCGTCTGCCGGGAGAGATTGCCCGAGGAAATCTGGCGGCGGGGGTGGCCGCCGGGGGCCACTTCGTCGCCACGGGCCTCCTCATCGCCCGGTGCTTGTACGGTGACGACATCGCCACGCTGGGCATTTCCGTCGTGTTCTTCGTCCTCGGGCAAACGACGCTGCACCTGTTCGTCGTCCTCTTCCGCTTCCTCACGCTCTACGCCGAGGACCAGGAGATCGTCGGCGAGAACGTTGCGGCGGCGGTGAGCTACGCGGGTGCCATGGTGGCCATCGCGATGATCGTCGGTCACGCAACCGAAGGCACCTTCGCCGGCTGGGCCGCGTCGTTGCGCGCGTATGCGGTGGCGCTTGCCTCGGCGCTGCTGCTGTACCCGGTCCGGCAGCTCGTCGTGCAGACGCTCATGCTGCGCCAGCCCTTCGCGCTGCGAGGCGGGGCCCTCGACCGGCTGGTGGCGCAGGAGCGCAACGTGGGAGTCAGCGCGGTCGAGGCGGTTTCGTACCTGGCGGCCGCGGTGTTGCTCACGGAGATCGCATGACGGCCCCGGACGTTGCCCGGGACTACGCCGGGTTCGCGGCGCGTCTCACAGCCTTCGGTCTCATCTCCGACCCCTGGTTCGAGGGGCAGCCCCGGTTCCATCCGCGGCCCGTGGTGCTCAGCTCGGCGGAGCAGGCGTCGCTCTATCGGGCGGCGGAGGAGATGGCAGCGGCGTACGACGAGCTCTGCCTCCGCTGTGCCGCGGAGCCCGCGCTGGTCGAGGAGTTTCTCGGGCTCACGCCGGTGCAGCAGGCGCTGTGGTGTTCATCGGCGCCGCATTGGCACGGCATCGCGCGTGCCGACGTGTTTCTCACCGACCAAGGCCCCGTCCTGTGCGAGTTGAACTGCGATACCCCGAGCGGGGAGGCGGAGGCAGTCCTCCTCAACCGGACCGTCGCCCCCGACTTTCCGGATCTTCGTGATCCGAACCGCGAGCTGGGCGACCGCCTCTGCGCGATGATTGCGGCCGGTGCCACCCGCGTCGGGCACTCGCGTCCTGGCGCAGCGGCAGGCCCGCCTCTCTCCGTCGGCCTGATCTATCCGACGGAGATGCCCGAGGACCTTTCCATGGTCCTCCTCTACCGCGAGTGGTTCGAGGAGCGCGGCTGGCGCGTCACCCTGGGTTCGCCCTTCAACCTCCGCCGTCTCGGCGCCCGGCAGGCGGGGCTCTTCGACACGCCCTGTGACGTGTTCGTGCGGCACTACAAGACCGACTGGTGGTCGGAGCGCAGGCCCGTCTGGTCGGACGAGCCGGACGTCCCCGATCCCGAACCTCTCTCCGGGCAGTTGGCCGTCATCCTCGGCAGCGCGCTCGAAGGGAGGTGCGCGGTCGTGAATCCGTTCGGCGCCGTCGTGCCCCAGAACAAGCGCGCGATGGCGCTTCTGTGGGAGCGGATCGACCTCTTCTCTGCCAGGAGCCGCGCCGCCATCGAGAGATATCTTCCCGAGACCGTGCGGCTCGAGACGCTGCCGCCGGCGCGCCTCCGCGCCGAGCGGGAGTCCTGGGTGCTCAAGTCGGACTACGGGTGCGAAGGCGACGAGGTGGTCATCGGCGCGGAGACCGCGCCGGACGCCTGGGAGGCGTCGCTCGAGGCGGCGGTACCCGGGCGGTGGGTCGCGCAACGCCATTTTCACGCCCTGCGCGGCCCGGATGGCGCCGCCGCCAACCACGGCGTCTACCTCGTGGCGGGAGAAGCGTCGGGCCTGTACACGCGCTTGTCCGTCGCGGGGACCGACCGCCACGCCCTGTCCGCCCCAGTGCTCGTGCGGCCGCAGGCACGCACGTGAGCGAGGCTCCTCCGGACCGGCCCTTCACGCGGAAGGCGCTGATCGACGGCGAGACGGTGGTCGGCGCGCGCTGGTGGCAGGAGTCGCTCCGTCTGTCCTCCGAGCCGCTCAGCCGCCGGCGGGCGCTCAAAGGCCTTTTGTTGGTGCTGGGCGGGTCCGCAGCTGGCCTGGGCCTCTTCGCCGCTCTCAGCCAGCCTGGCGACGAGCTCGACATCAGCATGGACGCGCTGGACCTGCAGAGGCGCGAAGGATGGAACGCGGGACAAGCCGGCGCCGCGCTCCGTTTCCCCGGCGCGACCGCCTCCGACGCCGAAGGCGGCCGCGGCTGGGTCGACGGGCTCGCCACGCTGGCGAGCGATCTGGCTCCGGCGCAGGCCTCGCTCGCGCCGTTCTACGTGCCCACCCTGTTCCAGGCGTTGGCCGCCGCGTCGAACGCCTCGCTGCGGTCGGCCATGACGCCCGTGGCACCCCGGGCGGGCGGCGTGGATGTCCTCCGGGGCAAGTCGATCCTGTCGCTCTTCGAGGCCGTGAAGATCCCGGCGGACACCGCCGTGATCCTGGATCTCGACGGCCCGATGGCAGTGGCCGTGGCGGCAGGGATGGCGCCGGGGTTCGACCCGGTGTTCGTGTTCGACAACTGGCCTCACCCGCTCGGGGTGGTGCCCTCGCACCTGACCCTCGGCGCGGTCCTGTACCACCGGCCCACGTTCCTGCGGGCGCGCCGTGCGCGCGCCGTCCCAGCGCCGCCGGTGTTCGTCCTCGACCGCAACCGCCTGGCGCACTACGCCGACGAGGATGACCAGTTCGACAACCGCTACGTGGCCAGGCTGCCTGCCGCTGCGAGCCTGCGCGAGCTGGGCATCCGGCACGTCCTCTACGTCCCGCCGGACAAGTCGGACATGCGTGAGCTCGACGATCTCAATGACGACTTCGTCGCGCTGGCGGCCGCCTCGATCGACGTCAAGTCGATGCCGCTCACCGACCTGGACGCGCCGGGTGCGTCCGGACAGTCCGCGCCGGCGACCTTCTATTACGGCGGCGGTCCACACACCCACCTCTGGTTCTGGAGCAGCTACGGCTGGCACACGCCGCAGGTCCAGGCGCAGCGGGCGACGGTGCGGCCGTCGAACGTGTCCACCGGGGCTGCTTACCGGCCCGCGTTGCGCCCGACGATCTTCTCGTCGCGCACCCTGGGAGGCGGGACGGGTATCGGCAAGCAGAAACCGACCGGTTTCGGCCGCGTATCGGTTCGCGCGTCGCGGTCGACGGGCTCCATCACCGGCATCCGCTCCGGGCGGAGCGGGTCCTTCGGACGCGCCGGCGGCCGGTCGGGCGGGTAGCCGCCGTCCGGACTCCGCGCTTCACGGCACGAGGTTCGCCAATGTCGAACACCTTCTTCGGGATCCAGGTGGTGGCGAGGAACTTCATCAGCGATCCGCTGCGGCCCCAGCTTCACGAGATCATCGCCCGGTCGGCCAGCGAGCAGTCGCTCGCGGAGAAGCGCGCCTTCTGGAAGAAGGTCGCCGCGGTCCTCAACGAGGCGGTGCCCGCCTTCGAAATGGGCTACTGGGACCTGATCCGAGGGGACGGGGCGGAGGAGGAGTTCGAATCGTGGTCCAGCGAGATCGAGGGTAGCCTGGCCACGGAGAAAGAGGAGTTGGGCGCCGCCGCCGACGAGGTGAGCCGGATCTCCGCCGAGAAACGGTACGTCGTGGTGACCCTCGTGTTCCTCGTCGAGGCCGACAGCAACAGCGACCGGACCCTCGCCGAGCGCTGCGACGTCCCCAAGTCGGAGTACTGGACGCGCCTGACCTTCGGACGGCTGATCGCCACCGCGCCTTTGCTCAACTTCGCCAACGTCGTGGCCGACGCCGTGTACCTGGCGCCCGGAACCGACGAGGACGGCTTCTCGATGGAAGACCTCCACGGAGGCGGCTACGAGTACCTCAAGCTCCTCCTGTGAGGGTCGCCCTGGAAAAAACTGG
>WNFL01413989.1_pt1 | contig 34134 bp, 30 predicted proteins | sample 5400361 | NCBI WGS metagenome assembly WNFL01 (sample SAMN13153351, study PRJNA577476) | soil metagenome | isolation source: 40 cm soil on Douglas fir-dominated hillslope | place: USA:California | collected 2013-09-17
CGGTAGGTCCATTAACGTTAACGGCACACGCGAGATCTACCCGATTTCACGTTGTTTGAATTAAATTTGCCCTGAAATTAGCCTGAACTCGTTGTTGTCCAGCCAACCCTTGCCGCGCGAGGTCAGAACCAGCAAAAATCTGCCTTTTCGCCGAACCAATCGTGCTGGTTCACCCGGTGCCAGCCGCGACATGACCTGCCCCTCGGATGTCGGAGTTAGTTTCAATTCTGCGTCCTTTTTCAGAACAATGCCGATTTGTGCGCGAGTATGAATCCCAGCAAGCGCGGGAATCCCCAGCACAATCATCATCAGACCAATGCCTGCGACGAGTTGTTGCCAGACCGTCTTGCGACGACCCAAAACCGCCGGAATCCCCAGGGCGCCAAGAGCCATCCAAATTCCCAGGCTGGTTATGTAAGCCCACCAATTGGCGGGCAACCATGAGGAGACCACTTCCTGCCATGCGAGGTTTGGACCATCAAGTTGCGAGATTTTGCGCGCGAAAGTCAGATTCGAACGGACGGCCTTATTGAATGGATCGACACACGCGGCTTGTTCCCACGCGAGAACCGCCGGCCCGACCTGTCCACCGTGCCATTCAGCGAGGCCTAGATTTTGCAGCGTGCCGGAGGCAGGGTGCGTCTGCGCGGCCTGGCGCAAAATCGACGCAGCCTGCGAAAAATCGCCAGCGCGGCAGAGCCGGGTGCCAGTAGCAAATAATTCCTCTTGCTCACCTGCGAAGCTGTGGCCTGCCAGAAACAAACTGGGCAGCAGAACAAGAAGAAATCGGTTCATAATGCAGCCTCCAGTTTTTCGAGAACCTGCTCAATCTCCGGTTGCAACCGAAACAAACCCGCATCAGTCGGAGACTGGTGCGAAAACCGAGCGCTATCTGTCGCATCGAAAAATCGGCGCACTATTTCATTGCGGGCAGAGTGGTTTGGGTTTTCGGCGCGCCCGATGACCGCCAAAACATCGCCGCCGACCAAGGCGCGCGGGTCGGCCGGGTAATGAGGCGCGCATGCGGCCCGCATCGCAGTGACTGCTGCCACGGCAAAATCAGTTTCGTTTTGGGCACGAATGGCGCGACGCATCTTAGCCCGTTCACGTTTCAATGTAGCGAGTGCGCGGCGGCGCAGAATAATCTCAGGGTGCATCGCCAGATATCGCCGCCGGCGAGCCGATGACCAGAGAGCAATAAATGCAATAAAAGGGATTGCCTGTACAACGAGAAACCAGGGGCCGCTTTGCATCGGGACCAGGCCCGCGACGCTTCGACCCGGGGCCAGAGCCAGGCCACTGAGCTTCAAAAGATCTTCTTCCCTGGTCGGCGTTTCCAGTTCAGCAGGAAGTCGCGAGAGGTCGCCTTTGGCCGCTATTTTGATTAGGACCGGGGGAATGCTCAGATCCACGTAGGAAGCGCTTTCCGGATCGAAATAGCTCAACGGAATTGCGGGCGTGGCCGTCGCGGTGGCATCGAGTGGAATCAGTGTGTAGCGAAAGCGCGCAAAGCCTTGTGCTTGTATGACCATCGGCGTGGTGGTCTCCATAACAGCCGGAAAAATTTGCCAGCCACGAATGTTCGGTGGCGGCGGCAGCGACATGCGCGGCAAATTGCCCATACCGCCATTGCTGCGAATGGTGACGACGAGCTTCACCGGGTCCCCGACCAGGACCTGGTTAGTTTCGAGACGGGGCGGTTCAAGGACGAAATCGCCAATCGCTCCGGCAAAACCTGGCAATTCTCCAGCCGGCAATGGCTTGACTTGCAGCCCGACGGCCCTGGATTCGATCAACGTGTATTGCGCCTGCGGAACAATTCCACCCGGGCCGCTGATTACAACTCCCATGGTTTGCGAGCCGACGAAGCCCTGGGCAAATAGCGAAACCTTTCCGACTTGAATCGGCGTAATGGTCATCTCATAAATATAAGAGGCCGGACTCGGACTCGTTCGCGATCGCATTTCAAAGCGCTGCCGAGCTGTGGTTTGATCAACGAGAAATCCCTCGCCAGTAAGCTGAAGCTGTGCGAGTCCCTGCACGATGCCAGTCGGTAAGGTTGGAAGAATAATCCGGGCGGTCGTCGGCTGTCCGGCGAACAAATTCGTTTGGGCGATTTCCAGTTCAAGGTGTTGCGAGCCGTTGTCTCCGATAGGCCCGGGCCGGACCTGCAATTTTGCTTCGGGAACTTCGACGGTTTTGCCATAGACCTGGACTGTAAAGGAGGGAATCGTGTACTCGCCGTCGTTTGTGGCAATAACTCGCGTATTAAATGTCGAGCGGGGCTGAAGGGTCGGTCCGGTAAGCGCCAGAATTTGACCGTGCGCGCCGGGAAGAAGAGTAAGTTGAGGTTCTGATTTAATTGCCGAGGGGAAGTCGATTGATTGCTCAAGCGCATTGAACGTGACCCGGTAGATGCACGATTGGCCGGGCACAATCGCCGGCGGATCGAATGCGCTTGTTGCCACCACGACACCACCGGTCTCGACGCGCGGTTGAGACATCATAAGAGACATCAATGGGTCCGGCACGCCGGGCGATTGCGCCGATGCGATTTGGCAAAGGAGCAAACAAAAGCCGAGCATTCCCAGGCGTATTGGGGACAGCCAGCGCGCTCCGGAATTAGGAGACGGAGGGTCGTTGAATGGCGAGAGCGCGTTGTACACTAATTACCAGGTGGGACCAGAGCGCTGCCGAGCTTCGCCCTGTTTTTGCGACATCGGCAGCTGGCGATCTGAATCGAGCCGGAAACCTTCGAGCAACCAGCCCGCCAATTCTGGTGAGAGGGGAATTTCGTTGCCCTCTTTTCCGGGCGCTTCCTGCTGATCGGGTTTTTGACCGAAGGGTTGCTCATCTTCATCCTCGTCGCCAGCCGAACCCGGCGGCATGTCAGACGCGGGAATGCGCCCTTTTAATTGCTTCAGTTTTTCGCCGAGTTCCTTGCCTTTTTGATTCATCGCGTTGGCGTTTTGTTTCATCTCGCGGATGCTATCCACCAGCTTTGCAATGTTACGATCGACGACGTCGGCGTTGAAGGCGGACTCGTCGTCGGTGTGATTGATCTCGACGGCGCTCTTGAAATCGCCCGCGGCTCGCTGCCATTTACCAAGCGCGATGCCATGAACTTCGAGAGCGCGGGTTACCGCCTGGGTCGCCGACTTGATCTCTTTGCGTACGCCGCGGCCGTGAATGTAAGCCTGCACCATTTTTTGCACGTCATCACCTGCGAGACTTTCGTCCGCTCGCCGAATCGCATCGTCCCCGGAATCAGCCAATTGACGGGTACGGGTGGCGACTGGTTTAGCGGCGGGAGATTTTTTGAGTTCGGCGATGCCCTGGTCGAAGCGGACATGGCCAAGATTGTACAACGATGGACCGGCGAGAAATTCCTGCTGGCTGCCAAGCGCGCGCTCGAGCAGCACTTCAGCTTCGTCGAGTTTGCCGTCAGTCAGGTTGCGCGTGGCAGTGTTATACAATTGCCACGGCGTTTTGGGAGCCGGCTGTTTAGCGGGCGCCGGGGCGTTGGTGGTTGTGGAAGGGGCGGTTGGCGCGGTGTCGCGGCCGTGCGCCGCGAATGTCAGCCAGCCCAGAAATGAGGCTGAAAGAATTGTTTTCAGATCAATCATTGCCCATGAGGTCGTCTATTCGCAAAGCAATATAGCTGAATATCGAGTTAGCGATATGCCAAAGGTTCGACGGACTGTTTGGTGGATGGGCGATTGGCGCGAGCGCCTTTATTGCGCCGCGTGCCAATGAGCGATTCAACAATGAGCAATGCCAGCGCAATCGCCAGCGGAACATGAAACCGATCAACCCCAAAGCGCCGGCCAGGCGCAGCACCCGAAACCGTGCTCATTTTTTCAACCGCGATCCGAACACGCGCCAGTCCTTCACCGAGGCCGCCGAGCGGATTGTAAGCGCCGCCGGTTGCCTGGGCGATGGTCCGCAATGTGGATTCATCGAGGTGGCTGTAAACAACTTCCCCTTTGGAATCACGGAGCAACTCGGTTCGGCCTTGTTCATTGACGACCTGGATTTCCGCGCCGGCGGGAGTCCCGACGCCCACGGTAAAGATTTTTACGCCGTCCTTGGCCACGGTTTCCGCCTCGCGAACCCCGCGCTTTTCCAGGTCCTCGCCATCAGTAATCAACACCAGAACTTTTTGCTGGGCCTCCTTGCCCATGGCCTGGGCGCCTTCTTCGATCGCGCGCCCGATGTCGGTGCCCGGCACAGGGATGGTTTTGTCATCCACCGAAAGGAGCGTTTCCTGGAACGCGTTGTAATCGTAAGTAAGCGGACATTGGAGAAAGGCTTCGCCGGCAAAAACCACCAGACCAAGGCGGCCGTGCCGCGAGCGTTGAGCAAAGTCTAGAATTGCCAGGCGCGCGCGCTGCAGGCGGTTTGGTGTGACATCCGCCGCAAGCATGCTCCGCGAACAATCGAGGGCGAAGACAATATCCTGCCCGAGTGTCTGGCCGGCTTCCTCCTGCTCGCCCCATTGCGGCCGGGCCAGCGCCACGCCAACGAGTGCAACAGCCATCACCAGCAAAATATTTTTTATCAAGCGACGGGTCGGACTATGCGATCGTAGCAATGCCCCCAAAACCTCCGGGGCGGCGACCTGCTCGAGTTGTTGCTTGCGCCGCCATCGGGAGTAAGAGTTTAGCGCGATTAATATCGCCGGCGCCAGGATGGCCAGCAACAGCCAGCGCGGCTCGGCGAAATGCGGGTGCGCAAAATTCATGAATGAACTTAAAGAACTTATTTAGCACGACCCGCACCGGAGCGAAAGCAACAACCCTTCAAAGAAGATTCACCGGCAGTTCGTAATCTTCCGGCTCGGAAATTTGGACAGACGCAACAGTTTTTGCCAGCGGCGGGAATTTGGGTCTGCCCAGTGGCGGATTTTTCTTCACCTCGGGCATTCCAGGCGCAGCCGGATTTCGTGGAGCAAGTCCGCAGCGGCGTTCAAGTGGGAGGTGGAAAAGCGAGCGGTCAGTTCGCCGAATATTCGTGTTTCTTCTTCGATGGAAGGAGTTACCAGCGATTTGCCGCTTTGGGTGGCCTGGACGAGGACCGAACGCTCGTGAGCCGGATTAAGGATTACGTCCACGAAGCCTTCCGGTTTCAACCGATTAACGATCACCTGAATATTTTGGCGACTGGTTCCGAGCAACCGGCCGATTTGGGGAACCGTAAGCGGCCCCTCGTGCGACAGCACTTGCAAGACTCGACGCGCCCCAACGGCCAGTTCCGCGGCCTGGGGAAGAAGCATGGGCCGCTTCAGGCGACCAGCCAGGGCAATAACCTCAATGAAAAGCGATTCGAATAAAGCCGAGCGGTGGTCCTGCATGAGACAATTTATTGTCGCTATGACAACAAATTGTCAATCCACAAACGGCTTTTGTGCCAGCCAAACGTATTTGTCCGAAAATTAGGGTAAGGCAAGACACCTGGGAAATTGAACTTTTCAAAGGTTGGGGGAATTGAAAATTTGATGTTGGGGAACTCCAGAGCGGGGAAACACCAAAAAGGCATTTGCCGGGGGGAACCTTTCGCCTAACTTTGGGCAATGGTTAAGCCAGTTGATTTATTTGACCTCTCGAAAACCGAGCATGCGAGTCTTTTTGATGGTTGTGGAAACGCGTGGGAAGTTCTGTCGAAAATAGCGGCTTATTTGAAAAACCACGTAAAGCCCGGCTTGAGGAATCGTTGCGAGGGGGTGGCTTACATCGGCGAGAACGTCTTTATCGGCGGCGGCACCGTCGTTGAGGACGGTGTGATGATCAAAGGGCCGGCCATCATAGGCCGTAACTGCCAAATTCGGCACAATGCTTACGTACGTGAAAATGTCGTCATTGGCGACGACTGCACCGTTGGAAATGCGTGCGAAGTAAAGAACTCCTTTTTTTTTAACGGGGCGGTAGCGCCCCATTTTAATTACGTCGGGGATTCGGTTCTCGGCCACAAAGCTCATTTGGGAGCCGGTGTTAAAATTTCGAACTTCAAGCTCGTGTCAGGAAATATTCAGTTAGTCATTGATGGAAGGAAAATCGACACTGGATTGAGGAAATTCGGCGCGTTGGTCGGAGACCATGCCGAAGTCGGCTGCAACGCGGTGCTCAACCCGGGAACTATTTTGGGAAAAAACTCGTTGGTGTACCCGAATATAAATTGGCGCGGCTATCTGGGCGAGAACAAGATCGTTAAAAATCGAGCCGAACAGGAAATACAGGAGCGCCGGACCTCTTGATCCAAATCGACCTGATGTATAAAAGCATGGGACATCCAGCCCCGGCGCGCAGCCCTGACTATTGTTCGCCATGATAAGCAGCGTGGATTCACAACCGGCGGGGGAGGACTTCGATCTCATCCAAACGGTCGAAAAGATCTTTTCACCGGACGGGCTATTATCCCGGTCGAAGAATTTTGAGTATCGCCCGCAGCAACAGCAAATGGCAGTCGCCGTCGCCCGCGCCCTTGAAGAGCAAGAGCATCTGGCGGTCGAAGCCGGCACTGGAGTGGGCAAGAGTCTCGCCTACCTCATCCCGTCAATCCTGTTTGCCAAAAAGAACAAAAAGAAAGCGATCATCTCCACCCATACAATCAATTTGCAGGAACAATTGACGGAAAAAGATTTGCCGATGCTCGAGCAGATCATGCCGATGAAGTTCATGTTCTCCATGCTTAAGGGGCGGGCGAATTATCTTTGCACCCGCCGGCTGCAGAAAGCGATGCAGCAATCGGGTAATCTGTTCACCAGCTCGGAAGCGCAGGAGCTGAGCCGGATTTACGAATGGTCACAGCGAACCGCCGACGGCAGCTTGAGTGATTTCGAAGTCGAACCCGATTCAAAGGTATGGGACTCGGTCTGTTCGGAGCGGGGTTTGTGCTCGCCAAAAATGTGCGGATACAATTCCGACTTCGCCAAGCACGGCGAAATTTGTTTCTTTCAGCGCGCGCGCCAGCGAATGCTTTCGGCAGACGTTTTGGTTGTCAACCACACCCTGTTCTTCACTTACCTCGGCGGAATGGAAGAGGAAATCGAGGACGGCATCCTGTTCAAAAATGATTTTTTGGTGTTCGACGAAGCGCACACTATGGAATCTGTCGCTTCGCGACACATCGGGATCAGCATGTCCAGCGGACAACTCCGCTATTCACTTCAGCGGCTGTACAATCCACGTACGCAGAAGGGATTATTGGCTACCTTGCGGCGAGGCTCGGCGGCGCAATTAGTCGAAGATGTCCTACGCCACGGCGATCTCTTTTTTAATCACGTAGAACAGGCTTGCGACCAAATTCAAGCTGCAGCCAAACAACGCACGTTCGGTGCCGGGGAAGCTGCGGTTCGGCGGCGTGATTGGACCGAGCTTCGCATCCGCAAGCCAGACATCGTCGAGGATAATGTCACGCTGCCCCTGAAACGCTTGCGTGAGTCGATTAGCGAGTTGATCAAGGTCAGCGAGGACAACGACATAGGCCAGGAACTGCTGGAATGCAACCGGCGCCTCGCTTTGTTGTGCTCCGAAGTCGTCATGTTCTTGAGCCAAAGCGCGGAAGACCATGTCTATTGGGTCGAGCGCGGCGGCAAAGCGCGAACAAACGTGGTTTTAAACGCCGCGCCGGTCGATGTAGCCGAATACCTGCGCAAAAGGCTCTTCAATCGAGACACTTCAGTGATAATGACGAGCGCAACTTTATCGATCTCAAACCAACCATCGGGTGCCGCGGCGGCGCCGGGCGGCAAGCAGCCTGGAACTCGCCCGCGACCGGCATGCGCCAGCGCCGCGAAACAACCGGACAATTCCGGATTGAACTATTTCGCCAGGCGCGTCGGCGCGGAAGCCGCCCGGCTGCTGCAGGTCGGAACCCCGTTTGATTATGAGAAACAGATGAAGTTTTACGTCGTCCAAAAAATGCCCGACCCAAGAGAGGATCAATACCGGCAGGCGTTAATTCAATGGATTGAACATTTCGTCAGGATGACCCATCAAGCTGATGCTGGAATTGGGTGAGAGCATGCAGCCGATTTTCGATCGGTTGGGAATCGCTTGTTACATACAAGGCACGGGCACACCACGCTCTTTGATGCTGGAGAAATTCAAGGAAGATATCGACTCGGTGTTGTTCGGCACCGATAGCTTCTGGCAGGGGGTTGATGTGCCCGGAGAAGCGCTTTCTAACGTGATAATTACGCGATTGCCATTTGCGGTTCCAGACCACCCGTTGATCGAGGCACGCATCGAAGCGATCGAAGCGCGGGGCGGAAATTCGTTCGCGGAATTTTCCCTGCCGGAAGCGATTTTAAAATTTCGCCAGGGCGTGGGCCGCCTAATCCGGACGAAAACCGACCAGGGAATTGTAGTCGTACTCGATAACCGAATTCTGGCGAAGCGTTACGGACAGTCCTTTCTGGCGGCAGTCCCCAAATGTCCCGTAGAAGTAGTTTGAATAATTGCGTTCGGACCGTGTGCGCTTGCCACGCTGGAATCTGATCAGTGCTGCGCGACATCGCAGCCTCCGAGACGGAGGCGGTACGTCAACGGGCCATCTCACCAATTTACCGCCACGGTCATCTTCTTCCCGAAGCGATTCTGATAATGCAGCATCCGGTTTTTCGCTCCGAACTCGTGCACAAGGCGTGTCAGCTTCACGTCGTAACAACAATACTCGGCTATTTCCATCAGGCGTCCTTCGCGAAACCATTGGATGGCCTGCATTCCCTCCGCGGTTTTCTCGACGCCGAAAGTAGCAGTCGCAATCGCATCGAGTGACAAGCGATGCTCCAGCCGTGTTTGCAAGTCCACCAGCATGTCGAGTGTCGGCAACTGCCGCATATCAAGCGCCGTGTAGCCATGCAACACCTCGAAATCGAATCTCAGGTTGTTGAATCCCACAATCAGATCGGCCCGCTGCAATTCCTTCACCAGATCATCGACTTGTTGTTCCCCATAAATCCGGTAGTCGCCGCGGGCGGTGCTGTAAGTTACGCCGACGCTCATGCCCATGCGGCTTATGTGGTCCCAACCACCGACTTCATCGGCAGACTTCTGGGTTTCCAGATCAAAATAAACGATATTCTTCATCAAGTGGCGGCCAGGCCATCGGCCCGAAAATCCATCGAGCACCACATTAACGAGCTGGAAATCGGAGGCAAAACAAAACTAACAAAAATCTGCTTTGACCGGTGAGCCGCGCGAAACTAGGTTTTGCTCGTGCAGAAAGGGAATGTCAGCGCGATGGATGCGCCGAGAGTGCGCTTCCTGCTCCGAATGCCGCTGCCACGTTCCTATGCGCACGCGATCGGACGTAAACTTTTCCGCCTACTGTTAACTGTCCAGGGGCTCGGCGCCTTTGCGCTCATTACGATTGGTGTCATTCTCCGCAAGTCAGGCACAGCTCGCCGAGTGATATGGCCCCTGGTTTTTCGCGAAGTGGCCCGCGCCGGTTTGCGCTTGTTGCCGATGTTCCTGTTCATGTCGCTGGCCCTCGGTCTGCTCGTGATCGGGCAAACGGTCTCCTGGCTTACCCGGGTTGGCGCGATAAATTATCTGGGGACCGTCATGGTAATTGTCGTCGTACGCGAGCTGGGTCCGCTGCTCACGATGTTGCTGGTCCTCGCGCGCGTCGGCACAGCCAATGTCATCGAACTTGGTACAGCCCGGGCCATGGGCGAAATCGAAGCCCTGGAAGCACTCGGAATCGATCCGGTTCACTATCTGGTATTGCCGCGTGTGGCCGGGCTGGCGATCGGAATATTTTCCCTGACCGTATATCTAATCCTCGGCTCGATTGTCAGCGGCTATGTCTGGGCTTTCATACAGGATGTCCCGCTACGGCCGAGTGATTACTTTCGGCAATTGGCCGAGTCACTCAGCGGCGTCGACTTCGCATTGCTGGCGCTCAAGACGTTATGTTTTGGTTTTCTCATTGCCATCATCACATCGTATCACGGGCTGGCGCAGCCGCTTCGGCTGGAAGAAGTCTCCTACGCTACTGTGCGAGCTGTGGCGCAAAGTGTCATCGCCTGCGTATTGATCGACGCGCTGTTCATAATCATTTACCTCGCCGCCTGATTGTGAATACGCAGCAATCACCATCGACTGGCCCGGCCATCGAAATGCGGGGCGTTTCGGTCGGCTCGATGCGCGACCAAAGCACGGTCGTGGTTGAATCTGTGAATTGGACGGCGCAACCCGGTGACTATTGGGTAATAGCCGGCGTGCAAGGCTCGGGTAAAAGCGATATTTTGTTGATGACAGGCGGTGTCATGGCCCCGATCAGCGGTGAATACTACTTGTTCGGCCAACGCATGCCGATTTTCGACGAATCACGCCTAAGGCATCGCTTGAGAATGGGCTTGGTGTTCGATGGCGGCCAATTGTTCAATCATCTCACGGTTGCTGAGAACATCGCACTTCCCTTGCGCTACCATCAAAATGATTCCGAAGACGGAGCGTCGATTCAGCGAATCCTCGATCGGATGGAACTCAGCCAGTGGGCTGATAGCACGCCCGGCGCTATTGGGCGCAACTGGCAAAAACGCGTGGGCCTGGCGCGGGCATTGGCGCTCAAGCCCGAACTGTTGCTAATCGATACGCCTTTGAATGGTCTGGACCTGCGACACATAACCTGGTGGCTTCAATTTCTAGACGAGTTGTCTCGTGGCAGTGAATTGAACGGCGGTCAACCCGTTACTCTCGTAGTTTCTGGCGCGGACTTGCGGCCATGGAAAGGGCGCGCCAACCGATTCGCAATCCTGCAGGACAAGAAGCTCATCGTTTTAGGCGCGTGGGATGAGATCGAATCGGCTAACCAGGAGTTATTGCGCGACGTGCTTGCCGCTTCACCATATCACGAGTAATCAAAACAATTCGTGCGCGATGAAATAATAAAAAGATGGCCTTGCAGGATTTAACCCCCCAACTGCGAACGCGTCTGAGCCGCATGGAACGTGCGGTCGGCTGGTTCGTGCTTATTGCCGCAGGCTTGTTGCTGTTCGGTTTTGGCTATTACATTTACAATACCGCCGAACGAAAGGGCTGGTTTATGACCAGGGCCCCTTACTTCACTTTTACCGATCGGGCCACCGGGCTGAAGATTGGCGATCCGGTAAAACTCATGGGCCTGGATGTGGGGCGCATCACCAAAATAGAGCCAATGCCGCCCGAAGATTTCCAATACAACATGTATATCGAATTCGAATTAAAGGACCCATACTACGGTTATTTGTGGACGGAGGGATCGCGCGCGAAAGTCACCACCGCCGACTTGCTGGGCAAGCGCAACCTTGAAGTCACGAAAGGCAGCGGCGGGTACCCGACCTATGTTTTTCATCCTTTGAAGTTGGTTTCGCGGGCGGAGGCGCAAACTCTTGCGAACTCGACGAATTGGGTCCTGGGTGAAGAGATTTCCGATCCGACGGGAACAAACTTAATTGCGCTGCCACTTCAGCGCCTGACGAATCTGACCGCAATCGCCGCCGCCGGTTACTCAAATCTCACCATGCTCGATCTGCGTGAGCGCCGCAAAATCATGACCGGCATGTGGAACGACAAGACCGGCCGATATGATCCTTACACAAATCATGTGAGTAAATACTGGCTGGTTTCAGACGAATCACCGGCAGTCACTGAACGATTGGAAAAACTAGTCGGAGATGTCGAGACTGCGTTGCCTAACATTCTGAATCTTACCAATCAGCTCGCGAATGTGTTGTCGAACAGCGCCAGCCTGACTTCAAACCTCAACCAGGTCGCCATCGGCGCGCGCCCAATGGTGAGCAATCTGACAGTCGCAACGGCGCAACTGGACCGGCCAGGGGCGCTCGGCGAATGGCTTTTGCCCACGAACGTAATGCGACAACTCGAGGGGGCGCTGGGCAGCGCCAATGGTGCTCTTGCGACGGCCAACACAAACCTTGCCGCCCTTTTCGCGAACCTGGATAATTCGTTGGACAACCTGGCCAATCTCACCAGCAACTTGAACAACCAGGTGCAGGCCAACACCAATATTCTGAGCCAGGTCTCCAAAGCGGTCATCGACACCGACAATCTCGTGCAGGGTTTGAAGCGGCATTGGCTGTTCCGGTCGGCGTTCAAAACCAGGAATAATTCCACAAATTCATCGTCCGGACTTTAAAGCGGTGATCTCGCCTCCGCGGTAACTCGTCCCCGGATGGAACAATCGCGCGGAGTGAGGGCGCAACGACATACGGTTGGAACTTGACAGACGAGCGCATCACAGGTTTTCTCCCAACGGGTGAGTGCACTTTCCCGGCTTGAAGGATGGCATTTCCCTAATTCGATCTGGGTATTGTAACTCATAGTCTGTTGAATTGGTAATAACGGCCAAGTCAATATCCCGAGCGAAATGGAACTGGATGTGAAAAGATTGTTCGGCGCCGAAGTAAAGCGACGGCGGACCGGCCTCGGAATGTCTCAGGAGCAATTGGCTGAGCGAGCGGATCTCCATCGCACTTACGTGAGTGACGTAGAAGGCGGCAAACGCAATCCATCCCTGGCGAGCATCGGACGATTGGCCAAGGCGCTGGGAACCTCGCTGGCGACCGTTTTTTCTTCTGTCGAAAGAACTTACGTCCCGTTCGGAATTGAAGCCGCGGGTCAGGTTCTGGATATCGTGCTCATTGAAGACAATCCTCAGGATATTGAGCTTACCCGTTCCGCTTTCGAACATTCACGACTGGCGAATCAACTTACTGTACTACGGGACGGGAACGAGGCATTGGAATTTCTTTTTCGGCAGGGTAAATATGCCGATCAACCTTTCTTGAGCCAGAACACAGTGGTGCTTTTGGACCTGTATTTGCCCAAGGTCGATGGCTTGGAAATTCTACGCCGGATGCGGGCCGATGATCGCACGCGAAGCGTGCCAGTTGTCATTCTCACTGCTTCACGTCGCGATGAGCACATCCGTCAGGCCATGCAATTGGGTGCCAATTCATACATTGTTAAGCCGGTCGATTTCAATGGATTAAACGAAGTGGGTTCCAAGCTGAGCCTGCGCTGGGCGCTGTTGCAGGCGGAAAGCGCGTAAACCGAATTACGGTTAACCGAGGCGCCATATTATGTGGTTGTCGCTTATCGTCTATGGCGAGTCTCGCTCAATTTGGTTATGAAGTGGCTCGCACAGCAATCGGCCATTTGGGGAAAAAGAGGCGGCTGGACAAGTGAACACCTCCGCTTTTTCTTCCCGCACTCTTCGTTTGGTATTTTAATGAGTCCGCCCCAGAGCAAACAGTTAAGAATTTTATTTCTCGAAGACAGCCCGGCAGACCGAGAGTTAATTGCCGAACATCTGGAGGCCGAGGGGTGGGAATGCCACTTCGCCTTCGTAAAGAGCCGGCGACAATTCGAGGCCGCTTTGGCGGACGGGAAATTTGACCTTATTCTGGCCGACTTCACGCTGCCGCAATATAACGGAATGGATGCTGTGCGCGCGGCTCAGGCCGCGCAACCGGAAACGCCATTTCTCTTCGTTTCGGGAACGATTGGCGAAGAGCGGGCGATTCAGGGCATCAAAGCCGGGGCGCGCGACTGTATTCTTAAAGATCAACTCGATAAACTCCCGTCGGCTGTCCGGCGGGCCCTGCAGGAAGCCGAGGAGCGCAAAGAGCGGCGGCTCGCCGAAGAACAACTGGCCGAATTCTCTTCCCTCGGCGAGCGCATGGCCGCGGCTCGCACTCCTCGCCAGGCGGCACAGATCATTCTCGAAGTAGCCGACGAGCTTCTGCGGTGGGATGCTTGCACTTTCGACCTTTATAATGAGGCAACGCAGACATTCACAAATGTCGCCTCCTTTGATTTGCTGGGTGGCGAGCGCAAAGAAGTTCCCGCCCGCTATGATGACCTCCCGCTGTCGGTCCTGGCTCAGCGCGCTATCCAGGAGGGACCTATCCTGATATTGCGCGAGTCAGGCTCGGGACTGAACCCGCAAGCCAGACCATTCGGGCGTCCCTCATGTACGTGCCGATTCGCAATCGCATGGCGGTGATAGGACTGTTCTCGATTCAATCGTACCGGGCGAACGCTTACACGCAGCAAAGCCTCGAGACGTTGCGCGCCCTGGCTGATCATTGTGGCGGGGCGCTGGATAGAATCAAGGCGGCGGAGACCTTGCGCCATACTCAGGAACGGATGGCCCAGATCCTGGCCCGAAGCCCGGCCATCATTTATGCCCTAAAGGTGGACGGCGACCGCATCATTCCGAGCTGGGTGACTGACAACATACAAACGTTGTTGGGTTACACGGCTGCCGAAGCTTGCCAAATGGATTGGTGGCGGAATGCGATTCATCCCCAGGACCGGGAAGCGGTAATCGGCGGCCTGCGCAAATTATATGCGAATAATCAGATTGAACGCGAGTTTCGGGTGCGGAAAAGAAGCGGAGAATATGTCTGGGTGGGTGACGAGCAACGACTGGTGCGTGATAAATTGGGAAATCCCTCGGAAATCGTAGGTTCGTGGACCGACATAACCGAAAGGAAGCATCTCGAGCAACAGTTTCGTCAGGCGCAAAAAATGGAAGCGATCGGGCAACTGGCTGGCGGCGTTGCTCATGATTTTAACAACCTGCTTACGGTTATTCGCGGTAACACCGAATTGCTCCTGATGACCGAGCAGAAGCTGAGCGATCAGGCCAGGGACTTTCTCCGGCAAATCACCTCGGCATCCGATCGTGCCGCCAATCTTGCTCGGCAGTTGCTGGCCTTCGGGCGCAAGCAGATTATGCAGGCTCGGCCATTGCGTCTGGATCAAGTGATTGCCGATTTGACTAAAATGCTTGGCCGCCTGATCGGCGCGCCTATTAGCCTGCACTTCACCGCGGCGGCCGAATTGCCATTTGTCCACGCCGACGCTGGCATGATGGAACAGGTTTTGATGAACCTGGTAATTAACGCGAGAGACGCCATGCCTGATGGCGGCGAATTGTTCATCGAGCTGGCTCCGGTGACAATCGAAGATATACACGCGCGCGCGCACACGGAAGGACGGAGCGGCGCTTTTGTCTGTTTGACCGTCCGTGATACCGGCTCCGGGATCGCCCCTGAAAATTTACCCCGGATTTTCGAACCGTTTTTTACGACCAAAGCAGTTGGACGCGGCACCGGGCTGGGATTAGCCACAGTTTATGGAATCATCAAACAACATCAGGGGTGGGTGGAGGTTGAAAGCGTTCCTGGTGGAGGAACGACGTTCCGCGTTTTTTTGCCAGTCGTGGAATCACCCAAAGGCAAAATGCCCGACGCCGTTGGGGAGATTAAGGTGCGCGGTGGTTCAGAGGCGATTTTGCTGGTCGAGGATGACGAACAGGTGCGCTCGCTGGCAAAACGCATTCTCGAGAACTTCGGGTACAAAATCTATGAAGCCGTTTCCGGCAAGGCGGCGCTGGAAGTCTGGGAAAGTCGTGCCGGCGCGATTGACCTAATCGTCACCGATATCATCATGCCGGATCGACTGACAGCGCGGGAACTCGCCGAAAAACTGCTCGCTCAAAAGCCAACCCTGAAGATAATTTTCACCAGCGGTCACAATCCTGAACTGGCAGGCAAAGACACCAGCTTTTTCCGGAGACATACTTCCTGGTTTTTGCCTAAGCCATATTCCTATCATCGCCTGCTCCAAACCGTGCGTCAATGTTTGGACGAAAAATGACCGGTTGATAAGTTTCTATATCAGGCGACGCTAAAGATAGCGTGGCCCGGGGGGCTGATATGCAGTCAGTAGCAATAATCCTTATGTCCGTGATCGCGGCTGCAGTGTTCGGAATCATTCACGATCAAATTACGGCGCGCATATGCATCGAGTACTTCACGATTGGCCATCCACGCTTGATTGAATCTGAGTCGCCAACGATCTTGGGATTGTTTTGGGGCATTGTAGCAACCTGGTGGGTAGGCCTGCCGCTAGGGGTCGGATTGGCGGTGGCCGCCAGAGCCGGTGACCGACCAAAAATACGTGCGGTTGAAACCATCCGACCGATCCTCATTCTGATGACGGTAATGTATGGGGTCGCGTTTTTCGCTGGCTTGATCGGTTTCGTCACATCCAACCTTGGCGCTTTTCACCTGAATGAGCCGCTAGCATCGAGTATTCCCCAGAATAAGCATGTGGCGTTTCTTACGGATGCATGGGCCCACGGGGGATCTTATGCTGCGGGATTGGTGGGAGGGATGGCGCTTTGGTTCCGCGTTTGGCGTCGAAGAGGCGTCCATCTAAACTGATAAATCCAATCTGGCCTTGCATGGGATCAGCGATTAATTGAAGTGCATGTCCGCTCCGAATCAAATACAGTTTTTTTCTCGCTTTTAACAATCTTCATCGTTCACTAGAGTTCCCCTCTGTGAAGGTCGAAGAGAGCAAGCTTTTTGCCGAGCTGAAGCCGGAAGAAATCGAATTCCTCCGGCAAATCGCCGTCGAGCAAACCTACGAGCCCGGCCAGGAAATTTTCAAAGAAGGCGACCCCGGCGATGCTCTTTATCTGGTCAAGGATGGGCTCGTGGAAATTTCTGGATTAATCGGGCAGGACGTGCGCCACATTTTTTCCCAAGCGGCCCCTGGCGATATGTTCGGCGAAATGGCGGTGCTGGATTCCAAGCCTCGCTCGGCATGCGCAGTCGCCAGGCGCGCGACAGTGGTTTATCGCATTCCAAGCGCCGAAATGCTGCGGCTGGCGGAGCGGTCACCGGCGCTGATGTTGAACTTCGTCCGGGAATTAAGTCAGCGGCTGCGCGAATTCAATCATCAGTATGTGCGCGAAGTCGTGCAGGCCGAGCGGTTGGCGGTAATTGGCCGATTTGCGCGCTCGATCGTCCACGACCTGAAAAATCCGCTGAATATTATCGGTATCACCTCGGAAATGGCGACCATGGACCACGCCACGCCGGAATATCGGCAGGAAGCGAAATTACGGATTCGAAAACAGGTGGATCGTATCAGCGATCTCATCAGCGAGATTCTTGAATTTACTCAGAACACCAACGCCAATTTTGTGCTGGCGCCGACGGATTACGCCGATTTTATAAAACAAATCGCGGAAGAAATCACCGCCGAAGCGGCGCTCAAGTCGGTAACCGTCGGATTGCAAACACCCGTCCCCGAGGCCCGGCTGCTGCTCAATCCCAAACGCTTTCGCCGCGTCTTTTACAACCTCATTCACAATGCCACTGACGCCCTGCCCGAGGGTGGCAAGGTGGCCATACGCGTAATAAAAAAAGAGAAGGAGATTGTGACGGAGATTGAAGACACCGGTCCTGGCATCGCACAGGAGATTGCTGATCAGCTTTTTCAAGCCTTTGCTACCCACGGCAAGGCGCATGGCACCGGCCTCGGTCTAACCATCTGCAAACGAATCATCGAGGATCATCACGGTTGGATTAGCGCCCGGAACGAACCAGGGCGTGGCGCAGTCTTTTCCTTCGGGTTGCCCAGGCCGGATGCAGGCAATGGATGCGGAGAGAAGCGCGAATGAGTTCACCCGCGGCGTCGGTGTTTACCGTGGATTCGTTTTGGACAAAATGACGCGAGCGTTATGAATCGTATCCGCTTGCTTTCCGACCAGGTGGCCAATCAAATCGCGGCCGGCGAAGTGGTTGAACGCCCTGCAAGCGTGGTAAAGGAATTGGTCGAGAACGCGCTCGACGCGCGAGCCGTTCGTATCCATGTCGAAATCCAGGCGGGTGGGCGCAGTTTGATCCGAGTCGTTGATGACGGCATCGGCATGAGCCGGGACGATGCGTTGCTGTGCCTCGAACGCCACGCCACCAGCAAAATTCAGCGAGCTGAGGATTTGGCTGCCATCGATACAATGGGCTTTCGCGGCGAAGCGGTGCCGAGCATCGCCAGTGTCAGTCGATTCACCCTGACCACCCGCGAGCGCGACGAAGCGTCTCCGGAAGCAACGCAAATCATCATTAACGGGGGCAAAATTCTCGAAGTCAAAGCCGCGGGCAGCGCCCCCGGCACGACAGTCGAAGTGCGCCAGCTATTTTTCAACCTTCCCGCGCGCCGCAAATTTCTTCGCACTGAAGAAACTGAATCGGCGCACATTCAGCATTACTTGACGCTGGCGGCGCTAGCGCATCCGTCCGTGGCCTTCACTTTCCAGAAGGATGGCCGATTGATTTGGCAATTGCCTCCGATCGGCACGGGGAGCGGAATTGATCGGGCCGGCCGACTAACGGCGTTGCGCGAACGACTGCGCGCTATTTCTGGAACTGACACCAATCTGCTAGCCGTCGATTTTTCAATCGAATTGCAAATGGCTGAAGAGGAGATGGAAGGCGATTCGGCATTCGCGGCCTCAGCAGCCGCGCCACGAGCCAGTTTTTTCGGTGTATGGGGCTTCATCGGAGCACCTGGCGTTTCGCGCGCCACGCGCGAGGAGCAGCATGTATTCGTCAATCGGCGGCCGGTCGAGAATCGGGGACTCAATTGGGCCCTGCTGGAGGGTTATCACACGGCGCTTATGAAAGGCCGCTACCCGGTTTGTTGCCTCTTCGTCGAGATCGATCCTTCTGCTGTCGATGTCAATATTCACCCGGCGAAGCGCGAGATAAAATTCCATCGTGAAATGGAGGTGCGAAAGCTCATGGCGCGCGCCGTGCGGGAAACCTTGCTGAATTTTCATGGCGGGAGCGGAGGGAATAAAGCCGTCAACGAAAAAAACTCTACCTCGTTGGAAGCAACGCCGTCTTCGCCCGAAGCGCCGGTTGCGGCGCAAACGGCGCTGCCGATTCTCCCGCGCGCTCTGCAGCCGGCGCGCACGGCTCCCGAGCCAACCGCACAACAACCGTCATTAAGCATGGGTTTCGCGCCGGCGAAATCCATGCCGGCGAAAGCGGATTTGTCACCCGTCCAATCGGTCCCGCAGCCGCCGGCGTCTTCGGTGCGCGCGGCTAATGTTGCTCCATCGATTTTGCACCCCGGACCGCCGGCCAAAGTCCAAGGCCCCCTTCCACTCCTGGACGTGCCTTTGCGGCTGGTTGGTGTAATTGGCCGGCTTTATGTCGTCCTCGAATCCGACCGGGGGCTGGTCCTGCTCGATCAACATGCCGCGCATGAGCGGATTTTGTTCGAGCAAATGTTGAAAAGATTGGAACAGAATCAACAGGCGCCCTCGCAGCGGTTGCTCTTGCCTGAGACGGTCGAGCTCTCGATCCGCGAGGCGGCATTCCTGAAGGAACAATTGGCGGTCCTCACCCGGCTCGGAGTGGGTTTGAGTGAGTTCGGCGAACGAACTTTTCTGCTCGATGCGTTGCCTCCTTTTGTGAAAGCAGCAAACCCGCGCCGGTTCGTTATGGAATTGGTCGATCAACTTAAGGCGGTCGGACAGGAAGTGAATTCATTGAGGCTTGGCGAACACGTCGTTGCCAAGACAGTGTGCCGGCATGCCGTTAAAGCCAACGATCCTCTCGCCGGCCGTGAATTGGAGAATCTCGTAGAGGACCTCCGGCATTGCGAAATGCCATACACCTGCCCGCATGGACGGCCAACCTTGATCGAGATGAACTTCCGCGATCTGGACCGCAAGTTCGGCCGCGCGCAATAAAGCAGCCTGTCGAGCAGCCGTCTCGGGAGCCTCTAATTACAACCCGAACATTGAACTGGCGTAACGATTGATCCATCGTTGAGCCATGCACTGCGTCGTCACGGCCGGCCCAACTTATGAAGCGCTGGACAATGTTCGGCGGCTGACTAATTTCTCGACAGGTAAACTCGGGACGGAGCTGGCGAATCACCTGGTTGCGCGCGGTCATCGGGTCACCTTGCTCACCGGAGAACAGGCCACTTACCGCGGCGCGCGCCACGTGCAGCGCGAAGATATTTTCAGCACAACCGAAAATCTTCGGGAGCGTTTGAAGGCGCTCGCAACAAACGGTATCGACGCCGTGTTCCACGCCGCCGCCGTGAGCGATTTCTCGTTTGGAAAGATCTGGCTGCGATCTTCGGATGGAAGCCTGTCGGAAATCAAGTCCGGCAAAATCTCGACCCGTCAAGGAACCCTGCTGGCCGAACTGACACCGACGCCCAAGATTATCTCGGAGTTGCGGGACTGGTATCCGAAGGCGCGTTTGGCAGGCTGGAAATTCGAAGTCGATGGAGATCGCAAATCGGTGATTGCCCTTGCCGAGAAACAATTGGCGGAATGTCGCACGGATGCGTGTGTGGCCAATGGTCCGGCGTACGGTGCAGGCTTTGGCCTGGTCACTCCCGGCAAGCGCTGCGAGCAAATCGAAGACTACGGCGCGCTCTTCGAAGCGTTGGAAAAGCTGGTGCGGTCCTGAATGGCATCAAATACAAGGCCGCTTGACCCGCGCCTTAAAATTCAAATTTCGTTAATTGACGAAATGCCAATCGGAGCGGTAGCCAGCCAATCAAAAACGAGAGCACCGTGAATCCGCCTACCGACGTCACGACCCAAAATGGTTGCGAATGCAAGCCCGTGGTGCCGAAGCCAAGCATCAGCAGTGAGGCGAGAATGTAAAAGAAGCTCAAGACAAGGCAGAGTGTGCCGCCAAATCCGCTGACGATTTTGTTGGGGTTGGCCTCCTTTAAATTCGGATAAAGCACCCCAAAACCAACCGCCAGCCCATTCAGTGCAAAGGTCATAACCGTGATGACGGCGCCAAAGAAGGCAATCCGATCAAGAGTCATTCGCAGCAAACAGGACGAAAGAACGATCAGGCCCAGCGTAACACAAAGCGAAGCGCCACTGGCCAGGTAGTATTTGGTTTTAACCACGCGAGCCAGTCCCATCGGCGCCAGGCCAATAATCCAGAGCCGGCGGCCTTCGAGCGAGAATTGCGGAAAAACAAAACGCGTGGTCACGGTGGCAAGGTTCAGCGCGCACGCGCCCAGATTCAGATACGAAATTAGATTCAGCCAAAATGGGTTGCTCATTTGCCGCGTGAAATGCCGCAAATTGATTATGTAAACACCAAGCAGCCCAAACAGCATGACCGACTGGCCCCATTGCGTGGTGTCACGCCAGAATGTGCGGGCATCCTTGATCAGCAATGCCCGCGTATCCGTGCGCACCCACCAAAATAAAATGAAAAAGCGCTCCAGGCGCCCAGGTGAAAAGTTGAATGCATGCGGCCGGCGTGATCGCGAGCGAAACCACTCCCATTGTCCCCACATGCTCGCGCGACTCTGAACCGTCGATGCTGTCTCGTAAAACGAACTGCCGAGCCGCGTAAAAGCCAGCAGACCAAAAAATGCGACATGACTCAGCAAAACCAGGCCAAAAAACGTCGCCACATTCAACACACCCTCTGACCATTGAATGATGCTGTTGGTGAGCCAATAGCTTGGCAGGAAAGGAAATTGAACAAAGCGTGTTTTGGCCAGCAGCTCATCCAGCATGTCGAGTACGCGAGTTTCCACCAGGTCATCAGGCGAAGCCTGTGTCCGCCACCAAAACGCCGCGCCAATTACCAACAGAATTGTGCAGGCCACCGCGGCGATTTGAAAGGCGCGCCGATCCAGGTGTCGCGCCACCTGCATCCCCGCCCAGCACCCGGCCACCGCGGGAATGCCGATAAACAATGCGGTCAACAAAGGAGTCGCTACATAGAAGTGCCAGGCCACGTGCCGGGTGATGCCGAATGCTGCAACCAGTGGCGCAATCAAAAACAGGAACGCCCATGACGCCAGCAACGTCGATTCGATGAATTTCCATTGGAAGATCGTTTCTCGCGGGACGGGCATTGAGAGCAAGAACGCAGTCTCCCGGTTACGAAAAAGATTTGTATAGCTGATGATCAAATTGCTCAACATCAGCAGCACGAAAAGAAACGCGAATAACAAATAAAGCAACCGTTCAGTCAGCACTGTGCCCAATCCGGGAAACGAGGCGATGAAACGGAGTCCTTCGTAAAATAGCCAGAACGAGAGCGAAAGATAGCCAGCGATGAATAAGACGATGGTGCCGGTCAGCAGCCGCGATTGTTGTCGAACCGCTTTGAACCGACGCCAAAGCTGCAAAGCATTGACTTTTATCAGTAAGGCCAACATGCAAATGAGGCTTTGTGCAAGACACGCGGCACAGGTGCATGCTTATGGAATGAAGTAGGCATTCCAAGCTTGTTTGGAGCCAACGGACTGCCGCCATCTCGGCGGCAGCAACGTGATAACGACGAGCCACGCAGATTTCTTCGCACCATTTTGCCGCGAAAGATCCTCGTCCTCCGCTTCCCTCGCTCCGGACCGCCCTCTCTCGCCTGGCCGAACTCCGATGAAGACGGGTCTCGGGGACAGCAAGTTGAGAACGAGGAGCTGTGCAGTTTTGTCCCTGGCTTCTTGCCGCGAAAGGGTCGTAGTGCGCGTTGTTTATCGCACCCAAGGCCGCCACTCGAATTGACTTCACTCATCAGCCGCCCCTACATTGATTGGCAAGTTGCATAGCTGACATGGTTACTGAAGACGAAATTAAGCGGGCGCTCGCCACTGTTAAATATCCCGGGTACAGCCGGGATATTGTTTCATTTGGCCTGGTCAAACAGATCACCACCAAAGATGGGGCGGTGAGCATCTCGGTCCAACTGACCGGAGGCAGCGCGGAAGCCGCGCGGCAGATTAAAGCTGAGGCTGAACAAGCGGTTAAAACTGTGCCAGGCGTAAAGTTGGTTCACGTCGATGTCGCCCAGGCTGGCGGGACTGCTCCAGTCGCGCAAAACCCGATGGCTCAGCAAAACAGGGTTCCAGGCATTCGGCGAGTCGTAGCCATTGCCAGCGGCAAAGGCGGCGTGGGCAAATCAACGGTATCGGTAAATCTAGCCTGCGCCATGGCTCACCTTGGCGCAAAAGTTGGACTGCTCGATTGCGATATTTACGGACCTTCCATTCCCCTGATGATGGGCATCAATCGGCGGCCGACGATAAGCGAAGCCGAAAAGATGATTCCGCCCGAGAATTTTGGCGTGAAGCTCATGAGTATGGGCTTTTTGCTCGACGGGGATCAGCCGGTCATCTGGCGTGGACCGATGATCATGAAGACGATTCAACAATTTGTCAGCGCCGTTGAATGGGGAGAATTGGATTTTCTGTTGGTGGATTTGCCGCCCGGCACCGGCGATGCGCAACTTTCGCTTTGCCAAACCGTTCCACTGGACGGTGGCGTTATAGTCACCACGCCGCAGGAGGCATCGCTAGGAGTGGTGCGCAAAGGCATTGCCATGTTTCGTAAGGTCAACGTGCCAATTCTCGGTATTGTTGAAAACATGAGTTATTTCACAACGCCAACGGGTGAACGCGTTGAGATATTCGGCCATGGGGGCGGTAGCAGCGAGGCGATACGCCAGCAGGTGCCTTTCTTGGGTGAAATTCCGCTTTTCACGGAAATCCGCGAGGGTGGCGACCAGGGAAAGCCAATAGTAACCTCGGCGCCAAAACATCCGGCGGGCGCTTCCTTTATCCAAATCGGCCAGACATTGCTTGATCGACTGTCCTGAAGGTTGTCCTCCGACTAGGCATCTGTTTAACACGACAAACATGAGTTGCGGGCCAGGGTTATCTTCGATTCTTCCTCAAGTGCTTGCGGATAAATCACTTGACACCGATTCCAAAGTTTAAGATTGTTTTTGGCAGTGTCGATGCTTAGATTATCGGCACAACGCACTAACTTGCAACCGCATGTCTGACGAAAGCAAAGACTCCCGAGCCGCGAACGAGTTGCTCAAAAACTCGTCGCTGTACAGGGAATTCCAGGCCGAACGCGAAGAGATCCTCAAACACAAGTGGATTGAATCAGAGAAGGCCGGGTGTGACATAGGGTTCGAGCGGGCTTTGACCGATTGGATCATCAAGCATCGCTCGAAGTGGCGCAAGAGCCGCCAGGTAGCTGGCAGTTCATAGCGCTGCAACTCCCGTTAATTGCTCCTTTAAGGTCACCCTGTGAGGTGCCCAAGGATAGCATGCATAAACATTTAATCCCTCCCTTGCTGCCGGCCGAGCAGCCGTTGCCCAAATTTTTTTTGCACGGTGTCGCGCCTCGCGCCATCACTGGGCCATTTGACAGGATCTAGCGATGGCCCAATCCAGTCTGATTCTCAATGCACAGGCGATTCAGCGGGCGCTTACTCGAATCGCGCATGAAATCGCCGAGCGAAATGAAAGCGCCAGCGAGGTCGCCGTGATCGGCATTCAACGCAAAGGTGTGCCGATCGCTCAGCGACTGGCCGGCATGCTAACTGCGATTTGGAATATGCCGGTGGCCAGCGGCACTCTCGACGTGGCGATGCATCGCGACGATCTGGACCAGCGCATCGCCCCAAATGTCTTGCCAACGGTTATCCCTTTCGACGTGACCGGAAAAACCGTGGTGCTGGTGGACGACGTGCTTTTCAGTGGCCGCACCATCCGCGCCGCCATGGATGCGTTGAATGACTTTGGCCGGCCGCGTCAAATTCAACTCGCCGTGCTGGTGGACCGCGGCCATCGCGAGTTGCCTATCAAGGCAGACTTCGTTGGAAAAAATGTTCCTACCTCGAGAGATGAAACGGTTGTGGTGCGCCTGGGCGAATCGGAACAGGCGGATGAAGTCGTGCTCGAAAAACGATGAGCTGGAATCGCAAGCATCTGTTGGACATCGAGTCACTCGAGCCCGCCGACATTGTCGCAGTGCTCGATACGGCGCGCGCGTTCAAAGCAGTGGGCGAACGTGCCATCAAGAAAGTGCCTGCGTTGCGCGGCAAGACGGTGGTAAACCTTTTTGTCGAGCCATCCACCCGGACTCGCATCAGTTTCGAGTTGGCCGAGCAACGGCTTTCAGCCGACATCATCAATTTCACCGCTGAAGCGTCTTCGCTAAAAAAGGGCGAGACCTTAAAGGACACCGCCCGAAATCTCGAAGCATTGAGCGCGGATTTCATCATCATCCGCCATAGCGCTTCGGGTGCGCCCCATTTTCTGGCTCGCGTGGTGAATGCCAGCGTGATCAACGCTGGTGATGGCGCGCACGAACATCCCACTCAGGCGTTGCTGGACGCATTCACGATTCGCGAAAAGAAGGGCAAAATCGAAGGGCTGAACGTCACGATTCTCGGCGATATTCTTTACAGCCGGGTGGCCCGTTCCAACATTTGGGCGCTCACCAAGCTTGGCGCCAGCGTGACCCTATGCGGACCAGCTACCCTGGTACCGCGGGTGTTCGAGCAGATGGGTTGCCGCGTTACATATAATGTAGATGAAGCCATTCGGGATGCCGACATCATCCATCTATTGCGCATTCAACACGAACGTCAGCGCAAGGCGATGTTTCCCAGTCTCAATGAATACAGCAGCCTGTTCGGCTTGACTCGCGCGCGCCTGGAAAAAACCCGGCCCGACGCGCTTATCATGCATCCGGGTCCGATTAATCGCGGCGTTGAAATCGATAGCGACGTGGCGGACTGTGGCCGTTCGTTGATTCTGGAACAGGTCACGAATGGTTTGGCGGTGCGCATGGCGGTGCTGTTTTTGGTCAACGGCGGAAAAGGGCCTCAGGAATTGAGCGCCTGATTACTTCGCGCCAAATACCATTTTGCAGATGATAACCGACGCCACTATTCCCACGAAATCCGCAATCAAACCAGATGGAACGGCGTGTCGCGTCCGCCGAACCGCCACCGCGCCGAAGTACACCGCGATCACGTAAAAGGTCGTCTCTGTGCTGCCGTAAATCGTGCCGGCGGTGCGCGCAATCAAACTGTCCGGTCCGAATTGCTTCACCAACTCGGTAAATAATCCCAGCGAACCGCTGCCGCTGAGCGGCCGCATCAAGCACAAAGGAACCAGCTCGGAAGGAAAATGCACTCTGTCCAAGACCGGCCCAATTACCTGTTTGATCAGTGTGATGCCACCGGCCCCGCGAAACATGCCGACCGCAACCAGGATCGCCACAAGGTAAGGAATGATAGTAACCGCCACCTGGAATCCCTCTTTCGCGCCTTCCACAAACTGTTCGTACACCTTCACCCGCCTCAACGCGGCGTAGAGTGGAAAAATGGACAGCAGGAATGGCACAGCCAGCAACGAAATCGTATTCAGCGTTCGCACCAAGCCATTTTGTTGTTGAAGGTCAGCCGACACCGGACGGTGAAAGAGTTCTGGAAATGAGATCGCAACCAGTAGTCCGGCAAAAAATAAAAAATACACAACGAGCAAGGTGATGCCGCAGAGCGTCAGCGGTTCAACGATTGGTGGCGTGGTGGTTTCAGCGATTTGGCCGGAAGACTCTTCGGTTGGAATTGAAGCCGATTTACTCGCGGTGCTGGTTTTCGGTAATCGATAGCCCGGCAGCTTTTCCAGTAGCTTGACAGCGGAAATTCCAGCAATGGTTGAAAACGTAGTGGCTAGAATGGATGTTCCGATGATGGCATATGGCTGGAGAGACCCGTTGACGGCCATCACGGCTATCGCCGTCACGGGCAGGAGTTGGATCGAGCTCGTATTGATCGCGAGAAACGTGCACATCGCATTCGTCGCCGTGCCGGGATTGGGATTCAATTTTTCCAAATCTTTCATCGCGCGAATGCCCAAAGGGGTTGCGGCATTGGCCAGGCCCAAAAAAGTCGCCGCCAGATTCATTAACATTGAACCCATGGCCGGATGCTCGACGGGCACGTCAGGGAAAAGCCAGCGCATCACCGGTCGCATCGCCCTCGCGATAATCTGAATTAGGCCCGAGCGCTCGGCCAGCCGCATCACCCCGAGCCAGAGCGCCATGATTCCAACGAGTGGCAGCGCGATTTTCATGACCGCAGTCTCGGCCATGCTAAACGCTCCTTCAGTTACCTCCTTCAATGTTCCTGTGTCCGCCCCGGCGAAGTTGTGATAGCCACCGATCAATACGGCGGCAACCACCAGGCCGAGCCAGATATAATTGAGCATTGCAATCGGAGCCTATACCGCTGCCGCGGATTTTCGCGAGCCAGTTTTTCGGACCAAGAATGGTGACCTGGCCAAAGAAAACGGAAAAACAGGATTAAGAGCAGCATTCGGATTAAGATTGACCGAGGAGCGGTCGTATCACTGCGACTTAGAATCATTCTAAGTCTTGACAGTTCTTGGCGAGGGGTTAGAGTTTTAGGGTCAATGAGAGTGGATGCAACAAAATTCGACGCCTCGGTCAACCGTCGCCTTGCCAAAAGCGGTTTCCGTTTCACGCCGCAGCGGCAGCGTGTTTATGAAGTTTTGTTGCAACGGCGGGATCATCCGACAGCCGAGGAAGTTTTTTTGCGCGCCAAGGAAGCCTTGCCCGAAATCTCTATGGCGACCGTATATAATTGTTTGGACGCCCTGGTGAAATGCGGCGTGGCGCGGCAAGTTAGCCTCGAGCGTGGCGCGGCGAGGTTTTGCCCCAATATGACCGAGCATTGCCATTTTTACTGCGCTACGTGCGACGATGTGTTCGATATTGATTTACCCCCGAAAACCGATTTGCCGTTGCCCCGCGGCTTCAAAGCCGATCGCGTCGATATTGCCATTCATGGGCGATGTCCTCGCTGTTCGGCAGCCGCAAAGTAAGCCCACGGTAAGACCGAATCACCGATTTTAAATTTTATTTCAGCATTTTTATGAGCACAGCGACGGAGACAATTGAGGGTCTGGTTCAAAAAGAATACAAGTATGGTTTTTATACGGACGTGGAAGCGGATTCAGCCCCGCCTGGATTGAACGAGGACATCGTTCGGTTCATCTCGAAAAAGAAAAATGAACCGGAGTTCATGTTGGAATGGCGGCTCAAATCTTTTCGGCATTGGCTCACCATGGAAGAGCCAACCTGGCCGCATGTGAAATATCCGCCTATCGATTACCAGAAATCGGTTTATTACTCCGCACCGAAGAAAAAGGGTGACGGACCGAAAAGCCTCGATGAGGTCGATCCCAAACTGCTCGAGACCTACGAGAAACTTGGCATCCCGCTGAAGGAACGTGAGCGTTTGGCAGGTGTGGCTGTTGATGCGGTATTTGATAGCGTTTCAGTTGGAACGACTTTCCAAAAGCAATTGGCCGAGAAAGGCGTCATCTTTTGCTCTTTCACCGAGGCGGTGAAAAACCATCCCGACCTGGTGAAGAAATATTTGGGCACCGTGGTCCCGGTGACTGACAATTATTTCGCTGCGCTCAACTCCGCGGTGTTCAGCGACGGTTCGTTTTGCTTTATCCCAAAGGGCGTGCGTTGCCCAATGGAGCTGTCCACGTATTTCCGAATCAACGCCGCCAACACCGGCCAATTCGAACGCACACTCATCATTGCCGAAGAAGGCGCGTCGGTCAGCTATCTTGAAGGCTGCACCGCGCCGATGCGCGATGAACATCAGCTTCACGCGGCGGTGGTAGAATTGATCGCTCTCGATGATGCGCAAATCAAATATTCCACCGTGCAAAACTGGTACCCCGGCGACGAGAACGGGCGCGGCGGCATTTACAATTTCGTGACCAAGCGCGGCCTGTGCAAAGGCCGGAAATCCAAAATCTCCTGGACTCAGGTTGAAACCGGCTCGGCGATTACCTGGAAATATCCAAGCTGTATTTTATTGGGTGACGATTCTGTGGGTGAGTTTTATTCAGTGGCCGTCACTAATAATTATCAGCAAGCCGATACGGGAACCAAAATGGTGCACGTCGGCAAAAACACCCGCAGCACGATTGTGTCGAAAGGCATTTCCGCCGGCCACGGTCAGAATAGTTATCGCGGCCTCGTTAAAATGCAGAAGAGCGCGACGAACGCCCGCAATTTTTCTCAATGTGATTCTCTGTTGCTCGGCGATAAATGCGGCGCGCACACCTTTCCTTATATCGAAGTTAAAAACACAACTTCGCGAATTGAGCATGAGGCCTCGACCTCCAAAATTGGCGAAGACCAAATCTTTTATTGCAATCAACGCGGTCTGGCTACCCAGGACGCCGTCAACATGATCGTGAACGGCTTTTGTAAGGAAGTGTTCCGCGAGTTGCCGATGGAATTCGCTGTTGAAGCGCAAAAATTGCTGGGTGTCAGCCTCGAAGGCAGCGTCGGTTGAACCGCTGCGCGTCTAAAAAACCACCTGGACCGTTAAAAACAAGACGCAGCCCGCGTATGGCTGTGTTTTCACCTATCGAAGGCGGGAAAACATCCGCGGCAAGCGTCAGAGCGTTTTGCGATGACGAACCGGAACGTTAGAATATAAATATGCAATCGAACACACCGATTCTTGAAATCAAAGACCTCCACGCTGAAGTGGAGAACAAAAAAATTCTGAAGGGAATTGACCTGACCATTAATGCCGGAGAGGTGCATGCTATAATGGGACCCAACGGGAGCGGCAAGAGCACGCTCGCCGCCATTCTCGCCGGACGGGACGGATACGAGGTCACCGCTGGACAGGTATTATATCAAGGCCATGATTTGATGGAGTTGGCGCCGGAGGAGCGGGCGCGCGAAGGTCTCTTCCTCGCCTTTCAATACCCTATCGAAATTCCCGGCGTCAATAGCACCTACTTTCTCAAATCAGCGCTCAACGAAATTCGCAAGCACAATGGCGAGTCGGAACTCGACGCGATGGAGTTTCTGAGCCTGGTCAAAGAGAAAATGAAGCTGCTCGAACTCGACGAATCGCTATTGCGCCGCTCGGTTAACGAGGGATTTTCCGGCGGCGAAAAGAAACGAAATGAAATCTTTCAAATGGCGGTGTTGCAGCCGCGCCTGGCCATTTTGGATGAAACCGACTCGGGACTGGATATCGATGCCTTGAAGATCGTGTCCAACGGCGTCAATAAGCTTCGCAAGCCTGACAACGCGCAATTGGTAATTACTCATTATCAGCGCTTGTTGGATTACATCGTGCCGGACTTTGTCCATGTCTTATCAGATGGCCGCATCGTCCGGACCGGCGACAAAGATCTGGCGCTCGCTCTCGAGGAAAAAGGCTACGACTGGCTGACTCGCCCCCAAGGGGTCAGTTCTTAGTATTGTCAGATCGTCGCTTTTTTGATTTGGACTTGCCATGCCAGTAAAGCAGGTGTGAAGCATGTGTTCGCGCTCCCATCTGCAACCGCGACGCAATCCACGCCATGGTCACCGTTGTTTCACACCGCAGACGCCTGGCAATTTTAATTTTGCGCGGGTCTCCTTTCGGCATCTCTTTTAGCGCCGCCTCTTTGCAGTCAATTTTGTTCAGTTCCTGGCGCAAAATGCGGTCTGCTCTATCCTCCTCTGATTCGCGAATCTCGCTTCCGAAATGCTCCCTGCCGGCGGCCTCGCCCATTTGTGCCAGCAATTCCTTCCGAAATTCATCGCTGCCAAGAAACCAGTTTGTTACGATAGTCTTGGATTCCGTACCGTCCTCGCTCTTACGCCTCATTTCCAATCGGTTTTCGAATTCCCGCCGTCCGGCTCGGCTATCTTTTGGGATACCATGCTCTCCGAACACGCGATCGACTCGCAGCCAGCCCCGGCGTTCGTGAGGCGTCTTGAGATACTCCGGGTAACTGCTCCACGCAAACGCCGATAACTTTTGGCGCGGATCGAGCAATTTCGCCCGCACGGGGTTCAGGTGTAAGTAATCGCATACCGACTTCAAATAGCCGTTGCCGCTGCCATCGACAAAAAGTGCCTTGTAACGGCCGCTGAATAAATGTCCGTTCAGCTTGTGCCGGCGGTTGAACCGTCCGGTGTACGTGCCGAGAAGCCATTTCATTCCGGCAACCAAGTTTGCATTGGGTGTTTCAATGACAAGATGGAAATGATTCCGCATCAGACACCAGGCGTGAACTTGCCAGCCGGTTTTCGCAGACGCCTCGCCAATTGTTTTTAGAAAGATTTCCCGATCATGGTCGTCCCGAAAAATATCCTCGCGATGGTCGCCTCGGCTCATGACATGATAAATGGCGCCTTCATATTGGAGTCTTAGTTTTCTGGCCATGGCTTAAGTGTGGATTAACTCGGCCAAGCTGACAATACTAAGAACCGACCCCTCAGCAGGGCTTGCCTTGCCCATCTGGCCCCGATAGTCTGCGACAACATGCGCCTGCTGGATCGCTATTTGTTGCGCGAACTCCTTGTCCCCCTTGGATATTGCCTCGCAGGCTTCCTTATTTTCTGGGCAGCGTTCGACCTCTTTTCAGACCTGAACGATCTTCAGGAACACAAAATGCGCGGCGGTGACATCCTGGAGTACTACGCCGTCCGCACACCTGAATTTGTTGTCACGATTCTGCCAATCGGCCTGTTGCTCTCGCTTCTTTATACGCTCACGAATCTGGCGCGCAGTCATGAGCTCACGGCTATCCGGGCTGCCGGCGTGAGTCTTTGGAGGTTGTGCCTTCCTTATCTCGGCGTTGGGCTGCTTGCAAGCGGCCTGCTTTTTGTTTTGAACGAATATTTCGTGCCCGACGCTTCCGATTGGGCCGAGCAAATCAGAAATCGCCGGATAGCCAAAGCCGCCGGCGCGTTGCCCAGGAATTTCGTGCGAAACCTCGGCTTCACCAATGCCCGGGACGGGCGCACCTGGCAAATTGGCCTCTATAATACTCAGACGGGCGAGATGACCAACCCGCAAGTAATCTACACGCTTTCAGACGGTTCGCGCAGGTGGCTCGCCGCCGAGCGCGCGCTCTTGATCAAAAATATTTGGACGTTCTATCAGGCGCGCGAATTTCGTGAGACGACCAATACATTCGCGCCGCTCGTTCCTGATCTCCAAACAAATCTCCTCCCGAAACCAGAATTCTCGGAAACCCGCGACCAAATTCAGAGCGAGATCAACATTAGCAAAGGACTATCTTTACGCGGAAAAAACAAAGCGGACATTCCTCTTTCACAAATCGTCGATTACTTGAGGCTTCACCCGCGGCCATCGCGGTCCGATCAGTTCTGGCTGCACACTAAGTTGGAAGGGCGGCTCGCGGCACCCTGGACATGTCTGGTCGTGGTGCTAATCGCCATCCCGTTCGGCGCGGCGACCGGCCGGAAAAATGTATTTGTCGGGGTGGGAAGCACTATCCTGATTTGCTTTGTCTATTTTGTGCTGCAGCAGTTCGGCCTGGCGTTGGGAACTGGAGGCCACTTGCCCGCCTGGCTCGCCGCGTGGTTTCCCAATATCGCATTTGGTACAGTCGGGCTATTTCTGACGTCCCGTTTTCGGTGAACACATTTCCATCTCTCCCTTGCGGCAAATATGAGTTCTGAATTGGAACAATTGAAGGCCCGCTACAATCGATTGAGCCTGCTGTACCAGGTCGGCAATGTCATTCATTCCACTCTCGATCCGCAGGAGGCGTTGCAATTAATCCTCGATGAAGCAGTGCGGCTGATGCGCGCCTCGAGCGGCTCGTGCGTTCTCATCACTCCCACCAATTCATTCCTGGAAATTCACGCTGCCAAGGGCCTGCCGCCCGACGCAACGAGTTTGAAGCTGCGGGTTGGCGAGGGCATTACTGGTTGGGTGGCTCGCACCGGCAAGCCGGCGCGCGTTGGCGATGTCCGGCGCGACCCGCGCTATATCATGCTGCGGCCGGAGATCCGCTCCGAACTGGCTGTTCCGCTCGAGGTCGGTGGCGAATTGCGCGGCGTGGTGAACGTGGATTCAGATCGAATCGACGCGTTTACCGTCGAAGATCAGGAGTTGCTCGAGGAACTCGCCATTCATGCTGCAAAAGTGATTCATCACACCTGGCTTTATGAACAGCTTCGCCTGCGTGTCCGGCTTTTTGAATCATTGGCGAGCGTTAGCCAGGCGATCAATTCCACGCTAAACCTTGATGATGCGCTAAGCGTCATTACGCGCGAAACCTGCCTGCTCATGCGCGGTAAAATGTGTTCGCTTCGGTTGCTCGATGAATCCCGCCAATGGCTGGATCTGCGGGCCAGTCACGGCGCCGCCGAAGCCTACCTGCGATTGCAGCGATTGAGCGCCGAGGAAAGTTTGCATGGCGTGGTGGTGCGCCGAAAAAAGCCGTTGCAAATTGAAAATGTCCAGGTCTCCAGCCGCTACCAACATGTCGATGTTGCCCGGCGCGAAGGGCTGATGGCGCTTCTCAGTGTCCCCCTCATATTCGCCGGGCAGGCAATCGGGACCCTCAGTATCTATTACGGCCAGCCGTACAGTTTCGCTAACGAAGAAATTCGGATTCTCTCCGCGTTGGCTGAGCTTTCTGCGATCGCCATCGAGAAGGCGCGACTCTATGAGCGCATCGTCGATGTCGAGGAACAATTGCGCCAGAACGACAAGCTCGCCGCGCTCGGTTTGCTTGCGGCGGAAGTTGCTCATGAGATCCGCAATCCGCTCACGGTGATGAAAATGCTCTATCATTCTTTGGAGCTAAAATTTGCTCCGGATGATCCTCGGGCAAATGACGCGCGCATCATCGATGACAAGATGAGCCACCTGAATCGGATTGTGGATCAGATCCTGGATTTTGCGCGCAGCACCGAACCTCATTTTTCAGCCGTGAATCTGAACGAGCTAATTGATGAGCTTAGCATGCTGGTGCGCCATAAATTAAAAAACCAAAGCGTCGAGTTGCGGCGGGAGCTGGACCCGAAAGCGCCGCCGGTAATGGGCGAGCCAACTCAGCTCGAGCAGGCCTTTTTGAATTTGATCCTCAACGCCGTCGAAGCCATGCCGAAAGGCGGAGTCTTGACCATCACGACTCGCGCGGTTCGGCCCCGCGGCCGTGAACGTCCTCAGTTTTTTGCCGTGGATTTCCGGGACACCGGGGAGGGAATGACCGATGAGCAGCGACGTCGGGCCTTTGCGTCCGTGCTCCAGAGTACGAAACGCAAGGGTACCGGTCTGGGGTTGGCAATCGTAAAAAGAGTTGTTGAAACTCACCACGCTAAGTTGAAATTGAGATCGCGGCCGGGCCACGGAACTACGGTAAGCATAATCTTTCCTTTGAATCAGAGTTAAGGTGGGTAAGCGCTTTGCACTCGCGCCAGGCGTTCACTAACTTTCCAAGTTACAGAAGTCTCGCTCCATCTCCTCACTTTTTCGTCTCCCCAGTCTCTAAATTCCCCCTTTTCCTGGAAGTCGGCCAGCCGCTTCGCGTAAAATCGGTGGAATTGACCTTTAATGGATCTAGCGAACGTCAATGAACGAGAAAAACCAATGCGTCGCGAGAATGTCAAAATTCAACATTCGAGAAT
>WNFL01421689.1_pt1 | contig 34120 bp, 26 predicted proteins | sample 5400361 | NCBI WGS metagenome assembly WNFL01 (sample SAMN13153351, study PRJNA577476) | soil metagenome | isolation source: 40 cm soil on Douglas fir-dominated hillslope | place: USA:California | collected 2013-09-17
GAGCACTTCTTGAAAACGACCACCTTCACAAGTTCCTTTCTTGACCGTTATGGCTATACTGCCATTTATCCGATGTTTATTTGATTAGCCCATAAGGTAAAGCCCCGAGATTTTGTAATGGCTTTATTGAGATATGATGCGACGAAAGAATCCAAACACCTCAAGAAGATATCTCAAGATTCAAGTATCGAACCGATCAGGATGAAGATACTCACTGATTTTTTGTTGAGTACGATACCCTATGAGGAATTGCTTGCTCTTCAATATAAGGCTCAACCCAAAGATCGCCCGGAAATCTTGTATGATGTAGGAGAAGGCGACTTCCGACATTTATCTGAGATTTCAGTTGGCCAAAAATGTACAGCCATGCTGATTATGGCCCTCAGTGATGGTATGATGCCGATAGTTATCGACCAGCCTGAGGACTCCCTGGACATCCGATCAATTTGGGACGATGTATGTAAAAAACTTCGAGATGGGAAAGAGGCTCGCCAATTCATATTTACGACACATAACTCCAGTTTGGCAGTAGCATCAGACACAGACTGCTATCTTATTTTAGAGGGCGATGCATCAAGGGGCCGTGTTGTGCATATCGGATCAATGGATCATGCACCTCTAGACAAGGAAGTCGTGAAATATTTGGAAGGCGGCCCCGAAACATATCTTATGAAATATGAGAAATACAGTGTAAAGAGCCGAACCGGTTAGAAAGTTGAGCATCAAGCAGTATCCCTTGCCAGTGAACACAAGCAACCATCTGAATGTTCTACAGGATGAAATATGAACTATGACGAAATTAGCAGGATAACCAAGCAGTTTCAAGCAGGCAGATGGCCTCAATTCCTCGAGATGCTCCAGATAGATGGGTTACGGGGCTGGACTGGCCAAGCGGTTAATTTTCAATTTCCAATTGTTGCGATAGTTGGAGAAAACGGTTCGGGGAAAAGTACAGTTCTAAGAACTGCGGCATCCGCCTATAAAAATAGCGATTTAGCTAAAGCATATTACCCATCAACGTTCTTTGTGAGCACTCATTGGGATACTATTGAAAACGTAAGTCTCTCTTACAGAGTCCGCTTAGGTGATGCTACTAGGACCTATCGTATTCGTAAACCGGCGCGCCGTTGGAGCTTCCCAGAAGGTCGACCAAAACGAAATATATTTTTCTTTGATATCTCTCGTACTCTCCCACTCGATGCTTCAGCTGGTTACGCTAAAATCGCAAAAAGTTCTGCCGGAGATATTGCGTCGGATATTATTAGCCCGGATTTTCGTGGACGCCTCTCTTACATTCTTGGACGAGAATATTTGGACGCACGTTTTGTGAAACCAGATATTGACCAATCCCGTGAAGTTGGCCTTTTACGACGAGAATTTGGAGAAGTTTCTCAGTTTCATCTTGGCGCTGGCGAAGATACAACCCTTGATATTTTCAGGATAATGCAGTCTATACCGGATTATTCTTTATTAATTATTGACGAAGTTGAAGCTTCCCTACATCCAAAGGCTCAAAGGCGATTAGTCAGTTTCTTATTATGGCTATGTAGGCAGAAACAGATTCAGATTATTCTCTCATCGCACAGCCCGTATATTCTTCAAGAGCTACCACCCGAGGCCAGGATTCTCTTGCTCCGTGGACAGACGGGGATCGAGATTGTTTATGGTATCACCCCTGAATTTGCATTGAGCCATATTGACGATGACACACATCCGGAACTGCATATTTTTGTTGAAGATAAAGAAGCAAGTATCTTATTGCGCGAAATCGTGGTTTCTCACGGGCAGGGAGGTGAGATATTACCTAGGATTTCGATTTGGGAGGCGGGACCAGCAAATGCTGTAAAGACTTTGGGGCAGTTGGCCAATTCACATCGGCTGCCATATCCTGCAGCGAGTGTTCTTGATGGTGATCAGGAAGATGACGAAAACTGCATTAAACTTCCTGGAAATGGTCCCCCAGAGAGGGTCATATTTGAGGATTTACGCCAAGCAAATTGGCCCGGTTTGCCGGAAAGATTTGGAATCGGAGCTGGCAGATTATTCGATTGCCTGCAAAATGCGATGCTCCATCCCGATCATCACAAGTGGCCTGAACTTGTTGGAGATCAGATATTGAAGAGTGCCACAAGTGTTTGGGAAATCCTCGCAGCAGAATGGTGCAGAAGTTGCCTTAGTGATGCTGAACGGGACAGAATTATCCAGCAGGTGCTCGAAAGGATCAATTAGCTCCTTTGTGACACAGTCATCAATTACCCCTGAATATTGATTCGTAGAATCTAAAATAGCCTTTTGATCTTGAATACGAAGAATTACGGCCCCTTTTTAAGAAAGGGGCCGTATAAAAATCAGTACACAACTTTATTGTGGTCTGCTCAATGCTTCATGACATCCAGTAGACATCTTTATTGTGCTAGTACGATCTTTATTGTGGCTCCACAAAAGCTTTTTTGCCGAGTCCTGTCCTATTCCACTGTCACGCTCTTGGCCAGGTTCCTGGGCTGGTCCACATCCAGGCCGCGCATCACGGCAATGTGATAGGCCAGCAGTTGCAGCGGCAGGACGCTGATCACCGGGCTGAGCAGCCAGGGCACCTCGGGCACCCACAGCACATGATCGGCCATGCCTGCCACCAGCTCGTCGCCGTCGGTCGCCACGGCCACGACCATGCCGCCGCGCGCCTTGGCCTGCTGGATCTGGCTGACCATCTTATCGTGCAGCGGGTCTTTGAGCGCCAGGCAGACCACGGACATGTCTTCGTCGATCAGCGCGATCGGGCCGTGTTTCATCTCACCGGCCGGATAGCCCTCGGCGTGGATGTACGAAATCTCTTTGAGTTTCAGCGCGCCTTCGTAGGCAATCGGCATGTTGATGCCGCGCCCCAGGTACAGGCAGTCGTGCATGTCTTTCAACGCGTGGGCGGCCTGTTCCACCTCCGGTTCGCGCGCGAGCGTGCGTGCGATCAGGTCCGGGATCAGGTGCAGGTCGGCCACCAACTGCTTGCGCGTCTTTTCGTCGATCGTGCCGCGCAAGTCCGCCAGCAGGATGGCCAGCATGTACTGGTCCAGCAGGGGAGCGGTAAAGGCCTTGGTGGATGCCACGCCGATCTCCGGCCCGGTCTGCATCGCGATAAACCCGTCTGCCACGCGCATGGCCTGTGAGCCGATGGCGTTGACGATGCTCCACACCAGGGCGCCGTTTTGACGGCCTTCGTCCATGGCGGCCAGGGTATCGGCGGTTTCACCGGACTGGCTGATGGCCAACACGACCGTATTCTCGTCGACGATCGGGTCACAGTAACGGAATTCCGACGCGATCACCACTTCCACAGGGATGCGTGCGATCTTCTCGATCAGGTACTTGCCTACCATCCCGGCATAGGCAGCAGTGCCGCAGGCGGTAATGTAAATTTTATCGATGCGCTTTGCCAGCTCGGGCGTCAGGTTCAGTTCCGGCAGGCGGATTTTCCCGTTCTCGTAATCGACCCGTCCGGCCAGCGTATTGGTCAGGGCGCGCACCTGCTCGTGGATTTCCTTCTGCATGAAGTGGCGGTACTGGCCTTTTTCGGCGGCGACCGCGTCCCAGGCCACTTCGTGAATTTCCGGCTGGATTTCTTGCCCCTCGAGCGTTTCCAGGCGGACGCTGTCCTTGGTCAGGATGGCCATCTGGCGGGTTTCGAGATAGATGACCCGGCGGGTGTGCTCCAGGATGGCCGGGATATCCGAAGCGATGAAGTTTTCGCCCTCGCCCAGCCCGATGACGACCCCGCCGGCATTGCCGATGCGCGCGCAGACGACGATATCAGGTTCTTCGGCCGACATCAGCACCACACCGTGGTTGCCCTGGATCTTGGCGAAGGTCTTGCGGGCCGCTTCGACCAGGCCCAACCCGCTGGCCTGGTAGCGCTCCACCAGGTGGACGATGGTCTCGGTATCGGTATCGGAATTGAAGGTGGCGCCTGCGCTGGATAGCTCGTCCTTGAGCGCAATGTAGTTCTCGACGATGCCGTTGTGCACGACGACCACCCGCCCGGTATTGCCCATATGCGGGTGGGAGTTGCGCGCCGAGGGCGCGCCGTGCGTGGCCCAGCGCGTATGGCCGATGCCGGGCGCGCCGCTGACCGGCGATTTGCTCACCAGCTCGGCCAGCCGCGCAAGTTTGCCGGCATCGCGCCGCACGACAATGCTGCCATTTTCGAGCACGGCCAGGCCGGCTGAATCATAGCCCCGGTATTCGAGGCGTTTTAAACCATTCAAGATGATCGGCGTCGCATCGCGCGGGCCGATATAGCCAACGATTCCACACATGGGATGTTCCCTCCAGGGATACAGGTTTAGGTGCCATGCCCGTTGCGTGTCATTGCTAGGAGCGTTCTTAAGCGGCGACGCAATCTCCTGTTTATTCAGGAGACCGCCACGCCGCAGGAACGGCGGCTCGCGGTGACACAGAGACGGGTATGACATTCTTGGTTTGAAACCACCTTCCATGCTTTTGACCACACGGTTACCCGCGTGGTGTTATCTGCTGGAATTTTGATTGGAGGGAAAGATGGTCGGGGTGTGGTTTCCCCGGAGGGCTTCCGCTGAACTCTCGATTTTCAGACGCCGCTGGCGTCTTTGGCTCCACTCTGACATGGAGACCCTCATCCTCGTCACCCCGGCGGCGTGCTGCCGGGGCCATGCGCTATCTTCCCGATACTGGTTTGTGGCCTGCCACCTCCTTTTTTATCGATCGACTTCATCAAATTGTATGTCGAATGGGTCATGAAACCCATTACCCATATGGGTAGTATTCCCGGATTTAAGCGCAGTTTCATGCCGGATATGGCCCAAATCTTACCCATACAGGTCAGACTCGATTAAAAAGATCGAGCAGGAGGGTACTACCCTCCTGCTCGGGGTGAAATTTTGAATTGGAGGTGTTCAGTCCGCGCTTCCAATTCAATTATAAAAGGAGCATGTGCCTATGGAACGGTATAGATGATCGTCAACACCGGCTGCTGGACGCTGCTGGCCTCGCCGCTCAGGAAATTCATGTAGTCGGCTAATCCGTTGTTGTTATCATCTATCGAAAAACGCAGGCGCAACTGGGTGCGGCCGGAACTCGTGCTCAGTTTGTTGATGTCGCTTATTCCGGTGGAATTCAACGTCGCGCTGTACCAATTGTTGACGGGCGTCTCGTTAAAGGTGGCGACTGGTACCGACTCCGAGGAAGCCGCGTTGAAGTCCGCCAACTCCAGCGCCGCAACGCCGTTGAACACGCCCGTGCGAATATCCACCTTGAGATTGCCCAGGGCAGTGAACGGGTTGGTGCCAACCGGCGCCTGGTACTGCTTGATCTCAAGCACCGCCGACTGGATGAAGGCGGTATCGGGCAAACTGGCAGTGCTGAAGGACAGAATCGCCCGGTACTGTTTGTTAGCCACCTCGTCGCCCAGGCGGAAGATGTTGGCTCCACTGTTCATTGTGCCACCCACGCCGCTGGTCGCGGTCGATTCAAGGATCCAGCCATCCTCTCCGCCGATGGACGGAAAGGTCATGATAAGGGAGTAGCTCTGGCCGGTCTGGTTGGCAATCACGTTGGTGTAGCTGCGGTTGGCAGGCGTGAAGGTAACACCGCTCAGGGAAGGCGTGACGGTGCCAGACCAGTTATAGGATACAGCCAGCGAGTAGTTCCCGCTGCCATCCGAAGTGGCTGTCTTGGCGCTGCCATCGAAATAGCTCAAGATCGCCCCGGCTACGCCGGCGTTGCCAGAAATGGTGTAGGTGATGGGCACAGCCGTGTAATTTTGAGCCGCCTGGTTGGCGACCAGGTTGGTGTAAGTCCTGCTGGCGGGCGTAAAGGTATAGCCGGTCTTGGCAGGTGTGAGCGTCCCGGACCAGTTGTACGGTACTACAAAGGAATACTTACCATCACTAAGACCCGCTGTGGCGGTCTTCGGACCAGCATCGTTATAGCTCAAGGTCGCCCCTGCTGCCCCGGCATTGCCGAAAATGGTATGGAAAATGGGCGTGCCGGAATTGTAAACCTGCACTTCGTAGATGCGCGCCGTGGAACCGGGACCGCTCTGCTCGCCCGCTGTGACATTCAACTTGACGTAGCGGGCGTTCGTCGGAGCGACATTGTGGATCGTAATGTCCGCAGTATTACCGGCCACTGTCGCTACCGTCGTCCAGTTGACATTATCCATGCTGACCTGGATATTGAAGTCTCTGGTGTTGAGACTGGCGAGATCGTCGGATGCTCCGCCTGCCCCGGTATGGTAGATCACGAACTGGCTCAGGTCGTAGACAGCACCCAGGTCCACCTGCCACCATTTGCTGGCGCTGCTGAAATCACACCACTTGTTGCCCTGGCCGCCAATCCAGTTGCCGTTGACCGCCTTATCCGCAGTTTCGCCTGAGCAGAAGTCGCTGGCCGTGGCCGGCTTGTTCAAGGCCAGGTTTATCCCATTTAGCGAGGTTGTAGCCGTCGGGGTCGGCGTTAGTGTGAGAGTAGGTGTTGGTGTGCGGGTGGGTGTTGGTATTGGAGTGGCTGTGCTCAACGTAACGGTGTAATTCTCACCAGTCATATTGGTTGTCACGTTGGTGTAGGTTCTGCTGGCAGGAGTGAAGGTATAGCCTGTCTTGGAAGGCGTGACTGTGCCAGACCAGTTGTACGGCACTACAAAGGAATATTTACCATTATTATCACTGCTACCCGCTGTGGCGGTCTTCGGGCCGCCGTCGTTGTAGCTCAAGGTCGCCCCGGCCACCCCGGCATTGCCGAAAATGGTATGGAAAATGGGCGTGCCGGAATCGTAAACCTGCACTTCGTAAATGCGCGCCGTGGAACCGTTCTGCTCCCCCGCCGTGACGTTCAACTTAACGTAGCGGGCGTTCGTCGGAGTGACGTTGTGGATCGTGATATCCGAGGTATTACCGGCCACTGTTGTCACCGTCGTCCAGTTGACATTATCCATACTGACCTGGATATTGAAATCTTTAGTATTGTAGATGGCAAGATCGTCGCCTGCCCCACCTGCTCCGGTATGGTAGATCACGAACTGGCTCAGGTTGTAGACTGCGCCCAGGTCCACCTGCCACCATTTGCTGGCGCTGCTGGAATCACACCACTTGTTGGCCATGCCGCCGATCCAGATGCCGTTGACCGCCTTATCCAGAGAATCGCCGTTCCCGCAGTTACCGCTCGCCGTCGCCGGCTTGTTCAAGGCCAGGTTCATTCCGTTTGGCGAGGTTGTAGCTGTGGCAGTCGCAGTCGGCATTGGTATGAGAGTGGTTGTTGGTGTAATTGTAGGTGTACGAGTTGAAGTGGGCGTCACTGTACGCGTTGGAGTTGCTGTTTCTGTAGAGACAGTGACGCTCCGCGGCGAATCGAAGATCGGCGACACATTTCCGGCCGCATCCTTTGCCCACGGATAGAGGTTGTAGTTTCCATAGGCGCCGACCGTATACATCGTGGGAGCAGTACCTGACCAAGCGGCATCTCCAGCCAGGGGCGCTGCGGCCAATGTGGTGATCAAATAACCGGTCACCCCCATGTCGTCCGAGGCGGTAAAGGCCGTGATTTGGATATCCAAGCTTGTCGAGTATGAGATAGTCGTGAAGGTGTCGACCGCCGGCATAACCGGATCTACATATTTTTCATACGCGCCGATATCGCACTGCGCGCCTTGCCCCTGCGGGCGGGAGACGCCGCGCTGGTCCAGGTTGTTAACAGGCGCATTGGCGCAAGTAGTGTTATCGCCGGCGTCGATGGCGGGAGAAGCGTTCAGCAGGGCCATCGTCTGGGTGCTGCCGCCATTATTGGCCAGCGGGCCGAGGTTGGGATCGCCGCTCAGCGAGGCAGAACAGGAACCATCCTCCACCAGGTTTTTGGTGTTCGTGCCAAGCGTACTGGCATTGATACAGTCCCCACCGGATGTGGAGTTGGCCAGGATGGTATTGGTGTAGTTCAGCCTGCCGCCATTAGCGATAGCGCCGCCGGATGTGGCAGCAGAGTTGCCAGAGAAAGTGGAGTTTGTTACTGTCAGAACACCATGGTTGTAGATGCCGCCGCCGGATGTGGTAGCAGAGTTACCAGAAAAGGTCGAGTTCGTTATCGTTGCCGTACCATAATTGTTGTAGATCGCGCCGCCGGATCCAGCAGAATTACCAGAGAAGGTGCTATTCACCACCGACAGTGCGCTGTGATCGCCGTTGTTGTAGATGCCGGCACCCGCGCCGAAGGCAGCACTGTTGTTTGAGAAGGTGCTGTTCGTGACCGTCAGTTGGCCATTGTTGGTAACGCCCCCGCTTATGCCGAATCCGGCGGATTTGCCTTTTGTAATCGTCAGGCTGTTCAAACTGGCAGTGACTCCTGCATTAACCATCAAGACCCACACATCCGCTGTGCCATTGTTGTCTGTATCGCCGCTGATGGCAATGGGGATTGCCAGCGTAGAGCCATCGAGCGTAACGTTCCTGGAAAGTGTCAGGAAAGAGGCAAGATGAATGCTCCCGCCGGAAAGGCCGGCGCCGAAGGTAATGATATCGCTGGGAGCTGCGCCTGCAATGGCTTCGCGCAGGGAGCAGTCTGTGTCGCAGACGCCGTCGTTTGTATCACCCAGTTTGCTCACAGTGATCCCACTTGTGGTTTTGTCCACGTTGTAAGTTTCACCGGCGGTGAAATCCCCGTTACCAGCGCCTGTGCCGCCTAACATCGCACCACTCTGCCCATTCGCTCCATTGCTAATCAGGTCGACTCCATCTGTGATCGTATCGTCATCCAGCACATCCAGGCGGATCGTACCGCTGCCCGCACCGGGGTTGACGACGCTCACAGTGTAGGTGCTGCCTGATCCGCTGACCACGCTCACTTTCGCGCCAGAGATGCCGCTCACGGTCAGGGCAAAGTCGCTCAGATCCACGCCCCTGACAGGTTTAGAGAAGGTGACGGTGAAGTTCATATTATACGAAGCGGTGGGGTTCGGGGATGCGCGTACGATGCTGACCACCGTAGGGGGTGAGTTCACTACCACAGAAAGGTGCTTTTCTCGTGTGAAGGGTTGCCCGGCCCGGTTATTGTTTCCTGAAATCTCGACGTCAAAACTGTAGATGCCTTCGAGCGAGGTATTGCCAAAGACGCCCGCATAAACCCCGTCTTCCGCTGCGCCATCCTCATGCAGCCCATCATCGTATAACGCGAAAGTCGATGTGGTATGCGCCGGGTCTTCGGCCGTCACCTGCATGCTCACCCCGTGAATATATTCGGGGCCGGTTGAAACGGGCGAGATACTATCCTGAATGCTGGCCGTGAACTTGATCGGCTCGCCTGCAAAATACTCTTTCTTATCCATCCCAGCGGACAGGGCCATTCCATCCACCGTAGAGACGGAGGCCTCATACGCCTGCCCGGCAGCGCCGGAGATGTGGATGGTCCATTGGCCCGGCTGGGGAGCATGGATTGTGTAGGACGCGTACGTTGCGCCGGAGACAAAGCTAACGTTCCGGTCGGTTCCGGTGGCAGACGGGTCAATCAGGATTCCATCCGGCCGTTCGAGGGTCAGGTCAAGCGCGCTTCCCGACCAGAGCAGTGAGAAGGTCACGGAACCCATGCTGGAATCCACGGAGGCAAGCTCATCATTGGTCCCTCCCGAGGAGGTGGTCCCCGGTGTGGACTTGACAACTGTAGCGCCGTAGACTCTCGTCTTGAGGTGTTCGAGAAGCGAGGTAACCGACCACGAATAATATCCACCGGTCTGGTTGGCGATATAGGGCAGTAACCTATTCGGTCTGAAGCTGATCAACTGCGTGTTGAAGCCTACTTGCAGCGTATAAATCGAGATGCCTTCATAACCATAAAGAAACTCAAAGAAGTTATTCACGTCCGTTACCCGGGGCACGTAGGGAGTGTTCGTCTCCACACCATCGCTCATCAGAAACATGACGCGCACCGGATCGGACGTGCGGTTGGGCTGGCTTGGATCATTATAGCCAAGGCCTTCCAAATCATCCTCGCCTTTTTGCAATCCGTTGAAAATAGAAGCGCCACTGCTGACAGTAATCTGATCGATTTTTTGTTTTAATGCGCTGATCGAGTTTGCGTCTACAATTTCTGTCAGGGTTTGAACAGTGGTTGCAGTACTGCTAAAAGCGACGATCCCCACCTTATCTCCCGGTCTCAGGAAGTCCAGAATCGTCTTTGCAGCCAGTTTCGACTGCACGAGACCCCGGTCGTCGAAAATGAGAAATTCTTCGGAGTCGGTGGTACCCGAAGCGTCGATGACGAGTTCCACGTCGATGGGGGTGAAATAGGTGCGAGGCGTAAATTGGTATGTAGCACCGTCCTCAGCTGGGAGTTCTTGAATAGTTATCCGGTCTGAAGTTGAAACTATTGTAGATGGCGGCGGCGAATCTCTAAACCACCCTTCCTGGTCATCATGAGGAATTGGGGTTATCGTAGCAAGTGTATATTCGCTCTCGACTACTTTTCCTGCGCCCCATGAAGCCTGGTAGACTCGAAACTTTGTCACGCCTGGCACCGGTTCGCCGTTCCCTGGGCTATAGTTCACGAATTCCTTAAAAAGCATCACGTGACCTTTTGGAGGGCCTTGATACATCAAAATATCCCCTGGTCTGATATCTTTAAACTTGATAGGGCGGCTATACGGATTATGGAGAAGTGACATGCCAAATCTGGTTCCCATTCTCCAGACATTGTCAATAAAACCAGTACAATCGACACCATTTGTGAGGCCCCAATCAGCGGCTCCTGACAAATTCGTACTTGTGTCACCGGCAGGATAACCAAGAGCCAGTCTCTCACTGAAATTCTGACCATTATCTAGATTTGTTTTTAAATATACTGGCAGACCTTGATCGTCTCCAATGATTGTTGTTCCTCCCCAAAAATAAGGAATACTTATATTGTCTATAACCTCTCCATTCTCACCGTAGGTCCACCACCCATTGTTTGCGATTCCGGAGGCTGTTTTTATGTCAGGGGTATCTATTATTAAGTCCGGATCATTTTGGAGATAAATCGAACCGGGGGCTTTCCAGGGAGCGGGCATACCCTGATGAAGAATATTCTTCTCAGCTGCCACCCAGTGATAAGAGACATAGCGCTCGGCGATGGCCAGCATATCGGCTCTTGTGGTTGCATTTCGGTCATTCACAACGGGATAGGGTGACGTTGGAGTTGGGGTGATGTCGTCAGTAGTTTTGCTCGCTGATGATAAGGTAGTAGAGACCAGAGCGATAAAAATAGGCAATAGAACCGCCATTGTCAAGCGGGAATAGGACACCAAGGTAATTTTTCGGCTCATTGAAATCCTCCTTATATCAAGACAGGTTGGAAAGAGGTTTTTCTACTGGTTGGCTTTATGACCCAATATAACAAACGTGAACTCTACAAAGTTCTGTGCTGGCAATGAAATGCCGGATTCGTAAGTAGTAATCGCCCCATTGGTAACTGCCCTCACCAGGATATGAGCCGGTCCCTCCGTAGCGGCATGGAAGATGTAATGGCTGGCATCCACCCAACCCAGAAAGTCTCCGTCGCTGGAAACTGGGGGCTCGTCAATAGCGCCTAGAAAAGAACGACCAGATTTCTCATAAACAAAATGTTTATTGTCTGGACTCCAAGAATGGTTATCTTGATACGGAGAATAAATAGGACAAGCATATTGGACATACAATTGTGTATGACCGTCCCTCAGATCCCCAACGAAGAATTGACCAGACACATCTTTATTGTAAATAATCCAATTTCTGTCTGGCGAGACATGCATACCACACCCTCCCAATTCTTCAGGTTGAGGGTCAAGCGGTATTTGGGTTGCCATATTGTCCTCAAACACATAGCGCCAGGCAGTATAACGGTACGACAGCATGGGAGCCTCTAGATGTTCTTCGTTGGGAAGAAGCACAACAAGCCCGCTCGAATCGGGCAGCCAGTATTGGATTGGAAAGAGTTCGCTCGGTTCGGATGGTATGTACGTCATAATACTGTGGCGAACGACCTGACCTTGTAAATCAAATATATCTATATGACCTGATATCGCAATTCCCACCATTTTCCCGTCAGGTGATATCTGGAATGGCGGCGATCCCCAGTAAGCACCCTTCAGGCCGGTGATCAGTGTTTTTGTAACCTTGCTCGTATCTGTGTCTGCGAGAAAAATACTCATTGCGCAAGCAGGCAGCTCTTTTTGTGGTTCACAAAGGTAAGTGTTGAAAAGTAATTGGTGCGTACCGGGAACAAAGGCAAAGTCTCCCACTTTTGTTCCTGCTGCAATGTTGGATAATGGGCCATTTAGGAGTGTTTGTTCCTGGCCCCCATCTGCGTCAATTGAATATACATTGTCAAAATCTCCGCGATAAAAAACAATCTTTTGCCCGTCATCCGATAAAATGGGGGATCGATCCAGGCCGCTATTCGTCAATTGCACTGGCTGCCCGCCACTATCCTGAACGTACAGGTTGCCATCGATGATATAAGCCATGCGCAGCCCATCCAGCGTGAATAGCGGGAGCGGCGTTGCTGTCGTGGCAGGAGTCTCTGTCGGTAAGATCGTCGGGGTTTGTGGAGCAGGTGTGAAGGTTGGCATGCTCGTCGCCATAGGGCTGTTTGCCGGCTGCGGGGAAAAGATGTCGCAGGCCAGCAGCGAGAGCATAATAAAGACGATCCAGAAATAGCGTTTTGGAGTTGTGGGCATTGTATTCATTGAATTCCTCCGATCGTCAGCGATAGATAGCTTTTAAGGTATCTTCGCAAAGGGCAGCGCTTCTACTGAGGTTAAATCAGTTGGCAGCATGCGGGTAAAAAAGGCGTTGCGCACAAAAGAGCGCAGCGCCGAATGAGAGCCATTGAATAGAAATTTGTATTGATCTGCAAAAGGAGCTGTGTGATCGCGAAACATGCATCCCTCCATGAAAGAAATTATACACTTAAAATGCCGAAATCCGTTTCAGAGTTTCGGCCGGGAGCGGCTAATCAAGAGGGTATACCTGCATAGTTGGGAAACCGCCCGGTAAAACAAAAATCGAGCGGGAGCGCTTAAGCGCTCCCGCTCGGGGCGATCATCTGTTGAGCCTCGTCAGCAACTGTCGCCGCAGCCCACTGTAGGCGTAGGCGTTTTGGTGCGCGTCCTGGTCGGCGTCGGTGTGGGTGTGATGGTCCAAATGGGCGTGAGCGTCGGGCTGCGCGTGGCCGTCGGGGTGGGCGGGGTGATCGTGGGCGTCAGGGTACGCGTGGCCGTGGGCGGAATGGGCGAGACGGTGAAGGTCGGCGTTGGGCTTGGGAAGGCCTGCAGCACCTTGAAGTTGTCGGTCTTGGCGACGCACACACCGCTGTTCGTCTGCCCCCACATGGTCACCTTGACGACCTGGTTTGCCTGGATGTAGCCAGGGTTGCTCATATTCAGGCCCAGCGGGACGATGACATCGGGGGGGCTTGAGCCACCAGACCTCGGCCCGATAAAGGTACTGCTAGTCGGCAGGAAGAAGTTCCCGGTGTTGATGATGGCGCCGGCATTGGGGCCTCCGACGATTTCCACCGACCAGTAGTATGTGCCGGCCAGGAAATACGAACTGGCCTGCTTCAAATACGGCGAACTGACGCAGCCGTACATGCAATCGTAGGTGGCAACGTTCTGATGGAAGAGCAGGTCGGTGGTGGTGATACCGCCGGACATGCTGCAGGCCGGCGTCCAGGTGATGGTGGGCGTGAGCGTGATGGTCGGCGTCTGCGTGATGGTGGGCGTCTGCGTGATCGTCGGCGTCTGTGTGACGGTCGGGCTGATGGTGGGGGTCAGGGTCTCGGTAGGGGTATAAGCTGACGTAAAGGTGGGCGTGATGGTGGGGGTCGGTGTGGGCGTGAAGGTGGGCGTAATGGTGGGCGTCAGCGTGACGGTCGGGCTGAGCGTCTTGGTGGGTGTACGCGTCTTGGTGGAGGTGGCGGTGGGAGTCCAGGTTTTCACCAGGGTCAGGGGCGGGCCGCCGGGGGGATTGGGGACGATCAGCGGGTTGACCGGGACGGGCACCAGGCGCGCCACGCGGAAAGGCTCGACTACAGCCTTGCGCGAGGAAGCCAGGTGGAAAAAGTTTGCGCCAAAGTTGTTGATAAAGGGCGTCATGTACGGATAGTCGTAATCCACCATGATAATCACGTCGTAATAAGGCGCGCCGGCATACTCGGTGGGCGTGCCCGGGACGGTGCCGGCGATGTAGCAGCCGGCATAGTCTCCGGCGGTCATTCCGCCCATCACCGGGTAATGCAGCGCAAAATTCGAACTGGGCGGGCTGCTGGGCGGGTCGTCCGTATCGGTATCGGTGCAGACCGTGACGTTATAGTAGCCCTTCTGAAGTTTTGCGGCGCTGGCATTGGAGAAGATCAGCGTGTGAAAGTTCGTGTTTACATAATCCTTGATGGATAGGGTGCGGGCGGTATCCACTTCGGCGGCTTTGGTGGCGGGGTTGCTGGAGCTGCAGGAACCCGTCCCAATATAAGTGGCGCCATTCGGGCCCTGAAAGCTTCCGGTCGGGCAAAAACTGGTTTTATACTGGCCGGTGGCAGCGTAATGCGCGGCCTGGCGGGCCACGTTCTCGATCGACAGCCAGCCGGCAAACAGCAGCGAGAACTCAAGGATGCCAAAGATGATCAGCAGCAGGATCGGGAAGGCCAGCGCGAACTCCACCGCGGCCTGCAATTTCTGGCTGCGCTGGTGGAATGCCCTGCGTTCCGGCTCAAGGCGGGGTTGGGGAGGCGAGGAATTTTTTTGCATAATTACACCTGCTTCTGGTTGGTCGTAGGACCGGTTTACTCGTTGATGCGCGAGACGATTAACTTGGCGATCTGCAGGAAAATGCTGGTCAGGTCGCTGCTGCTCTGGGCGGCCAGGTATTCGCCGTGGCCCACCGAGGCGCCGTAGTTCAGCAGCGTCTCACCGGGTTCCACGGCATCCTTGACGGCCGGGTAGGGGATTTTGGGGCCCAGGCCGATGGTAAAGACCAGGGTGTTGTTGCTGGCCACCAGGTCGAAAGCGTCGCGCGCGGCGTCGTCCGCATCATAATCGGTCGGGTCTTCCGAGCTGGTCCCGAGCAGGGTGCCGAACGAGTCGGCCGGGTATTTTGCGGATATGCAGGCGGCATACCCGGCGCTGTCGTTTATGGCGATGTATTCGAGGGCGCTCAGGCAGTGGCGTATTTTGGGCAGCGTATCGCGGCAAGTCCACCCCGGGTTGGTCCAGGTGGACTGCGGGCAGATGTTGTTGCCTGGGGTGCCCGTCAGGCTGCCCGTCGGCCAGTGCGCGGCGGTGGCGCGCCCGTCTGAGAGCACCACCACGGCCCAGACGGAGGTCTCCCTGGCGTCGGCGGTCAGCTCGTTGCCGGCGGCCAGGACGGCATCATGTAGATTGGTGGAGCCGCAATTGGAGGGGTCCGGGGCGTTGGCGCCCGTGCCGTTGCCGTAGAACATCGGGCAGTCGAAGCCCACAAAGCCGCCGGGGTCCTCATTGAACAGGCGGCATGGGCCCTGTGCCTTGTCATCGAAATACCTGAGGGTATTATCACCAAAATATACCGGCGGCGACGGTGGCTTGTCGTCCAGGCTCAGCCGGTTCCAATCCCAAAAAGGATAATCGGGCCGGTAGGCATTGGGATTGGAAACGTCATCGTCTATTCCGGCGTCATAGACGTTGTTACCATTGTTGTCGTAGTAAGCATTTGCGTAGTTTTGGAAGTAAATGCACTTGGTGGGGCCGGGGTCGGTTTTGACGCCGGTGACTGAATCAACCAACGGCGAGTGGGCGCCTTCATAAACCTTCAGTGTGTCGATCCAGGCTTTGACGGTAGAGTTATCGTCGATCAAGGGCGTGTACAGCGTGGCGGTCTGGTCGTAGCCCACCACGGCCAGGTGGTCGTATGGGTAATACAGTTGGTCCGAGAAGGCCTTCGCGGCCGTTTGTACGGTTGCCAGGGGTTCACACTGGCTGCTCAGGTTGCAGGACTCGGGGTCGGGCGGGCTTCCAAAACCCAGCGAATCGTCGGCCATGGAGGCCGACGTGTCGAGCACCAGCACCGCGTCCAGCGAAGCGGCGGTGGAATACGCGGAAATCGTGATCGGCACGTTGCGGATGCCCAGGACAGCCAGGAAGAACATCGGCACCCTTTCCTGCACCGAGACGCGCACGATCTTCTCCAGCGGGTTGATGGCGCACAGCTTGGCCACGACCGCGGCATCCCCGTTGTTCCTGTGGCAGGTCTCGACGGCGAAGCCCGGCATGGCTGTTACCGGGTCGGTAAAGGTCCCGGGCGTAGCGTCTGGCGTGATCTTGTTCAGGCTCACCAGTTGCCAGGCGGCCGCGCGGATATATGAATCGCGCAGGTCATCGTTATTGTAATTTTTGAATTCTCCGCTGCCCGCCAGGGCGGCGGCGTCCACCGCGCGGTTCAGGTATGAATAGCGCAGGTACATATAGCCGCTATCCACGGCCAGGCCAATGATGCCTACCAGGACGATGATGGTCAGGGCTACGACCACCAACACCTGGCCCTTTTCGCTTTTGGAGGAGGATTTACGGAATGGTTTTTTCATAATCGCGGTACCTGTTCGGGTTAGGGCCTGACGGGCGCCATCGGCATGCTGCTACTTGACGGATGCCATCGGCATGATGCTGTAGGTGTAGATATCGATGCTGCTGGGCAGGATCGGGAAGATCTGGATCAGGCAGCCGTTGGTTACAGAGCAGGTGTAGTAGATTTCGACGATGATCAGGCCCGAGCCTTCGGGCGAGGGTGCGGTATTCGCGCCAATGCTGTCCTGGATCTGTTGATTGGTGACTTTGGTGGCGTGCAGTCCGTTGCCATAAGCATGGTACTCGGGGGAAGGGGTGCGCGTCATGGTGCCCGACGGATATTCTATTTTGACAAAGGAAATGATCACGTCGTCCTTGGTGGGGTCCAGCATGATCGGCGAAAGCCCGCCGCGGTCCTCGTCGCCCATAACAATGACGTGCTGGCCTTCGACCGCCACGCGCACAGCCGTGAAGAAAGCGTCGAGACTCGCATAATCGATCGTATTATAAGGGTCTTTTGTGCTGGCGAAGCGCGCGCCCTGGCGTGAGGCATCCACCACCGTGATGTAAGTGTTCAGCAGATAGGCCATTTCGACCATGCCGAGCAGCAGGGTCAGCAGCACGCCAAGCACAATCGCCAGCTCCACGAAACTCTGGCCCTTGGCACCCGGCTTTAAGCGAACAGGCAAGCTCTTCATTGGATGAAAATACTCCTTGAATACATTTCAACTAATTTCAGTGTAGCGCAAGCATTTTTGGCCGCAATCCTACCTTGGTACTATATAGTACCTTAATTAGTGAAATTCTTGTACCCTGGCCCATATCGCTAGGGCGGGCAAAAAGCAAGAAAATTTACCACAAAGGACACCAAGTAACACGAAGGTTCACACGCGTACCTGCGTTCGGTGCAGGCAAAGAAAGGTCTTCTTGGTGTCCCGTCGCCGTGGCGTGTCGCCATGGAGCCACCGTGGCGACACTTTGTGCCCCCTTCGTGCCCCTTTGTGGTTAAAGCTTTTTCTTTTCCGGCTCGTCCGGGTTAGTACTATTTTCCCGGGAAAATTACAGCCGTCTGCGGAAAAAAAAGCACCAGCGCCGCGCCGAGCACCAGGTAAGGGGCGTAGGCCGTAAAGACATTCATGCTCTGGTAACGCCGCGCCGCAACCAGTAGGAGAATGATCAGGACGCTGATCACACCGCCGGCCAGGATGCCGATCAGCAAAGCAGTGACGATCTGCGGCCAACCCAGCATCAGCCCGAGCACGGCAGAAAGGATCACGTCGCCAAAGCCCAGGGCTTCCTCGTCATCGTCCACGCCCAATTTGCGCGCACGGTAGCGGGCGAATAACATGCCGAACAGGTAAAAGATGAACATGATCAGCAGCCCGGCCAGGCCGCCCAGCAGTGTGACGGCCAGCCCATTGGCGTTGAGGCCGGCCAGCAGGCCGATCGCTGCCCCGGCCAGGCTGACGACATGCAAAATCAGGCGGTGTTCCAGGTCCATGACCAGCACTGCGCCGAAGTATGTGAGTACCAGCAGGCCGGTCCAGTAGTTGAATTGTGCGGGTGGGTTGAGCGACAGCAGCGCGGATAAGACCGGCGCAGCGATCAGGACGATATAGGTACGCCAGGATCTTGGCTGCTTGCATTCGCGGCAGGCATGCACAAAGAAATAATCCCGCCAGCCAAAGGTCGCTCCGCAATGTGCACAAACGGGGCGGGCGAGCCTTCGCAGGGTGGGTAAAACATCTGAAAGATAATTGATCAGCCAGCCAGCCGCAAACCCAAGCATGATTGCGATGATTAGATTCATACCCAGCGAATTATACCCATCAATATACTATTATACTAATCCATTTCAGCTTGGCGAATGCATGTTATTGGCTTACAATCTCGTTACAAACCAGGGAGATGATCGCTGTATGGAAAAATTCATCATTGAAGGCGGTATTCCCCTGCAAGGGGAGCTGACACCGGCGGGCAATAAAAACGCCACCCTGCCATTGCTGGCGGCCTGCCTGCTGACCGAAGAATCCGTCATTCTGCACAACGTACCGCAGATCCGCGATGTGCTGGACATGCGCAGGCTGATCGAGAGCCTGGGGGTCAGCGTGGAGGACCTGGGCAACCGCTCCTGGCGGGTGACCGCCAAACAGGTGCGCCCGGCCGACCTCGACCCGGACCTGACGCGCCGTATCCGTGCCTCCATCCTGCTGGCAGGCCCGATGACGGCGCGCGCCGGTGAATTGAAGCTCCTGCCTCCCGGAGGGGATGTGATCGGCCGCCGCCGGGTGGATACACATATCCTGGCGCTGCGCGCCATGGGCGCCGAAGTGGAGTACGACCGCTCGTTCCGCTTCCGCGCGCACGGCTTGACCGGCGCAGACATCCTGCTCGACGAGGCCAGCGTGACCGGCACCGAAAATGTAATCATGGCGGCGGTCACAGCCAGGGGTACCACCATCCTGCGTAATGCCGCCTCGGAGCCGCACGTGCAGGAACTGTGCCAGATGTTGAACGCGCTGGGGGCCAGGATCGATCAGATTGGTTCCAACACGCTTTCCATCGAAGGGGTGCAAAGCCTGCATGGCGGTGAATTCACCATCGGCGCAGACTACCTGGAAGTGGTCAGCTTCATCGGCGCCGCCGTGGTGACCCGCGGCGCCATCCGCATCCGCAATGCCGGGGTGCAGTACCTGGGCATGATCCGCCTGGTGTTCAACCGCATGGGCGTGGACTGGAGCGTGGACGGCAATGATATCCTCGTCCCGGCCGAACAGCGCCTGGAGATCGAGCCGGATCTGGGCGGGGCGATCCCGTCCATTACGGTCATGCCCTGGCCGGCTTTCCCCACCGACTTGATGAGCATTGCCATCGTGGTGGCCACCCAGGCCAGGGGCAGCATCCTGTTCCACGACTGGATGTACCCCAGCCGCATGTTCTTTACCGATAAACTGGTGGGCATGGGCGCCCAGGTGGTGCTGTGCGACCCGCACCGCTGCATCGTCAACGGCCCCTCCAAGTTGTATGCCGAAAAACTGGAAAGCCCGGATATCCGCGCCGGGATGTCGCTTTTGCTGGCTGCACTGGCCGCCAACGGACAATCAACGATCCGCAACGTCAGCCAGATCGACCGCGGCTATGAAAACGTGGATGGGAAACTGCGCGCCCTGGGCGCAAAGATCGAGCGCGAGAAGGAACATTAGAAAAAACAAAAAACGAACTCTCTACCGTACATCTGGGAAAATAGAACGCGGATGGCACTGATTTTACGGATTTTCGCTGATCTTTTCCGAAAAAATCCGTGTAAATCTGCCTAATCCGTTAAATCCGCGTTCTATTTTAGGCTATCAAACATCAATGTACGGTAGAGAATTTTTGTTTTCGGGCTCTCCCGTTCCTGGCCGGATTTATCCACAGATTTCACACACCGTCCCAGTGTCCCTTTGGGAGATTACGCAGATTTGGTTTTTAAAAATCGGCGAAATCAGCGTAATCTGCGGACGGATTTTCGCTCTTTCCCGTTAAAAACGGTAGAGCCTGTTTTCGTTTTTTTATCGGTTACGGACCGACGACGACGACTTTTTTGTCGTACACACGCATGGTGGTCTTGTCGTCATTCGTGATGATAAATGACCCTTCAATCGTCCTTTTCGTGCCAATCTGCACGGAATAGTCATAATGACCAAAAATGATTTCGGTATTGAAGGATAGGGTGACTATATAGGAACAGTTAACCGTCTTATCACCTGACGCACTTACGCCGTTCAGGTATACCCGCAATGTTTCCTTTGTATTGTTTTCGATGCGGAATACGCCAACGGGTATATTGTTGGCGCCTGCCGGAGCGAAACAACCGACAAAAACTTGTGAAGTCGCTGTTTCGGTCGGTGTGAGCGTTGCCATTGGCGTCGGCGTCTCCGTCGGGGGCGGGGGGGTGGGGGTATCCGTGGGCAGCGGCGTGGCCGTGGGCTGGGCCGTCAGGGTGGATGCGACCATCGTTCCACTGAGAGCGAGCACGGTGGCCTCGATATCGACGGTGGGCTGCGGGGTGGGCGCGGGGCCGCAGGCGGCCAGCAGCGCGGATATCAAAAGCGAGACGATCAATGTACGTTTCATTCTATCTTTTTCCTGTCTGATTTTATTTGTCCGGCAATTGTACTGCCGTATGGAGCGCAGCGCAACTGCCGGCCTGCCGGCAGGCCGGCATCAAAAAAGTCCCGCAAGATCCCGCGGGACTTTTTTGACAGGTTCGTCGTATTAGTTTTGCCCGGCTAATTCGAGGAACTGGCTGACTGCTTCGCGCAGCATGCGCTCTGGCAGGGCGCCCACCTGGCGGTGGACGATCTTGCCGTCAGAGACGAACAGCATGGTCGGGATGCCCTGTACGCCATATTTCATGGCCCACTCGGGATTGTCATCGGTGTTGACTTTTGCCACGACTACCTTGCCGTCGTATTCCTGGGAAAGTTTCTCGAGGATCGGAGCGACCATTTTACACGGGCCGCACCAGGGCGCCCAGAAATCGACAATTACGGGGGTGGCGGATTGCAGCACGGTTTGCTCGAATTCTGCGTCTGTTACATGGATGGGTTCGGTCATGAAAGTAATTCCTTTCTTATGGATAAGAATCTAATTGCTTTGATGCATGGCAAGAGAAAATGTTGCATATATTCGTATTATTCCATCTTTTCGCCCGGCTTCAGGATGTGGTAGGTGGAGCGGATCGGGCCGGCCTTGGCCAGGGTTGCGCCAACCGAGCAGTACTTTTCTTCGGAAAGCCGGATGGCCTCTTCGACATCCCTGGCCTTCAGACCCTCGCCCCACAGAAAATACTCGATGAAAAATTCAGTATAGACTTTTGGATACACATCCGTACGCTGGTTGCCGAGGACCTTGATTTTGAAGGCCGAAGGCACCTGGCGTTTTTTCTTCAGGATATCGATCACATCCATGGCGGTGCAGCTGGCCAGGCTCATCAGCAGCATTTCCATCGGGCCGATCCCGGGCTCGCCGTCCTTGTATTTGCCGATCAGGACGGTTTCGCCGGCCTTGTTCTCGGCCAGGTAACCCTCGGACCCGTCCCAGGTAGTGCTGATCTCTTTCCAGACGTGCGTGACGGTTTCTTCAGCCATCGACGTGCCTTTCGGTCTGAGGGCGAGTATATCATAAGAGCGCCAGACACTTCGACGCCGTGTGCCGCAGAGCGAGACGAACCGTAAGCGCACGGCCTGTCGGGGTTTTGAAACTCCTATATCCAATGATCGAAATCAAATCCGTCCGTGAACGGGTTGACAAACCGCACCCCTTCAAGCGTTTGGCCGTCCTGAAAATCTTCGCTGAAAATAACCCCAACCTGGTTGAGCCGGGCTGATGCCCAGACCTGCGCATCATAATAAGATAGCTGGTGATCCCGGACGCCGCGCACAGCTTCCAGGACGATTTGTGGGGTCAAGTCAAAGACCGGCCATGCTTCAGTAAACAGGGAAGCCTGTTCGTACGCTTGGGCACTCGTCAGAGGCGGGTACAACTTGCGCATGGATACACTGGCAAATTCCGCTATATTCTGTGCGCTGAGACAACCCACATCCGGCCCCAACCGGGTAACCACCTCGCGCGCCCGTTCCCGTTTGCGGGGTGACTGGGGGTCGTGGAGATAAAGCAAAACATTGGTATCGATCAGGATCAGCGACATACTTATTCCCCTGTTTTTGTCCTGTTCCATCGGCTTTCGCGCTCGGTGTAGATTTCATCGCGGTTCCAGGTGTAGGGCTTACCCTTGCCCGCCAGCGCGAGGCGCTCGTCCGAGAAACGCAGAATCCCCTCCAGGGCGGCCTGACTGTCATAAGGCTGCCTGCTTCTGCCGCTGCCTTCATGTTCCAGCGCCTGACGGATAATCTCGGCTTCGCTTACACCGCGTTTTTTGGACAGGCGCTTGAGCCTTTGGTCCAGCTGCCTGGGGATATAAATTTGCTTTCTGATCATCTGCGTTCCCATAAAACACCTCTGCTCTAACACTGCGTAGTATACGGCAATTATACATCACTTTATACGCCACAAATTGGTTTATGTGGCCTGTTCACATGGGCGGGGGGTCTGCATGTTATAATCCCGCCGCTATGACAGATTTTCTTTCGCGCTGGAAAAACGGGCTTTCGCGCAGCAGCAAGGCCGCTTTTGGACGTGTGGCCGCCCTGCTGGGTGGTTCCGAGATCACGCCCGAGACCTGGGACGACCTGGAAGCGCTGCTGATCCAGGCGGACCTGGGCATCGAGACAGCTCAATCGGTGCTGGAGGCGCTCAAGGTGGCTGTGCGGCGCGAGGGGCTGACGCGCGCTTCGGACCTGCAGTCCGTTCTCAGGGCCGAGCTGCGCTCGAGGCTGATGACCCCGTACGTTATCGCTTTCACCGAAAAGCCGAGCGTAATCCTGCTGGTGGGCGTCAACGGCTCGGGCAAGACCACCACGGCTGCCAAGCTCGGCCAACGCTTCATGGCCGAAGGCAAGACCATCCTGTTCGGGGCAGCAGATACCTTCCGCGCCGCGGCGGTGGACCAACTCCAGGCTTGGGGGGCCAGGCTGAAGGTGGATGTGATTTCCGGCGCTCCCGAAGCGGATCCCGGCGCGGTGGCCTTCAGCGCCGTCCAGGCGGGTGTGGCCCGGGATGTGGATGTTGTCCTGATCGATACCGCCGGACGTTTACACACGCGCTCCAATTTGATGGAAGAGTTGAAGAAGGTCCACCGCGTGGTCGGCAAGGCACTGCCGGGCGCGCCGCAGCACGTCTGGCTGGTGCTGGACGCGACCACGGGGCAGAACGCCCTGCAGCAGGCACGCGCATTCCGCGAGGCGGTACATGTTACGGGTGTAGTCCTGTCGAAGCTGGATTCATCGGCGCGCGGCGGCATGGCCTTTGCCATCCAGGGCGAGCTGGGCCTGCCGATCCTGTTTGCCGGGCTGGGCGAAAAACCCGAAGACCTGGCGCCTTTCGACGCGGATGCATTTGTGGATGGGATTCTAGGGTAGGGGCGACGCACTGCGTCGCCCCTACGAAAAAAATGGAGGCAACATGCAAGACCTGATCGAACGCTTGAGCAAGGCCAAGGAACTGACCACGCAATTACTGGTGCGTCTTTGACTTCGTAACCAAGGAAAAGCAACTCGCTGAACTCGAAAAACAGATCGCCGCGCCGGAGTTCTGGAACGACCCGCAATCGGCGCAAAAAATAAGCAAGCTGGCGGCCGGCCTGCGCGATGAAGTCGATGGCTGGCGCGCGTTCGAGCGTCGTATCCACGATGCACTGGAATTGGCGCAGATGCAGGACGATTCGCTGCGCGCCGAGCTGGAGGCCGAGATCGGCGCCATCGAAGCCGAATTAGAGAAACGTTCCTTCGCGGCCATGCTGTCTGGAAAATATGACGCGGATAGCGCCATCCTGGCCATCCACGCCGGGGCGGGCGGGACGGACTCGCAGGACTGGGCGCAAATGCTGCAGCGCATGTACCTGCGTTGGGCCGAGATGAAGGCTTTCGAGACCGAGATCCTGGACCTGACCGAGGGCGAGGAAGCCGGCATCAAGTCCGTGACGATCGCCATCAACGGGCGCTACGCCTACGGTTACCTGCGCTCCGAGAAGGGCGTCCACCGCCTGGTGCGGCTCTCACCGTTCGATTCGGCGCACCGCCGGCATACCTCCTTCGCGCTGGTGGAAATCCTGCCGCAGGTTGCCATGGACAATCCCGAGATCGAGATCAATCCCGCCGACCTGAAAATCGACGTATATCGCTCGTCGGGTGCGGGCGGGCAGAACGTGCAGAAAAATTCGACGGCCGTGCGCATCACACACCTGCCCAGCGGCCTGGTGGTCACCTGCCAGAACGAACGCTCACAGACGCAGAACCGCGAGTCGGCCATGCGCGTGCTGGCGGCGCGCCTGTTCGAGATCCAGCAGGCCAAACAGGAACAGGAGATCGCCGTGCTGAAAGGCGATTACACCAAGGCGGAGTGGGGCAGCCAGATCCGTTCGTACGTCCTGCACCCCTACCAAATGGTCAAAGACCACCGCACCGAACATGAAGTGGGCAACGCGCAGGCGGTATTGGATGGCGCCCTGGATGGTTTCATGGAGGCGTTTTTGCGTCAAAGGTGACAGTCATACTTGCCGTTCAAGGACTGTCACCTGGCGGTAATCAGGAGGACCATTTTATGAAACGAAGCGATCCGGTTTCCTTTTGGGCGAGAATACTGATTCTCGCTCTTTTTGCAGCGCTGTTTACGCCCTTCAGCGCCCGCGCGGACGTGGCCCCGCCCCAGCAGCCCCCGGGCACGAATATCGTCCCCGGCAGCGAGAGTACGCAGGTGCGCATGCTGGCCGAAACGGTCACGCTGAAGGTTTTATCCACGCCGTCGCCGCGCTACCCAGGCCAGGCGAAGACCGAAGCGCTGTTCATCATGCGCAATCTCGGTTCAGTGGAAGAGAGCATGGATGTCCGTTTCCCGTTGACATTCTGGGATAACGAGTCCGATGGTTTCGGCCGGTTCCCGGAAATTCCCGATATTCAAATCCAGGTGGATGGCAAAACGGTCTCCACCCACCGCATCGAAGCAGATTTTGCCAATCCTGGCGGCGGCATCGCGCACAACCAGGCTCCCTGGGCTGCGTTTAGCGTACGCTTCCCGCCCGGCAAGGACGTGATCATTGCCGTCAAATACACCGCCAATGGCTACGGCCTCGATCCTTATTTCACGTTGCGCTATATCCTTGAGACGGGCGCCGGCTGGAACGGCACCATCGGCAGCGCCGACATTATTGTGCAGCTACCCTACGAGGCCAGTCTAAAAAATGTCCTGTTGAATGAACCCTTCGGTTTGCCGCAGGCGAATGCCAAAGCAAAATTTGACGGGCAGGAAGTCCGCTGGCATTTTGAAGACTTCGAACCGACTTCCGACGATAATATTCAGGTTACCCTGGTGCAGACAGCCACCTGGCAAAATGTGCTGGATTACACTGAATACGTACGCAAATACCCGAACGACGGCGAGGGCTGGGGCCAGTTGGGCAAGGCCTATAAGCAGGTCGTTCTCCCTGCCGGGAATAAAGGATATTTTCGCGCCGATCCAATCGATCCAACCGCCTCACCCGACCTGGCCGGGCGCGAAATGTACCAGCTCAGCATTCAGGCATACGATAAGGCTGTGACGCTTTTACCCAATGATGCCCTGTGGCACTATGGATTTGCGGATTTGTTTTGGCGGCATCTGCACTGGCGCAATTTCGATAATCCGGGCGACTCGCAAGGCATGCCTGAGCTTGTCCGTGCGGTGGATGAGCTGCGTAAATCCCTTGCCCTCGACCCGAAGAACCAGGATGCCAAAGACCTGGCCCGTTGGATTGGCAGCCAGCTTCCCTGGGCCTTGAGCGAGACGGATAAAGGCTTCGACTACCTGATCCTGACGGCCACTCCGACTCTTGCCCCGGATGTTTCTACGCCGCTGCCTGAGCCTTCATCCACGCCCGAGCCGCTGATTTTGCCAACACTGACGGCGACTCCTGCCATGGAAGCAATACCGCCCAGACCCACAAACGTCCCGCCCGGCCTGCCCTTTTGTGGCGGGGCGGCGCTCCTGCTGCCCGTCCTTGCCGGGCTGGTGTGGCTGATTGCAAAGCGCCATTAATCAAAAATATGATTAACCCCAAACTTAAGAAATAGAACATGGATCACACGCACCGTCCCAGCCTGCCCTAGGTTTGTCTCCAAAGGGGATGCTATTGGGGTGTCCCTCTGGGAGAAAACACGGGTTTTCGCGGAGAAAGGCGAATTTTTGGTGCCTTTCAAGTGGGGTTGGGGTTCTCGAAGGGCTAAGGGGAGCAAATTTGCTCCCCTTAGCCCTTAAATTTTTGCCCTGTCCCGTCCAAAGTGCCTTGTTGCGCCATTTTTCTGGTGGACGGGGTAGAGTTGGGTGGGGGCTGGATGTATTGTGACTTCAAAAGACAGGCTCACCTCGAAAGATTAAATTCGGGGTGAGCCATGTTTTTGATCTTTACGGTATTGCTGAAGGTACAGCTGTATCGGTCGGTGCTGCTGGGGTATTACTGGGTATCGGGGTATTACTTGGAAGGGGGGTATTCGTCGGCGCGACGGGGCTCGGCGTCAGGCTGGGGATAACGGGCGTAACAGGCGTAAAGGTTGCGCCGGCAACTTTGATCGACACGGTAAACAGGGTGCCGAAAAGTACACCTGTGTCGTCCGCCATGCGCCAGTAGCCGGTGTACGTTCCGGGGCCGACGGGCGCCGTGAAGCCGGTGGATACTTGCGCGCTGCTGCCAGGCCCGACGACCTGGCGGATCTTGAACGTATCGCTGCCCATCAGGTCGCCGCCGATGAAAGTGAATTTAAAGTTGCTGTTCCAGGAACACGTGCCCGTATTTTTAAGCGACCATGTCTTGGTGAAGGCGCCGCCTGCGGGGATGGTCGTTCCATCCGGGATGGTGATATCCGATAAAAACGCCGAGTCGTTGCAGCCAACTGCGCCGAAGGTCGCCGTGGGGCTTGGCCCGGGCGTTCCGCTGGTGGTTGGCGAGACGATCACCGCCGGTGGCGCGATATACAGTGGCACGGCCTTGGTCCCGGTTGGAGTCACGGTACCGGTCGGGGTGAGGGTCGAGGTCGAGGTGATGGTGGCGCTCGGCCTGGCGGCGGCCGTCTGGCTGATTTGCGCAACGATTGTCTGTGCGGCGGAGGTGTAAATGGCCTCCACGCTCATGGCAGTGGCGGTGGGTGTTGAGTCGCCGGGAGCGCAGGCTGCTAGCAAGCTGACAACCTGCGCAGCGATTAAAATTAAAAGGAATCGAACCTGTTTTGGTTGTGTTTTCATATTTCTCCTTTAAATCTGTGGAAGCCGCAGGTATAACACACCTGGCCGCTTTCGGCAAATACGATTACCCATCGATTCGCCTACCCGGAGGCTGTTTTCTGAATGGCAAAAGCTTTGGATGAATGCAAATTGCCGGGGAGTTGTCCCGTTTTTCTTGACACCCCGGCGTATCACCACTATAATCAGCCCGCTTAAGCTGAAGTTACCAGCGTTTTGCTGTAATCATAAAGGAGTAAGAGATGGGCCCCCAACCAAAGCGTAAACACTCGAAAGGCCGCCGTGACCGCCGCCGCACGCATGATGCGCTGCAGGCTGCGAACCTGACCACCTGCCCCAACTGCGGCAGAATGCGCCTGCCGCACACCATCTGCCCCAACTGCGGGCAGTATAAGGGTCGCGAAGTGATCGCAGTCGAAAAAGAAAAGAAATCGTAATCGATAAACCACTGGCGCGCCGTGACCTTCACGGCGCGTTTGTGTTTTAAGTCTGGAGGTAAAACATGACGCTTGATGATCACAAAACTGCTTTTGTTTTCCCCGGCCAGGGCTCGCAGGCCGTCGGCATGGGCAAGGACCTGGCGGCGGCTTACCCCGCCGCGCGCGAGATGTTCGAAGAGGCTGATTCGATCCTGGGTTTTTCTTTTTCGAAATTGATGTGGGAGGGGCCCGAGACTGACCTGACCGATACGCTCAATACCCAGCCGGCGCTTTTTACCCATTCCCTGGCGGTCTATCGTGTTTTCAAATTGCTGCACCCGCAGGCGGCCCCCGTTTTCATGGCCGGGCACTCGCTGGGAGAATTGTCGGCGCTGGCCGCTGCCGGGGCGCTCTCGTTTGCCGACGGCCTGCGCCTGGTCCGCCGGCGCGGTGAATTGATGAAGCGCGCTGGCGAAATCAGCCCTGGGGGGATGGCCGCCATTATCGGACTGGATATTCCGGCGCTGGATCAGGTCTGCGCCGAAGCCAGTGGCAAGGACGAGATCGTCCAGGTCGCCAATGATAACTCTCCCGGCCAGGTGGTCATCTCGGGCGCGAAACCCGCGCTCGAGCGCGCGCTCGAACTGGCAAAGACTGCCGGCGCGCGGCGCGCTATTCCGTTGGCGGTGAGCATTGCCGCGCATTCCCCGTTGATGGATACCATCCAGGCAGACTGGAACGCGGCCGTCGAGGCTGCGGGGTTTACCGACGCGCACACGCCTGTGGTGGGGAACGTGCATGCAAAACCGATCAGCTCTGCTGCCGACCTGCGCGCCGATGTCATCGCGCAGATGCAGTCACGGGTGCGCTGGGTCGAGTCGGTCAATTTCATGCTCGCACAGGGCGTGACGACCTTTGTCGAAGCGGGCAGCGGGGCCGTGCTGGCCGGGCTGGTCAAGCGCATCGACGCCAATGCGCTTACACTGCCGCTGGGTAACCCGGCGGATTTTGCTGCGCTTTAAGGACTGGTGTTTATTTGCAACAGGACGGGCAGGCTGTAAAGCCTGCCCGTCTTTATTAACTCACCTTACGCAGTTTTTGCTCACGCTGGGGCTTTGCCCCAGCGATTTATGCCACAGAAGACGGCGGGCCAAGCCCGCCTTTGAGCCTGGTTGCGTAAGGTAAGTTAATTTACCCTGCGCTCGCTCACTTCCTTCAACCGCTGGCATAAGACGCGCATCACTGCCAGGCTGGTTTCTGGCCTCTCACGTAAAATCGCCTCGAACGACTTCTGGTCGATGCACAGGGTGCGTACCCGTCCTGCTGTAATCAAGGATGCCATGCGCGGTTCCTGGCTGATGATTGCCATTTCTCCGACGTAGTCGCCGGATTTGCGCCGCGCGATTTCATGCTCCTGGCCGCCTTCCCTGGTACTTCCCTCAGGAGTAGGTGTGCCCAAGACCACCCTTATCTCGCCTGAGACAATAATATGCATCTCGTCGCCCGGCTCGCCTTCCACTGCCAGGATTTCACCATCCTCGAACAGGTATTCATTGGCAATGGCTGCCACCTGTTTCAGGTCGGCCGGAGGCAGGTCGGTGAACAGCGGCACGTGGCGCATAAACAGGATGCGTTCCATCAGGGACAGGGTGGCAAGTGTATCCATTGAATGCTCTCCTTCGAGCGCGTGGACGGCGGTCACGCGCACAAATGCGTCTGGGTCAGATTGGGCCAACGTTTGCAGTGCGGCTTGAACCGCCGAATCACTGGAACCTTCGGCTGCCAGCGCGGCGCAGGCCCGCAGCCAGGAATACGGATCGTTCAATAGCTGCTGCAGCCAGTCGTTGGGCGCCTGAATGGGTCTTTCACCCGTTTCCCATACCTGCAGCAATGGGCGGACCAGTTCGCGGGCACCGATCGACTCAAGCGTCTCGAGCGCGTTCGCGCGCTGGGCGGGGTCGCGGCTTTTGAGATTTTCGATGGCGACCGAGATAGCCTCGCGGTCGTCCAGCAGCGCCATCGTTCGTAGCGCATTGATGCCTGCGCGCCGGGCTTTGTCGTGCACCGAATCGATCAGGAGCTGCTGCCGCCCGTCACCGTTATGCACTTTGTGCTCGAATAGCTGTCGCATGCCCTGGGCCAGGTTGTGGTAGTGCAGGGCGGTCTGGATGGCGTCGCGGGCGTGTGCCCCGATCTGGGCAGCGGCTTTCTCTGCAGGCAACTGCTCGAGCGCGCGCAACGCAGCGTCCTCGTAGGCCGGGTTCTCCAGTGCGGCGACGACGGGCCCAAGAGCTGTTTCGCCGACCAGGCCGAGGGCTTCGGCCAGGGCTTCGCGGACTGCCTTGTCGTCGTCGTTCAATCTCGAGATGAGTGGCTGAAGAGCCTGTTGCGGATCAATGCGCACCAGCGCAGATGCGGCCGCCCGGCGCACGACGGTTGCGCGCGGGTCGCTTAGCCCGGCGAGTACGAGCTCGAAGGTCTCTTTTTCGCCGCATTCTCCCAGTGCATTGAGCGCACACACGCGCACCAGGGGATCAGAATCGGTCGCCATGGCCTGTAACGTGCGCCGCGCTTGGTCGTGCCGGCCAAGGCGCGTGAGCGCGAGTGCCGCGCGGGCGCGCACAAGCGCATCCGCATCGCCAAGCAGCGTTGTGACATCCTGTGCAAGTGTGCCCCGGGAATCACCAAGCTGGCCGAGCGCGTCCAGTGCGCAGCAGCGTACTTCAGATTCGGGGTCGTGCAGGCAGGCGGTAATTTCAGGTAGGGCCGAGACCGTTTTCGCATGTGCCAGTCCGCGTAAGGAGGCGACGCGCACACTCACGTCGGGATCGGCGAGCGCAGTGACAAGCGCCGGAGTCGCCTCGGGGGCGGAGAGATCGCCCAGGATTTCGGCCGAGACGCGCCGCACGATCGGATCCGCGCTGCTAATCCCCTCGACCACTGCCGCAACTGCGGCCGCGTCCTGCCTGAACCCGCCCAATGAGCCTGGTTCGCTCAGGAACATCTGCGGCTGCCCCGCACGCAGCGCATCCACAAGCGCGCCGCGATAGGCGCGGCCGGCGCGCCAGATGACGTAGACGGTCAGGCCGGCCGCAGCCAGGCCGACAAAATATAATTGCTGTGGCTGCAGGGTTTGTTCGCCAATGATAAGAATCAGGCCGGCAATAAATGTTCCGGCCTGTTCCGGTACGCCGCCGATGAAAGCCCGCACCTGGTCCCGTTGCGCCGGGGGAACAACGTTGAACAAAGCCTGCCAGGCGGTGCCGGCGATGCCCTGCATCCAGACCATTTGTGCGAAGCGTGCGGCAACCAGGATGCCGAACGGCGCATAGAAAGCCAGCGTGGCAAAGCCCGCAAAATAGATCAGCGGGAAAACCAGCAGCATTGGCATGATCCCAAAGCGGGAGAATAACCGGTTGGCGAGAAAAAGCGAGGCAGCCAACGCTACGGCCGTATTCAGGCTTTGGAACACGCCCAGAAAACCGGCCAGGTCATCCGCATTTGGGAATTGAGCCGTGGCTCCGCGTGAAAAAGGCAGGGCCAGGGAGAAATAACAGACCGAAAACAGGATCGCGCTGTACGATACCCACTGCATGATGGCGGAACGCCGTACGAACTGGTAACCGCGCTGCATCTCGGCAACAATATCAGGCTGCACCGCTCGCGTCGTGCGAGCGGCATTGCGCGCGGGCGGCACGACGCCGCCCGGCTGCTTCTGGCGGGTGCTTTTTGCGGCAGGTTTGCCGTTGGTCAGCAGGCGTCCAAGGACGAATGAAATGAATAGTGCTCCCGCCCAGACGATCAGCAAATTCTCAGAATGCAGCCAGCGTGCCAGCGGCTGCGTGGCCAGGCCGCCAATGACCGTGCCGAGAATGCCGCCCGCGCTGAATAATGGGAAAAGCCGTTTGGCCTGGCGCGTATCGCAGGCAGCACCTGCCAGGCCCCAGGTTAGCAGTCCTTGCAAACTTCCGATGACGTTCATCGCCAGCCACATGACCGCGTAGAACCATTTGAGATCCAGGAAAATAATGAGCCGTTCGGCGATCAGCGCAAACCCGAGCACGAAAGGCAAAGCCACGTAAAGACGTTCACGCGCAATGCGGCCCATCAGCGCGGTGATGGCGAACGACATGAAGAAGCTGAACAACCCGAGCGCCACGTACATGGTAGGCAGCAGCGCCACGCCGAAGCGCGCGAAGAAGAGCGCCTCGATGGCGTTGCCGCCGATAGCGCCCCCTGCCGAGGTGAACAGCATTAATCCAACCAGGAGCGTGGCCATGCGTTGCTCACCGGGGCGGATTTTGAATGTCTCGAGGATGCGGTTGGTCAACGGACTCTCAAACGGACTCAGTCACGGACTCACGGATAGGAACAGATGGTTGGCAACGGACTCTATCACGGACTCACCCCCTGACGAGGGCAGGCGGATGGGAATGGATGATTGCCAACGGATTTACGAGTAATAAACCAAAAACCCACCTGGCAGGTTCAATCCACGATGAGTTTTTGGTTAGAGGGCCCAGGACAGCATCAACCCGAGCAGTGCAACCACCAATCCGAGATGCAGGAACAGGTTGGTCTCGACCAGGAACCCGCCCGGGAAAATGCTGACGATTAAGAAATTAAGAATAATCAGCCCGATCCCGGCCAACGGCAGCAAGCCCTTGCGGCGGGCCAGATATTCGGATGCGCGGTCGAGGAATTTTGAAAGCCAGTTGATCATACTTCCAGGTCCTCCAGTTCTTTCGGGGGATGAGATGCCAGCCATTCTTTGAATTGCGCCACCAGCCGGCCCGGGATGCGCCCGTGGATCATGACGCCGCCGCGCCCGTGTTCGATGCGGTCGATCTGCCCGGATTCGTGGAAAGAAGAGATCAACTGTCCCTGCTGGTACGGCAGCCAGACCTGGATGGGCGCGAACGTTTCGTACAACTCCTCCTTGATCTTCTGGATCAATTCCTTGATCCCGGTCCCGTTTACAGCCGAGATGGCAACTGCCTGCGGGTATTGCTGCAGGACCAGACGGGCGGCTTGCGGGTCTTTCAGGCGGTCGACCTTGTTGAGCGCGGTGATGACCGGGATGTGCTCCGCGCCGATTTCTTTCAACGTTTGCTGTACGGCTTCGAACTGTGCCATGGCATTCGGATGGGAAATATCGACTACGTGCAGGAGCAGATCGGCTTCGGTGATCTCTTCCAGGGTGGCGTGGAAGGCTTCCACCAGTGCAGTGGGCAGTTTCTGGATGAACCCGACGGTATCGGTGAAGAGGCCGTTGTAGCCGCCCGGCAGCTCCACGCGGCGGGTGGTGGGGTCGAGTGTGGCGAAAAGCTGGTCGGCGGTGTATACATCCGCCCGGGCGATGCGGTTCAACAGGGTGGATTTCCCGGCGTTGGTGTACCCCACCAGCGCCACGGTCGGGATGCGCGAACGCTTGCGCTGGGCGCGGTAACGCATGCGGTGTGCGCGGACTTTTTCCAGTTCGCGCTTGAGCTGGGAGATATGTTTGCGGATGTCGCGGCGGTCCACTTCGAGCTGGGTCTCACCCGGGCCGCGCAAGCCCACACCGCCCACGCCGCCTGAGCGCCCGCCGCCGCCGCCTGCCTGGCGGGCAAGGTGTGTCCACTGGCGGGTCAGGCGCGGCAGGTAATATTCGTACTGGGCAAGCTCCACTTGCAGCATGCCTTCGCTGGTGCGGGCGTGCTGGGCGAAAATATCCAGGATCAATACGGTGCGGTCGAGCACACGTATGTTCGGGCCGAGCAGTTCTTCCAGTTCGCGCCCATGGCGTGGACTTAGCTCGTTATCGAAGATGACCACCTGCGTCAGGGTTTCTTCTGCCAGGGCCTTCAGTTCTTCCACTTTACCCTTGCCGATGTAGGTTTGCGGGTGGGGGTTGTCCATCTTTTGGGTCAACTCGCCGACCACGTCCAACCCGGCAGTGTCGGCCAAAAGGGTCAGTTCTGCCAGGGAGTCGTCCAGCGAGAGTAAATTCTTTTGGTGGAAAATTTCCACCCCAACCAGGAAGGCGCGTTCACGCGGTGGGGCGGTGGGTTCGGGGATTCTCTTTGCCATGATGATCCTGCCGTGCTCTTTCTTGAAAATGGGTTGCTGCACGCGGTAGGGTAACAGTATACTGCTTGTTCCCGTAAGGGGGTAGCACACATCTGCCCTCACGCACGGTGATCTTAAAGTCATAAAGGGGGTTGAAAAAGAAGACCTTTCTCGGTTAAGCTTTGGTTTACGAGACACAAATCCAACCGAGGAAGGTCAAGAT
>WNFL01110059.1_pt1 | contig 34103 bp, 38 predicted proteins | sample 5400361 | NCBI WGS metagenome assembly WNFL01 (sample SAMN13153351, study PRJNA577476) | soil metagenome | isolation source: 40 cm soil on Douglas fir-dominated hillslope | place: USA:California | collected 2013-09-17
GCCTGGTCCGAACCCAATCCTTGGAACAAGGGGATTCGCCTCCTCGAATGATATGACTGCGTACCTCGTCCCTTCAGGCTCAACAAGACCTTCGCCTGCGCCTACACCAACCAGGATACGGTTGGCTGCACCTTCCATTATATCGGCGGCAGGGTCGATCTCCTCACCTGGACCTCCCCCCCGTACGCCTCTACCTCCTACTCCGATCATCGGGTTGCCGCAGAGCCCACACCCACAAGGAAGCTTGAGGCATGGACGTACCCCTTCCCTCGGTGCTGGACTCGGCGGGCCGTCTCGTAGTCGGTCACTTACCTCGCAGGAGATTCGTCGGAGTAGGAGTGCTCAAGTGCTGAGAGAGCAGATACGAATGGAGTCGACCGATGACGTATGTCGAATTTTATATTTTATATTTTATATTATTCAATAGCTCCCACCCACCCCTCTCTTTCATAGTATGCATTGCGGGGGTACCATTGATTACTGAACTATTATCTCCGTCTAGGTCCTCGTTCCACCAAGGAGGAGATTCGACCAGCCGCAAGCACGCGAATCAAACCAGTCGCTCGAGTTTGACCTCTCAGCGTATACCGACCAGCGCACACCGACATTAGTAACCGGCGCCCGCGCCGTCCCGGCAGTGCCGAGTATACCGCGTGAGTACGCGCCGTACGCCACTGGACCGGGGTCGACCCGGAGCTCGCTGGACTCGGAGAGGTCTGGGCAGCGGCGGCGGGCAGGAATGATTTGAGTTCGCGACGTGGCGGACGTGGCGGACGCGTTTTATGTGGACTTTGACCGCCTAATAGCTAGCTGGCTAGACTAGCTGGATCGGACGGTAAATGTTAATTGAACCTAGCTGCAGACCATAGATTGCTCAATGCTTGGTTGTCCTTTCATTCGTTCGTTGTATGTTCGTTGGTCGTTGGTTTGCAGGGGAATCCAAACGCAGTGACTGTGATTGTCTTTCTATTAATATCCGTGTTCTGTGGTCACGTCCGTCTCCTGTCTCACTCTTTGCGGTGATGGCGATTGCTGTATCGGGCTTCCTTCGATTGAATTTAATACCACTTGCAGCGGTTTTGCGGCTTGGGCGTTGAAGGAGCCCTCGTTCTGATGCAGTATCTATGAAGCGTTGCGCGTTACCCTGCGCAACAGTGGTGAGTGGTAAGTAAACCGCTCAGCTCTGGTAGTAGGAATGAGTTGTGCTGTGTCGTCTGCGCATGATCGGTCATGCACAGGATGATTGGGAACAATACCAACGAGCTCGACGTGCGTATGCCAGAACAAACAGCGGCGACAACATAACCCAGAACCCAGAGCCCAGAGGAGACTAAGGATGGATAGATGCCTCCTGACACCTGACAACTTTGCAGAGTCTCGGAATATCAGAATACCGGATACTTAATTTAAATGTATTTGACAGGAGGCGCGCGTGAAGGCGTCACTGCCAGGCGGTGAACGCGGTGCACTGGGTGAGCGCCAAGGCCGGCAGGATCTCGGCCGGGTATAGGCTGGATATAGGCTGGGTATCGGCAGGGTGTTACTAGGTTACTAGGGAAAGATATCAGATATATCCAGAGTCCCAGATTCTACGAGTTGAGTTGGAGTTGGAGTTCGGGGATAAGGAACGATCTAGGATATTGGACAGCCTACGACAGCCTACGACAAGGTACGTCCAGCTACATCAAGCTACGTCAAGCAATATCAAAGGGTTTGGCGCTGCTGTCAAGGCGACAGAGACCCGTGTGGCAGTGATAGGGAGCCAACCAACAAAGGGCAAACAGGCCTTAGCCTCTCCATCCCGTCGTTTCCCTCCTTTCCGACTCTAAGCTCGTCCTCTTTTCGCAGGTCGATTCACCAGCATTTCTTCGCCTCAACAGCTCAGCAGCAGCAGCAGCCTCAGCATAGTTCCTCAACGCTGAACTGATTCACTGTCTGGCCGTTGTTTTTTGTCGCCCAGCGCGCATTTTTCGCTCTTTCTCGAAGCAAGTAGCAGTAGCAGTAGCAGTAGCAGCAACTCCAACCTTAGTTGCTCCTCTTCATCAACGCAGAGAGTCATCTTTACTCAGTTACTCGGTTGTCGTCCGCAAGTAGCAGTTCATCCAACACCCCACCTTGAGAGAATTTAGTAGATTACCATGGGAAAGTTTATCTGGCACCAGTGGGCCCGGTTTGTCAACATTTTCGCCTCAGTCTGTGCGTTTCTCTCCCCCGAGTCTTCCGTTGCCGTGCTCCGTGCTGACTCCCTCCGGCCCCGGCCCCTTTGTCTCCGCTTACCTGCAGTTGTCGTCTGGGCTGGCTTCTGGGGCTGTTTATTCCCTAAGTTTTTCTGGGATTTCGTCCGTGGTTCGAACCTTACAAAGGATATCGCCGCCACCATTGGCCAGACATGCACCGACCTTACACCATGTGGTATCGTGTAGGTCTCTTCATACCCCGCCTCACCCATCCTACCAACTCGCCTTCTCGGCGCCATACCGAGCACTTGGTGGGGCAATGCAAACCTGACTGACACAACGTTACTCCCCAAATAGACCTTCACCGCAGGACGCACTCTTTGTAAACGTCATCGTCAAGGCACCTGTCGTTCAGGTCTTCGCCATGGTCTTTGGTGTCACCCACCTTGCCATTGAGCTGGTACCTTACATCCAGAAAACGTCGATTTACCGATCCTTCCCGCTCAAAGTAGTCACTTTGCTCTTGCAGGCATTCCTTTCCTGCCTCTTCTACCAGGTTCGTGTCCAGCCTAATTCAATCTGCTTCTCTCTCATTTTGGTTTGGTCCCTACTCTGCCCTACTCACCACCATACGCACACAGGGCACAAATGGAGCGGTCTACTCACTCACCGCCGCAATTGGTTATGGCGTCGCAATCGCCAAGGGCGAACAAATGGACGTTGCCAAGAAGAACCGAGGTGGTAAAGGAGGACGCGCGTAGCGCCCTCTTCCGCCTTCTCATCCTACCCCATCATCCACGGGAGGTGTAGGATGTCTAAACTCCCTTTTTGCTTCTTCTCGTAGGACATGACATACTATTTCCCCGACGAACAGAAGGGATACGGACCCACCTACCCCCATGCCTCGTCTAACGTGTTTTTTCGATTCTTGCTATACATGTCGCGCTCAACCCACTTTAACTCGTTCATGATGTTGCCCCGCCACTTCGCTCGCTCGCTCCTCCCCCCTTTCCGCCCGACCTCACCGCACACACTCGCTCCCTCCGGCCCTCCCTCCGCTCGCTAACTTGTGTGTACTAGTTCGAACACCAACTCAAACTCTTTTTTTTTAGTAGTTTTTTATTTGTCTTTGCGTGGAGCGCCGCAGCTGGTGAATTGAGAGCTTACCTTTTTTTTGGCACCGTTTTTCGCAATTTAATTTTTAAATCAAATTTGATTCGATGAGGCACAGCCCGGTATGTGAGAGCTGTGTTGGGGCTGGTAAGGGCGGGCGTATGCGCGGGTGCATGTGCATGTGCTATTCCAATGGTTTCGTATTGTTTGTTTTCTGTAATTCGGGTGCTAAGCGGATATTTGTGGGACCATTTGTTAGGAGATTTGTGGCGACTTCCTGCAATTTTGGATGCTTTGGTTGGAGATGTGAACCTATTCGTGCGAGGTGGCCAGGCAAGTTGCAAGTACTGCAAACTGCATTGCCCAAATCGGTGCCAGTAAGGGTGGCGTCTTACTCTAGTGTCAACACCGACGAACACCTTGTTCAACGGTGAGTTTCGGCTGAGTGGAAAGTGATTGGCGAACATGGTCACCAAAGGGTAGACCAACGGTAATGCCGAGCAGGGTGAGCTCCACTCTGTATTCTACCTTCGTTTGGTTGCCAGTAGGGGCCAGCCGATCGAATTGTGTGGTCGCGCCCGACCACACAAACATACATGCAATGAGAGGGCTCCGTTCTGCAGGAACAAACTCTGTATGTTATTAGGATAGACCTGTACCAAATACTACAAGAAGTGGAAGGTAATAGGAGACGAATAATTAACATAAAGGACTTACAGTACGGGTTTGCGGGAACAAACCGAGTCCGTCGTCCGAAAAATGGAAATTTACACAAATAGGAGACTCGATCGCCAGCAGACAGATCACCATATCACCCACAATACATGACCGCGAGAACCAAAATATGGTGTTGTTGAGAATACATGAAAACTATAATATATAATCCACCTTAAATATAATAGAGACATTGCCATGTGATAAAAGACAACGGTGGGCCGTATGAAAACATGTGAAAGAGACATCACGACCATATGGCCCTGCTATGCAGCGTCATTACTGCCGCAGAGCGCTCGATTCCACGGCATCGAGGGACGAGCGATCAGGCATTAGTTGCTAGTATATACCTTCGTGAACTTGGCACCGGCAGGTGGGTAGATTGGGCCTTTGACTGGACCCGTGGATTCACCCGTCTTCTTGTAGAGGTTGATAAAGCGATCCCACCCGCACATTTCGTACTCTTCGATCACAAGTCAGGGGGCCGTGCAAATCGGCAAAAGTAATGACCTACGGCTTCCTGGGCAAACCGTACTGCACTCTTTCTTTTGCATAAGTGTCATGCTGCCGCCATTAGTGACCTCATTGGCGCAGTAACATATCTGGCCTAGAGAATGGTCAGGCTGGATGTTGTTAGAAGTATCGGGACTACTCGCCAGCTTTCAGACCGGCCAAGCTGAAACCTGGGAAACACGGTCAGTTTTATACTTGGAATCTTTGACGCGCTGACGCACCTTTCGCGTTGCAATGGTCGACACAAAGCCCCGGGTACATAAAAGGTTCGACCAGTTCATCGCCAGTCATATAGTGGTCATCAGCATTTCCTACGAACCCATTAAATGAACACTGAGGAATAAAAATCGCGAAGACGGCGCACCTCCGTAAATGCACCCATGCTCCACCCAATTCGAAGGAAGAGTAGTGTAAGGCGATCCCCATGGAGGAGTGATAGAACCAATGGACACTTTCGTGACATTACCACCCCAAATTGCATTGTCGCCGGGCAGCTTTTTGAGATTGCCGTAAAAGCCAACGTCCTCAATAAGGACCTGACTCTCAGGGCGACAAAGATTGTAGTCAGAATTCATGGTCGGCTGGAGGACTGAGCACTCGCTCATACGATCCTTCGGGTCCGTGCAAATGTTGATTGCTCGTTGGAGATCGAGTCGTCGGAAGCATCCCAACCGTTCGCGAAGTCACCATGGCTGGAGTACCCTACGTTGTCACCAGTAGATAGGACGAAGGCCTCGTCGTAATACTCGAAGTTCTGGGAATGGATAACTTGCTCCATCCTCATCGTGATAAGCCGAATGGGATGGGTGGTCGGGCAGGTGCCTCCGTCGTACGTACCGACAGGGTATGAGACGTGGTCCTGGAAGTTTGGGCTCGTGACGTTCTTACCATTCCAGCACGACGGGAATATGATGTGCATGAGAAAACCGTTGGGGCAATGGCGCGTTGGGAGCGTGTACGAATCTACGTTTCCGCCGGAGTATCGCTCATCGTGCTTCTGGTGGGCGAGCCGGCGATCATGCTGAGGCCCGCGGGAAATTGCTGAATGTTGGTTTCGGTGCCACGATGCAAGTAGTAGATACCGTACTCTGAAGGTACGAGAGAGTACGTGTCGTTTTCCCTGTGCTTGTAGTAGACAGCTGGAGCCCAGTAGTTGGACTTGTCTTCCGGGATTACATTGCTCGTGCAAGAGCTTTGGCGGAGCGCATCGTAGTTGTATGTAGTAGTAAATTCGCTGCCGCCCACCACATTGTGAACATGCTAGTAATAGCAAGAAAACCGTCAGGGGTGGCATAATGAAAGAATTAAATGGAGCTCACTGATGCGATGCCGTTAGGGGAGACGAGGGGATCTATTCGAGCAGTGACCAAATTATGGAGTTCCATACGGAAGCCGGCATCTGCATTGTGCGCGAACGAGAAAAAAAGGAGTGTAAGAGTAGAAAGGAGTGTGGGAGACATGATCTTCTCGGCTATAGCAAGAAAAATAGCCAGTATTGTCAGAGCCGAACTCTAGGTACTTTCCTATGAGCATTTGAGAGGCTTACAGGGACTTGTCCGGCGCAAGGACACCGCAATCGCGTCAAAGGAACGAAAAGGAGGACCGAAGGTGCAGCTTCGAGGGGAATGAGACCCGCATGAACAGTCCCGGTTACTATTTATGATCGATCCAAACCGTATTTACTGTTTACCCGCGCTTTAATGTTCACCATTCCCTATCTACCTCTTTTTCTTGTTCCTTGATATTCTGACTCTAACAATTCTGATTGACATGCGGGCTTGGCTCTCTCCTCGCCTTCTTTCCGTTCCTGGGCAATTCAAATGGGCTCCATTACCAAGGGAAAAGATATTAGCGGCACGGCAATGAATTGATGGCATTCCGTCCGGCGATCCGGCGATCCATTCCGCTTTTCAGGATCAATAGGGCGCTTGATCCTGTTCTCTCCCTCTAGTCGCCAAGGTTGTGAGCTTCCTTTTCTGACCGTTCTCAGTCCGAACACCAAATACAATCGAATACCTTTGATATATTGAAAGAGACGAAGAAGTGGGGAAGTTGTGGTAACAGTACGTTCTAGGGGCGGTGCTGGGTCTACATGGAGACGAAACCATTACGTAATGGAAGAGAAACCAATTACCCATATGCCGGCCCTTGCATCCTCGGGGCCTCCTCCCAACTTCTACACAATATCGGACCCTTCGCCACACTTGCCTCGTTCTCCACAAAGTTCTCACTTGTCCCTCATTCCCTCGTCTCGATATTCAACGAGTTTTACGAGATATTCGGCTTGCAACGACCCCCTTCTGTCATCGTACCACACGGTACACTCCCCTGTAGGTTCCTTAGAAGCCTGTATCCGTTGGTACATGTCCTGTAATCCGAATCTCGACATTGACTCGCATCCCTGTGCTTTTTGTTGTCCGATTTCCTCACCTGGACTCCGGTCCTTTTCCTTTCAGTTGCTTAAACTCCTCGGGTTCTATTCACCAACCGTTCCTCTTCAATTTCATTGAGATTAGCGGCTGGAAGCGAAACTCCCGGAAAAACTCCTGTGACAGGCCATAATAATAACCCACATGCCTCCACTCCGACAGATAACCCGATGGTGATGAGAACGATGCACCAGAGCTTAAGTGTGATGAATCTGAGAAACAGTTGATATGCTCATAATGTATAACTTTTGAATCGCGCATCTTTGCATACTGCATAGCCTTATGGCGCGGTTATGCAGTATTGTAAAGACTCTCCGGGAGATTGGTCCCAGCACAGTTGTGCAGACGCTGATGTCCGATTAGACTACGAGAGAGGGTAGAGATGCTCTCAAAGCATCAAATAGAGATCACTCAAATCACGCTCCATTAATTCGAATTGTCGTGTTAATGTCGGAAATTGGGGTTTTTGGTAAGCTTTCGTTCGTCTTTCATGCCCACATGCCCTCCCTGCGATGGTTATGTTCGCCAGGATGGTCATATCATTAGTGTTCTATCCTGATTGGTACGGTTTGATACTTTCCTATGGGTTCGGCCTCTCATTCTCGAACGTGTCTAAACTCTTGGCAACCGAGCTTCGGTCATATGCAGGTTTGCAGACCAAATCTCTGTATTAATGCAATTCCCCCTGCCGATTTTATCAGTCTCCCCTTATCATTTACTACATATATAAGTACCCTTCATCGTAGAATGTAATAGACAAGGAATTTTGAATTTTCGTCAGTTAAGGGATCCAGTTGCAATGTAGCATCCGTCAAGGGAATAATACATTCGAAGGTCAGGATGCTGGGTCCCTATGCACGTCTAACCCACTCCATTAATGGTGCGCTGGCCGTGACAACAATTTCTCTCCTCGCATCATGATGGTTTTTGTAAACCCTTAGCTGAAGACGCGTGATAGGCCCGATCGGTTGCCTACCACTGTGATTGTTTGATGCTGAGGGCCCAAAATTAGTGCTGTCCCTAAATTGAATTGTCACGCCGCACGGTCGATGGGTGCAGAATTGGAGCATCATCAGCCACAATACATTGCTAGGTATCGAGAGTGCTCACAGGCTCACTGTCTTGGCTTCTTGAGAGCACCATGTTCAGGTGATCATTTTGAGGAGCCTTAGGCGTCCAGGAGCAGTGGGGGGATGGGGGACAATGCTCCTTAAGGCTGGACGGTCAGATAGCAGCAGTCAAGCCGGGCTATTTGGACAGTTATCCTGATACCATGCCGTGACTTCCGAGACCTGTGCGCTGTCAAAATTTTGACCTCCCTTGAGCCAAGGTTCCCATAGAAGATATAACCGCGAACGGGATGGAAATAGATCACGTACTGGAGCAAATACGAAGCGTCTGCCATGTGTGGGCTGCTAAACAGCCGGCCTCCGAGCGTATCGCGCGGGCCCACGGTGGACAGAACCCCTCACGTAACCGGTCCAGCAAGGCTACAACTAGTTAAAGCTGGTGAGTAAGAATAGGACTCCGCTTGGAGTTGAAATATTCAACATGTCATACTCCTCCATGAAGCATCACCGAAGCGGCGCGGAGCTGGGCAGGCCGGCAAACTCAATCAGATGACGGAATCGGTTATAGCTACGGCTAGCATACTTGACCACTTTCTCGTAGCGATCCTCGCAAACGCGGCAGGCTCATAAGTGATCATCAACCCGGCCTGACGTTCAAGATCAGAATTAAAGTGTTACTATATTGACAAGAAGCGCGTATTTTATGCTCTACGTCGTAAAATCCCGCCCGCCCATAGGAATCCACTCCGCGAGGCTCCACCCTGAAACTCTGTTGCTACTTACGAGCGTTCCAATGGGAAGGTCGTTGATGTGCCTGAGAAGGCCTATGTGATCCTTGCACCCTCAATGGCCGTCCCCAACCGTCCTGTGTCCTGCATTATCCCGCGCTGTCCCACACAGCCCCATCAGTGCGCACCCTTACGATGGTCCCCTCTGCTCCCCCTCTCAATTTGTCGTATGCGTTATAGTTCAAGACAAATATTGTAGTTTAACGATGCACGCTCCATGAATTCTGTCCTTCGTGTTTACAATTAAATGTGAATGTCTTTTGAGTACCAGTTTGCTTCGAGTGAAGGACATCAAGTTGAATTCCGATCTTTGTTGGTGGAAACTGAGGCACACGGAAGTCTTGAGACAGGGCGTCTCCATTGACCTTATAAGGCTGGGAGCCATTCTCGATAGTTTCCTCAGTATTGCTTACGAGAACCTGTTTTCCAATTAATATCATTTTTAGGTGCTCTCTGCGGACGCTAAGCCCACTACCCATCCACTTTGCGTTCTGACCGGGGCTAGGTGCTCGAACAAACACCGCACCCACTATGCAGGGAGTTGCCTATCTCTTATCTATTAAGTTTATTTACCCACCTCAATAACAGTTGCTCGTGCCCTCGATGCATATCGCTAGTGTCCAAATGATAGAGTACCCTCCCGGAAAGGCATGTGCGGTCGTTTTTGTGTGCCATTGTGGATGGAGCAATGTTGTAGAATCATGCCGTGATAATTTGGAGATCCTGGACGTGCCTCGATGGGGAATTTAATTCACACTCGTATCGGTGCTGATTTATACTAATAATCATAAGTCAGAAGAAACAGCTTGGTTTGTCCTTGGACTCATTCCTCAGCCGCAGATCTCGAATCACAAACAAGCATAGAGGTGGAGCTACAAACATTCATATCTCTAGTTTCGATATATTTTCTTTTCCAATCTAATAAATAATGAGGCATTAGTGGTTTAGTGGTAAAATTCACGCTTGCCATGCGTGAGCCCCGTGTTCGATTCACGGCTAATGCAAATCTTTTGCAACGACCTGCTTTATTGTGGGGGCAGGTGGTACACAAAGTGGTCTTTTTTTTAAAGCCCGAATTACCTGACCTCTTCTTAAGCTCTCTCAACGCGTGCCAGGATCACATCACTATCTTGGTCACAAGACCACACCGCTTTGCATCCGAGGGGCACCGGTGGTGTCTTCGTGGATGTTCCACATACGCATAGCCTTTCTCCCGTTCACACTCGATCATTTTGTCAATGGGCCCCAGAGGAGGGTCCCATCGTCGGCAATTGGTTATTTCCTATGCGACACAGCTTTGCTGGCTCGTCGCACACGCCTAGTGCGTTGCAGGCTGGCAAAGTACCGTTATCAGCAGTACAACGAGTCGTCCTAGCGCTCCAGAGAACGCCGTTCGGCGTGTCGGGCTTCGGTGTGGCCTCTCCCCCGTCACACGAACCCACCCTGTGCACCTGAGCCTCATTGCGGGCAGGTAAACACGCCTTCGGTGTGCGTTGGCCTGAACTCCCGAATATCACTTATAGGCAGCTGCAACGTAAGTCCACTGTGTTCCTCATGTCTACTCGTCCTCACTTTGAGCGACGTCCAGCAAATCTCTCTGCATTCACGCAACTTCGCTTGAACGTATATATGGCTGTGCTCAGCGTCGTCTTGAGCCCGGTGCTCTACATATGGAACATCGTGGCTTCTAAAAAGGCGCAACAAGCCGTCTGCGGGGTTAGTCCGTCGCTTGCTTCGCGTCCCAAACGGTTCTTTCTCAAGCCAAGACAGGCTTTCTGGCTGTCCTCGGTGGGCTTTCTATTTGGTGTTGCCGTAGTCCTGCGTAGTATCGAGCTCGGAAACTCTGCTCTGCTAACGGTGAGATCGGTATGAGCTGTCGTAGTGAAGATGGCTCTCAACTGACTCGCTCTCCGTGTTAGTGGGTCCTCAGCCTCCTTGGTGTCGACTATCCATTTCCGAAAGATGAAGGCGACTCTCCAAGGTATCTCGGTGGTGCTCGTCCTCTTGTTGAATCCCCGAAGTTGCAACCTCAGCAGTTGAGTACAACAAAACCTGCTGACCCAGTCGCACAAGTACCTTCAGCTCCCGATCCGTCTTCACTTCCGCTTAATCCTCACGTTCGTGCTGTCACGCGGATGACCTACCCTTACATTACTCAGACCTCCGACTACGAAAGTGACGACGGGGAGCACTCCCAGTGTCATCCTGACTTCCTAGTGCGACCATTGCATGATATTGGACACGAAGCTACCAGTGCCAAGCTGGAAGACGCCCTCACCTCTCACTCCGAGCGCCACGATTCGATGTCCCTCACGTCCGACCATTTACGCACTCTCGATGTGGACGACAACCACTCGTTGGCCCAACGACAGAGGAGCGACTCGACGGCGGTCACGGTGAGCAGCGGGACTCCTGATGATTCGCCGGGGACTCCGACAGAGCTCATCGTCGGCGTGCTTCACGAGAGCCCCGTTAGCGAGCAAGTTCCCATGATCGAAGAGCCAGTCGCTCAACCCGATGAACCTATTGTTGTTGACAAGCGACAACCTGCTTCTCCGGAGGCTCTTCCTCCGCCATATGTCTCGCCTCCCTCGTCGCCTCCCACAGCTTCCAAGGAACAATACGCCTTCCGTTCGCCTGTTCCTCCCCAGAGCGGCGTGACTGAGGCTGCTGGGCCATCTTCAAGCGAGTCCAGCGCGAACGAGGAGTCTGTCCAAGATGCGCAACCAGAGCTCGCGCTGGGGCGAGGAACATTAATGGTGCCATCCAACTCCGACACTATGGAACTCGTCTCCCCCGTCGAGTCAGAGGTGTTCGTTTATCCTGTCGATTCCTCCCCGCCAGAACTCGTTCCCGTTACCATGGTGGCACCCGATTCCCCTGAAGATGATGTCTTCCGCTACCCAACGACTGGTCCAGCGGAACCTACTCCCACCGAGCCTGTCGAGCCTGTCGAGCCTGCTCCCCATCGCGCCTTTCGTGATCGCCATTCTGACCTTGAGGACACACCCTCAAGTGATCCTGCACCCGCTTATAGACCTCACAGCCCTCATTTTAGTGTGTCTAATACCACCGGTCGCAGCCACCGATACAGCCTCACCGCAGATATGCTTCCCGCACCGGAGATTTTCAGCCCCGTACCATTGCCTGCCAGGGTGCCTGCTCTCCCCCCTGCTCGTACGGTTACCCGTGAATCACCCGCCCCATCGCGCGTTGGTAGTATTGACCACAATCGTTATTCACCTCGCCCGCGTCAGACCAGTTCCCCAGCACCATCGACGCCGGCATCGGTAACCGTAGAGGATATAAACGATGCTAGCAGTGATCTAGGGGACGCAAGCGCCACTGGTGCCCTCGGAGATGCGAGGAAGAAGCGAAGGAGAAAGAAGAACAGCAAGGCGAGCCGAAGGAGTGTGGTGTTCAGTGACGATGAGCCCGAGGTCATTGGGAGTGCTAGCGACTGGGCAATGGAGAGCGGAGAAGAGTCTGGAGCGTCAGCCACCCCTGTTAACCCGCCCGACAAACGCTTCTCGCGCCAAATGTCTATCCCGCCAGTCTCGTCTCCTCTTGCGCGGTCATCTATGCCACCCGTGCGCGATTCCGACTTCTCCTCAAGCTTGGCCCACCTGGACAGGGCCGACGTATTCTCCCCTACTAGCTCTGTAGACTCCCGAGGCCCTCTACCATCCTATAGGGACCTTCATTCTCCAGGGTCTTCTCGGGCTGCTTCTCCGGCTCCCTCGATCGGCAGCGTCGGCAGCGTCGGCAGCAACACTGATGGCGACTGGTCAGCACGTAAGGTCGATGCATATGGTAGATGGTACCAGGCAATGAATAAGCACCAACCAGTATGTATCGGTTTCATAGAGTGCTGTTTAAGACGAGAAGTAACTGATCGGGATTTCAGGTGCCACAGATTCCGAAGCTCAAGCAGGAAATGACCGCATGCTCTCCTGATGAGCTCGCCAAGAGGCTTAAGCTCGGAGCTGCCGCCCCTCCGACCAAACATACTCCAATCCTTCTTGGAGCCCAGCACGGCGCCGGTCGTGGACGATTTAAGTCGAGGCGCTGAAGCAGGTGGATGCTCTCAACGGTGTGTTTACAATGGAGCATTGTTTTAGAACATTGTTGCGTTGATTGTTGTACTTCTCGGCTCCGTGTTGTATTTATAGTGGCCTGAATACAGGACGCTACCTCCTCACTCCAGTCCATATGGGCGTTCTCAATTATTTATATTCTTTTTGGATGTTTCATGTGGTCCCTATCCACCCCGATATTCACAGAGATGGATAGGATACGAGTTAGGGTAGACGCGCCTGAAGGTACAAACAGCATGGAAACATGAACGACGGGAGGAAAACCGAGTAGATGATGGTGCCCATATGTCCTGCCATTGGCGTCGGTAGCTAGTCAGGTGATCACAGAGAACGAGAACGATCGAGACCGGCAGACCATTCCCGGGGTTGTACTGTTAATGTGGAAGTTGAACGATGTTAGTAATATCTGGCAAATGCTTAGGTATTAAGTACCTGGATATAATCGTTCAGCCAAGTTATATGAGGCCGTGCCGGTTGCTATGTCCCAGTTAAGTCGCGCATTCTATTATAGTCCCAAAGGACGGCGGCATGATGGTGGTAATCTCTGTTTAGCCACCTTTCATTTACTCTGCCGTGCGGCGCCATAGCGTTCACAACACGCGGGTTCCGCGCTGTTCGCGGCTTACAAATCGTCTTCTTCTTGCCTACTTGGTCTCTCTCGGGCATCACATGCAGCAGGGGGCACCACAAGGACATGCGTCCGACGCCCGTCTCATACACTGCGAGCTGCGACGAGCTGCGACGAACCGGAACCTTAGTCGCGACCTGGAAGTGACCGCGACAGCCAATTCCTTTGATGAGGTGCCTCTGAGCTCTCGGACCAACCCAGCCACAGTTCTCTTCTTATTTGAGGTCCTCCAGTCATGCCGCTATGCCTCCAAGTCTCTTCCGGCCCCCCTCCCCTCTTTCGCCCTGGAGCAAGTTTCGTGCTTATATCCTTTGTCATCGTAATGCGGTTATATATTGTCTCCTATGTAAGACTACCCCTTCATCGATCGACGATATCTACTCTGACCTGCTCTGACCTGCAGCTGACCGCAAGTTTCTTTTGCGTGACAACTTTCAGCGCCATTCCATCATGGAACCCACCACTCAGTACACGAGGCCGTTATGTTGTTGATGCCCAGGGCAACCGCTTCAAGCTTAAATCCGCGAATTGGCACGGTGCAAGCGGCACTTGGAACGGCGAGGGGGATCCGGCGTTTGATATCAACCATCACTGCAGCGAGAATTCTTACAACCTTCCACTTGGCCTCCAATATGTGCCCATAGCCGACATACTTGATTCGATTGAACAAACAGGCGTGAACTCCGTTCGACTGCCATTTTCAACCGATATGGTGAAGGATACGCGTGCCGTGCAAGACGATTGGGTTGCTGCTAACCCACAACTACGAGGAAAAACCCCTTTGGAGGTTTACGACGCGGTCGTTGAGGCCCTGACGGCGAGAGGATTCGCGGTTATCCTCAACAATCACACAGTTAAATCACGCTGGTGCTGTTCAGTCAACGATCAAAATGAGAGGTGGAATGAAAGCCAGACGGACGCCGAATGGGCGGATGTGTGGTTGCTCATCAACAAACGAGTCGTGGGTGCCGATCTTTATAATGAGGTAAACAGTTGTTGCACCTTCTTCCTCCTGTTTCGCTCAAGGGCTTTACAGGTCCGCCGTAGTGTTATGGACGATCCAAACTGGGGGTTGGGCAACAACTTCGACTGGTTCGCCGCAAGTCAGTGGCTTGGGGACCGTATACTCATGGAAGCAAACCCCGATCTATTAATTATTGTGGAGGGAATTAACTGGATTGGCCTTCCCATCGACGGGTTCCCTCACAGTAGACCAACATTGTCCCCTGCGGCAGGCCTCTCGCACACGTTCTTGGTCCCTAATAAGGTCAGTCGGGGACTTGATACTTTATTACGTATCTGAAGTAATTTTTTGTGCATAGCTGGTATATTCTGCCCATTACTACGGTTACACCGGGCCGAGCCACAGCGGTGCATTCGGCATAGGAGAGACGACAGACCTTCGATATCAGGATATGGATCATAATACTCTCAGCGAAGTTGTCCGACGAGAGGCTTCGTATGTCGCTTTGGATCAAGAGCAGCATTATACGGCTCCCCTCTGGGTAAGTTGATCCCACAATGCGTTTGACTCTTTCCTGACTAGCATATGCAGGTGAGCGAGTTTGGGATCCAAGGACAGGGGTTCATAAATCGAACGTCCCAGCGCTGGTTCAACAATTTCGTCCAGTACCTCATCGACCAAGACCTCGATTTTGCCTTTTGGCCATTAACAGGCTACCTGAGCTACGGTTCTGGCAACGGATGGGCGCTCCTGAGCTGGGATTTGGGAACAAATAAGCGCGTTGGAATTTACGATGGTCGTGACTGGCGGGCCAAGAAGTGGAAACAACTCGTTAGCTCCCCCGGATACAGTGGATACGTTCCCCCAGTTCCTCAATTCAAGATGCTCAACATCGACCACACGGACTTTATTCAATCCCCTACCCTTCGTTCACGACCTGACTGGGATCCAGGTGCATTCAAAGCGACCTGCCCAGACGGGATGCGGCTCCTTGGCCTCTCGCACGGGGCCAATCGTGGTTTATGTACCGACAAGGTGTACGAGTCAGACCTCTGGTTAACCGACCGCCCCACGCAAGTTGTCACCGACGAGTCGTTTGTCAGCCAAGACTGGGCAAGTGGCTACACAAAGTTTGAATGCCCAAAGGATACGTATGCGATTGGATACTCTTTCCGCGGGATTCAGCTCTCTTCGCTCCTCTGCGCCACGGCGAAGCGCGGGTTGGGACTTGAGGGTCGGACAATTTGGTTCGATCGCGAGAATGGTGGGGAACCGATCGGTGGAGATTTTGCGTATGGCCTGAGCAAAGGCGTGTGCGCTGCGGAGGAGTACCTTGCAGGGGTCGCTTTCACAACGAGCATATTTGATCGGGTTTTTAACCGAGTTGAACCCGCAGCTATCTTTTGCAGACGATGACATCTCGATAGACTGCTTCACGTTCTGCTTATTTGCCAGTTGTGGCTCCATAATTTATGTACTAATAGGTGCTATATGGAAGATCAATAATGGATACCTTGAAAGGCCAAATGGTTTAAGAGGCCAAAAAGTGGCTCCGAATCGGGGAATCGAACCCCGACCGCCCCGGTGAAAGCGGGGTATCCTAACCATTGGACCAATTCGGAATGGAATAATGTCCGATACCCATAACTATTTTGATCAGTCGCTCGTTCCACTCACCTCCCTGACTTCACCATAACTTGTCTCTATACAGAGAATGCGTGTACACATTGTCATCTTTTCACAGTAAATCAGGAGGCACAGAGCACTTAGAAAGCATATTGCATTGCCTTATATTCTTCGTACCCTGCTTTTTCTGGGCGAGCCTTGCACCACCTACGTGGTAGGTGTTGATTTTCTGCCACTCGGTCAAATCGGTGCTCGAAAATACCATACACGAAACCAAAATATCGAATAAACAGAGAGTACTGTCAAAGATTAGTTTTAACTTTTGCTTTTCCCGCGTTCTCTTGATTGAGGCTTTGGTAAAGAGAGCGCCGAAGTGACAGGTCGATCGCATCTATCAATTCAAAACAGTCTTGAAGGTGTTCTGAGATTGATCAAACCCGAACCCTTCGGTTTGGAAATAGTGGCATTTAGCTTTGGAAGTTGCTTTGTTTGGGGTAGTCAGTCCGCAAGTCATAGCTGACCATGAGAAGGCACAACCAGTCAGAGTCAGATCACATCTGGCCTCGATTAGCGTCATTGAGTGGCACGCCCCATCGTCGCGAGGAGGGCGCACAACGGCACACACAATATGATTTTATTGGACTACACGCTGTTGAAACTTGACAGCGCGAGCATACATTTTCCCGCGGAAGTGGGTAGCGATGTGCCTGTGACCTTGCATGCTGTTCTGTTCACGCACAGTGACGTTTTGTTATTAATAACATTGCAATTTTATTTGATGGGCTAGAGGAGCCAAAGGCCGCCCCCTGTTCTAGTCACTCCCTTGTCTGGAATCGTGAAAACATGTGAAGGATGGAGGGAGGCTGAGGGGGATGGATGGATGGTCCGATCGGATCGGGTGGTTGTTATGTCCTCGTGTTTGGTTCTATTTACCTGTCTAATTATATATATTTAATTGAGTAAAGAGCACAGCCACCATTATTTCCCTGAGTTCGCGTCGGCGTCCTGTTGGAATCCTTGAGGGACAGGGACACACTCGACGAGCCAGCACGGGCCACGGACACGGGCCAGGCGGAGGTTTGCCACCTTGCTTGCTCCTTGTCTTGCTGCTCGCTGCTTTTTGGCCCCGCCCACATACCTCTCCGCGTCGCCGTCCCCCGTCGCCGCCACGTCGCTCATGGCAAGCTCGATGCCCAAAGGATACAACATTGGTCCAACGCTGGACCAGAAGCGGCAGCTTCAAAATTATCTCGACGAGAACGAGGCAAGAGGCGCGCCCGTCCACTCGTTCAACCCCGACGCAAGCCCCCAAGAAAAGGCTGCCATCGCTGGCAAGGCCCAGTCCCAGCTCCAAAGCGTCGGACAACAGCAGCAGACAGTCGCTTCCTGTACGCATATCCTTGTCGCTAGCTTGAGCTCATTGTGACGTCTTTCCTAGCCCTTCCTGTCGCAGCGGCCGGAACCGCTGCGTCCGCAGTACCCACCGTCACTATCGAAGACGTAGACGCAAAGCTCGAGCAGCAAAAAGTCAAGTCCGAAGCTCAAAAAAGCGATGCCAATGGCAGTGTCCAGAGCTTGCACAGTATCTCGGACGGTGCAGACGGAGTACCTGGCCAATTGCCGGCCTCTGCGGCTCCCGCGATCCCCGACTGGTACAAGATTGGATGGAGAGAAGTCGCAGGCCAGGATACGCCAGAAACCGATGACCGCGATAAACACCTCCTTGCTTCATTCATAGGCGACCAGTACTTTGGGGACTGGTACCATAATGCCGCCGTCATTGTCGTAGTATGTACTCCGTACACCTCTCTTGGCGTCTCACTAAACCCCTGCCCGCAGGCCATCGTCGTCACCCACTTCCTCACACTTTTCCGGTTCGGCTGGGGCTGGATTTTTATTCTTATGGCGTTCTGTGCTACCTACTACTCGACGTCGATTCGGCGTGTCCGTCGTAGGGCCAGGGATGACATTCAACGCGAACTCGCCAAGAAACGCCTCGCAACTGAGAGCGAGACGGCGGACTGGATGAACACCTTCCTGGAGCGCTTCTGGCTCATCTATGAACATGTCCTCAGTCGCACTATTGTCGCCTCGGTCGAACAGATTCTCTCTGTGTCCACCCCGGCCTTCCTCGACTCGCTCCGTCTTTCGACCTTCTCGCTTGGCACCAAAGCCCCACACATCGACGAAATCCGCACGCATACCGGCACCGCCGAGGATGTGGTGCTCATGGAGTGGGGCATTTCCTTCACGCCCAACGACGTCTCCGATATTACGCCCAAACAAGCAGCCAAGAAGATCAACCCGAAGATTGTGCTCGAGATTCGTCTCGGCAAGGGAGTGACGGCTGCTATGCCCATCCTTCTCGAGGATATCACGTTCCAGGGAAAGATGAAGATTCGCATGAAGCTCGTGACTGCGTTCCCGCACATCCAAATGGTCGATTTGTGTTTCATGGAGCCGCCACACATTGACTTTGTCCTCAAACCCATTGGAGGCGAAACATTTGGGTTTGATATCGCTAATGTGAGTCCCTGCCACGTTGTTCTAAAACCAGGATTCGGCTGAGAACTGAACGGTGGGGTTGGTTGGTGTAGATCCCCGGTCTTTCTACCTTCATTCGCGAGATGGTCCATGCTACTCTCGGCCCCATGATGTATGAACCACATGTCTTCACACTCAACCTCGAACAGCTCATGTCCGGCGTTCCGCTCGACACTTCCATCGGCGTACTTCAGGTTACGATCGTCTCCGCTCAAGGTCTCAAGGGCGTCAAGTTTAGTGGTGGAGATCCTGACCCCTACGTCGCCATCTGCATTAACAACGACACCGCGCTCGAGAACACGCGCTGGAAGCAGAACACACGGAACCCACACTGGCAGGAGACCAAGTTTATTTTGCTCAACAGCTTGAGTGGGGTGCTGAATCTCAAAGTGTTGGACTTCAATACGTTTAGACAGCATGATGAACTCGGATTTGTTGCTTGGGATCTTGCAGGTCTTGCGGAAGATGCGACGCAAGAGGGCGTTGTCAAGCACGTGTTGCAGAATGGAAAGCCAACGGGTGAACTCAAATTCAACCTGTACGTCTCTCCTTCTCCCGGACATTCCCGCAATTTGCAGCAGTGCTGACTCGCGCATTCCAATACGTTCCCAGGGAATTTTACCCTGTTCTCAAACCGCAAATGGCCGAAGGGGTCCTCCGACCCCTGCCTGAAACGTCGGTCGGCATAGTCCGCCTTGTCATCCACCAAGCGAAGGAACTCGACCCGGGAGGGGGTCTCACCGGGTTCTCCAAGGACATTAATCCGTACTGCAAAATCATCCTTGGCGCAGACAATTGGATTCACTCGACGCCACTCGTCAAGCGCTCACTCTCGCCTGTCTGGGAGTCAGCAAAGGAGTTCCTTTGCGCGGATCGGGATGAGTGCACGATCACCGTCAAAGTGATCGATGATCGCGATTTCCGCAAGGACCCAGTTGTTGGGTACCTGACTATTCGCTTGAACGATCTGCTAGAGGCGAAGAAACCGGCCCCAGGGGAGAGCGTGCGGGACTGGTGGCCCCTCTCTGGCGAGTGGAAGCCGCTCGATATGGCCGGTTCACTCTATGGTGCGGCGAAGTACCAGCCGCCTATAGGTGTCGTGCGCATGCTCATTAAGAAGGCCGTGGATGTCAAGAATGTAGAGGGTGGCCTTGGTGGGAAGAGCGATCCGTATATTCGCGTCTTGGTCCAGAATACAACCAAGGCGAGAACGGAAGTCATGAACAATAACCTTAATCCGGTATGGGATCAGTACGTATACATTCCAGTGCACTCCCTCAAGGAGAATATGTTCCTCGAGTGCATGGATTATCAGCATTTGACTAAGGTACGTCAAATTGTGCCTACTAGGGGGCCCATTTCCTGATATCTTCGTAGGACCGCTCTCTTGGTGTGGTCTCACTTGACGTAGCCGACCTTGCTGTCCCCGCGGGAGAGGCCGACGACTCGAAATACCCTTACCGCTCCCTTGGTGTAAAGGAATTCGTCTCAAAGATCCGCCTTGGGGTCAATTCATACAAGGGAGACCTCCACTATACCGCCGAATTCATCCCTGCCGTTCATCTCAAAGGTGTCTCTTTTGGAAAACCAAAGAACCAGGTGCAAGAAGCCCTCGATGCCAGCTGTGAAGGCGAGGTCAACGATAGCGCCCTTGCCTTGGGGTCGGAGGACCATCAGAAAGTTCCGCAGGGTGTCACAGTTACGCTTCCAAAGAATAGGAAGAACAATGGGGACGTTCCCACGGGGACGTCTGGTACTCCGACCGCTGCGAACGGAACCAGACGCGCAGACTCGCCCACAAGCGCGAAAACGGGGGATGAAGGAGGGGTGGAGATCTCGAAAGAGGAGCTACTTAAGAGCCGTACGTATCCACTCTCCGCCTTCCTTGCGAGCTCGAGCTCATAAATCTGCCCGGGACAGCTTCCGGCGTGTTCGTTTTTGATATTATTTCTGGTCGTCTCGCGAGGAGGGCCCGCCTGGAAATCCTGATGGATGATGGTTACTGGCCCGTCTTTGGAACTCCCAAGGCACGCAGTACGGACACTAAATGGGACATGGTCGGCGAGGGATTCATCAAGGAGCTCGATTTCGGACGTGTGTGGCTGAGACTCAACGAGAGCGATGACGTGGATAAGGAGGATATCACCGCCGAGTTTAAGAGTGATGCCAAGCAGTTCTTGGAACGCGCACTGGTGAGCCCCCAATCGCAAACCAACACACCACTGTGAGTCATGGACTGACTTGTTGACGTTACGTAGAATACCCCCACTGAGTTTGAGCTCTATGATAAAGATGGCGCACGTCATAGTGTCGTTACCATTGCGGCCAAGTTTGTCCCCGTTCCCATTGTACTCAGCCCTCGCGAAAGCATCAACAGTGAGCGAATCTGACCTCCTCTCACCATACCGTCCTGACTGACATTCTTGTCATTCAGATCAAGGAAGCCTTCGAGTTGATATTTTTGATGGAAAGGACATTCCTGCAGTTGACCGAGCGGGTGAGTGTTTTCATTTGAATTGCTTTCTGGGGCCATTTAATCAAGCATGTCCTCTAGGTACATCGGACCCCTACGTTCAGATCACGCTCAATGGCGAAAAAGTCTACAAGACCGAGACTAAGAAGAAGTCGCTAACCCCTGTTTGGAACGAGAATTTCACGGTCACGCTACACTCTCGCGTTGGAGCAGATTTTACAATCGGAGTGGTCTGGGAAAGAAGCTCACATTTCTGATAGTATGACTGGGATCAAATTGGCAGCAACGACCTCCTTGGTACTGCCAAAGTCGATTTGGCAGACCTGGAGCCCTTCATCTCCAGTGAGAAGACAGTCTATCTTCAGCACGCCAAGTTGGGCAACAAGGCGTCCGTCCGGCTTCGGTTCCTCTTCACGCCTGAGGTGATTACGAAATCACGCAAGCCCACATCGACGTTTAGTACTGCCGGTCGAGCCATGACCCAAATAGGAGCTGCACCGGTTGGTGTTAGTAAGAGCGTCGTCTCTGGTGTCGGCCTAGGGGTCGGTGTGGTTGGCGGTGTGGTTGGCAAGAACGTCATGAGCATGTTCAAGAAAGAAGGCTCAAGGGCCATTGCTGAAGAGCAACTCGTGCAAGGAGTACTATCCGTATCGCCAGACACCGCCTCGGACCCCCAACTTGCGCACAACGGGGCTGCCAGCGGCTCTGGAGCTCAGCCATTGCCTTCCCCGCCCATCCCCAGCGTTAATTCGGCGACAATCCCGGGGACGTTACGGGTGGAGGTAGTTGGTGGGCACGACCTAATGGCCGCTGACGGTGATCAAGTCAAGCCTTATGTGATCGCCTCTGTTGGGGAGACTGAGCAGAAGACGAAGCATGTTTCCAAGACCAATACCCCTGTGTGGTGAGTGACTGATTGGGATTTTAACATTGAGTACTTGATTCACATGATTTCGCAGGAATGAATCATTGACTTTCCAAGGAATTGGACCGGAGACACATATATTACATATCGGGGTGTTTGACCACAAGACAATAGGCAAAGACAAGCCCCTCGGTGACGCTGATGTAGAGGTGTGTTCACTCGTCAAGTGCTACCGATCGATGCTGAATCCAATTTTCTCTAGATCTGGAAGGCATTACAACCTAATGCCCAAAGCCCTACCGTAAGCTCTGTTGTCAATGTCGACCTTCGTCAAGGTGTTGGGAAAATCACCCTCCGTCTTGAATTCGAGATGAATAGGGGACGTTCCACATCGATTCACTCTAGTGACCACGCCTTTAGTGGCACGAAGTCACGATTCGCCATGCGCAACTTTTCCCGCTCGAACATTGAGTAGAAACGTGGACATGAATCTCTGAGGGTGCTCACTACTACAGCTGCAAATACAAGGATCATGTAATACTAGTTTCTTGTTCCACTTTGTGTACTTTTCTTTTAGCTTCTGTTTTGAATCGAGTATTGTCTTCCGGCTTCAGGGAGGCTGGATTACGAGAGGCTGAAGAGACGCGTCACCAAACTTAGCCACCAACCACATCTGAACCATGGTCAGGCCCTCCCTCCTCGTATATCCTACCAATCACACGCTAATTCGCATTCTAGATTGTAAGAGTACGGAGCAAGGATGGCATGTTCCGCATCGAACTGCCGTCCACCGCAGACGCTGCTGAGCTCGCGCAAAAGGTTTGACTCTCTGCGATTTGCGGGATAGTTCTAACTGCGTCAAACACCTTACTAGATTCTAGGAGTGACCAAAAACGCGGACCCATCGACTATCATGGTGTCCAGCCAGCCGGGCAAGGATGAGGTAATCATTGGGACACTCGTAGGGCGATCACTGGAAAACCTCGGTCTCAAGTACGCATGTTGCCTTTTTTATGTCATCTGAAATATTGAGCATACGTCTGATAGGCACGGTGATATGATTTTCGTCTCCTACCAATCTTACGATGAGTATGATGGTGCGCTCGCGCAACAAGGACAACCGCCTGCAAGCTCGTCTGCTCCTAGTATACCGAGCGCACCAACAGCGAAAGGAGAAAACAAACGCGTGTGGGAGACCGTCCAGGAGGATCCGATCGATGTCTACTGGAGAGGGAAGGACGGCAAGGTGCCAAGATCTCGAGATTTAAAGTTCTGCAAACACGGTTCAAACGCTATGTGTGACTACTGTATGCCCTTGGAGGTGAGATATCTCCGATGCAAGCCTCGCAAGTCTGACCTTGCTCCATCAGCCATACGACGCCGAGTTTCATAAGAAGGAGAATATTAAACATCTATCATTCCACGCCTATCTTCGTAAAGTACAACCGCCGGCCACTTCCCAAACGTCGCACTACCCACCTCTCACACCCGAATCATATTCCGTCAAGAACCCTTGTCCTAAGGGCGGACACCCCCCTTGGCCGGGTGGTATATGCAGTGGCTGCCAACCTCCAGCGATCACATTGCAACCACAGCCCTTTCGCATGGTCGATCACCTCGAATTTGCTTCTCATGACTTGGTTGACCGGTTTATCCAAGCTTGGCGTTCTACTGGAAATCAACGATTTGGCTTCATGATTGGGCACTACGAATCATATGAAAATGTCCCCATGGGCATCAAGGCAGTAGTAGAAGCGATCCACGAACCGATGCAGGAGGGCGAGGTCGATGGACTTGTTGTCCCTCTCCCTTGGGAGGAGGAGCCCCGAATAGTCGAGTTAAGCCGACATTGCTCTCCACCTCTTTGCGTCGTAGGGCAAATCTTCACCGACCTGACTCCAACCGAAGAAGATAAGACGAAGCTGCTCTACAAAAGGCACCCCCAGTCATTCTTCATGTCTTCACTGGAGGTTATCCTGGCCGCTTCGTTGCAGTCCAGTCATCCCACTGTGTCTCGTTCATCTTCGACAGGCCAATTCGGTTCACGATTTGTCACAGCCATCGTCAGTGGTGCAAAAGAGGGTGGAGTGGACATCTCGTCGTTTCAGATCTCCGAGCAAGGATGCGCGATGGTTGCAGCAGATATGATCGAGGCAACGATAGTGCCAGGAGCGATGCGAGTGAAGGAGGAGAGCCGGGAACCAGGCCACTCACGCTATGTCCCGGACGTATTCTATCGGGAGAAGAATGAATACGGGTTAGATGTCAAGCACAGCGCGAAGCCGACGTTTCCCGTGGAATATCTGCTTGTCAATGTAAGAGTAGCCAACATTGAGATCTAACCACAACTAACATTTTTGATAGGTGTCGCATGGCTTCCCGAACCAAGAAAGTCCATTATTCCGCTCACCTCGACCATTCCCAATCGAGAACCGAATCGGACTGGAACATCAAACTACCGATGTGGTGTTAAGAGAATTGGGGAGACTAGAAGCTTCGCTCGTTCTCGATAGTCGACATGGAGGTGGCTTTGTGGAGAGGCAGAGGCGGACCTCATTGGCGGAATGGCTGAGCGATTGGCATCTGCTGGCATATTGGCCGCAAATCGGGTTCTTAGACGAGGTAGGAACAACCCGTACAGCGCTTGGTGCATAATTGACCTAGTGAGATCAGGGAGATATCACGCAATTGGCAACCATCGCAACGTCCCCAGACCTCGAAGCGGACAATATCCTAGATTCATTGTTAGTTAGCGATGGCTGGCAAACACTGATGACTATTATTAAGGAGAGCAGACGTAGGTTCCCCCTCTCATTTGACCCGAAGTGGCTGTCTGACCACTCTCATAGCATCCCAACCCTCTAATCCCCCTCCGGGTGGGTCAGTACCAACCGCGATAGATGATGACGAAATACCTGAAGAGCTCTTACGCGCTATAGAAGCCGAAGAGCGTGGTGCAGGCATTGGAGTGCGCGCCGACTCCCCACCAGCTGGCGGGGGAGATACGAAGGAGTGCCCGCATTGCACTTACATGAATATTGCTGGTGCTTCGGACTGTGATGTATGTGGACTTCCAATGTGATACCGATGTGATAATATAGCAAATGGAGAGCAAACACGAGAGCAAGCCAGTGTTTATTTATGGACTCGGGCAATATTCTCGAATGTGATTACAATTTCCGGTAATATTACTGATAAGTGAAAGGAGGAGTAACTTGTTCCCGACCATGGTCTCGCCGGCATCGTTGCGTGACCTCTATAGCACCCCGAGTACATCCTGGAATTTCAATCAACCAATGCCGTCTGCGGGACCTTCAAAGCCGAGCATTTCGGCGCCGGCGTGGTCAACTGTACGGCCTTCCAATAACCCCATATTCGACCTAGCGCCTATATTAGACTACGGGGGTGGATCAGAAAGTGCCACTACAAATGCTATGGTTAAGGCTTTAATTTCGTCGGCTTTTCTACAATTTACAACGACTGCAATCGCCATGCCTTGGGAAGTCGGCAAAATCTTGCTGCAAATTCAGTGGATACCCAAGGATCCAGAGCCAGACAACGAGGAAGACGAAACTGTGCAATATGCGGATCAAGAATCGGTATCTGGTTGATTTTTCTTCTGTGCTGGGCGTTTAGCTGACGACATGGGCCGGCATGGGTAGATGAGTGAGAGTTCCATGGGCGAGTCATACTTCCAAGATCCTATAAGTACTCCTGCTCTCCGGAGAACACATCGTCGAGGGCGACGTTCAACGAGTTCGATGCCAGTGGGTCATGGCCACCAACGGCAAGGAGGTGATGCCCTTCAGTTGCCACCGCACATTATACCGTATGGTCCTTCAGACGGAGTATTTGGTATGATGAAGAGAGTCGGAGCGTGGAAGACAGAAGGCTGGCTAAGTCTGTGGAAAGGTTTGCCACTGAAAATTCTCGCTCTCCAAGTGACGTGTTAATCACCCTTGCAGGCATCCTGACGTCATGCATAAATGAAATTCTCTCCTCCACCCTTCAGCCTCTGGTTCTCAATGCCCTCAGACCCTTCAATCCACCTGGCTCTCTGTTAGCCCCGGTAGTCTCGCACATGGCTACAGGGTTTATCCTCTCGCCTCTTGATCTCCTCCGAACACGGCAGATCGTCCACCCACGAGCGACATGCCCCTCAGGTTTTGCGCACTTTGCTCAAATAATCCGCGACGAAGGCGGTCTAAAAGCGGTCTACCTCGACTCGCGATTCCTTTTCCCAACACTCCTGGACCACTCCGTCCGCCCGTTCATTGCCCTCGCACTCCCAGGGTTGATCCAGCGCCACCTAGGATTGAGAGACGCAGCGAGTAACCCACTCACGTTCCCACTCGCAGAGTTTGCGGGTGCGTGTGCGGGTCTGTTGGTCACCCTGCCGATTGAGACGATAAGGCGGAGACTCCAAGTGCAGTCGCGCTCTGGCAAGGTCGAAACGTGCGTGCGAGTCCGCCCATGGCCGTACGTCGGCGTCGTCGATGCGCTGTGGAGAATTCTCAGTGAAGAACGGTCGGCGCCGCTCCGGCGAAAGAGAAGGACTAAAGGGAAGGGACGTCTGCGTGAGACGGAGTTCATCTCTGGGGGGGAAGAAGGGTGGCTTGGTTCTACTGGCGTGGAACAGTTATTCCGTGGGTTTGGGATGGGCGTCGGTGCGCTCGTGCTGGTCCTTGTCATCGCACTTACGACGGGCGGAGAAAATGAAGGATGGGCGGAGCTATGATCTTGCGCGGGATTATTATGCAAGGCGTACTGTACAATCAGAAGGCTATTATTTCGTCAATCGGTCGGGGCCATTAAATTTCCCTTCTCGTTTATATTTCTGATATCGTCTTGGAATCACGTAAAATTCTCAGAGTAATAATTTCGGTAGGATATTATTTGAGCCTAACGTCCAACCGCGCACCCCATGCATGGGATACTTGGCACGCGAGCGCATGCTAATGACCCCAATCCGCGATCGATCACGGATAGTGGATAATAAACATTGATTACAATGAAGTTATTCCAACTCACACATGATACAAGACATTAGATAATCGGGTCATTTATTATAATAACTTGCCTCGTAAGTGCACAGTACATCCAAGGGTAAAGTCTTCTTCACGCGTATAAGCGACTTGACGTGGATGGTTCAGTGGTTCAGTAATCTTCCAGTCCCGGCGTCACGCGTCACGGGAAATTGGACGGCCGTCATGGATGTTGGAGAGTGCCAACGGCGTTCTCTCGTTCAAGTTTCTTCGAGATCTCACCAGGAATTTCCAGCTTTTCGAGGGGTCATGCACCATAAGCAGTATGTGCATCACTTGTAGCAACAGGAGATTCCAATGCGTCCCCATTCGAATCGGTCGTGTGAGACGTGGCGTAGCGACCTAATTCTTGAATGGTTCTTCGCTTCGCAAGGGAAGTAGCTACCCATGGGAATAGATGCACTGGTCGTTGTCGAAATCGCGCAGCAGGGTCATAGTTACTCTATCTAGGGGATTGAAAAACGGCAAACCGCCTGCGATGTGAACAATCCGTACCTCAAGACATTATGGCAAGAGACAACTCGCTGTGAGCATCCAGACATTCAGCTAGATCGATCGCCTCCTGTACAAGGAAACAAGAATTACTGCTTCCGATGCCTGTTGGATACGTTCTGCACCCGCACATCGGTCTCCGTTGCACTCCGCACTTATACGACCGCGTGGTGGTAGTACTTTCCCACCGCCCATGTGGTCTTCGCCCGCAGAAGAGAAGTCCCTTTCCTGACATGTCAAGCTCCCTGTTGCAATCGTATATCCACCTTCTCTCACAAGGAGGACCACATGAATAAAGGGGGAAAGCAATCTCCTCTCTTGTCTACTCGTTCAGCTGAGGATCCCCACCCGACGCTCGATTCACTGCAATGGCCATGAAACCCACGGAATCACACTCTTCAGTAGGAAAGGACGGTCTTTATCACTCAGTGACCGAGAAAGCGACACATGTTCTATTCCACCTTGTGCACAATCCTCAAGCACCCGTCGCTGATAAGGTCGCCGCTCCTGCTCGCAGAGTCTTCCTCAAATTCGATCTTATTCTCGTTCTTCCTATGCTTATAATGTTTTGTGAGTCTGATGTGGGCTACATACATCAACTGACCCTGCTCTATGTATCAAAGATTTACTCTCATTCATTGACCGGGTCAATATTGGCAATGCTCGCGTCGCTGGACTTCAAGCCGACCTCAAGATGTCCGACTACCAATACTCCCTCGCTCTGACGATAACCTATATTCCGTATATCGTTGTCGAAATCCCCGCGAGTCTTATTCTCAAGCGCGTTGGCGCAAACATCCTCCTTCCTTCCATGGTCATACTCTGGGGACTCACTACCACCCTACAAGGTTTCGTTAATACATACCAGGGCCTGCTCGCTGCGCGGTTTTTCCTCGGGTTATTCGAGGGTGGGCTGTTACCAGGAATCATGCTCGTCATGAGCCGGTTCTACAAGAGGGATCAAATCCAAATGCGCATGACGCTTCTATTCACTGCGGCTTCATTGGCTGGTGCCTTCTCTGGCCTGCTCGCATCCGGGATTCTAGGGATGGAGGGACGTGCAGGACACAAAGGCTGGCAGTGGATCTTCATTCTAGTGTGTAATTGCCTTCATTCCTCTTTGTGGTTTTTTTCTATCGCTACCACTGGCAGAGGACTGATGAAATTGTATTCGTAGGAGGGGATTTTTACTGTGGCATTCGGACTTTTGTCCTTCTTCATTTTACCACGGACTCCAACATCATCCCGATTTCTCACTGAAACAGAGAAAGAAGCCATCCACACCGCCTTAGAGCAAGATTGGACGCCTGACTCGGAAGAAGAGGCATTCTCGTGGAAGCAAGTTATCGCTGCGTTCAAAACCCCCCATGTGAGTTCGTGCGGCTGTGTTGGAACTCCTTGAACTTACTGGCTACTCCATTATCAAACTAGGTTCTCATTTTAGCCATCGTATTTTTCTTCTCCGGCAATATTCTTTTCGGCCTGGCCTATTTTGCACCCACCATCATCCGCAGCCTGGGTCATAGTCCTATTCGTACACAGCTCATGTCTGTCCCGCCCTATGCTACCACTTTTGTTGTTTCTGTTACCATCGCCTTCCTTGCTGACCGTTGGGGTCAGCGCGGTTATGGCCTTTTCCTCTCTGGTATCCTCGCTATGGTGGGCTACATCATTTTTCTCACCTCAACTAGCCCCACTGTTCTCTACGGCTCGATCTTTTTACAAACCATGGGAGCGTTCACGTCCGCTTCGGCCGTCGGGACATGGAACGTCAATAATGTCCAACCCTACTACAAGCGCTCCACTGCTGTCGGGCTTGGACTGGTCATGGCCAACTTTGGGGGCGTCCTCTCAACATGGATATTCAATGATCCGCCGAGGTTTAGGAAGGCGACAAAGATCAATCTGGCATTCAGCGTTGGAGTGTGTGTGCTTGCTGCCGCCAACCGAGTCTGGTTGGTGGTGCAGAACAGGAGGAAGGAGGCGGAGCGGGCCGTCAGGCAACCTCTGGGAAATGAAGAAGAAGAAGCACAAAGGAGACGCCTTGGAGATCGTCACCCAGACTTTATCTACACACTCTAGCAGGTCTTGTACTGCTTAGCGTGCTTCTACTTGATTCACAACCCCCCTCTACACGGAGAATAGTTGGTTGCAGTACCAATCTTGTCTGTTGCTGGCTTTAGCTAGTCGCCTTATACCATTCCATGAGCTTTGGTTCAACTGCATTGGAGGCTACGGTGTATATTGTGTACGTGTTGCAATAGGATTCCATTCGAACTTAGATTTGATGCCGAGGTCAGTGGGAACAACTGGTATGTAGTCACTGGGAAATTGAATCGGCTCCTCGAATAGCCTTTGCTGTTGCATGCCCGGTGATCAGGGCACATATCCTTAACCCAAAAGGAGGCTCCTAGTCATACTCCATGCACTCCTTTATTTTGGTTTGAGCCTTAGGACACTGACATGTATCCAGCAGGTGATTCGTTCATTTTGGGATGCGAATACTGGTTGTTATCTAACCCTTCTGCTACGTCGCAAAAGTGATGTATAAGGTATCACTGCTGATTCGTCCAAGATTGAAATGTCACTATCAGCAACATCTTTGGGCTGTACGTAGAAGGAAGCCTTCCATTCACTCCGCTAACTTTCGAATTATCGACCGGCTTCCTATAGTTATTGACGAACTTGATGAGGGAAAAGCATGCAGTATGAAACTTACTTATTTATCCTTGGTGTTCAGGAGAATCCACGCAGTGCACCATTTGGTTTGTTCCCCCGACAGCGCATCACATCTTGACATGAACCGAGTCAGTTTGCTCCGATCAGAGGCCGAAAGATTGTAGAAAATTTGGAGCCAATATGTTCAATGTGAATTCAAGAGCTCAAAATGAGGTCCTTTTGTCGAACAGCCGACTTTGCGGAGCGATCAACCGACTTTTGTTGGTGAGGTTGGCAGAATTTGGGATGCCATGATGCGCCTCAGCGTGCTCCGGTGATTAGGGGGTCTTGAAGCCGGCGTACCACAGCCACCCCTCGGCTATTTAAGGACTTATCTTTGCACCTTGTATCCTCACGTATTTGTTGAGGACCCCAACAAACATGGTTCCTTTCGTCGTAATTCCTGGCTCCGCGGAAATTCTAACTGAGGCTCAAGTCCGGTGAGGCTCCGCGTTTGTCAGGGTGGGGTGTACGATGCCTACCGGGACCCTTTTCGGTTGGTGAATGCGTATGGACCCTTGGTCCCGGCCTTGGAATATAATATAATGCGTGGACAACTTGCCTCTCACTCCTTCGACCTTTCACCCTCACCATTCCTAAGCTTCACCGCTTTCACTCGAACAGTTTCCTGGACCACCGTAATCAACACTTTGCCGTAATCACGCTCGAGATCCTAACAATTCTCGCGACGTGCCGAAGCCTTCCATCGCTTAATCACCAAGGCTCGCTTGTTGGGAGAGATCGGCAGTGCATCGAGCCACTAAAGTACTTGTGTTGCTCTGGCGTCTGTCTGGCGTCTAATAGCCAGTCTCTCGAGGAACGTGCCAGCCCCCTTTCGGCTTAAATATCTGCTGTACTCGACGACTCAGAATAGAACAACGACTCTACTGTCATGTCCGAACCATCTCAGGCCGAATCCTCGTCTGCGCAGGGCCAGTGCACAGCGCTTAAGAATGAGGCTAAGCGATGGGAGGGCTGGCCGAAGAACTGCACGAATTTCCGACCTGGATTGGATGACCCCCATGAGTTACAGCAAATTTTCACAAGATTTGAGGAGAATAAGCCTCCAATCTCACCATCTGAGTGGCAAGTCTTCCACATCAACGAGTACGGGAAGTCGGGTAAAGGTAGGAATAGCTTCTCACGACCTTGTAGACCCCACTAAATGTACTGTTAATAGAATTGACAAACCACAAGTTGAACGAGAAGCAACTTGCCAGCCACTTGGAAACTATGACACTTCAACGACTGCTGGACCCCGTATCCTTCAATACGGAGGATGCAAGAGAGGAAACAGAGCAGCCTTTGTTCCACTGTTTGTGAGCATGCCTTCGAGGTTGTGATTTTCTAGTGACTGAGAGTCTAAACAGCTTTGGTTGCTCGCAATTTACTGAGGAGACCCAGGCGAGCACCTACGCACGACGTCTGTACTCGTTCTGTGAGACTCCCATCGGCGTGGCTCTGACATTTTGGTCCGCCGTCATGCTTGGCTTCAAATGGCATCAGGAGCCCAGCAAAGTTTATCGTACGTGTGGGCATATCCCCCTTTTACTTGACTCAACAGGATTGCATTAGACGCTTGGCTTAAATGTCCCATCCGGTGCCGAGCAAACGACCGAGAATCGGACCTCGACTATTACTCAGAACCAATGGCTCCTATCCAGAAAGGAGACGAAGAATATCTAACAACCCGGAGGGACCCAGCTATCTATCTCCGATACGATCCCAGTACCGGAGAGTGCATCGTTGTGACCTATGACATCGCCGCTATCCATCGAACTGCCATTGCGGTTTGCAAAGAAGCGCCGACGACAAGGCCGGACGAGGATCCCTTCGTCTTCTTCGTCGCATATCTTACAGCGGTACTCAACGGGATTAAGAGAGCGGCAGAGGGATGGATGATTTTGGTTGAGAAGCACGTACGTCTGCGTTCCTTTTCCTCCTGGGACTACCTCTTAACCTCCGATTGGGTAGGCTGCAACGGCGGTGAGGGTGGACGAGAACATCCCTGACCCACTTATCAACTTTACCCTTGATCATCGAATCCTCACTAGAGCAGGAAAGGCTCTCGAAGGCATCGCCGAAGCCATAGCCACCATCCAAGGGGAGCACCAAAGGTTTGCTCAAGAGACCAAGCCTGTTGACCAAGCTCTGTTCAACTCGACACACCAGTCTTTGGCCGAGTTAAGGCGAATGGCCACAGAGTTGCGAAGGGAAATGGAGTACATGGCTGTCGCTGTCAGCAAAAGCATCGACGTCGTAGGTAATTCTCTCCTTTTCCTAGCCTGTGCTAACTCAATTCAGGCCCTTGTACTGCGTCCCAAGAAGTCAAAACGTATGAAAATTTTGCGGGGTCCTGCGGATGGTTTTGGAATCATCGGTCGTTTATTCTAGTTTACAGCATTACTACATTCTTGCGAGCATTGTTCATGCACGATTGCCAACAGTCTCTTTTGTTTCATCCTTGACTACGAATGTCCAGCTATTCTGATCCAGCGGCTACGTTTTCGTAAGCTTCACTGGTTACCCCGTTGCGGTTTGAGGTGAGCCGGAAGGACATTTGAAGTCATACACCACATCCTTTAGTTTCGTTCCGAGTACAAACCGGACCCATCAAGTTCGACATATACACAGACCGCATATATTCTGTACCGCTGAGCTCGCAGCCTGACCTACTTGCTTCGAGCTCATCAGCTAGTTGTTCAATGACGCACACAACCATTCAACTGAAACGACTATCGAGCTGCTCTACGGCCATGATCACATTTTGGACCACACCACGTCCTAGCAGTCTCCCTCGAACGGGTCTGATTAGCACCTAATCTACGCACCTACTGCGCAGGAGAATGACCACAGTGTTTGCTGTGCCTCCTAATAGGCAGGCTAGGAATCACAAGTCCCCTCAACAAATCATCGATTCCTTGGATGGAGCGATAGATAAAGCCCACAAATCGGGAGATTTGTTGTTTTTCGATAGCACCATGAGTAGTGTGGAGGAAGATGGTGTCCAAGTTCGTTATGAGCAAGCTGCTGCAGCGGAGAACCAGCGAAACTGCACAAAGCTGCTCTATTTCTTCCTCCCTCCCAACTTTTATACTAATGTGACTCCTCATAGTATGAACTACGGATCTGTCCTGCGCTTGGTGCGAAACCTCGGGTTCCCACCCCGAACATTGCTCCAGATGGCGGAGACAAGTTGGCTGAAACGATCGTCAAGGATCCTTTCCTGCCTCCATTTACCTCACTATACGTTGGGGAAATCATAGATGAAGCAGAGGAACAGGAATACGTCATTTTAGTGCGTCGCAAGGCTTTTTCAAAGGAACCCAAACGAAAGACTGAATGGAATCATTGATTCAGCTCAACAAGTACGCTCTGGTGCGAGGGCATTTCTTGATGGTCACCAAAGGTGGGTGGCGTTCTTCTTGTTCGACAAAATGCCGCCCGACTGTGAAGGATTGGCCTTCGAGACACAAATCTTACCTCGAACTTTTAGAATATCAATCCCAGTCGGCTCCCTTGACACCAGCCGATCTCCTTCAAACCTACCTCCTAATGTTGAATGCCAATCTTACATGCGGAAGACCTTATTTCTCGTTCTTCAATTGTGGTGCCAAGTCTGGCGCCTCACAACCGCACAAGCACGTACAGTTTCTACCGACCCTTCAAGGATTTGGTGGACCACCAGTCGAGAGGGTCGCACGAAGTATCAAGCTGGGCAATGAATGTACGTCTTTCGTCCCTGCCGTATCCCTAAATCCTCTCTTTCGGTTACCATTATCATGTGACTGACCTTCAGGCCTTCGTTCAGCAAAACCATTCACCCTCACCTCTGTTCCGTTTACAG
>WNFL01448266.1_pt2 | contig 34074 bp, 35 predicted proteins | sample 5400361 | NCBI WGS metagenome assembly WNFL01 (sample SAMN13153351, study PRJNA577476) | soil metagenome | isolation source: 40 cm soil on Douglas fir-dominated hillslope | place: USA:California | collected 2013-09-17
AAAATGGCGGCCGCGACGCCCACGTAAAAGGGCAAACCCCAGTAAGTCAAAAACACGCCCGCCATGACCGCGCAGAATGTCATGAGCGTGCCCACCGACAGGTCGATGCCCCCGGTGATGATGACAAAAGTACAGGCAACGGCCAGCACGCCATTGACCGCGGTGGATTGCAGGATGCCCACCATGTTGTCGGTTTGCATGAAACTGGGGGACGCCATGCTGAAGAAAACTATCAACCCCATCAGGCTTGCGAACGCCAGCAGTTTTTGCCGGGTGCTGGGGCTGAAGATAACGTCCTTGAGTCGCCGCAGTACAGTGGAATCGGACATGGGTGGCGTTCTGTTTATGATTTTTCAGATTGACGTTCGATGGGGATACGGGCCATCAGGGCGCTGCAGTGCTCACCATGGACTCACGCTGGGTGGCCAGTTGCATGATCTGCTCCTGGGTCGCGCCCAAGGCTGCCAGCTCACCGGTAACGCGGCCTTCGCACATCACCAGAATGCGGTGGCTCATGCGCAGCACCTCGGGCAGCTCGGACGAAATCATCACGATGGCGCGCCCCTGCTCGGCCAGCGCATGCAGCAACTTGTAAATCTCGCTTTTGGCGCCCACATCGATGCCGCGCGTGGGTTCATCGAAGAAGAGAATTTCGCAATCCCGCACCAGCCATTTGGCAATCACGATTTTTTGCTGGTTGCCGCCCGATAGCAGGGCGACTTTTTGCAACACGGATGGTGTCCTGATCCCCAGCCGTTTGACAAAGTTTGCTGCAATGTCACGTGGCCGGGCGTTTCAAGAAAAAACCCAACGACAAATACCGCTGCATGCTGGCCAGAACGATGTTGGACTCCACGTCCATGCCCGTGGCCAGGCCAAAATGTTTGCGGTCTTCCGAGAGGTATCCGATACCCCGTTTCACCGCATCCGCCGGGCTCCGGATGGTCACCTTTTCGCCGCGAACCCAGATTTCGCCGGAGTCCACCTTGTCCGCGCCGAATACGGCGCGCGCCACCTCCGTGCGCCCTGCCCCCATCAGCCCCGCCAAACCCAGAATCTCGCCTTTGCGCACCACGAAGTTCACATCCTTGATGGTCCGGCCGCGGTTCAGATTGCGCACTTCGAGCACCACCTGATGGTCCATGGCGGGCGCAACCGGGCCTTCGCTTTCAAACAGGGTACGCCCCACCATCATGCTGATGATGGTCTCCATGGTGGTAATCGCCGTGGGCACGGTGGCGATGTACTGGCCGTCCCGAAATTTTCTTCAGCTCATCCATCTTGTGCGAGATGTAGACAATGCCCACACCGTGGCTTTTCAGCTGGCGGATGATGCGAAACAAGTCCTCGATTTCGGCATTGTTCAACGCGGCGGTGGGCTCATCCATGATGAGCACCCGGGAATCGAACGACAAGGCCTTGGCGATTTCCACCATCTGCTGCCTGGCCACGGTCAGGTCGCCCACGGGAGTACGCGGGTCCAGGTTCAGGTGCAGGCGTTCGAAAATCTTGCGGGTGTCCTGCTCCATCTTTCGCGTGTCGATGAACACGCCCAGACGCCCCCGGGGCTCGCGTCCTATGAACAGGTTCTGCGCCACACTGAGGTGGTTCATCAGGTTGAGTTCCTGATGGATGATGCCGATGCCCAGATCCTGCGCCGCTCGCGGACTTGGAATATCGACCGGCCGTCCGTCGATGCGAATCTCGCCTTCGTCTTTCTGGTACACCCCCGCCAGCACTTTCATGAGGGTCGATTTACCCGCGCCGTTCTCCCCCATCAGGGCATGCACTTCACCGGCAACCAGGTCAAACCGGCAGTCATCCAGGGCACGCACGCCTGGAAAGGTCTTGCTCAGATGCTCGATGGAAACAAGCGGAGTCACAAAATGCCTCCCGATCGTTCAACTCATATGGCGCGTTGCACCACCGTCAGCCGGCAGGGACGGTCTGGTCATGAAGCGCGACGTGTGGCCGGCAAAGTACACCACCGTTGAAGCGATGTCATCCACCCGTGGCCGCCGCGGCATGCAGTCGGTCGGCGTTGGCGACCTCGATTGGATTGCCTTGTCGCTCAGAACGGCAGCGACGTGAACAGGCTCACCCCGGTGACGTCACCGCTGCTGCGCAACGACAGGCCGATGCGATCGACATCGAAGAACTTCAGCGACCAGGGTTTGGCTGCGACAATGCTCAGCGCGAGCTGGAATTCTTCCCGTATGCTGCCGCCGGAGCCGGTGAACTCCGAGAAGCGCAGGCGATTGAAATAATAGTAGTAGACCGGCGTGAATCCGATGGAGACTTCCTGGCCGAACAGGGTCCGTTCGGTCGGAATCGTGATGTCCAGGCCTGATGCCAGATAACCGAACGGCGTGGTCGATCCGCTGCTCGGGCGATAGCCGGCCGAAGTCAGTGAATTGACCAGCGAGAATTCCACCCCCTTGTCTTTCGCGATCAGGAAGCGGCTCTTGACGCCGAAGTCGTAGATCCACGCGGATTGGCTGCCGGCGAATTCCCGTCCGTAGCCGGCATCGACATAGGGCCGGATGCTCCAGCGCTGCGTCAGCGGCAGTTCCCACTCGACCCCGGGCAAAATGCTGAACGTGCTGACCCGATCGGGAAACTGGGCGTGTAGAACACTGTCGACGTCGTAATCATAGAACCCGAATGTCGTCGAGAGCTTGAACTTGAGCCCCGTGCCATCCTGGTCAACGGTCTTCAGTGCGCGCGAGAAAGGCAGCTGGAAAACGCTGACCGAGCGGTCGCCCGCGGTATAAACGCCGGTGCCGAAAGTCGCCGCGTAGTACCAGTTGATGAGGTCCTGACGCTCGCGGACGGTCGCTTGCTGCACCTGAGCCTGTGCGGCGGACGTCAAAAGCATCCACGCGATACTGGCTACTGCACAACGACAAAACGTCAGCAACCGGGCGACTCCGTGAAGCGGTTTACCCTCGTGCCTGCACAATACCGCTTCCCTGCGATTTCCAGAAGACCCCGTCCTTCATGATCGCCCTGAAGCGGTCGCGCTGCTGCAGGATGGCGACGTCTTCGAGCGGATCGCCATCGACCAGCAGCAGGTCCGCGAGGTAACCCGGCCGGACCTGGCCGAGCCGGTCGCCCATGCCCATGATCTCCCCGCCCAGGCGCGTGGCGGCCATGATCGCGTCCATCGGCGACATCACCTGCATATCCACGAAGTGGCCGATGTCGCGCGCGTCGGTTCCGATCGGATTCCACGCAAAGCCGTAATCTCCACCGATGAGCACGCGCACCCCGCGCCGGTGCAAGGCCTTCATGTTCTCGATGCCCCGTTCGAGTTCGTGCGCCACACCGCGTTCTTCGGCCATCCCGCGGCTGATGCCCCAGGGCGCTGCCTCGTTCAACGTCGTGTAAAGGTGGCCGAGCACCGGTGCGACGAACACTCGTCCGCGCTGCGCTTCGAGCTGGTCGCGGGCCTCATCGTCGAGCAGCGTGGCGTGATAGATCACGTCGACGCCATGGCGCAGACACATCTTCACCGACTCCGCGCTGCGCGCATGCGCGGCAACGCGCTTGCCGTGCGCCTGCGCCACGTCGCACACCGCGGCGACCTCGGCATCGTTCATCACCGTGGTATCGGCGGGGGAAGCCGGCGTGCCGGCGTCGCCCGAGACATTGATCTTCAGCGTATCGACGCCCTCGCGCACCATCAGCCGCGAGAAGCGGCGGAACTCTTCGACGCCATTGCAGACCACGGCGAAATTCTCGCGGTACATGTGATACAGGCGCACATCGCCGAGGCCGGCCGAGACCGTCATTTCGGGACTGGCCGTGGTCGTCCGCGGGCCGGGGAAATCGCCGTTCTCGATGGCGTTGCGCAAAGCGATATCCAGCCGGGGCTTGGCCGCGGCCGCGCTGAAGCAACTCGTAAAACCGGCGTCGAGCATGCGGCGGGCGTTTACCGCCGTTTTCAGCATGTGCTCTTCCGGCGGGATGAAGCCGAGTTCCACCGACTGGGCGACGTCCGTGAACGAAAGGTGGGAATGCGCCTCGATGAGGCCGGGCATCAGCGTCGCACCCCGCCCGTCGATCACCATTGCATCGCCGGCGGCAAGCGTTGCACCGGCGGGAACGACCGCGGCGATGCGGTTGCCTTCGACCAGGACCGAACCGGTGAAAGGTTGCGCCCCCGAGCAATCGAGGACGCTGACGTTCCTGAACAGGGTTGCGCTCATGCTTCGCCGCCAAACTCGCCTACAGGTTTTCGATATACATCCGGTTCCAGGTCGGACTGATGATGAGCTGGTTGATGCAGGCATGGGCCGGCATTTGCGCGATGAAGCGGATGGTGTTGCCCAGGTCTTCCGGTTGCAGCATCTTTGCGCGATCCGCCGCGCTCGGCGGAACCGGGCGCCGGTCCATGATCGGCGTGGCCACTTCGGCCGGGCAGATCGCACAGGCACGAATGCCGTTCGCGCACTCTTCCATGTTGATGGTTTCGGTCATGGCCGTGACGGCATGCTTGCTGCCGTTATACGCCGCGCCAGTCAGCTTGGGATGATAGACGCCAGCCCATGAGGACACGTTGATGATCAGGCCGTCTTTCTTTGCCCGCATCGCCGGGAGCACCGCGTGAATCGTGTAGAAGGAACCGTCGAGGTTGATGCCGATCACGTCCCGCCAGCCATCGACCGTCTGGTTCTTCCAGTAGCGGTTGGGCGTGTTCAGCCCTGCGCTGTTGATCAGGATGTCGACGCGGCCATGACGCGACAGAATGCCGTCGGCGACTTTCTTCACGGCCTTGGCATCGGATACGTCCAGGGCTTCGACTTCCGCCGTCCCACCCTTGATGCGGATTTTCTCGGCCTCCGGCGCCAGCACTTCCTTGCGCCGGCCGGACATCACCACGATCACTCCGGCGTCCGCCAGCGCCTGCGCGCCGGCCAGGCCGATTCCGGTTCCCGCCCCGGTGATCCACGCGATCTTGCCCTTCAGGTTGGTCATTTTTTTCTTCTCCTGTGTTTCACGCCGTTTTGGAAAGTTTGCGGTCGATCCCGCGCGCGCCATCGAACGCTTCGCGCATCGCCTCGGCCGATTCGGTCACGGCGCGTCTCGCCCCATCCACCGCGCCGCCCATCAGATAGAAGCCGTGGACCATGCCCTCGTAATTCGAGAGCCGCACGCGGTTTCCCGCTTCGATCAGTTTTCTCGCGTACTCGATGCCCTCGTCGCGCAGCGGATCGTAGCCGGCAACGATGATCAGCGAGGGGGGCAGGCCCGACAGATCGTCGTGGATCAGCGGCGCGAAGCGGAAATCGTTCACGTCCTTGCCGCTGCGCAGGTACTGGCGATAGAACCACGTGATCGAATTGCGCGAGAGAATGTAGCCTTCCTTGAATTTATGGTGCGAGGGCGTTTCCGGTTCGGGTGCCGTGCAGGGATAGATCAATAGCTGAAACACCAGCTTCGGATGCGCCGCATCGCGCGAGAGAATCGCGATCACGGTTGCAAGGTTTGCCCCGGCGCTGTCGCCGCCGACGGCGATACACGCCGGATCGCCGCCGAATTCGACGGCGTGCAACGCGACCCATTTCAGTGCCGCCTGGCAATCCTCCACCGCGGCGGGAAATCTGGATTCGGGTGCGAGGCGATAATCGACCGCGACGACGATGCAGTCCGCCTGGTTAGCGAGCATGCGGCACACCGAATCGTGGGTGTCCAGCGAGCCGATCACGAAACCGCCGCCGTGAAACCACATCAGGACAGGAAGTTTCTCCGCGATCCTGATTTCGCGCGGCTTGTAGATGCGCATCGCGATATCGCTGCCGGGTCCGGTAATGCGCCGGTCCTCGGTGTGGAATATCGGTTCGCTGAATTTCAGCTTGTTGACGCGGGTCAGGTACTGCTCGCGTCCCTGGTCGGGAGTCAGCTGCCAGATTTCCGGCAGGTTGGCCTTTTTCGCCAATCCAAGGATGATTTCGACTTGCGGATCGAGTGCCATGGTTTTATAGAGTGTTCCGAAATTGTTCAGCCAATATTATGGCCGGTTGTACGTAAGCTCGGGGCGCAAAGGCCAATGTCTCGTTCCACCGCTTAGTTCCTACCACTTAGTTCTCACCACGAAGACACGAAGGACACGAAGTTGCACGAAGGGAAGCGAGAAACAGATGGAAACTGGCAGTCGATAAATTGTCGACCGTTGCGAAATGCTGACATTGACGGTAGCCCATCTACTGACCCATTCCCCTCTTTGCTTTTGTCTTTCTTCGTGTCCCTTCGTGTCCTTCGTGCCTTCGTGGTGAGATTTAGACCGTGGTGAGATTTATCCTCGTCAGGTTTCAAGTTTTGGATAGAGCAGTTTGAACGTACCCGTGGCCTTGGCAAGCAAACTGCCGTCTTCGCCGCGCAACTCGCCTTCCGAAAATATCAGCGAGCGACCCGCGCGCTGGGCACGTCCTTCGCCCAGGACCGGCCCGGTCGCCGCGGCGATGAAGTTCACTTTCATCTCCACGGTCAGGGCACCGTTGCATTTCTCGTCCAGGGCCCGGCCCGCGCTGGCCAGCGCCACGTCGAGCATGGTCATCAACACACCGCCATGCACCGAGCCCCAGCTGTTGGCGAACTCCGCACGCGGATCTAGCCGCAATTTGACGACACCGTCGCCCTTGTCGAGAATCCTGATTCCGAGATGCTCGACGAAGGGTACATGAATATAAAACCCCGCTTTCGATTCCGCCGCTTTCGATTCTGCCATGGCGTTACATCGAAACCAGGCCACCATCGACGGCGATGGTCTGGCCGGTGATGTACGCCGACGCATCGGACGCGAGCAGCACCGCGAGGCCTTTCAGGTCGTAGTCCGTGCCGAGCCGTTTCATCGGCGTCATCTCCATGATGATCTGCTCGGCCCGGTCGATCATGCCCTGCGACATCTTCGACGGAAACACGCCCGGCGCGATGGCATTCACCGTGATGCCATGGTGCGCCCATTCCACCGCAAGCGAACGCGTGAAACTCACCACGCCGCCCTTGCTGGCGTTGTAGGCAATGGTCGGCATCATGCGCGGATCCGTGCCCACCAGGCCGGCGATCGATGCCAGATTGATGATGCGGCCATACTTGCGCGGGATCATGCTGAGCTTGCCGACCGTCTGGCTCATCAGGAAAACCGCCGTCAGGTTCAGGTTGATGATCTTGTACCACGCATCGAGCGGATGATCTTCCGCCGGCGCACCCCACGCCGCCCCGGCGTTGTTCACCAGGATGTCGATCTGCCTGTGGCTCTTGAGCACCTGCTCCACCATCGGTTTCACCGAATCCGTGTCCTGCAGGTCGTTGACCACCGTCAGCGCATCGATGCCAATGCCCTTCAAATGCGCTTTCGCCTCTTCCAGTTCACCCGCCTTGCGCGCGGTGATGGCGACTTTCGCCCCCATTTCCCCGAGGGCTTCGGCCATCTGCAAGCCGAGTCCGCGCGACCCGCCCGTGATCAGCGCGACTTTCCCTGAGAGGTCGAACAGTTTCTTAACGTTCATAAAATTCCTTTTCGCCACAGAGGACACAGAGGGCACAGAGGAAAGCCTCATAGCTGGGGTTGAACGTCGGCGCATATTTCTTTCGCCGGCATTCTGATTTCGGTGCGGAACGACCTCTCTCTTTTGATCTTCTCTGTGACCTCTGTGTCCTCTGTGGCAAATGAAGACTTACACTACCTCGAAGAGCCCGGCGGCGCCCATGCCGCCGCCGATGCACATGGTCACGACCACGAACTTGACGCCGCGCCGCTTGCCTTCGATCAATGCGTGCCCGACCAGGCGGCTGCCGGTCACGCCGTAGGGATGCCCCACCGCGATCGAACCACCGTTGACATTGAGCCGGTCGTCGGGAATGCCAAGCTTGTCGCGGCAGTAGATCACCTGCACCGCGAACGCTTCATTGAGTTCCCACAGGCCGATATCCCCGATTTGCTTGCCGGCCTTCTTCAGCAGCTTCGGGATCGCGAACACCGGACCGATGCCCATTTCGTCCGGCTCGCAACCGGCCACCGCGAAACCGCGGAAGATGCCCATCGGCTTGAGCCCCTTGCTCGCGGCCATCTTGTCGCTCATCAGCACCTGTGCCGACGCGCCGTCGGAAAACTGGCTGGCGTTGCCGGCCGCGATGACGCCGCCTTCGATCGCCGGCTTGATCTGCGATACGCCTTCAAAGGTGGTATCGGCGCGAATGCCCTCATCCTCGCTGGCGGTTACCTGTTTGGTGGATTCCTGGCCGGTGTTCTTGTCGATGACCTTCATCGTCGTGGTAATCGGCACGATCTCGTCTTTCGTCTTGCCCGCGGCACGCGCCGCGGCGGCGCGTTGCTGGCTCAGCGCGCCGTAGCGGTCCTGTGCTTCGCGCCCGATCTTGTAGCGCTTCGACACCATCTCCGCGGTTGCCAGCATCGGCCAATAGATTTCCGGCTTGTTCTGCTCCAGCCAGGCATCCTTCAACATGTACTTGTTGGCTTCGTTCTGCACGCAGGAGATGGATTCCACGCCGCCCGCAACGAAAATGTCGGCCTCACCCGTGAGAATGCGCTGGGCGGCGAGCGCGACGGTCTGCAATCCGGACGAACAGAAGCGGTTGACCGTCATGCCCGATACAGTCACCGGCATTCCCGCACGCAACGCGATCTGGCGCGCGATGTTCTGCCCGGTCGCGCCCTCGGGATTGGCGCAACCCATGATGACGTCCTCGACTTCCGCCGGATCGAGCTTCGCGCGTTCCAGCGCCGCCTTCACGACGTGCCCGCCCATAGTGGCGCCATGGGTCATGTTGAGCGCGCCCTTCCAGCTCTTGCAGAGCGGAGTCCTTGCCGTCGATACGATCACTGCGTCGGTCATGTTCGATCCTCCAAATTAATTTCACCACAGAGACACAGAGGCACAGAGAAACCGGCCATGGGATTGGAAACGGTGAAATGGCGGACGCGGCCGGCACCGAACGAATTCCGGCTGCTGGTTCTGTGCCCTTTCCCTCTCATTCTTCTCCCCGTCTCTGTGTCTCTGTGGTGCATCAGCCGTTGAACTTCTTGCCTTCGGCCGCGAGCTTCTCGATCAGCGCGGCGGGTTTCCAGAACTCGCCGTGCGCGGCATGGAAACGCTTGACCGACTCCAGCACCTTGTCCAGTCCGACGGTATCGGCGTAAAACATCGGCCCGCCGCGAAAGCGCGGGAAGCCGTAGCCATAGACATAGACGATATCGATGTCGCTCGCGCGCAATGCGATGCCCTCTTCCAGAATTTCTGCACCTTCGTTGACCAGCGCGTAGATGCAGCGCTCGAGGATTTCCTGGTCTGAAATCTGGCGGCGCTGGATGCCCGCCTCCTTCGAGGCCTTGACGATCAGGTCTTCGACGACCGGATCCGGAATCGGATTGCGGTTGCCGGCTTCGTAGCGATACCAGCCGGCGCCGGTTTTTTGCCCGAAGCGGCCCAATTCGCACACCTGGTCCGCCACTTTCGAATAACGCAGGTGCGCGGGCCGCGTGGCGGCCTGGCGCTTGCGGATGTACCAGCCCACGTCGAGACCGGCCAGGTCGCCGACGCGAAACGGCCCCATGGCGAAGCCGAAGGCCTCGATCACCTTGTCGACCTGCTGCGGCAGCGCGCCTTCTTCGAGCAAAAATCCCGCTTCGCGAAAATAGCCGTGCAACATGCGGTTGCCGATGAAGCCGTCGCATACGCCCGCAACCACGCCCACCTTCTTGATCGCCTTCGACAGCTTCATGGCGCTGGCCAGCACCTCCTTCGAGGTTTTCTTTGCGCGCACCACTTCCAGCAGCTTCATGACATTGGCGGGGCTGAAGAAATGCAGGCCGAGCACGTCCTGCGGGCGCGAGGTCATCGCGGCGATTTCGTTCACGTCCAGCGTCGATGTGTTGGATGCGAGGATCGCACCCGGCTTGCAGACCTTGTCGAGTTTTTCGAACACCTGCTTCTTGACCGCCATGTCCTCGAACACCGCCTCGATGACGATGTCGACGTCCTTGATGTCGTCGTAGCTGGTCACGCCGGTGAACAGGCCCATGCGCTTGTCCATCGCTTCCTGCGTCAACCGGCCCTTGGCGACCGTCGCCGCGTAGTTCTTGCGCACGATGCCCAAACCCTTGTCGAGCGCCTCCTGGCTCAGTTCCAGCATTTTGATCGGGATGCCGGCATTGGCAAAGTTCATGGCGATGCCCCCGCCCATGGTGCCCGCGCCGATCAGGGCAGCGGATCTGATTTCGCGCGTCGCTGTATCTTCCGGTACATCCGGAATCTTGCTGACCTGCCGTTCGGCGAAGAACAGATGGCGCAATGCCCGCGACTCATCCGACTTGACCAGTTTCTCGAATTGCTGGCGTTCAATGGCAAGGCCCTTGGCGAACGGTTGCAATACCGCTGCTTCCACGCAGGTCACGATCGCCAGCGGCGCGGGATAGCCACGCCAGGCCTTGCCGATTCGCGCGCGGGCTTCGGCAAAGAATGCATCCGGCTGATCGATTAACGCGGTTAGCTGGCTGGCGCGCCGCACGCCCCGGCCCTCCTTCAGCAGTTTGTTCGTGTAAGAAATGGCGGCTGTACGCAAATCGCCGCTGACGACCTCGTCCACGAGACCGACGTCCTTCGCCTTCTCGCTGGAAATCGGATCGCCGGCAACCATCAGGTCCAGCGCCTTTTCGACCCCCATCAGCCGCGGGGAACGCTGGGTTCCGCCTGCTCCCGGAAGAATGCCGAGTTTCACTTCCGGCAATCCGATCTGGGCGCCGGTCAGCGCCACGCGGTAGTGGGCGGTCAAGGCAAGCTCGAGCCCGCCACCCATGGTCGGCCCCGAGATGGCGGCGACGATCGGCTTGGTCACGGTATCCATGTAAGCCAGCACGTCGGCGAGCGTGGCCTTGCCCGGATCGTAGGGTTTGCCGAACTCGCTGATATCCGCACCCCCGCTGAAATTGCGTCCGCCGCCGATGATCACGAAGCCGCGCACGTGGTGGTCGTGATCGCCTTCCTTGACGGCATCCAGGATGCTTTGCACCACGCCCTTGTTCACCGACAACGCATTGACCGGCGGATTGTCGAGGGTAATGACACATACACCGTTTTGAATGGAATGCGAAACAAGGTTGGCCATGATGGACGAAGTCTCGGGGGGGTGATTTGTTATGGGGCGAGGATCCACCGAAGCGGCGGCGCCACCGGAAATATAGCAGAAAGCCCCGTTCGGGCGGCGGCGGCGACGAACGCTTGAGACCGGGCGCGTAAGCCGATTTACCTCCGGATAACGCCTATCCGCCCCGGGAACCCGTCTGCGCTTTGCGGCTGGTGGTTTTTGCCCGGTGCCGGAGGGGTGCGCGGGCGATGGCCGTTTCGCGGAATGGACTCGCGTTTTGATTGTCTTACGCCCGATACCCAGGCAAGAGGAACGATTTCACCATGAAACAGACGCGCACTGAATCGGCTGCGGGGGACACGGCAGCGCATCCCGTATCCCGCGCACCCGGCGTCTCGCGAAACCCCGGGAACGACGTGGAAGATTCCAATGCGGGCACCACGGTCAAGCCAAAGCGTTGGGATATCCGGGACATCGACTTCCACGCAATAGACCTCAAGCTGGCGAGAGCGGACGAGACTTTGCTGGCACTCGTCGCAGCGTCTTCACTGATCGAATCCGCCTCCGATGTGTATACAGCGAATCTGGTGGAGTATTACTCGACCGACAGCGAGGTCGGGAACTGGCTTTCCGCGCAATGGCAGCCGGAGGAATTGCAGCATGGCGAGGCTTTGCGCACCTATATAGCCCGCGTCTGGCCTTCTTTCGATTGGGAGACGACGTTCAAGGCATTCATCGCCGACTATGGGAAATACTGCGTGGCCGAAGAGCTGGGACCCACGCGCGCGCTGGAATTGGCTGCCCGCTGCGTCGTGGAAACCGGAACGGCCACGCTCTACCGCGCCATTCACGAATACGCCCGCGAGCCGGTATTGCGGGACATCGTTCGCCGGATCTCGGATGACGAGGTTGGCCACTTCAAGCACTTCTATCGCTATTTCAGGAAGTATCGGGGCTGCGAAAAGCTCAGCCGCTATGACGTGGCGAAAGCGCTGCTCGGGAGAATCGCGGAAGTGCGCAGGGATGACGCGGCGTGCGCATTCCGGCATGTGTTCGCCGGCCGGTTTCCCGAGTCCGAAAACGACGAACAGCGTCTGCGCTCATGGAGCGAAGACGTATACCGCATGGTCAAGCGGCACTATCCCTACCCGATGGCGGTAAAAATGCTGTTGACGCCTCTGGATCTGCCACCGAGAGTCAAACCCCTGGTCGGCGCTCCACTGGCGTTCACCGTGCGGCTGATCATGTGGGGCCTTTGACGGCGGCACGATCGTTCACGATTCCAGCCCCGGCCGGAGATCGGTCCGGTGCCGGATTGCACCGCAGGAATTCAGGGCGCTAAACTTCCAGCCATTCCTTGCGGACGGCTTCATTGGCGCGCAAGCCATCGGGCGTGCCTTCGAACACGATCCGGCCATGACCCATGACGTAGAGCCGCTGCGAAATCTTCAGGGCGATCGTCAGTTTCTGCTCGACCAGCAGGATGGACACGCCGCGATTCTTGATTTCCTCGAACAGTTTCGCAACCTGCTCGACGATCTTGGGTGCCAGACCTTCGGTCGGCTCGTCGATCATCACCAGGTCGGGATCGCCCATCAGCGTGCGGCACAAGGTCAGCATCTGCTGTTCCCCGCCGGACATGACGCCGGCCGGGGCATCCGCGCGATCCTTGAGCCGCGGAAACAAGGCATACATGTCGTCGATGCTCCAGCGCCCCTGCTGGCGCGAGCTCTTCATTCCAAGCAGCAGATTCTGTTTCACCGTCAGCGAGGGAAAGATATCGCGGTTCTCCGGCACATAACCGAGGCCCTTGCGCGCCACCATGTACGTTTTGCGGCCGTTCAGTTCCTCGCCTTTGAATTTCACCGAGCCGGTGGAAATGACCTGTCCCATGATGGATTTGATGGTCGTGGACCGGCCCACACCGTTGCGTCCCAGCAGGCTGACGATCTCCCCTTCCCCGACCCGCAAATGCACGCCATGCAGGATATGGCTCTTGCCGTAGTAAGCGTGCAGGTCCTTTACTTCAAGCATGGCTTCGCACCCACCTCACCCCGGCGCGCGGACACGTTAGTGATGAAATCACCCGTTTGCGGGCAGCGCGCCCAAGCACCGCTTCCCGCCCCGGATGGCTCCGCCAACGCCGAGTCTGCGGTGCCCTCTCCCCCCAGGCGGAGAGGGTGACAAAAACCCAAGAGCCTAAACCGCGCGGTCTAGGGGCACCCTCTCCAGCTTGCTGGAGAGGGCGGGGGGTGAGGTCGCCTCTGTGGTTGATCATGTCTTAATGCTGTTCGGTGCCGAGATAGGCTTCCTGCACCGCCTTGTTGCCGCGTATCTCTTCCGGCGTGCCGGTGGCGATGACTTCGCCGTAAACCAGCACCGAAATACGATCCGCCAGATTGAAGACGACGCTCATGTCATGCTCGACCATGATCAGGGTGCGGCCTTCGGTCACCTTGCGGATCAATTCGACCGCTTCGTCGGTTTCGCTGCGGCTCATGCCGGCCGTGGGCTCGTCGAGCAGGATTACGTTCGCGCCACCGGCGATGGTCACGCCGATCTCCAGCGCACGCTGCTCCGCATAGGTCAGCACACCGGCCGTCCGGTCGCGGCGCTTGCTCATGCCGATGCGATCGACGACTTCGCTGGTGCGCTCGCGCACCGCTTCAAGGGCATCGATGCGATGCCAGAACGAATACTTGTACCCTTGGGACCAGAGCACTGCGCAACGCACGTTCTCGTATACGGACATGCGCGGAAAAATGTTCGTGATCTGGAAACTGCGCGCCAATCCCTTGCGATTGATGATCTCGGGTTCGAGGCCGGTGATGCTTTCCCCGTGCAGATCGATGCGGCCGGAGGTCACGCCGAAGCGGCCGCTGATCAGGTTGAACAGCGTCGACTTGCCGGCACCGTTGGGTCCGATGATGGCATGGCGCTCGCCCGGGTTGACGCTCAGGTTGACGCCGTTGATGATCGCCGTGCGGCCGAAGCTCTTGTGCACTTCGTTCAACTGCAGGGCTGGCACGGTCATACCGCCCCCTTCTGCTGCAGTTCGACCGTGAGGTTTTCCCATGCACGGACGACCACTTTTCTGACGCCATAGACCAGCGCGATGCCGATGCCGAATACGATCGCGGTTCCGATCCAGTAGCGGGCCAGCATCGGATCGAGCATCAATCCGAAATACGAGAATGCCTTGCTGGACGTTTCCTTGGCCTCGAAGTGATAGATCATTTCGATCAACGCGAAAAACCCCGCCAGCAAGAACAGGCCCGCAACCGCGCCAATCGCATAGGACGGCGCCAGCCGCTTGACCAGGCCGGCATTCCAGACCGGCTTATGCAATGCGATCAGGTTGGCGATGCCTCCCGGCGAAAACATGATGATCACCAGGAAGAACAGGCCGAAGTACAGCAACCAGGCCTGGGTGTAATTCGACAAGGCCGATTGCAGCAGCGTCACCAGGACGGCACCGATGATGGGCCCCCAGAAATGGCCGATGCCGCCGATGAATGCCATCAGCACGACGTTGCCGGAAGCCACCAGACCCAGTGTTTCGGCAGTGACGATTTCGTAATTGATCGCCGCCAGTCCGCCGCCGATGCCGGCAAAGAAGCTGGCCAGCGCCATCATCAGCCAGCGCACGCGGGTGGGGTTGTAGCCGACGAATTTGGCACGCTCCGGATTGTCACGCACGGCGTTGGCCATGCGCCCGAGTGGCGTGCGCGTCAGCGCGAACATCGCGATCATGGTGACAAGACACCATCCCGCGATCAGGTAATAGACCTGGATCTGCGGGCCGTAACTGAGGCCGAGGAAAGCCTTGCCCACGGCGCGGTTGGTCGCGATGCCGCCTTCGCCGCCGAAAAAGGTGGTGAACATCAACGCACTCGCCGCCACCATTTCGGCGATGCCGAGCGAAATCATCGCGAACGGCGTTCCGGCGCGCCGCGTCGTCACGAAGCCGAGCAGCAGGCCGAATACCAGCCCCGCCAATCCGCCGATCAACGGTACCAGGGTGACCGGAAACCAGAATTTCCCGGCGCCGATGAAATTCAGTGCGTGCGCGCAGAAGAATGCGCCCAGTCCGAAGTAAACCGCATGCCCGAATGACAACAAGCCGGTTTGCCCCAGCAGCATGTTGTACGACAGCGCGAAGATGATGGCGATGCCCATCTGCGACAGCATCGACAAGGCAAAGCTCTGCGAGAAGATGAACGGCAGAACCGCGAAGGCCACCGCGACGGCGCTCCAGAAAACGATCCTCCGCGCGGTCAGCACCCGCGTCATGGCCGCGCTCCGCGATAAATGCCTGGCATCGGTGTCGGCGCGCGCATCATCCCTCCCGCGTACCCATGAGTCCGCGTGGCCGCACGATGAGCATCAGCACCATCAGCAGGTAAGGCAACACGGGAGCGGTTTGCGAAATGGTGATCGACCAGAACCCATGCCACAACGACGTCGGTGCGATATGTATGCCGGCCCTGGCGAGAACGTCGAGCATCGAATAGTCGAGCGCGACGGAGAACGTCTGCAACGCGCCGATGATCAATGACGCCAGGAAAGCCCCGCCGAGCGAACCCATGCCGCCGAATACCACGACCACGAAGACGATGCTGCCGACGGCGGTTGCCATCCCGGGTTCCGTGATGAACGCGTTGCCGCCGATCACCCCCGCAAGCCCGGCCAGCGCGGTGCCGCCCGCGAATACCAGCATGAACACGCGCGGCACGTTATGGCCGAGGGACTCCACCATTTCCGGATGGGAAAGAGAAGCCTGGATCACCAGGCCGATGCGGGTGCGCGTCAACACCAGATACAAGACCAGCAACATGCCGACCGAAACCAGCATCATGAATCCGCGATAGGCCGGATACTGGGTCGTATACAACGTGAACAGCGTGAAATCGAGTTCCGCGGGAATGCGGTAGTCGACAGGCGCACGCCCCCAGAGCAAGTGCACGACTTCTTCGATTACATACGCCAGACCAAACGTGAACAGCAGTTCCGCCACGTGACCGAACTTGTGCACGGTGCGCAGGCCAAAGCGTTCGGTAGCCGCACCGAGCACACCGACGATCACGGGGGACAGGAACAAGGCCGGCCAGAAACCGATATGCAACCCGGTCTGGTAAGCGAAGTACGCACCTAGCATGTAGAAGCTTGCATGCGCGAAATTCAGTACGCCCATCATGCTGAAGATCAGCGTCAGCCCCGAGGACAGCATGAACAGCAGCAACCCGTAGGACAGGCTGTTCAGCAGGGTGACGAGGAAGAATTCCATTTAAGTGCGGTGATCAGTGATCGGTAATCGGTGATTGGGAGTTGATGCCTGTGGCTGTTGACCGTTCACTGTTCGCCGATCACCGTTCACGGCTTTTGAAACTTGCAGGTCGTCGCCATCACGGTGTCTTTGCCCTCTACACGCGCGTCGGTGCGAAAGCCAAGTCCGGTTTTCTCGACGTCGAATTTGACGTCCTTGCCGTTGGCCTTGACCAGCGTGGAAATGTACAGCGGTTGGACCAACTGGTGATTGTCCGCGCGGATGTAAATCTCGCCCGAGTCATCCTCGAACTTCAGGTTTTCCAGCATCGGCACTACCTTTACCGGATCTGCACTCCTGGCTTTTTCGATCGCCAGCGCGAGCGCATTGACCGACTCCCGGATCGAGGAGTAGTAGAGATCGTCCTTTACGTCCGGGTAACGGGCGCGGTAACCGGTGTTGTGATCGCCGGCCTGTTTGCCGCTTATGTTCGAGTGCCAGGTGGTCACCTGCTTGACATGCCCGGCTCCTGCTTCGCCGAACGCGGTGACCGCACCGGCCGCACCGGTGTAGTACGTGTAGTAGTCCGCCTGGAGGCCGGCTTCCTTGCCGGCCTTCACCAGCAATGCAAGATCGTTGCCCCAGTTTCCGGTGATGATGCTGTCGGCGCCGGAGGACTTGATCTTCGCCACGTAAGGCGCGAAGTCCTTGACCTTGCCCAGCGGGTGCAGGTCGTCCCCGACGATTTCGATGTCCGGCCGTTTTGCCGCAAGCATCGCCCGTGCAGCCCTGGTCACTGCCTGGCCGAATGAGTAATCCTGGTTGATCAGGTAAACCTTTTTGATCCCCTTCTGCTGCGCCATGTAATTCGTCAGCGCCTGCATCTTCATGTCGCCGTCGGCGTCGAAACGGAAGTGCCAGTAATTGCATTTGTCGTTGGTAAGCTGAGGATCCACCGCCGCGTAATTCAGGAACACAACGCTCTTCTCCATGTTGCGTTCGTTGTGCTTGGCCACTGCGTCCGACAGCGCGAGTGCTACGCTCGAACCGTTGCCCTGCGCGATGTAACGGATGCCCTGGTCGGCGGCCTGCTTGAATACGAGCTGGGCTTCCTGCGGGCTGGTCTTGTGGTCGAACGGCACGATTTCGAATTTGATGCCGCCGAGGACGCCGCCGCGCGCATTGACGCTTTCCGCCGCGAGCTGATAATGCCGCAGCCCGATTTCGCCGACGTTCGCGAAGGGCCCGCTCAGGCCCTCGATGAACGCGATCTTGATCGTCTCTTGGGCATGAACGCCGGCGGACAGCGCCGGCGCCAGCATAGCCGCGCACAGCAGTAACGCCGTCTTCAGGGATTTCATTGCGATCTCTCCTCGGGAAGAACGACGCCGGGACGGCGACCTCGAACGGATACGGATTTTCGGGACACGGTCGTTGGCGTCATCTGTCTAGTTATATTTTCGCTTCCATCAGGCTTCACTCATGGCCGCTCGCCGACCGGGTTCGAGCGCCGTACTGACTGCCATGGGGCCTGACTGTACGGCCCGGATTCTATTCGCAAAGCGGCGCCGTTGTAAACGAGATGCCGGCGCGCAATTCCATGCACCGGCGCTCTTTTGCAGTGCAACGAACCCGGTCGCATCCGCGTTGCAGGACAACCGTGTTTTCGAGGGGCAAGCTGCTAGAATCCGGGCGAATCGAACAATGACGGGAGATCCGCGATGCAAGGCCTCATGATGGACGCTCCGCTGCTGATCTCTTCCCTGATCAAGCATGCGGACCGCTACCACGGCGATACTGAAATCGTATCCCGCCTGGTGGAAGGCGGGGGAATTCACCGCTATACCTACCGCGAAGCCCACAGCCGCGCCCGCAGGCTCGCCAACGCGCTGACTTCCCTGGGCGTCAAGATGCATGACCGCGTGGCCACCCTGGCATGGAACGGATTCCGCCATTTCGAGGCCTACTATGCGGCGGCGGGCATGGGGGCCGTGTCGCATACGATCAACCCCAGGCTGTTCCCCGAGCAGATCGTCTACATCGCCAACCACGCCGAGGACGGTTATGTTTTCGTCGACCTGACGTTCGTTCCCCTGATCGAAGCGGTCGCGGAGAAATGCCCGCGCGTGAAGGGCTGGATCATCATGACCGACAAGGCGCACATGCCGCAGACCAGGCTCGCCAATGTGCTTTGTTACGAAGAACTCATCGAGGCCCATTCCGACGATTTCGACTGGCCCGAATTCGATGAGCGCATGGCGTCTTCGCTGTGCTACACCTCGGGCACGACGGGCAACCCCAAGGGCGTGCTCTACAGCCATCGCAGCACCATCATCCACTGCTACGCCTCGGCCATGCCGGACGCGCTGAACATTTCGGCGCGCGACGTCATCCTGCCGGTGGTGCCGATGTTCCACGTCAACGCCTGGGGCCTGCCTTACTGCGCGGCCATGGTCGGGGCCAAGATGGTGTTTCCCGGTGCGGGACTGGACGGCGCGAGCGTGTTCGAACTGTTCGAGAAGGAGAAGGTCACGGTTTCCGCCGGTGTGCCGACGGTATGGCTGGGCCTGCTCGCGTTCATGAAGCAGAACAACAAGACGTTCAGCACCCTCAAGCGCACCGTGATCGGCGGATCCGCATGCCCGCCGGCAATGATCCGCAGCTTCGAAAAGGACTATGGCGTGCAGGTCATCCACGCCTGGGGCATGAGCGAAATGAGCCCGCTCGGCACGGTCAACACGTTCAAGGCGAAGCACAACGATTGGAATAGCGAACAGCGCCTCTCGCTGCAGAACAAACAGGGCCGGGCGATCTACGGCGTCGACATGAAAATCGTCGACGACGCCGGCAAGGATCTGCCGTGGGACGGCAAGGCATTCGGCGACCTGCTGGTGCGCGGCCCCTGGATCTGCAAGGAATACTTCAGGGCCGAAGGCGGCAACCCGCTGCGCAAGGACGAGCACGGCCGCGACTGGTTTCCCACCGGCGACGTCTGCAACATCGACGCCGATGGTTACATGCAAATCACGGACCGTTCCAAGGATGTGATCAAGTCGGGCGGCGAATGGATCAGCTCGATCGACCTCGAGAACACCGCCGTGGCGCACCCGGCCGTCGCCGAAGCGGCGGTAGTCGGCATCCGTCATCCGAAGTGGGACGAACGTCCGCTTCTGGTGGTGGTAAAGAAAAAAGACGCGCAGGTCACACGCGAGGAATTGCTGAAATTCTTCGAAGGCAAGGTGGCCAAGTGGTGGATGCCGGATGACGTGGTGTTCGTCGAGCAATTACCGCACACCGCCACCGGCAAGCTGCTCAAGACCAAGCTGCGCGAGGATTTCAAGGATTACAAGCTGCCTACGGCTTGAAAAGCCGTGACGGGAAATAACGTGACGATCGTGAAAACGACGAAGGGAGTTTTAGTGGAGGCTAACGTCTTCGACGACGACGTTATGCCGGAACTACAATTCCATTCATGCGGCGAGCTAGCCGCATACATCGTGAAAACGTGACGATAAAGACGTGACGGGTGCCGCATGACGGCGCCGACTAATACCCCTTCGCCCTGTTCACCAGCCCCAGCGGCGGTTCGCCGCGCTCCAGCCGCCCGATATTTTCGATGACCTGTGATTCGGATTCGGACGCGAGGGTCGGCGCGGCGACGTGCGGCGTGACGATTATCTTCGGATGGCGCCAGAACGGGTGGGCGGCGGGCAAGGGTTCCTGCTCGAAGACGTCCAGCATCGCACCCGCCAGTTGGCCCGAATCCAGCGCGGCGATCAGATCGGAGTCGATCAAATGCCCGCCCCTGCCGATATTCACGGCGTAGCTGCCGAAGGGCATTGCGGCAAATGTTTGCGCGTTGAGAATTCCACGAGTCTCCGGTGTCAACGGCAGGACGTTCACCAACACACGCGCTCGCGCGAGAAACGGCTCGAAGCCCGCCTTTGCGGCAAACACCTGGACGCCTTCAACCGGCTTTGCGCTCTGGCTCCAGCCTGAAACGGGATATCCCTGCGCGGCGATCCGCTGCGCGACGGCGGCGCCGATCACGCCGAGTCCCATCACGCCGACCGGCCACTGCCTGGCGAGCAACTCGTCGTGGCGCTGCCAGATCGCCGCTCGCTGCTGCCTGAAATAATCGGCCATGCGCCGTTGAAAATGCAGCACCGCGTAGAGCGCGTACTCCGCCATCGGCCCCGGCAATCCCGCACCCACCAGCCGCACCACCGGCACATCGGCCGGCAACTCGGGATCGCTCAACACCGAATCGACGCCGGCACCGAGCACCAGGATCGCCTTCAGATTAGGCAGTCGCGCCAACGCACCCTGCGGTTGCCTCCATACCAGCGCGTAACGAATTGCGTCTGCCGGTCCGGTATCCGGCCAGATATGAAATGCCATGTCCGGAAAGGCGCGGGCACAGGCAAGACGCCAGGGCTCGGCCGGTTCTGAATCGCTGCAGAAGAGGATCGTCACGGGAAGAATGCGGTTCGCGGCATGGAGCGGCCAATGCTAAAGTGCCGGCGAGTTGATTGCCAGCGTCGCATCCAACAATAACAGGAGGAGACATGAGCAAGCTTTACGCCGACCCGCAGCGCGCATTTCAGGACATGTTCGATACGCGCCGCATTGCGGACGCCGCCGAGCAGATAGTCGTGCATTCCGAAGTCGCCGACGACGAGAAGGCCTTCATCGAAAGCCGGGACATGTTTTACCTGGCCACCGTGGATGCGCGCGGCTTTCCGACCTGCTCCTACAAGGGCGGCGATCCCGGATTCGTGAAGGTCGTGGACAAGAACACCCTGGCCTTCCCGAGCTATGACGGCAACGGCATGTTCTACTCGATGGGCAACATCCGCGGCTATGGCAAGATCGGCATGCTGTTCATCGATTTCGAAACCCCGCACCGCATGCGCCTGCATGGCACCGCCAGCATCGACGAAAACGATCCGCTGATCATGGAATACAACGGCGCCGACCTCGTGGTGAGGGTGTGCGTGGAGGAATTGTTCATCAACTGCCCGCGCTATGTGCACCGCTACCGGAAGTTGAATCCGTCGCAATACGTGCCGCGCGCCGATTGCGAGACGCCGTTCGCGGTATGGAAGCGCATCGATGCGATCCAGCCCGCACTGGCAGCACGCGATCAGGGCAAGGCAGAACGCGCCGGCGGCCTGATCACGATGGAGGAGTATTTTGCGCGGGTGGGGAGGGGGGAAGGCTGAGAAAGTCGTGACGGTCGTGACGACGTAAGAACGGTTTAATCTGCCTGCCATATTCGGCAGGCGCGACCCAAAGAATTACGGGATGCTCCGACTACTTCCGAACTACCACCAACCCCGTCACGCCGTCACGACCGTCACGTTCGTCACGGCCCTTACGGCGCCTGCACCTCGAGATTGTCGATCAGCCGTGTCTGGCCGAGTTTGGCGGCGCCGAGCACGACCAGCGCCTTGTCGTGGGATTCGGGACGCAGTACCGCGCGCTGGTTGCGGACCACCACGTAGTCCACGTTCCACCCGTGACGCGCGAGCAGCGCACCGGCCGCGTATTCCATTGCAATGAAATTGCGGTCGCCGCTGAGCACCGCGTCACGCACACCGACGATGGCTTCGCGCAGGCGGATCGCTTCCTTTCTTTCCTCGGCGGACAGGTAGCGGTTGCGCGACGACAGCGCCAGGCCGTCTTCGGCACGCACGGTCTCGGCGGAAACGATCTTGATCGGCAGGGCGAACTGGTCGACCATCTGGCGCACGATCGCCAGTTGCTGGTAGTCCTTCTTGCCGAACACGGCGATCTGCGGCTGAACGCTGTTGAACAGTTTCATCACCACCGTGGCCATGCCGCGAAAATGCCCGGGCCGGAAGCGGCCCTCGAGTTTGTTGGCCACTTTCGGCAAATCTATGTAAAAGGTTTGCGGCTCCGGATACATTTCCTTCTCGTCCGGTGCCCACACGATGGCGTTGCCCTCGGCCTCGAGCTTCGCACAGTCTTCTTCGAACGTACGCGGGTATTTTTCGAAGTCCTCGCCCTGCCCGAATTGCAGCCGGTTGACGAAAATCGTGGTGATCGTTACCGGGGCCTGGCTAAGCGCGATGCGCACCAGACTCAGGTGTCCGTCATGGATGTTGCCCATGGTCGGCACGCAGGCGACCAGCGGTTCACGTTTGAGCCGTCCGCGCAGCGCGGCCAGGGTTCTTATGACTTCCATTTTTCCGAGGGGCGAGGGGCGAGGGGTGAGGGGTAAGGATTAAGCGTAGAAGCTTTCCCCTCTCCCCTCGTCCCTCGCCCCTCGCCCCTGCCCTCCCTTAAAAACTGTGTTCGGCAGCCGGATAGGTTCCGGCCTTGACCTCGGCGACGTAGCGCTGGATCGCATCGGTTATCGACGATGCGCCTTGCATGAAATTCTTCACGAAGCGCGGCTTCTTGCCCGGATAGATGTCGAGCATGTCATAGAGATTCAGGATCTGTCCGGAACAATGGACCCCGGCCCCGATTCCTATTACCGGAATCGACACCGCGTCCGTGAGTGCCTTGCCCACTGCCGTCGGCACCAGTTCCACCACCATGAGACTGGCGCCGGCGTTCTGCAGCGTCTTGCCGGCGGCGACGAGCTGCCTTGCCGAATCGTCGGTTTTGCCCTGGATTTTCCAGCCGCCGATCGCGTGAACCGACTGGGGCGTGAGGCCGATATGGCCGCAAACCGGAATGCCCCGGCTGGCGATGAATTCAATTTGCGGCGCCATGATTTCGCCGCCCTCGAGCTTGACCATATGAGCGCCCGCACTCATCAGCCGGGCGGCGTTCTCGTAAGCCTTTTCCGTGCTTTGCTGATAGCTGCCGAAAGGCATGTCGCCCAGCACCAGTGCGCGTTGTGTCCGCCGCGCGACGATACGGGTGTGATAGATCATGTCTTCCATCGTCACCGGCAACGTCGAATCATGGCCCTGCACCGTCATGGCCAGCGAATCGCCGACCAGGAAGATGTCGACGCCCGCGGCGTCGAGCAGCGCGGCGAAGCTCGCATCCGTACAGGTCAACATCGTGATGCGATCGTTTTCCTGACGCATCTTCTGCAGAACGCTGGTGGTAACTTTCATGCGAAATTCATTGGCCACAGAGGTCACAGAGTTCACAGAGAAAACCCGCATGAAAGCGAGAGCCAAAGGCTAAATCGGCTTTCGAACCGCTACCCCGCTCGTTTTCCCCGTCCCTGCTCTTGAAGTTCTCTGTGTCCTCTGTGCCCTCTGTGGCAAAAAGTTCTGGCTTTATTCCCCGCGGCTGAAGAACTCGCGCGGGCCCCGCATTTCGGTGATGCGGCGCAACAATAAAGCAAAATCACCGGCATCATCAACAAAATTCAAGTAGTCGCTGTTGACGATCAGCAGTGGAGCGGCGGAGAACTGGTAAAAGAACCGGCTGTAGGCATCGGCGAGCCGCACCAGATATTGCTCGGAGATGTTGCGTTCGTAATTCACGCCGCGCTTGTGCACGCGCTCGACCAGCTTGGCCGGCGAGGCCTGCAGATAAATCACCAGGTCGGGCGTCGGTGCCTGCGGCATCAGGTGAGAATAGATCTGCTGATACAAATGCAATTCATCATCGGACAGGGTCAGCGTGGCGAACAGGGGATCCTTGTCGAGGATGAAATCGGCGACGGTGCCGCCCTCGAACAGGTCGATCTGCTTCAGTCCGCCGACCTGATGCACGCGCTGGAACAGGAAAAACAATTGTGTCGCCAGCGCATGGCGGCGCGGGTCGTCGTAAAAACGGGCGAGGAAGGGATTGGCATCAGGATCTTCCAGCAGCAAGGCCTTGCCCAGGTGCGCCGACAACCTGCGCGCCAGGCTCGTCTTGCCCGCGCCGATCGGCCCTTCGACGACGATGTAGCGATACTTCTCAGGCGGCATCGAGTTTCTCCACGCCGCTGCGATCGACTTGCGCGAGCAGTTGCGACAACGGTGCATTTCCCGGCAGCGGCACATCCGGTGCGATCTCGGCGAGCGGCATCAGAACGAAGGCGCGTTCATGCATGCGCGGGTGCGGCAATGTCAGGTCCCCTTCGTGGACGACGCGCGTTCCGTACAACAGCAAGTCGAGATCCAGGGTACGGGGCGCATTGCGTACCGAACGCCGGCGTCCGTGGCGATTCTCGATGACATGCAGCGCATCGAGCAACTCATGCGGCGATAGCCCGGTCTGCAACTTCGCCACCGCATTGATGAAATCGGGCTGGTCGGCGTAGCCTACGGGGGCGGTCCGATACAGCGAAGAAACGGCCAGTACACGGGTGTGCTCGATTGCGGCAAGTTCGAAAATGGCCTGCCTGACTTGCTGCAGCGGATTTTCCAGATTGGCGCCGAGAGCGACAAAGGCCTCCGCGGTCGCCGTGCGCGCGATCATTCGGATCCGGCGGGAGCCACTCCCGGCGCGGGATTTCCGCCACCCGGCTTGCGCCTGCGGCGGCGCTTGCGCGGACTGCGATCGGGAAGCAGCATTTGCTTGCGGATTTCTTCGTCGGCCTTCTGGAAGTTTTCCCACCATTCGGCGATCTCGGCATCGACTTCGCCGCTGTCACAGCGCAGCACCAGGAAATCGTACGCGGCGCGAAAGCGCGGATGGGCAAGCACGCTGTAAGGCCGGCGTCCCGAGCGGCCGAGGAAGCGCGGTTGCAGCGCCCAGATGTCCTTCATGTCCGCGCCGAAACGCTTCGGGATCGACAGCTTTTCAGCCTGCACATGGATCACGTGGTCCATCGCCTTGAACAGCGCCGGCAGCGGACCGAGGCCCTCTTCCTGCGCGAGCTTCCACGCTGCCAGCACTTCGTGCCAGAGCAGCGCGGCGAACAGGAAGCCCGGCGAAATCGGTTTGTCCGCGCGCACGCGTTCGTCCGTGCTCTTCAGCGCCATCATCACGAAGCGCTCGCCCATCGGCTGCTCGAGTATCACGTCGAGCATCGGCAGCAGGCCGTGGTGCAACCCTTCCTGGCGCAATTGCAGCAGACAGGCCGTGGCATGGCCGGAGAACAGCAGCTTCATCATTTCTTCGAACAGGCGCGCCGACGGCACATTGGCGAGCAGGGGGGCCAGGCTCTTGATCGGCGCGCGGGTGTCGGCCTCGATCTTGAGGCCGAGCTTTGCAGAAAGGCGCACGGCGCGCAGCATGCGCACGGGATCTTCCCGATAGCGCTGGTCGGAATCGCCGATCATGCGCAGGCGGTGCGCTTTCAGGTCGGCGAGCCCGTCGCAGAAATCCAGGATCTGCTCGGTCGTCGGATCGTAGAACATTGCGTTGATCGTAAAGTCGCGCCGGGTGGCGTCCTCTTCCTGGGTACCGAACACGTTATCGCGCAGGATGCGGCCGTGCTCGTCGGCGCGCTGATCTTCCTGGTCGCCACCCTGGCGTGCGCGAAACGTGGATACTTCCACCGTGTCCTCGCCGAACATGACGTGGACCAGACGGAAACGCCGGCCGATGATGCGCGAGCGCCGGAATATGCCGCGCACCTGCTCCGGCGTGGCGCTGGTCGCTATGTCGAAATCCTTCGGTTCAAGTCCGAGCAGCAGATCGCGGACGGCACCGCCCACCACGTAGGCCGCGAAACCCTTCTCCTGCAGGCCGGTGGTGACGCGCCTCGCGCTCGAACTGATTTTGTCCCTGGATAAACCGTGCTTGCTGCGCGGGACGACCTGCGGCTGGGCAGACGGCGATGACCGGCCGGAGAATACCCGGCGAAGCAGTTTCCGAATCATCAAATAGCGCAGAATTCCATAGTGGGGAGTTACGTGACGCTGAAGTTACGTCGCGGCGTGAAAGGAAGGATTATACATGCGCCCCTCCCCCGATTGCCTGCCCGGCAGGAACAGGCGCTCGCCGCCGACTTCGACCGGCACCAGGGGAAATCCGTAGAGTTCCCCGAGGTGATCCGCAGTCAGCGCTTCGTCGGCCTGGCCGGCGCTATGGCGCCCCTCGCCGAACAGCAGCAGGAAGCGGTTGCAATAGCGGGCGGCGAAGATCAGGTCATGCAACGCCATGACGACGATAGCGCCCCGATCGCGCGCTTCGGCGGATAGCCGCTCGAGCACCGCCACCTGGTGCGGCAGATCGAGATGCTGCAGCGGTTCGTCGAGCAGATAGATCGCGGGCCGTTGCGCGAACAACGCCGCGGCGCGGGTGCGCTGGCGCTCGCCGCCGGAGAGCGTCGCAAAGGGGCGGTAGCCCATTCCGCGCAGATGCATCGCTTCGATTTCTTGCGAGGCGATGCGTTCGTCCTCCACGTTCCATCCGAACGGACTGCGCGCATGCGGGTAGCGCCCCAGCAGGACGTAGTCGCGCACACTGCCCCAGAACTCGCGGGTTTCCTCCTGCAAAAGTACGCCGATCTTGCGCGCCAGCACGCGCCTGGGCAGGGCAGCGGCGATCGCGTCCTGCAGCAGGACATTGCCCGCCTCGGGACGGCGCAACGCGGCGAGTGCATGCAGCAGCGTGGACTTGCCACTGCCGTTGCGGCCGAGCACGGCCCACACCTCGCCCGGCCGGAACTCGATCGACAGTCCGTCGACGAGCATCTGCCCGGGATAAGCCAGCCGCAATCCTTCAGTGCGCAGCATCTTTGCTTTTGCCTGCGAGAAGCAGCAGAAGGATCGGCACGCCGAGCAATGCCGTGAGCACACCGACGGGAAACTGCAAAGGCGCCCAGGCACTACGCGCAACGGTATCGGCCAGGGTCAGAAAACCACCGCCGACGAGAACCGAACCGGGCAACAACCAGCGATGATCCGCGAAGCCCATGAGACGCACCAGATGCGGCACGATGAGGCCGACAAAACCGACGGTACCGCCGACCAGCACCGCGGTGACCGCCGCAACGGCAGCTACGCCGAACAACACGATTTCGATGCCGCTGACCGCCACACCCAGCGACTGCGCCTTCATCCTGCCGAGTGCGAGCACGTTCATTGCCGGTGCGAATGGCATCGCGACCGCTAACAGCAGTACCAGCACGAACAAGGCAGGCAGCGGATTGCCGGCGTAGCCCAGATCTCCCATCAGCCAGTACAACATCCCCTTCACCGCGGTCTGCGGCGCCAGGACCAGGATCAGGCTGAGCAGCGCATTCAGTCCCGCTGCGACCACCGCGCCGGTCAGCAACAGCCGGTACGGATTCCAGTTTCCCGCGCGCAAGCTCAGGCCGAATACCAGCGCCGAGGCCAGCATCGCTCCGCCCAGGCCCAATCCGGACTGCGCGAATGTTCCCACTCCCAGCAGCATGCCGAACATCACCCCCAGCGCGGCGCCACCGGAAATGCCGAACACGTAGGGATCAGCGAGCGGGTTGCGCAGCAGGACTTGCATCAGGGTGCCGGCCAGCGCCAGCAGCGCCCCGCAGGAGAACGCCGCCAATACCCGTGGCAGACGCAGCTTCCAGACGATGTCGGAGATTGCGTCGCCGCCGGGCTGCGTCAGCGCCGAAACAAGTTTTGCAAAAGGAATGGAAATGCTGCCTGCAGCGATTCCGATGAAGACGCTGATCGCGGCAATCAGCGAGAGGACGATGATTCCGGCGGCACGCGACATGAATTCGTTCGCGCAATGCGCAGCGACTAGCGCAGGCTGATGACGCGCCAGTCGTGCCTGAGCGCGTGTTCCTTGAGCGTCTCGTCGGGATCGACCGCGACCGGATGACTGACGAGGGACAACAGCGGCAGATCGTTCAACGAGTCGCTGTAGAACCAGGTCTCGCTGAGCTTCCCCCATTCGATGCCATGTCCCTCCATCCAGCTCTTGAGCCGCTCGACCTTGCCTTCGCGAAACGAGGGTACGCCCTTCACCCGGCCGGTAAATTCGCCGCTGACTTCCTCCGGCTCCGTGGCGATCAGGTTTTCTATGCCGAGCTCGCGTGCGATCGGCGCGGTGACGAAGCGGTTGGTGGCGGTGATGACCACTCGAGCATCGTCGCGATGGCTTTCAATCAGGTCGCGAGACTTCTGCGTGATGATCGGCAGGATTTTATCCTGCATGAATTCGGCATGCCACTGGTCGAGCTGCTTGCGGGGATGCCGCGCGAGCGGCTTCAACTGGAAGTCGAGAAACTCGTGGATATCAAGCGTGCCGGCCTTGTAGGCTTCGTAAAAATGGCGATTGCGCGCTTCGTAAACTTCGCGGTCGAGCACTTCCTTTTCGATCAGGAATTGCGCCCATTCGAAATCGCTGTCTCCGGCCAGGAGGGTATTGTCCAGATCAAACAGGGCGAGGCGCATGGGGAGGTGCGGAGAAAGCGGGACGGGGCGTGGGAAAAGGCGTTGTCAGTATAGCGCAAAAGCGGCCGAAAGCGCCTTCGCGGCGAGGCCCGTGGATGCGCCCCGTCAGCCGGCGCTGTCGTCTTCCGGGCGCAGCAACTCCTTCAATAGCGGCAGCGTGATCGGCCGTTTGGCTTCGAGCGAATGGCGGTCGAGCGCATCGAGCACACTCATCAGCGAAGGCAGGTCGCGGCTCAAATGGCGCAGCAGATAGTCGATAACCCCATCCGGAAGGTCGAACGAGCGCGAGGCGGCATGGCGTTTGAGTGCCAGTGCCTTTTCATCATCGGTAAGCGCCTGCACCTGGTAGACAAGCCCCCATCCGAGCCGGGTCACCAGTTCGGGTCGCAGCTTCAATCGTGCAGGCGGCGCATCGCCGGCGGCCAGCACGATTCCGGTTCGCTCGCGCAGCTGGTTGTACAGGTTGAAAAACGCCCGCTGGTTGCGCGCATCCAGCATCTGGACGTCGTCCACCGCCAGTGCGCGCAATTCCGGCGAATGCGCCGGGATCGGATCGCCACGGGAAACCTGCAGGCAGGCCAGGCCTGCCGCGCTCAGCCCTGCGATGGTTGCGTGCAACAGATGCGTGCGTCCGCTGCCGGCTTCGCCCCACAGGTAGATCGATCGCTCCGGTTCGCGCCCGGCGACGAGATTGCCGAGCAGGGTCAGCAACTCGACGTTGCGGCCCGGGAAAAAATTCTCCAGCGCCGGCGCGGAGGGCGGCGCAAGGATAAGGGCCAGTTGCTTCATCAGGATTTGTACAAATCGCTGCCGACATAGTGCGCACGCAGGTGGCGCAAGGCCACCAGCAGTGCCGCGCTGGCGGGAAGCGCCAACAGCACGCCGAAAAATCCGAAGAGCTTGCCGAATACGAGCAGCGCGAATATCACCGCCACGGGATGCAGGCCGATGCGGTTGCCCACCAGCATCGGGGTCACCACCGTGCCTTCGAGCACCTGGCCGATGCCGAATGCGACCCATACTCCGACAAGCCCCAGCACGCTGTTGAACTGATTGAAGCCGGCCAACGTGCCCAGCAGCAGTCCGACGAGCATCCCGAGGTAGGGAACGAATACCAGGAGGCCGGACAGGATGCCGATCGGCAGCGCATATTCGAGTCCGGCGATCCACAGTGCAACGACGTAATACGCGGACATGAGCAACATCACCAGGAGCTGGCCGCGCAGAAATTCGCCGAGCACGCGGTCGATTTCCGCGGCGATGCTGCAAGCACCCGGGTGCAGCCTGCGCGGAATCAGGTCTTCGATCCGGCGCACGATTTCATGCCAGTCCCGCAAGAAGTAGAACAGCACCACCGGCATGAGCAGCACGGTCGTGAAGAATCCGACGATGGCCATGCCGCCCGTCGTGATCTTCGGCAGCAGTGTTTTTAAGATGTCGCTGTCGCTTCGCAGGCTGTCGGAAACAGCCTGACGAAAGTGCTCCATGTCGAGATTCAATTCGACGCCGAGCGTGCCGGACAGCCACGGCACCAGCCGGCCGCGCGCCCAATCGAGATACTCCGGCACGTGCTGCAGGAAGGCGACGAACTGGCGCTCGACCATTGGCAGGACGATCAGCGCGAGCGCCGCCAGGCCGACCACCAGCAGCGCCATGACGATTGCGGCTGCCAGCCAGCGCGGCAGCTTGCGCGCAATCCAGTCGACCGGGGGCAGGCAGATATAGGCCAGCACGGCGGACAGCAAAAACGGGGTGAGGATCGGCGCGACCAGATAGAGCAGCAACCCGGCAGCGACGGCGGCAAGCAGATACGAGGCAATACGCAAAGGAAAAACCGTAGGCATTTGGAGTAAAATTCGCCGCGCCAAGAACTGCACGGCCAGGCCGCGATCCGGCTACCACTTTATCCCGAAGAACCCGGCAACTCAACTTGAAGACCGATCCGCCTGAATCCAGTTCCCTGTCCTATCGCGACGCCGGCGTCGACATCGATGCCGGGGACCAGCTTGTCGACAATATCAAGCCGTTCGCCAAACGCACGCTGCGCGACGGCGTGCTGGCCGGCATCGGCGGATTCGGCGCCCTGTTCGAAGTGCCGAAGAAATACAAGGAACCGGTGCTGGTGTCGGGTACCGACGGTGTGGGCACCAAACTCAAGCTGGCGTTCCATATGAACCGGCACGACACGGTCGGCATCGATCTGGTGGCGATGAGCGTGAACGACATCCTCGTGCAAGGCGCCGAACCGCTGTTCTTTCTCGACTATTTCGCCTGCGGAAAACTCGACGTGGCCACCGCAACGCAGGTCGTGAAGGGCATTGCCGCGGGATGCGAGCAGGCCGGCTGCGCGCTGATCGGCGGCGAGACCGCCGAGATGCCGGGCATGTATCCGCCGGGCGAATACGACCTGGCGGGATTCGCCGTCGGGGCGGTGGAGAAAAGCAAAATCATCGACGGCGCGGGTATCGTGCCGGGCGATGTCGTCCTCGGCCTCGCCAGCAGCGGCGCGCACTCGAACGGCTATTCGCTGATTCGCAAGATCGTCGACTCCTCCGGTGCGGACTTGTCATCCGCATTCGATGGCCGGACGTTGGGAGAAGCATTGCTGGCGCCTACGCGCATTTACGTGAAGCCGGTATTGGCTGCGCTGCGCGAAGTTCCCTTCAAGGGCCTCGCGCACATTACCGGCGGCGGGCTGGTGGAGAACGTACCGCGCGTGCTGCCGGAAAACGTATGCGCGGAACTTAAGAAAGGCGCCTGGCCACGGCCGCCGCTGTTCGACTGGCTGCAGAAGAAGGGCAACGTCGCCGAGGCCGAGATGCACCGCGTGTTCAACTGCGGCATCGGCATGGTGGTAGTCGTCGCCACCGGGCATGCGGAGCGTGCGATCCAGGCACTGCGGCGCGAAGGCGAAACCGTCTTTCGCATCGGCGAGATCCGCAGCAGGCGCGGTGGCGAAGCACAGACGGTGGTGGTCTGAAGGAACCGATGAAGCGCATTGTCATCCTGATATCAGGCCGCGGCAGCAACATGCAGGCGATTCTCGAGGCAAAACTGGGAGCGCAGATCGCCGCTGTAGTCAGCAACAATCCGTTGGCCAGGGGCCTGCGGTTTGCGCGCGATGCCGGAGTCGATGCCAAAGTGGTGAATCACCGCGATTTTCCGGATCGGACGAGTTTCGACAGGGCGCTTGGGGACACCGTCGCAGCGTATCGACCGGACCTGATCGTGCTGGCCGGTTTCATGCGGATACTCACGGAGGAATTTATCGCACAATTCAGCGGCAGGATCATGAACATCCACCCTTCCCTGCTACCGGCGTTCCCCGGCCTCGATACGCACCGGCGCGCCATCGACGAAGGCGTCAAACTGCATGGATGCACGGTGCATTTCGTCACGCCCGCACTGGACCACGGTCCGATCGTCATTCAGGCGGCCGTACCGGTGCTGCCCGACGATGACGAAGATCGCCTTGCCGCCCGCGTGCTTGAGCAGGAACACGCGGTCTATCCGCAAGCCATCCGCTGGTTTCTCGACGGCCAGCTCGCCATCGAAGGCAACCGCGTGAAATTTTCCGCCGGCTGCCGCTACCCCGGGGCAATGACTTCCCCGCTGCCGGAATGATGCGCCTCGCCCTGATCGTGCTGTTGTTCCTGGCCGGGCCGGCCTGGGCGGTACAGCCTCCGCCTCGCGTGCAGATGGATTTCGACGTCAATTCCGGATCCATGCATCTGGGCGAGGGACGCGACGTGCTCGAACACGACGGCAAGCAGTATTCGGTCGTCAGCGAATCCAAGACGGTCGGCGTCGCGGCCTTCCTCTACAAGATGAACATCCGCCGCGAAAGCCGCGGCCTGGTCACGAAGGGCGGCCTGCGGCCGCTGCATTTCCAGGAAGAACGCACCCGCAAACCAAAGCGGGCCGCCGATTTCGACTGGGAGGCCAAACAACTCAAACTGACCGACGGAGAAAACGTCAGCACCGTCGCGTTGCCTGACAACAGCTTCGATCAGACGAGCTTTGCCTATGCGTTTGCATTCCGGTCTCCGGACGAGGAACTCCCCCCGGTGCACCTTACCGACGGCCGCAAATTGTCCGACTACAAGTATCAGATGGTCGGCAAGGAAAAAATCAAGACGCCCATCGGCGAATTGGAGACCCTTCATTTCCAAAAAGTGCGCGAAGCCGACGACAAGCGCGGATTCGAAGTCTGGCTCGCGATTGAACATCATTATCTACCAGTGAAGATCCGCGTCATCGAAAAAGACGGCACCGTGCTGGATTCGACCGTCACCGCCATTTCCTATCAATAGATGCAACCGACCCCGGCAATGATGCAGGCGGCCACGGCAGCCGTCGATCTGGCATTGCCGATGCTGCATCCGGCCGACGCCGTGCTGCGTGAGTTCTTCAGCACGAACCGCGCGCTGGGCCAGCGCGATCGTGCCTTCATCGCCGAAACGGTGTTTTCCGTTCTGCGTCACAAACGGTTGCTCGAGCAACTCGTCGCCGAGCCTACCCCGCGAAAGCTCGTCTGCGCCGCGCTGATCAAGGTTCAGGGCTTCGGTCTTGGACAGATCGAGACCTTCCTGAAAAGCAGCGACCGCGACTGGACTCTCGCGCTCAGGACCGCCGATATCGAAGCGCTCCCGGCTGCCGTAAGACTCAGCCTGCCCGACTGGCTGTACGAGCGGCTGGTCGCCGAAACATCCGAGCAGGAGGCCACCGCCTTTGGCCGAGCCATGCTCAAGACGGCGCCGCTCGACCTGCGAGTCAATACATTGACGGCCGATCGCGGGCAGGTGTTGCGCGATCTTCGTGCGAGCGGTTTCGATGCCGCACCGACGCGTTTTTCGCCGGTCGGCATCCGCGTACCATCAACCGCCACGAATTGTTTTCCAGCGGCGCGGTCGAGGTACAGGACGAAGGCAGCCAGTTGCTGGGTTACCTAGTCGCACCCAGGCGCCGCGAAATGGTGGTCGACTTCTGCGCCGGCGCAGGCGGCAAGACGTTGCTGATGGGCGCGATGATGCAATCCCAGGGCCGGCTGTACGCCCTCGACGTTTCGGAAAAGCGCCTGAAGAATCTCGCTCCCCGGCTCAAGCGCTCCGGCCTGTCCAATGTGCATCCGCAGATCATCGCCAGCGAGAACGACATCAAGGTCAAGCGCCTCGCGGGCAAGATCGACCGCGTACTGGTGGATGCGCCTTGCAGCGGACTCGGCACATTGCGGCGTAATCCCGACCTGAAATGGCGCCAGTCGCCGCAGGCGATCGACGAACTCGCGGTCAAACAACGCGCGATCCTCTCGGCGGCCGCCACGTTGCTCAAGCGGGGCGGGCGCCTGGTATATGCGACCTGCAGCGTGCTGGCACAGGAGAACCGCAAGATCGTCGAGGAGTTTCTCGCTGACCATCCCGGTTTCGAACGGGTCAGCTGTCG
>WNFL01441666.1_pt1 | contig 34051 bp, 27 predicted proteins | sample 5400361 | NCBI WGS metagenome assembly WNFL01 (sample SAMN13153351, study PRJNA577476) | soil metagenome | isolation source: 40 cm soil on Douglas fir-dominated hillslope | place: USA:California | collected 2013-09-17
ATCCACGGCGAGGAGAGAAACATGACGCTCGACGAGGTGCGTGTGCCGCCCGACGTGCTGCGCCTCTCGCGGCGCGCCGAGCGCCTGGTGGAGCTCATCGCGACCGCCGAGGTGACCATCCGCGTGTTGAACCGGATGCTCGCCGAGGCCGCCTCGGGAAAGTCGAGGCTCGGCACCAACTGAAGGCCGATTTCAAAAGAATTGGATGGAAGTAGCAGTTTGGAAACAGCGCGGTTGCATGCCAGCAACGTGCAGTGCGAGCGAGGCTTGAATTCCGTTGACGCTCATATGCGCGCTCTTTAACGTTCCGAAGCCAAACAAAATCCCTGGGGAAAACATGAATCGCAAAGATCGGAAATTGGCCATTGCAGTGATCGGGGCCTTGGGCCTCGCGGCGGTCGCGCCTGCGGCGTGGGCGCAACAGCCGGCACCGGCGGCAAAGGAGCGCATCGAAGTCACGGGATCCAACATCAAGCGCGTGGAAGGCGAGACCGCGCTGCCGGTGACGGTGATCACGCGCGAGGAGATCGACAAGTCGGGTGCGACCAACGCGGTCGAGCTCCTGCAGCTGGTCGCCTCCAACAACAGCTTCGGCAACGCCACCTACACCAGCACCATCGGCGCGACCACTTTTTCGGCGAATACCGCGTCGCTGCGCGGCCTGACCGGCGGGCGCACGCTGATCCTCATCAACGGCAAGCGCGTCAACGGCTTCGCCGGCGAGATCAACGGCGTGCAAGGCGTGAACCTCTCGGTGATCCCGTTCGCGGCCATCGAGCGCGTCGAGATCCTCAAGGACGGCGCCTCCGCGGTGTACGGCTCCGACGCCATCGCGGGCGTCATCAACTTCATCGTGCGCACCGATTACCGCGGCGCCGAGGCGACGGTGTTCTACGGCGCCCCCACGAGGAGCGGCGGCGGCGAGCAGGAGAAGTACAGCGGCGCGATCGGCTTCGGCGACCTCGCCACGCAGCGCTTCAACGTCCTCTTCTCGGCGTCGTACGAAAAGCAGAAGCATCTCGACCAGGTGGACCGCAACTTCTCCAACACGTCCGTGCGCGACGACATCGGCCTCGTCGGAATCTCGAGCAACACCTTCCCGGGGCGCATCGCCACGGGCGGCATCGGCGTGCCGAGCGCGCCCAACTGCGCGCCATCGGTCTTCTTCAACGACAACATCGCGGGGCTCCATGGCTGCTTCTACGATCCGGCCGCCGACAAGGGCGTGCAGGCGATCCCCGACACCAAGAACAAGAACGTCTTCGGCTCGGTCAAGTTCCAGCTCACCAACACCTGGCAGGCGTACGGCACGGCGCTCTACACCGAAGACGAGAACCGCTTCAAGATCCAGCCGGTGCCGATCTCGCGCGTCTTCTTCTACGGGCCGAACTCGGACATTCCCGCGACGGTGACGATCCTGCCGTCGAGCCCGTTCTATCCGACCGCGCTCGCGGCGTCGCACGGCGTCGCCGGCCAGCCCCTCGACGTGCGCTTCCGCGCCTACGAGGCGGGCCAACGCGATACCACGGACACCAACAAGGGCGGCCAGGTGGTCGCCGGCGTGAAGGGCTCTTGGGGCACCTGGGACCTCGACGGGTCGTACACCTACGCACAGGGAAAGACCAAGGAGCAGCTGAATGGCGGCTTCCCGCTCTACTCGCGGCTGCTTCCGCTGCTGAATAGCGGTCGCGTGAACCTCTTCGGCACCAACACGCCGGCCATCGTGCAGGAGGAGCAGGCCACCAACTTCATCGGCGAGGTCTTCAACGGCAAATCCACCAACTCGGGCGTGCAGGGGAAGATCTCCGGGGAGGTCTTCAACCTGCCCGCGGGCCCGCTCGCCGTGGCGTTCGGATTCGACGTGCGCAAGGAAAAGCTCGAGCAGATCGCCGCCCCCGTCCTTTCCACCGGCGACCTGTCGGGTTTCGGCGGCAACATCAAGAGCGTCGCCGGCGACCGCGACGTGAACGCGCTGTATGCGGAGCTGAACGTCCCGGTGCTGCGTTCCCTCGAGGCGAACTTCGCGTTGCGCACCGACGACTACAGTGACTTCGGGCGCACCACCAACCCGAAGGCGGCGCTGCGCTGGCAGCCCACGCAGAACTGGCTGTTCCGCACCTCATACGGCAAGGGCTTCCTCGCGCCGTCGCTGTTCCAGCTCTTCTCGCCCCGCATTGGCGCCGTGTCGGCGAACGGCACCAGCGACCCGATCCGATGCCCGGTGACGCACGACAACGGCATCGACTGCATCACGCAGTTCCCGCTGATCTTCGGCGGCAACCCGGACCTGCAGCCGGAGAAGTCCGAGCAGGCGACGCTCGGCTTCGTGTTCGAGCCGAGCAACGCATTCTCGGTGTCGGTGGACTATTTCAAGATCCGCCTCAACAACACCGTGACCAACGGCGTGCCGGTGGCCACCATCCTCGGCGACCTCGACCGCTACGGCTTCCTCGTCACGCGCGGCGCGCCGAGCGCCGGCTTCCCGAACCTGCCGGGCCCCATCACCAACATCCAGCAGACCTTCACCAACCTGGGCGCGCTGCACATCGAGGGCCTCGACCTCGAGGCGCACTACAAGTTTCCGCGCACGAGCTGGGGGCGGGTGCGCCTCGACATGTCGGGCTCGTACTATATCCGCTACGACGGGCAGAACACCGACGGCTCGTATGGCGGGCTCGTGTCGAACGGGTTCGGATCGCCGGTCGCCGGCGTGATCCCGCGCTGGAAGCACTACGCCACCGTCGGCTGGGACTCGGGCCCGTGGGCGCTCACGCTGGCGCAGTCGTACCAGTCGGGCTACGTGGACGTGAACACCGACCTCGACGGCAACCTGCGCCGCGTGAGCTCGCAGTCGCTCCTCGACGTGCAGGCGGCTTTCACGGGATTCAAGAACCTCACCCTGGTGCTCGGCGCGAAGAACGTCCTCGACACCAACCCGCCGATGACCAACCAGCGCGTGACATTCCAGGCGGGCTACGACCCGCAGAGCTACGACGCGCGGGCGCGCTTCGTTTACGGCAGCATCCGCTACGCGTTCAAGTAGGAAGGAGTTCGACCCCCCCACTCAGGGGCCTCCGGGCCCCTTTTTCTTTTCAAGGTCGATGTCGATGTATTTCCAGAACGCGTTGTTCTGCACCAGGGGGCGGCGGTAGCCTACGACCCACGGATACCACATGTCCGTGAGGATGCGGTGCGCGTTGAGCTTCCACGGCGCGTAGGCCACGACGAGCTTGGCCATGGCCTGGTACACCTTGGTGCGCTCAGGCGTATCGGGCATGACGCGAGCTTTCTCGTAGAGCCGGTCGTACTCGGCAAGCTTGAAGCGCGCCCGGTTGAACGTGCCGATGTGCGCGCTGTAGAGCGAGGAAAGCCAGGTATCCGCGTCGGGCGCCGAGGCCGCCCCGCCCAGCTGCCACATCATGAGCTTGCCGGCGGCGCTCTCCTTGAGGAGGTCGGGCCACATCGCCTTGCGGAAGGTGATCTTCAGGCCGATGTCGTCCATGCTTCGCTTCCACAGCTCGTCGACCTGCATGTCGAGGGCGGTCGGCGTCGAGTTGAACCTGAGCACGAGCTGCGTGCCATCGGGCATGTCGCGGTAGCCGTCGCCGTCGCGGTCCACGTAGCCGAACATGTCGAGGAGCGCCTTCGCCTTGGCGACGTCGTACTCGTTCGCCGTGGTGCGGAAGGCCGGGTCGTAGCCCGCCACGCCCGGGCTGTAGGGCGTGTTCGCCGGGATCGCCTGGTTCTTGCGGATGATGGCGATGTCGTCGCGTACGTTGTAGGCAAGGGAAATCGCGCGGCGCAGAGCGACCTTTTCCGGCGTGTACCCGCCCACGATCGGGTCGTCCATGTTGAAGTACGCGTAGGTGAGGTCGAGCGCCGGCACCTGCGACATCATGATGCCGCGCCGGGCGAGGTTGGGCGCGAGCTTGTTGTTGGGCATGGCGACGTTGGCGAACTCGTTGGGCACGATGGAGATCAAGTCCATCTCCTCGTTGAGGAAGGAGAGCCAGCGCGGCTGCGTCTCCTCGATCACGTAGATCTCGACGTGGCCGATCGAGGGCATGCGCTTGCCCTTCATGCTCGCGAGGATCGCCTGGCCCTCGGCGTCGTCCGCCGCGGGCTCGCCGTCGAAGTACTCCTCCCGGAAATTCGGGTTGGGCTCGAAGACCAGCTTCGACGAGCGCTTCCAGAACGCGACGCGATACGCGTTGGTGCCGACCGGATGCGCGCCGATGTCGCTGGCGTAGCGCTCCACCACCTCGCGCGCCACCGCGCATGTGGCACGGCAGTCGGCGAAGTTGTAGATGAAGTTGTAGAACGGCTGGTTCAGCTTCACCTGCCACGTGTAGCGGTCGAGCGCCTTCAGGCCTTCGAGCGGCGCGTCGTAATCGAGGTGGTTGGCCTTGCGCGCCTTCGCGAGCAGCTCGTCGCTGCCCACGACGTAGCCCTCGACTTCCGAGAGCAGCGGCGCGGCGAGCGTCGGGTCGAACAGCCGCTTCATCGTGTAGACATAGTCCTGCGCGGTGAGCTCGCGCCTCTTGCCGTTGAACGCGGGATCGTCGTCGAAGTAGATCCCCGGCCGCACACGCAAGGTGTAGGTCAAGCCGTCCGCGCTGATCTCGGGCATCGAGGCGAGCGTGTTGGGCTTCAGCTTCAACGGCCGCGCGAGGTAGTCGTACTTGAGCGGGGAGTCGAAGATCGCGTTGTTGATGAAGCTCGAGTAGAGGTCGCTCACCTTCTGCGGGTCGAGCGAGGTCTCCGCGACCGGGAACGCGTAGCGGAAGACCTTGGCGGGATCGGCCGCGAGGGCCGGCTGCGCGGCGACAATCGCCGAGACGAGAAGCGTGCGAAACATGGCGAGATTTTACGCCGACGGCGTGCCGCTATCGCAGCTTGGCGACGTCCACGGCGGCCGCCATCGCCGCACGGCCGCGAGCGTGGGCCTATCGGGAGGCGAGGAATTCCCGCAGCGCCTTCGCCGTGTGCGACTTCGCGCCCGCCTTGAGGAACTCCTCGGGCGGCGCCGCCAGCACGATCCTGCCGCCGGCGTCTCCGCCTTCGGGGCCCATGTCGACGATCCAGTCGGCTTCCGCGATGACATCGAGGTTGTGCTCGATGAGGACCACGGTATTGCCCGCGTCCACCAGGCGATGCAGCACGCGGATGAGCTTCTCGACGTCGGCCATGTGCAGGCCGACGGTGGGCTCGTCGAGCACGTAGAGCGTGTGCGCGGCCATCGATGCGCGCCCCGGACGCGGAGCTTGCGGACCACGCACTTTCGCCAATTCCGTCACCAGCTTGATGCGCTGCGCCTCTCCGCCGGATAGCGTCGGGCTCTGCTGCCCGAGCGTGAGGTAGCCCAGGCCCACGTCCTGCAGCAGGCGCAGGCAATGGTGGATCGACGGATGGTGGGTGAAATACTCCACCGCTTCGTCGACGCTCATGGCGAGCACCTCGCCGACGTTCTTGCCGCGCATCTGCACCGCGAGCGTCTCGGCGTTGAAGCGCGCGCCGTTGCACACCTCGCACGCGACCTTCACGTCCGGGAGGAAGCTCATCTCGATGGTCTTCACGCCCTGGCCGTCGCAGCCGTCGCAGCGCCCGCCGGCGGTATTGAACGAGAAGCGGCTCGCGGTGTAGCCGCGGATGCGCGCTTCCTGCGTGTCGGCGAAGAGCTTGCGGATGTTGTCGAAGAAGCCGACGTAGGTCGCCGGGCACGAGCGCGGCGTCTTGCCGATCGGGGTCTGGTCGACCTCCAGCACGCGCGATACCGATTCCCAACCCTTGATGCCCTTCGTGCCGGTCATGGCGCCCGCCTGCTTGCGATCGCGCGCCGCGGCGACCAGGCGATGCAGGTTCTCGTGCAGCACGTCGCGCGCGAGGGTCGACTTGCCGGAGCCCGACACGCCGGTCACGATCGACAGGCGCCCGAGCGGGAAGCGCACGTTCACGTCTTTCAAATTATGCAGCCGCGCGCCGACCACCTCCACCGACGGCGTGGATTTCTCGATCGTGCGGCGCGGCTGGATCGGATGCTGCAGCGGCGCGCGCAGGAAGTGGCCGGTGAGCGAAGCGGGATTGGCCTTGAGCTCTTCCGCCGTGCCCTGCGCGACGATGCGCCCGCCGAGGCGTCCGGCGCCGGGACCGAGGTCGATCACGTGCTCGGCGCGGCGGATCGTGTCCTCGTCGTGCTCGACCACCACCAGCGTGTTGCCCTTCGCGCCGAGGCGCGCCAGCACGTCGAGGAGAATCTGGTTGTCGCGCGGATGTAGGCCGATGGTGGGCTCGTCGAGGATGTAGCAGACCCCGCGCAGGTTCGAGCCCAGCTGCGCCGCGAGCCTGATGCGCTGCGCCTCGCCGCCCGATAGCGTCGGCGCGCCGCGGTCGAGCGAGAGGTATCCCAGGCCCACCTGCTCGAGGAAGCCCAGGCGCGAGATGAGCTCGGCGAGGATGTCGCGCGCGATCTCCTGCTCGCGGCCCGCCACGGCGAGCTTCTCGAAGAAGGTGTGCGCCTTCGAGATCGGCCGCGCGCTCATGTCGGCGATCGACTGGCCTCGGAATCGCACCGCGAGCGCTTCCTTGTTGAGGCGCTTGCCTTCGCACGAGGGGCACGCCTCGTCGATCTCGAGCCACTCGACCCAGGAATCGAGCACGTGGTCCTCGGTGCCGGTCTTGGAGCGCTCATCGTCCCAATTCACCTCGTCGATCTTGAGGCCGGTGCCGTAGCACGCGGCGCACCAGCCGTGCTTCGAGTTGTACGAGAAGAGGCGCGGGTCGAGCTCGGGGAAGCTCGCGCCGCACGACGGGCAGGCGCGCTTCACGGAGTAGATCTGCGTCTCGCGCTGGCCCCAGCCGCCGCAGCACACGTGCAGCACGCCCTTGCCCATGTCGAGGGCGGACTCGACCGCGGCGCGCAGCTCCTTCTCGTTCTCCGGCTTCACCACCAGCTCGGCCACCGGCAGCTCGATGGTGTGCTCGCGGAAACGGTCGAGGCGCGGCCAGCCCTTGGTGGGCATGTACTCGCCGTCTACGCGCAGGTGCGACACCGCTTTGGCGAGCGCCCACTTGGCGAGGTCGGTGTAGAAGCCCTTGCGGTTGGTGACCAAAGGCGCGAGGAGGGCGATCCGGTCGTTGCGGCGCTCCTTCATCAAACGCGCGACGATCGCATCCACGCTCTGCGGCTCGATCGGCACGTCGCACTCGGGACAGTGCTGCGTGCCGAGCTTCACGAAGAGCAGCCTCAGGAAATGGTGGATCTCGGTCTGCGTCGCGACCGTGCTCTTGGAGCCGCCGCGGCTGGTGCGCTGCTCGATCGCCACCGTCGGTGGAATGCCGAAGATCGCGTCCACGTCGGGCTTGGACGCCGGCTGCACGAACTGGCGCGCGTACGCATTGAGCGACTCGAGGTAGCGGCGCTGGCCCTCGGCGAAGAGGATGTCGAAGGCGAGGGTGGATTTTCCGGAGCCCGACACGCCGGTGATGACGGTGAATTTCTCGCGCGGGATCGCGACGTCGATGCCTTTCAGATTGTGCTCGCGCGCGTTCTTCACGCGGATGGTCTTCGGCGGGCGGTAGGCGAGGTGCGGTTGCGCCGCGATCTGTCGGGCGGGCACCAGCGCCGTCTCGTACTCGCGCAGCGCCTTGCCGGTGTGCGAGGTCGCATGCCCCATCACCATCTTCGGTGTTCCCACCGCGACGATCGCGCCACCCGCCTCACCGCCCTCCGGGCCCAGGTCGATGATCCAGTCGGAGGCGCGGATCACGTCGAGGTTGTGCTCGATCACCACGAGCGAGTGGCCCGCGGCGATCAGCTTGCGGAAGGACTTCAGGAGCTTCGAGACGTCCTCGAAATGCAGGCCCGTGGTCGGCTCGTCGAACAGGAAGAGGCGGGCGGGGTGACTTTCCTCGCGGGGACGGCGGGGAAGCATCGAGATCGAGCGGCCGTCCGCTTCGGCGAGATGGCCGGCGAGCTTCAGGCGCTGCGCCTCGCCGCCGGAAAGCGTCGGCACCGGCTGGCCGAGACGCAGATAATCGAGGCCCACGTCCAGCAGGGGCTGCAGGCGGCGCGTGATCTCCTTGTCGCCGGCGAACAGCTGCACCGCCTGCTCGATGGTGAGCTCGAGCACATCGGCGATGCTGCGCCCGTCGACCTTCACCTCGAGCACCTCGTCGCGATAGCGTGTGCCGTTGCAGTCGGGGCAGCGCAGGTACACGTCGGAGAGGAATTGCATCTCGACGTGCTCGAAGCCGTTGCCGCTGCACGTCGGGCAGCGGCCGTTGCCGGAGTTGAAGCTGAAGGTGCCCGGGGTGTAGCCGCGCGTGCGCGCGTCCGGCGCCTTGGCGAAGAGCTCGCGGATGGCGTCGAAGGCGCCGACATAGCTCGCGGGATTGGAGCGCGTGGTGCGCCCGATGGGCGACTGGTCGACGAACACGATGTCGTTCACGTTCGCCGCGCCCGCCAGCGACGCGAAGGCGCCCGGTGTTTCGGTGGGCTTGCCGAGGTGCCTGCGGATGGCCGGGTGGAGCACGTCCTGCACCAGCGTGGACTTGCCCGAGCCGGAGACGCCCGTCACGCACACGAAGCGGCGCAGCGGAATGTCGACGTCGATGTTTTTTAAATTATGCTCGGTGGCGCCGCGGACGCCGAGCGTCGCGGTGCCGCGCAGCGGATCGCGCCCGAGGTCGTTGGGCACTTCCACGCCGGGGGCGCGCAGCTCGTCGCCGGGGCGGTAGTCGTCGGCGCGCTTGCGGCCCGAGAGGTAATGCGCGGTGAGCGTGTCGGCGCCCTTCAGCTGGTCGGGCGAGCCGAAGAACACCACCTCGCCGCCGCGCTCGCCGGGGCCGGGGCCCATGTCGAGGAGCTTGTCGGCTTCCAGCATGATCTGCGGATCGTGCTCGACCACGACGAGGGAATTGCCCGCGTCGCGCAGGCGCTTCATCACGTCGATCACGCGGCCCATGTCGCGCGGGTGCAAACCAATGGAGGGCTCGTCGAGGACGAAGAGCGTGTTGACGAGCGAGGTGCCGAGCGCAGTGGTCAGGTTGATGCGCTGCACCTCGCCGCCGGAGAGCGTGCGCGACTGGCGGTCGAGCGTGAGGTAGCCCAGGCCCACCTGGCGCAGGTAATCGAGGCGCGAGCGGACTTCGGCCAGCAGGAGCTCGGTCGCTTCATCGAGCGGCGCGGGCAGCTTGAGCGCGCCGAAGAACACGTGGATCTTGTCCGCGGGCAGCATCATCACGTCGTGCAGGCACAGGCCGGGGAGCGCCGCGAGCTGCTCGCGCGACCAGGTTGTGTCCTTCGGCATGTAGCGCGCTTCGTGCGCGAGGACCGCGTCCGCATCGGGCTTCGTGCCGACGCGCCATAGCATCGTCTCGGGCTTGAGGCGCGCGCCGTCGCACGTGGTGCACGGCGTGTATGCGCGGTAGCGCGACAGCAGCACGCGGATGTGCATCTTGTACGCCTTGGTCTCGAGCCAGTCGAAGAAGACCTTGACGCCGTACCAGTGGCTCTTGCCGGTCTTCTTCCAGCTCACCCACTCGGGGTCGCCCTGCAGCACCCAGCGCTGGTGCTCGGGGGCGAGGTCGCGATAGGCAACGTCGAGCGGAATGCGGCGCTTCTTCGCGTACTTCACGAGGTCGTCCTGGCATTCGGCGAAGCTCTGCGACTGGAACGGCTTCACCGCGCCGCCGCCCAGGGTCCGGGTCTCGTCGGGAATGACGAGGCCGTAGTCGACGCCGATCACCCGGCCGAAGCCGCGGCACGTGTCGCACGCGCCGATGGGCGAGTTGAACGAGAAGCGCGCCGGCGTGGGATCGGCGTAATGGATGTCGCAGTGGGCGCAATGCAGGTCGGTCGAGAACCTCCAGGTCATTGCCGGCGGCTGCGAAGCCGATGGCCCGGAATCCGATCTCTCCACGAAAACATTCACGCGCCCGTTGCCCACGCGCAGCGCGGCTTCGATCGCCTCCATGGTGCGCGCCTTCTCGGCGGAGGACATCTTCACGCGGTCCTGGACGACTTCGAGCCGCGCGCCGTCGCGATGCTGGATGCGCGTGTAGCCCTGCGCCTGGAGGAGCTTGGTGATCTCCTCCTCGCTGAAATTCTTCGGCACGTCCACCGGGAAGGTGATGACGAGGCGCGGATCGCCGTTGGCCGCGGCGCGCTCGCCCATCTCCGCGAAAATCGTTTCCGACGTGTCGCGGCGCACCGGCTGCGCGCAGTTGCGGCAGAAGAGGTTGGCAGTCCGCGCGAAGAGGAGCTTCAGGTGGTCGTTGATCTCGGTCATCGTGCCGACGGTGGAGCGCGAGGTGCGCACCGGGTTCGTCTGGTCGATGGCGATGGCCGGCGGGATGCCCTCGATGGCGTCGACCTGCGGCTTGTCCATGCGGTCGAGGAACTGGCGCGCGTAGGGCGAGAACGTCTCCACGTAGCGGCGCTGGCCCTCGGCGTAGAGCGTGTCGAACACGAGCGACGACTTGCCCGATCCCGACGGACCCGTGACGACGACCAGCTCGCCGAGCGGGATGTCGACGTCGAGGTTCTTGAGGTTGTTCTGGCGCGCGCCGCGGATACGGATCGTGTCGTGCGCCGCGTCGTCGTTCAGGGAAGGCGAATCTGCGGCGTGTCCCGCGGACAGGTCGTTCATGGAGGCCCTGTTGAAAGCGCCCGCATCGTGCGGACGCTAAGTATTGGCGGGGGAGGGCCCATTCTAGGCATCTCCCCGAAGGTTTCCGAGGGAATATTTTTCCGGTCGCGGCACTGTGGATAACTCATCCAGCGCGCCCTATAATTCTACCGGTTATGCACACAAACCTGAGGACGCACGCGCCCCTTTTCAACCCACTCCACCGGGGTCTGACCCCGCTCTGACCCCGGTCTGACCCCACTCTGACCCTCGATGGGGGAAGGGATAGGCAGCGTCGCATGTTTCCTCCTTGGGTCGTCTGGCCTCGCATCAGGACAACAATGGAGGAATCGTGAACATCTCGCGCGCCAGGGTTCAAGTCGCCATCGCCGCCTCGGTGGGTGCATTCCTTTTCGCGAGCACCTTCGCCCAATCGCCGGGCCCCACGCGCGTGCGCGGCACCATCACCGCCATCGACGGCAACACGCTCTCGGTGAAGTCGCGCGAAGGACAGGACCTGAAGATCGACCTCGCGCCCAATGTGACCTTCGCCTACATGAAGAAAGTGGAGCTCGCCGACATCAAGCCCGGTACGCCCCTCGGGACCACGACGGTCAAGGGCAACGACGGCAAGCTCGTCGCGCGCGAGCTGCACGTGTTCAACCCCGATCGGCCGATCCCCAACGAGGGCCATCGCCCATGGGACCTCGAGCCCGAGTCGACGATGACGAATGCGATGGTGACAGCGATGGTGCAGGCGAACACGGGGCGCGAGCTCACCCTCACTTACAAGGGCGGCGAGCAGCGCGTGATCGTTCCCGCGGGCACGCCGATCGTGATGGCGGTGGAGTCCGACCGCTCGGTGGTGGTCCCCGGCCAGTACGCCTACATCGCCATCACGCCCGGCGCCGACGGCAAGCTCACCGCCACGCGACTGCAGGTCACCAAGGACGGTGTCCGCCCGCCTCAATAACGAACCGGGGTCAGACCGGGGTCTGACCCCGCTCTGACCCCGGTCTGTCCCCGGTTGATTCAGTGGCTCGTCTGGTCGTGCCGCCCGCCGGGCTTCGAGATCTCGGCCACGGCCTGGCCGGCCTTGTCCGGCGGAGCGCTGCCGGCGAGATCGCCGAGGGAGATGATGCCCACCAGGCGCTTGTCGCGGTTCACCACCGGCAGGCGGCGGATCTGCTGCTCGCCCATGTTGTCGGCCACGCGCACGATGTCCTCGTCGTCGAAGCAATAGAGGACTTCCTCGGTCATCACGTCGCGCACCCGCGTTTCGGGGCCGAGGTTCTTCGCCACGGCGCGCAACGCGATGTCGCGGTCGGTGATCATGCCCACCAGGCGGTCTTTTTCGCCCACGGGCAGCGAGCCGGCATCGCACTCCGCCATTTTCCGCGCCGCGTCGCGGATGGTATCGCCGGGGGCCACGATGGCTACGTCCCGGGTCATGCATTCGTACACTTTCATGGTCCACCTCCTTGCACTGATCGCACCGCAATGGCGTTGGACCCGCGGCACGTGCCGGGTTTCCGCGCGTGTGCCATCCAGCACATCGCATCGCAGGCAGATCGGGCGAGGCGGGCTATCGAGCCACGCGCAATGCCTTTTTCGTCACTTCTTCAAGCCGATAAGCTGCATCAGGCGTGCGAGATCGGCGTCTTCCCGGGCGATGAGCTCGCCGAATTCGCCCGCCGGGAGGAATGCGGGCCGCACACCGAGATTCTCGCTGCCGGTCGCGAATTCCGGCGCTTCCACGGTGCGGCGAATCGCCGCCTCGAGCGCGGCGATGACCGCTCGCGGCGTGCCGTGCGGCACCGCGATGCCGCGCCACGCCTCGAGGGAAACGTCGATTCCCTGTTCGCGCGCCGTGGGGACGTCGCGCAGCGCCGCATCGCGATTCGGGATCAGCACGGCGAGGAGGCGCACCGCTCCCTGCTTCACCTGCCCGGAGAGCGCGGCCGGCAACTGCACCACGACGTCGACGTGCCCGCCGATGAGGCTCGGCACGACCTGCGCCGCACCGAACGGGATCTCGTTCACTTCCACGCCCGCGGCGCGCAACAGGGCCACGAGCGCGATGTGGGTGTGGCTGCCGATCCCGGAGTGGCCCACGGTGATCTGCCTGGGCCGCGCCCGCGCATCCGCGATGAGGTCGTTCAACGTCTTCCAGCGCGCATCGGCGCGAACCGCCACGACCGGAGATTCCACCAGCACGCGCGCCACGGGATCGAATGCGCGGTAATCGAAGTCGAGCTGGCCGGAGTGATAGGTGGTCGAGATCGAGTTCGAGTTCCACACCAGCGCATAGCCGTCGGGCTTCTGCGCGGCGACGTGCTTGTAGCCGATCGCCCCGCCCGCGCCGGGGCGGTTCACCACCAGCACGCGCTGCCCGAGATGGCGCGAGATGCCGTCGGCAAGCATGCGCGCCGTGACGTCCGCCGAGGACCCCGCGGGAAAGAGCACCGTGATCTCGAGCGGGCCGCGTTGCGGGAAGGAAACGTCCTGCGCCGCCGCGTCGATGGCGGCGAGTCCCAGCGCGAGCCAGAGAGCCTTCACTTCGCCGAGCGGATGCCGGCGAGGATCACGGCGAGCGACGCGGTGGAGCGCTCACCGTCCATCTCGGGCTCGCACTCGCCGCGGACCGCGCGCGCGAACTCCTCGAGCTCGTCGACGATGGGATCGTTCCTCGCGCACGCCACCGGTTGCGCCCCGGCCTCGCCGCGCTTCAGGTGGCGCAGTCCCTGGTGCATGTCGTAATACGCGCTCGCTTCCTTGCCGTAGATGTTCATGAGGTAGTACTCCGACGCCGACGCGTAGCTCGCGTTCAGCGTCGAGAGCGCGCCGTTGTCGTGCTCGAGGATCATGCTCGCGACATCGGGGTTGTCGCCCGGCAGCACGAGCTGCGCCGAGTGCGCGCGCACCGCCTTCACCGGCCCCATCAGGTACTCGAGCACGTCGGTGTAGTGGATGCCGATCTGCAGCATCACGCCGCCCGGCATTCCCGAGGCCTGGTAGCGCCACGACGAGAGGTCGATCTTGCCGAGGCGGTCGCGGCTGATGTTGGACTCCGCGTTGACGAGCTTGCCGAATCGTCCCGCGTCGATCTCCCCGCGGATCCAGCGGAAGTGGCTTTCACGCCGGCGTTGATATCCGAGCGCGAGCACCACTTTCGCGTCGCGGCAAGCGCGGGTGAGGGCGCGCGCGTCGGCGATGGTGTTGGCGATCGGCTTGTCGAGGAAGACGTGCTTCCCCGCGGCGGCCGCGGCGCGCGTTGTCTCGAGGTGCGTGCCATTGGGCGTCGTGTTGACGATCGCCTCGAGGGTGCGGTCGCCGAGGAGCGCTTCGTAGGTCGGCGCCGCACGGCATGCGAACGTGGCGGCGAACTTGGCGCGCTTCTCCTCGGAGCGCGTGAAGCACGCGACGATCTCGAATTTCCCGGAGCGCTGCATCGCCTCGGCGAGCACGTCGGACCACCAGCCCATGCCGACGCAGCCGACGCGCAACGCATCACTCACCGGCGCTCGCGCCGATGGATTCCACCGCCTCGCGCGCCACGCGCGCGTCGAACTCGAAGCTGCCACCGGCGACGCCGATGCCGCCCACGCATTCGCCGCCGAAAAGAACCGGGCAACCGCCTTCCATCGCGGTCCAGTTCGCGGCGCCCGCGGCGAGGGCGAGCCCCAGCGCGTGAGCCACGTCGAGCGACTGGCCCTGCGCGCCCTTCGATCCGGTGGGACGCCGGTTCGAGGCGGCGCACACCGCCTTGGTGGTCGCCGAATGCACCGTGTGGAAGCGCCCGCCCTCCATGCGCTCGAGGAGCACGAGGTTGCCGCCGGAGTCGGCGATGGCGACGGTGATGGCGATGCCCGCTTCCTCCGCGCGAGCGATGGCCGTGGCCATCATCTTCTTCGCGCCCGCGGCCGTGAGGCGCTTGGTGTCGGCGACGTACATGGTCTTCGTCCCCCTTCGGACTATATTAATGCATGCCCGTTTCGCACATCGAGCACTTCCTGGTCGCGGCCGACGACATCGACGCCACGCGCGATTGGTATGCGCGCATCCTCGGAATGACGTCGGGCCCGCATCCGGATTTTGGATTTCCCGTGCACTGGATGTACCTGGGAGAGGTGGACGTCGTGCACATCGGGCCCAGCGCCAAGGCGGCCAACCAGATCCAGAAGAAGTACCTGGGACGCACTTCCCAGGATGCGGGCGCCGGCACGGGAGCCATCGATCACATCGCGTTTCGCGCCACGGGGCTCCGCGCGATGCTCGAGCACTTGCGCGCGAACGGCGTGCCCTTCTCCCAGCGGCGGGCGAACGGGCAGGCGCTATTCCAGGTCTTCTTCCACGACCCCAACGGCATCAAGATCGAGCTGAACTACGCGGCCGCGGAAGCGCAGGGCATCCAGGCGGATATCACGCGCTAGCCGCCGCTCACCCGTTTCCAGACGTGGCGCTCACGGGAGGCGAGGAGCGGCACCGCCTTTTCGAGGTACTTCCTGAACGCCGACGTCTGCTGGTGCTGCTCGAAGGCTTTCTCGTCGACGTAAACCTCGTACAGCATGACGTGGGTCCGATCCTTGGGATCCACGACGACGTCGAACTGCCTGCAGCCGGGCTCGCGGCGTGCCGCCTCGGCATTGTCGGCGAGCTTCTGCATGAAGGCGTCGACGCTTTCGGGGAGGATGCGGATGTCGACCTGCAGGACGAAGGCCATGCCGCTAGCATATCTCAGGCGGCGACGGCCTCCTGCTGCGGCGCGGGCAGCGCCGCGACGAGCTCGTAAGCCGGCTCGGTGAGGAAGTCGGCGAACTCGTCGCTCGCCACCAGGCGGTCGAGCAGCCACGCGGCCTCGTCGTAGCGGGCGCCGGAAGCGCCGGGTGCCGACGAGACTTTGCGCAGCTCCTCCTCCAGGATCCTGCGGAAGAGCTCGACGGTGACCTTGCGCCCGTCGGCAAGCTCGCCTTGCGGCGAGCGGATCCACTGCCAGATCTGCGAGCGCGAGATCTCGGCCGTGGCGGCATCCTCCATCAGGTGATTGATGGGAACGCAGCCCTGGCCCGCGAGCCACGAGCCGACATACTGCAGGCTCACGTTGATGTTGGTGCGCAGCCCCTGCTCGGTGATCGGGCCCTCGGGACCGAAGGCGAGGAGGTCCGCCGCCTTCACGCACACGTCCTCGCGCTTGCGGTGGATCTGGTTCGCCTCGGGCATCGCGCGATCGAAGATGTGCTTCGCGACCGCCACCAGGCCCGGATGCGCGACCCAGGTGCCGTCGAAGCCGTCGCCGGCCTCGCGCTCCTTGTCGGCGCGCACCTTGGCCATCGCGGCATCGTTGGCCACCTCGTCGCCCTTGATGGGGATCTGCGCCGCCATGCCGCCCATCGCGTGCGCGTTGCGGCGGTGGCACGTCTTCACCAGCAGCTGGCAATAGGCGCGCAGGAAGGGCGCCGTCATCGTCACCTGCGCGCGGTCCGCGAAGACGAAATTCCCGCGGCGCAGCTTCTTGATGCAGCTGAAGATGTAGTCCCAGCGCCCGCAATTGAGGCCGGCGGAGTGATCACGCAGCTCGTAGAGGATCTCGTCCATCTCGAACGCCGCGGGCAGCGTCTCGATCAGCACCGTCGCCTTGATGGTGCCGCGCGGCAGGTTCATGCGGCTCTCGGCCTCGTTGAACACGTGGTCCCAGAGGCGCGCCTCGAGGTGGCCCTCGATCTTCGGCAGGTAGAAGTAGGGACCGCTGCCCCCGGCGACGAGCTTCTCGGCGTTGTGGAAGAAGAAGAGCCCGAAGTCGAAGAGCGACGCCGACACCGGGTCGCCGTCGATCAGCACGTGGCGCTCGAGCATGTGCCAGCCGCGCGGGCGCACGATGAGGGTCGCGGTCTTCTCGTTCAGCTGGTAGCACTTGCCGTCGAGACTCTTGAAGCCGAGGGTGCGGTCGACCGCCTGCCGAAGGTTGATCTGCCCGCGCACCATGTTGTCCCACGTGGGCGTCGAGGAGTCCTCGAAGTCCGCCATGAACGTGGAGGCACCGGAGTTGAGCGCGTTGATCACCATCTTGCGCTCGACGGGGCCGGTGATCTCGACGCGCCGGTCCTCGAGGTCCGGCGGCACGGGCGCGATGGTCCACGCCGCCTCGCGGATCGCGCGCGTTTCGGGCAGGAAGCCGAACGTCGCCTTGCCCGCGTCGAGAGCAGCCTGGCGCTCCGCGCGCGCCTCCATCAGGTCGCGCCGGCGCTGCTCGTATTTGCGGTGCAGGTGCGCGACGAAGCCGATCGCGGGCTGCTCGGGCGGAAGCTGGATGCCGGGAATGCTGAAGCTGTCGCGTTTCATTTTTCTCTCCGTCATCCCGGGCGCCGCAGCCGCGGCGATGGCCCGGGATCCAGTTAAATTGGGCCCCGGCCTACGCCGGGGTGACACTCAGTCGGCGGCCGCGGCCTGCTCGGAGCGGATCGGGGTCGGCGCCACGAAGAACTGCTCGTCCTCGGTCGATCCGTGCAGGGCGGTAGTCGAGGACTTGCCTGCTTGAATGACCTGCGTCACGTCGTCGAAGTAGCCGGTGCCGACCTCGCGCTGATGCTTGACGGCGGTGAAGCCGCGCTCGGCCGCGGCGAATTCCTTCTGCTGCAGCTCGACGAAGGCACTCATGTTGTCGCGCGCGTAGCCGTAGGCGAGGTCGAACATGCCGTAGTTCAGCGCGTGGAAGCCGGCGAGGGTGATGAACTGGAACTTGTAGCCCATGGCGCCCAGCTCGCGCTGGAATTTCGCGATGGTCGCGTCGTCCAGGTTCTTCTTCCAGTTGAACGACGGCGAGCAGTTGTAGGCGAGCATCTTGTCGGGGTGCGCCTTCTGCACGCCCTCGGCGAAGCGGCGCGCGAAGTCGAGGTCGGGCGTGCCGGTCTCGCACCACACGAGGTCGGCGTACGCGGCGTACGCGATGCCGCGCGACAGCGCCTGGTCGAATCCCTTGCGCGACTTGTAGAAGCCTTCGGAGGTGCGCTCGCCGGTGAGGAACGGCGTGTCGTTTTCGTCCACGTCGGAAGTGACGAGGTCGGCGGCCTCGGCGTCGGTGCGCGCGAGGAGGAGCGTCGGCACGCCGAGGACATCGGCGGCGAGGCGCGCGGCGATGAGTTTCTGCACGGCTTCCTGCGTCGGCACCAGCACCTTGCCGCCCATGTGGCCGCATTTCTTGACGGAGGCGAGCTGGTCCTCGAAGTGCACGCCCGCCGCACCCGCCTCGATCATCGCCTTCATCAGCTCGAAGGCGTTCAGCACGCCGCCGAATCCCGCCTCGGCGTCGGCGACGATCGGCGCGAACCAGTCGATCGCGCTCTTGCCCTCGGCGTGGTCGACCTGGTCGCAGCGCGTGAGGGCGGCGTTGATGCGGCGCACGACGGTCGGCACGCTGGTGGTGGCGTAGAGCGACTGGTCGGGATACATCGCCAGGCTGTCGTTGGCATCCGCCGCGACCTGCCAGCCCGAGAGGTAGATCGCCGGCACGCCGGCGCGCACCTGCTGCATCGCCTGGTTGCCGGTGAGCGCGCCCAGGGAATTCACGAAGGGCCGCTCGTGCATGAGGCGCCAGAGCTTCTCCGCGCCCTTGCGCGCAAGCGTGTGCTCGACCTGCACGCTGCCGCGCAGGCGATAGACGTCCTCGGCGGAATAGCCGCGCTTCACGCCGTTCCAGCGCGGGTTCTCGGCCCAATCCTTCCTGATACGCGCGACTTCCAGGTCCCGGGGGGTCATTTGCCTTTTCTCCTTGCTTTCGATGGACGATGCGGGGATCGGCCGATGAAAGCACTTCTCCGGGCGCAGGAGGAATTGGAAAAGCGGCAAGGGGGCCTTCGCAAATTGCGAAGGATCTACTTCACGGCCGGCACCAGCGGAGCAATCAGGAAGGCTTGACCAGGTGATCCACGAGCTGGCGCGCGGAAGCGGGCAGCGAAGCGTAATCGCGTACGCAAACCCACATCCGGCGTGTGGCCCAGGCGTCGGTGAGGGGAACGAGGCGTAGCCCCATGGGACGGGCGAAGGAGGCCGCGGCGCCCTCGGGCAGCACGCCGATGCCCAACCCCGCCTGGATCATCTTGGCGACCACGTCGAAGCCCTTCAGCTGCACGCGCAGGCGCAGCGGCTGGCCCGCCGCGCGGGCGGCGTCGGCGAGCAGGCGCGAGATCACGGTGTCGCTCTCGAGCCCCACGAAGTCGTAGGGAAGCAGCTTCGCGAAGGCCAGGCGCTTGCCACGCAGGGGATGGCGCTTCGGCAGCACCGCCACCAGCGTGTCGGTGCGGTAGTCGAAGCATTGCAGCTCGCCGGTGGGCGCGCCCTCCATCACGATGCCGATGTCGGTGGCGCCCGACTGCAGCGCCTGCACGATCGCGCCGCTGCGCTGCTCCTCGACGGCGATCTTGATGGCGGGGTGCGACGCCGAGAAGGACGCGAGGTCCCGCGACAGGTGCTGCGCGAGCGCCGACGTGTTGGCGTGCACGCGCACCAGGCCCTTGCCGCCCTTGGTGTAATCGGAAAGCTCGGCGCGCATCTCGTCGGCCTGCCCCATCAGCTGCCGCGCGTGCTGCAGCATGGCGCTGCCGGCGGGGGTGAGCTCGACACCCTTTGCGGTGCGGTGCAGGAGCTGCACGCCGTATTGCGCCTCGAGCTGCGCGATGCGCCGGCTGGCGGCGGCGAGCGCGATGTGGCCCGCCTGCGCGGCCTTGGTGATGCTCTTCGTCTCGGCGACGCGGATGAAGAGCGCGAGCGAGGCGAGGTCGGGGCGCGCCGTCACGAGAGGAAGCGCCGCGGCGAGATGGCGCCCGCCATGTCGCGCGCGAGCGGCAGCGGCTCGCCGGCGAGCTGGCAGGCGAGGAGCTCCGCCCCGAGCGGCGCCCACAGGAGGCCGCGCGAGCCCAGGCCGGTGGCGGCGTACACGCCGTCGACGGCGGTGGCGCCGAAGATCGGCAGCCGGTCGGGGACCGTGGTGCGAAAGCCGGTCCACCCGGCAAGGCCCATGGGATGCAGCCCCTCGGTGAATCCGGGCAGCATGGTCTCGGCGCGCTCGAGATTCTCGCGATGGTCGGCGGCGCGCACCGCGGGATCGAAGTCGTCGTGGTGGTAGCTCGCGCCGACGCAATGGCCGCCTTCGGGCACCGGCGCCACGTAGCCGCTGCCGCTCACGATCCGCTCCAGCGCGCGGCGCGGGGAGGGCGGCAGGTAGGTGACTTGTCCGCGTACCGAGGACAGCGTGAGGCGCGCTTCCGGAAGAAGGCGCCTGGCATCGACGGCGTTGGCGACGACCAGGACCGGCGCCTCGGCGATCACGCGGTCGTCGGCATCGAGCGCGCGCCACTCGGAGCCTTCGCGCTCGATGCGCGCCACCGGGCGCCCCATGTGGCGCTTTACCTTGTCGCCGGCGCGCGCGAGGCTCGCCACGGCGAGGCTTTCGGGCGACACCCACGCGCCGTCGGGAAACCACCAGCCCGCGCCGCGCACCTTGCGGCCCGCCAGCTCGCTCGCGCGTGCCGCGTCGACGAACTCGAGGAACGACGCGGGGTAGCCATGGGATCGCGCGATCGCCGCGAAGCGCGACGACTCCGCGTCGTTCTCGGCGAGCTGCAAGACGCCGCTGCGGTTCCACACGAGATGGTAGCCGTCGTGCTGCAGCGCGCGGTAATGCTGGAGCGCATAGAGGAAGGCGCTGCGCGAGACCCGCGCGTTCAGCGCGTCGCGCAGGTTGGCGATGGGCCGCACCAGGCCCACGGCGGAAACGCTGCGATCCGCGCGCGCGTCGACGAGCGCCACCTCCCAGCCGCGCGCGGCGAGGCGCTCCGCCGAAACCGTGCCGGCCAATCCAGCGCCGACGATCACCGCGCGGCGCTCATGCGGGTTTCCGTGCCCCGGCGCGCGTGACTTGAGCTCTCCCACCAGCATCTCGCGCTTGGCGCCGAAGCCTTCGCGCTTGTCCACGGTGAAGCCGGCGTCGGCGAGTGCCGCGCGCACGCCACCGGCCACGGTCCACGTCGCGAGCGTGGCGCCGGGCGCGGCGAAGCGCGCGAGCTCGCGCACCACCTCCGGCGACCAGATGCCGGGGTTCTTCGCCGGCGAGAAGCCGTCGAGGAAGAACGCGTCGACCTCGGCCACGAGCTGCGGCAGCATCTGGCGCGCGTCGCCCAGGAGGAGCGTGAGGATCACGTTGCCGGCGTCGAAATGCAGCCGATGGAAGCCCGCCAGGGGCGGCGGCCAGACCGAGGCGAGGGCGCGCGCCAGCTCTTCGAATTCGGCGAAGGGGGCGAGGGCGGCGCTGAGGTCGGCGCGCGTGAACGGCTCGCTTTCCACGGAGATGAAGTGCAGCCGCGCCGGGCGCCGCGGGTCCCGGCGCCACGCATCCCAGGCGGCGAGGAAATTCACTCCAAGGCCGAAGCCCGTCTCGAGGATGACGAAGCGCTCGCGCGAGGCCCAGCGCGCGGGCAGCTCGTTGCCGGCCAGGAAGACATGGCGCGCCTGCGCGATGCCGCCGTGGGAGGAATGGTAGACGTCCTGGAACCGCGGGGAGAACGGCGTGCCGTCGGCGGTGTGCTGCAGCGGCGCGGTGGGAACGGTGACCATCCGCCCATCATATGACCAGACCGGGACGGGGTCTGACCCCGCTCTGACCCCGGTCTGACCCGGCGTCAGAAGAGGAGCGTGGACAACCGGCTGCGGTATTCGGTGACGAGCTCGGGCTCCTCGGACGCCATCTCGAACACCGACAGGATCCTCACGCGCGCGATGTCGTTGCGGAACGTGCGGTCGCGCTTGACGATCTCGAGGAGCTGGTGCATCGCCGGGCCGAAGTCGCGGCGCGAGATGAGGAGGTTGGCGAGCTCCAGGCGCGCCTGGAGGTCGTTGGGGTCGAGGTGGATGCGCCGCGCGAGGAGGTCGATGGGCGGCAGGCCCTTGGCGATCTCGGAAGCCTGCAGGCGCGCGAGCACGTGCGGGTAGGTCGATTGCTGGCGTGCGCCCGGGCCCAGCGTGTTGAAGTGCATGCGCGCGCGCTCGACGTCGCGGCGGTCGAGGAGGATCGCGACGAGGTCCAGGCGCGCCGCGGCGTGCGACGGGTCGAGCGCGATGGCGTTGCGCAGCGACTCCTCGGCGAGCGACGGCTGGCCGCGTGCCAGGGCCTCGCGCCCCGAGCGGTGCTCGATCTCGGCGGGGTTGGGAATCAGGCGGTCGAGGAAGGCGCGCACGAACGCCTCGGGCTGCGCGCCCATGAACTGGGCCACCGCGTTGCCGTCGACGAAGGCCACGGCGTAGGGAATCGACTTCAGGTTGAACGAGGCGACCAGCTCCGGGTTGGTGTCGGAATTCACGTTGACGAGCTTGAAGCGCCCGGCGTACTCGCGCTCGAGCTTCTCCAGCTGGGGCCCCAGCTGCTTGCAGGGGCCGCACCAAGGCGCCCAGAAATCCACGATCACCGGGACTTCCATGGAGGCCTCGATCACATCCCGCTCGAACGACGACAGCGTTGCATCGATCATCGAAGAATCCCCCTCTAGTCATGGATAGACGAGGGGATTGCGCGTGCGTTCGGGCCGCGCGGCTGGTAATGGGGTCAGACCCGCACGGCAAGTTCCGCAGGAGTTTTCCTACCTGATCGATAATTGGAACAATCCCTCTGCCGATCGGCCCGCCATGCCCCTGGTTCTGAACATCCCCGCAGGACTCACCGGAGTCGCCGAGATGGTGGTCGGCGAGCAACACACGGCGCCGCGCATCGGCAGCGGGCGCATCCGCGTGCTCGCCACGCCGGTCATGATCCAGCTGATCGAGTCGGCCGCGCTCGCCGCCGTCGAGCAATCGTTACCGGAGGAGCACCAGAGCCTCGGAACGCACCTGGACATCACGCACATCGCCGCCACGCCCGTAGGCATGCGCGTACGTGCGACCGCGGAAGTCACGCGCGTGGAGGGCCGGACGATCTACCTCAAGGTGCGCGCCGAGGACGAGCGGGAGCTCATCGGCGAGGGCACCCACGAGCGCGTGGTGGTGAACCTGGAGCGCTTCGACAAGCGCATCCAGGGCAAGGCGCGAATCGCCTGAACGGCAAAACCTACCGGTTCTAGGGTTCATGAGGCGCCGGCGGACTTCTTCGCCTGCACGCGCTTGTCGATCTCGTCCAGGCGGTACTCGAGCACGTCGTCGGTCACATAGCCGGAGGTCACCAGGAAGAGCTGCGCGCCGTAGCTCACCCCGACGGTGGGGAAGCCGCTCACGCCGAGGGTCTGGGTGGTGGTGAAGTCGGACTTGACCTCCTCGCGCATCAGCTCGGAGTCGAAGTTCATGCGGAAGGTGTCGCGCTCGTAGCCGCATTCCGCGGCGATGTCGGCGAGCACGTCGCCGCTGGTGGCGTCGCGCCCGTCGCGGTAGAACGCGCGCTGGATCGCCTTCAGGTACGGGTAAGCCTTCGCGACGTCCATGTCGCGCGCGGTCACCACCGCGCGACACGAGGGCTCGGTGTCGTAGACGAAGCCCTCGCCGTCGAGCACCGATTCCGAGAACGGCAGCCCGCTCGCGGTGGCCACGTGGCGCCAGTGCTTGCGCAGCATCGCCTTGAACTCGGCCGTGGTGGGGCGCGTGTTGTAGGGGCGCAGCCCGCCCATGACGAGGTCGAGGCGCGTGTCCGGATGACGCTCGAGGAGCTTGGTGAGCTCGGGGCCGAAGCCGTAGCACCAGGAACAGAGAGGATCGGCGAAATAGAGTAAGTGCAAGGCGCGAGGCGCGGAAAGTCGTCAAGCGGCGATCGAGCGTCCCAGCGACAACGCCACCACGCGATTGCGGCCTCGCTGCTTCGCCAGCGCCAGCGCCTCATCGGCGCGCGTGAGGAGGCTCTCGATGCTTTCGGGACCTTCGTCGAGGCGCGCGGAGACCCCGACGCTCACCGTGATCGGCAGTCGATAGCCGCCCACCTCGAGCATCTCGGCCTCCACCGACTTGCGGATGCGCCCCGCGACCACCACCGCGCCGGGGCCGGGCACGTCGGGCAGCATCACCAGGAATTCCTCGCCGCCGTAGCGCACCAGCATGTCCTCCTTGCGCAGCGCCAAGCGCACGATGTCGGCGATCTTCTGCAGCACCTCGTCGCCCACGCGCACGCCGTAATTCTCGTTCACCGGCCGGAAGTGGTCGATGTCGAGGATGATGATCGACAGCGGCTGGCCGGCGCGGCGGATGCGCGACAGCTCGCGCTCGGCGATCTCGTGGAAGGTGCGCCGGTTGTAGGCGCCGGTGAGCGGGTCGGTGGTCGCCATGCGCAGCGCCTCGCCCTCGGCGCGTTCCTTGTGCAGGAGGAGGAACGCGAAGCCGCTCACGATCGCGGCGGCCGCGGCGGCGACGAAGAGCGCCGACTGGAAGGTCCCCGGCGCCACGAATGCGATCATCGGATCGACCGCCAGCATCACCGCCACGCCGCGCACGTAGAAGGCGACGGCGCCGATGGCGAAAGTCGCGATCAGCACGCCGCGCGCGCGCGCCCGGCCGCTCGGCGTGGGATGGATCTGCAGCGCGATCGCCGCGAGCACCACGAGGAGCGTGCCGAACACCATGCCGCCGAAGAGGACGGCGCCGGCGGCGTCGCCCCCGAGGAGCGCGAACGGCACCGCCGCGCCGGTCATCACCGCGGGGTGCACCCAGGCGGGGAAATGGCGCCCGCCGTAGGCGAGGAGAGCGCGCGCCTGCAAGGTCATCGAGAGCGCCAGAACCGCGGCGGCCACGGCGAAGGCGCCACCCGCGAGCTGCAGCCCGAAGGCGAAGACCGACGCCGCGCACGAGCGCGCGAGGAGGGAGGCGATCCAGGCACCCATGCCGTGGCGGAAACGCCGCCCCGCGCTCATCCACAGCACGATCGCCACCATCGCATCGGCGACGGCGACGAGGAGGAGGAGCGTGCGCAGGTCGGCCATGCGGCTAGCCTAGCAGCTAGCGGTTCCCGAGGATATTCATCGCCACCATCTCGCGGAACTTCGCGGCGCCGATGAAGCCCTTGCCCCACTTCTCGTCGAAATCGGCGGTGGCGTCGGAGGCGGTGATGTCCTCGAGCTTGCGGCCGTCGGCGACCATTTTCCGGATGCGCGCCGAGACGGTGGCGAGCATGTCGCGATAGGCCTTGAGCTCGGCCTTGTTGGAGAGCGGGCCGTGGCCCGGGATGATCTTCGTCTTGTCGCTCACGATGCCGAGCGCGCGGTCGCACGCGGCGACGACGCCGTCGATGGTGCCGCCGCTGGAGGTGTCGATGAAGGGGTACATGCCGTTGAAGTAGGTGTCGCCCATGTGCACCACGTCGCTCTTCACGAATTGCACGATCGCGTCGCCGTCGGTGTGCGCGCGCGGCACGTGGAAGACGCGCAGCTCCTCGCCATTCAAATGGAACGTGACCGAGTCGGCGAAGGTGACCAGGGGAAGCGCCGCGCCGGGCGCGGCCGGCACGGTCGAGCGCAGGAACTCGATCAGCTGCTCGGTGCTCATGCGCTTCCTCACGTTCTCGTGGGCGACGATGATGGCGCCCGCCTTGCCGAAGTTCTCGTTGCCGCCGGTGTGGTCGAAGTGCCAGTGCGTATTGATGATGAACTTCACCGGCTTCGCGGTGAGCTTCGCGATGGCCGCCGAGATCTTCTCCGAGAGCGGCGCGAACTGGTCGTCGATGAGGAACACCGCGTCGTCGCCGATGGAAAGGCCGAGGTTGCCGCCCGCGCCCTCCATCATGTAGGCGTTGTCGCCCGGCCGGGTGGTCTTGATCTCGACCTTGGAGTAGTCCTGGGCCGATGCGGTGGCGACGCCGAGCGCGCAGGCGAGGGCGGCGAGGATGCGGTGTTTCAAGGCGGGCTCCTGCGCGGTTTTCGGGAGGGGACTACTATGCCGCAAAAGGGGAAAACCATGAAAACCGCAAGCCGTCATTTGCTCGCCTTCTGCCTTGCCTTCGCCGCGAACGCTTCGGCCCAGGCCCTCGCCGATGCCGCGCTCGTCGACGCGCTGCGCGGCGGCGGCTACGTGATCGTGATGCGCCACGGCGCGACCCACGCCGACCAGGCCGATACCGATCCGCTCAACGTCGGGGAGCCCGGCAACGAGACGAAGCAGCGCATGCTGAACGACAAGGGACGCGCCGCGGCGCAGGCGGTGGGCGAGAGCCTGCGCGCAATGAAAGTCCCGGTGGGCCTCATCGTCACCAGCAAGCTCGCGCGCGCGCAGGAAACCGCGCGGCTCATGAATGTCGGCGCGGTCACCACCAGCTGGGACGTGACCGAGGGCAACCAGATCGTCTCGCCCAACGAGAACAACCGGCGCGCGGCGGCGCTGCGCAGGATCGCGGCGACGCCGCCCGCGCCCGGCAGCAACACCCTCGTCGTCACCCACAAGCCGAACGTGATCGACGCGTTCGGCAAGGACTGGTTCGAGGTGAAGGAAGGCGAGGCGAGCGTCTTCAAGCCCGACGGCGCGGGCGGCTTCAGCCCCGTGGCGCGGGTGCCGATCGAGCAGTGGCCGGCGCTCGCCGCTCGGCGCTGATCCACTCGTTCACGCGCGCCTCGAGCACGGTGAGGGGGAGCGCCCCGTCGTCGAGGAGCGCGTTGTGGAAGCGGCGCAGGTCGAAGCGCTCGCCGAGCGCGGCCCTGGCGCGCGCGCGGAGCTCCTTGATCTTCAGCTCGCCCACCTTGTAGCCGAGCGCCTGCCCCGGGATGACGATGTAGCGGTCCACCTCGGCGGCGGCGAAGTCCGGGTGCACCCCGGAATTGCCGGCGAGATATTCGATCGCTTCCCCGCGCGTCCAGCCGAACGAATGGATGCCGGTATCCACCACCAGGCGGCATGCGCGCAGCATCTCGCCCATCAGCGCGCCGAAGTGCTGGTAGGGATCCTTGTAGAAGCCGATCTCGTAGCCGAGGCTCTCCGAGTAGAGCGCCCAGCCCTCGCCGTAGGCCACGTACCAGATGGCGCGGCGGAAGGTCGGCAGGTCCCTCAGCTCCTGGGCGCGCGCGTTCTGCAGGTGGTGGCCGGGCACCGCCTCGTGCAGGAGCGTCGATTCCATCTCGTGCGACGGGCGCTTCGCGAGGTTGTTCACGTTGGCGTCGAAGAACCCCGCGCGGCTGCCGTCCAGCGCCCCGGGCGAATAGTGGTCGGCGTTGTCGCCCTCGGAGGCGTCCATGGCGCGCACGCCGTAGGGTAGCCGCGGCAGCTCGGCGAAGAGCTTCGGCAGCTCCGCGTCGGCGCGCTTGGCGATGTCGCGATAGGCGGCGAGGCGCTCTTCCGGGGTCTTGAAGAAGAAGCGCGGGTCGGTGCGCAGAAACTCGATGAACTCGGCGAACGTACCCTTGAATCCGGTGGAGGCGATCACCGCGTCCATGGCGGCGCGGATGCGCGCGACTTCCTGCTTGCCGATGTCGTGGATCGCCTGCGGCGCCAGGGGAAGCGTGGTGTTCTCGCGCACGCGCAGCGCGTAGTACGCGGCGCCGCCGGGAAGCTTCGACGCGGCGAGATCGGCCGAAGCCGCGGGCAGGTATTCGCCCTCCAGGAAGCGCTTGAACTCGGCGAACGCCGGGTGGACCTTTTGCGCGAGGATGCGCCGGCCGGAATCTACGATGCGCTTCGCGTCCTCGGCGCCGATGCCGGCGGGGATCTCGGTGAACGGGCGCCACAACGGCGTCTTGGTCACGTCCGCCGCGGCGTACTGCTCGAACATCGCGGGCACGCGCTCCATCGCCGCGCGCGGCGGCATCCATCCCGACTTCATGCCGGCGCGCATGATCGCCGTCTGCTGGCCGAGCTGCGTGGGGATCGCTTCGAGGCGCTTCAGGTAATGGTCGTAGTCGCGCGCGTCGCGAAAGCGCGTGGCCTGCACGATGTAGGAAAAACCGAGCTGCGGGCCCTGCATCGACGACACCTGCAGCCAGCCGTCGCCGTCGGCGCCGAAGGCAAGCTCGCCGTAGAAGGCGATCTCGCGCTGGTTCATGGTGAGCGATTCGAGGAGCACGTCGCGCGAGATGCGATCCTGGGTCGAGAGCGCTTTCGGGTCGTAGCGCGTCACCTCGGCGATGAGCGTCTTCACGTGCGCCTTGCGCCGCGCGATGGCTTGCGGCGAGAAGTCGGTCAAGCGATCGTCGAAGCCGGGAATGCCGAAGAACGTGGCCTGCTCGGGATGCTCGGCGACGTAGAGCCTGAATTCGCGCTCGAAGAGGGCGTGCAGCGCCTTGTTGGGCGCGGGCTCGCGGGCGGCGGCGACGAGCGCCGAGGACAGAAGCGCGACGCAGGCGACGCGAAAGAGAATGCGCACGGTCATTCCACCTTGCCGATCTTCTTCACCACGTCGGCGAGCTTGCGCGCGTCGGCATCCCAGAAGGCGCGGAACTGCGGCTGGTCGAGATACTGGATCGGCGTCTCGAGCCTGGCGAGCGCGGCCTGGAACGCGGCGTCGTTGACGGCGAATTTCGCGGCCTCGCGCAATTTCGCGATGACCGGCTCGGGCGTTCCCGCGGGCACGAAGAGGCCGGTCCACTGCGAGAACTGCGCGTCGTAGCCCAGCTCCTTCAAGGTCGGCACGTCGGGAAACGCGGGATGGCGCGTCTCGCCCCACGTGGCGAGGACGCGGATCTTGCCGCCCTTCACCTGGCCGATCACGCTCGAAGGTCCCGTGGAGAGCGCTTCGACCTGCCCGCCGAGGAGCGCCACCACCGCGGGGCCCGCGCCGGTGAACGGCACGTGCAGCATCTTGGTCCCCGTGGTTCCGGTGAGCATCTCCATGGGGACGTGCATCGTGCCGTAGTTGCCCGAGGAGCCGTAGGGGATGGCGCCGGGCGCCTTCCGCGCCGCCTCGATGAGATCTGCGGCCGACTTGTAGGGGCTGTCGGCGCGCACCGCGAGCACCGTGGGGTCGGCGGTGAAGCGCGCGATGGGCACGAGCTGGTTCAGCTGGAACATGGGATCGCGGCCGAGGACCTTGTCGGCCTCGGGGATGATCGAGATCGACGAGAGCGCGAGGAGGACCGTGTAGCCGTCGGGCCTGGCGCGCGCGACATACTGCATGCCCACGCCGCCGCCCGCGCCCGCCTTGTTCTCGACCACGATCGGCTGCTTGAGGATGCGGCCCATCGCTTCGGCGAGCGGGCGCGCGGTGATGTCGGCCACGCCGCCGGGCGGGAAAGGCACGATCATCGTCACCGGCTTCGAGGGGTAGTCGGTCTGCGCCACGGCGGGCAACGCGGCGCTCGCGCAGAGGATCGCGAACGCGGCGGCGGACAGCGCGCAACGAATCATTGCTTCCTTCCTTTCGGCTTGGGCACTTCTTTCGGCTTGGGCTCCTCGGGGCACACCAGGCCCTTGGGACCGGTCAAGTCCTGGCGGTCGTGGGTGCGGATGCGCACGATGTAGGGGATGGAGCTCTTCGTGCGCGGGTTCATCATGATGCGCACGGTGCCGGCGCCGGTCACCTTCACGTTGGGCGCGGAGCCCTCGGGGAAGCCGCATTCGTAAACCGGCTTGCCGGGAATGGTGATGGAGAGGTTCACCACGGAGTTGTCGCGCCCTTCGGGATTGCAGTCGAGGCGGTGGAACGCGCAGCACTGGCTCGCCCCGGGCGCGAGCGTCGCCTGGAAACGCCGCTCGTTGCGCAGCGAATCCGGATGCGTCTCCTGCGTGACGACCACCTCGCGGTCCATCAGCTGGTTGTAGACACAATAAGCGCGCGCTTCGGCCGATGCGAAGAGCGCGAGGAGCATCAAAGAATAAGTCGTACCTGACACGACTTTTCAGCTCGCGGATTTTTCGCGGTACATGGCTTCGTCCGCGGAGGCGATGAGGGCGGCGGGATCGCGCGCGTGGTCGGGGTAGAGGGAGACGCCCAGGCTCGCGCCGCAGCGCACCTCGAGCCCCTTCCAGTCGAAGGGCGAGCCGAACGCGGCGCGGATGCGCTCGCCGATGATGCCGGGCGTATCGGGGCGCACGTCGGTCTCGAGGAGCACCACGAATTCGTCGCCGCCCAGGCGCGCGACCGTGTCGACTTCGCGAACACAGGCGCGGATGCGCGCGGCGGCCTGGCGCAGCACCTCGTCGCCCGCGGCGTGGCCCAACGTGTCGTTCACCTTCTTGAAGCGGTCGAGGTCGATGAAGAGGAGCGCCAGGCGATCGCCGCTCCTGTTCACGCGCATGATCGCGTGCTCGAGGCGCGCGGCGAGCGAGTTGCGGTTGGGAAGGCCGGTGAGCGCGTCGTGCACCGCGGCCTGGCGCAGCTGCTCCTCGGCATCCTCGCGCGCCGTCACGTCCTCGGCCAGCGAGAGGATCGAGGCGAGCCTGCCGGACTCGTCGAACACCGCGGAGTTGTACCACTGGCACCAGATGGCGCGGCCATCCTTGGTGACGTTCCTCGCCAGCATGCGGTTCCTGCGCGCGCGGCCCTCGGTGAGCTCCTGCGTGAGGGCACGCACGTTCTCGAGGGAATCGGGATGCACGAGCGCGAACTCGCTGGGCTTCCTGCCGAGGACCTCGTCCACCGTCCAGCCGAAGATCGACTCGGCCTGCGGCGACCAGCGCTTCACGTGGATGTCGGAGGACCATTCGACCATGGCGAGCGGCGTGTTCTCGATGTGGGAGGCGAGCTCCTGCAGGGCGCGCCCCAGGGCATCGTGGGTGCGCTTCAGCTCGTTCACCTCGAGCGCGCAGGAGAAGTAGCCGATCACGTTGCCGAGCGCGTCGCGCTGCGGGCGCAGGTTCACCGACAGCCATTGCGAGGCGCCGTCCTTGCGGCGCGCCTGGCGCTCGTAATGAACGTCCTCCCCGGCCAGCGCGCGGTTGGTCCACGGCTCGAACTGGCTGTAGGCCTCGTCGCCGTAGATCTCGCGGAGCGTCTTGCCGTGGATCGCCTCGCGCGTGGTGTCCATCCACTCGGCGAGCGCCGACGAGGCATAGACCACGCGGCCCTGCGCATCGACGAAGGAGACCAAGCCGCCCACCGTCTTCGCGAAGGCGTCCATGAACGCTTCCGCCGTGGGGAAGGCCTCGGGCAGCGGCAGCGGCTTCGGCTCTGCGCTCATGGAGGCGAAGCTTACCGGGGAGCGGTGGCGGGAAGCTCCACTTCCTCGGCGAAAGGGCGCGCCGGGAAGTGGAAGCGCACCGGCCCGTCGGGCTCGGCGTGCAGGAACTGGTGCACGAAGGGATCGGTGGAAGCCACCATCGCGGGCGTGGGCCCGTGCCCGACGATCACCCCGTCGTTCAGCAGGTAGAGATAGTCGGCGAGCTGCAGCGCCTCGTGCACGTCGTAGGTGACCACCACCGAGGTGGCGCCCAGCGCGTCGTTCAGCTTGCGGATCAGGTTGCACACGACGTTCAGCGTGATCGGGTCCAAGCCGGCGAAGGGCTCGTCGTAGATGATGACCTCCGGGTCGAGCGCGATGGCGCGCGCCAGCGCGATGCGCCGCCCCATGCCCCCGGAGAGCTCGCCCGGGCGCAGGCCCTGCGCGCCGCGCAACCCCACCGCATTCAGCTTCATCACCACCAGGTCGTGGACCATGTCCTCGGCAAGGCGCGTGTGCTCGCGGATGGGAAAGGCGACGTTCTCGAATACCGACAGGTCGGTGAAGAGCCCGCCCTTCTGGAACATCATCCCCATGCGCCGGCGCAAGGCCCGCAAGGACGGCCCGTCCAGCTCGTGCACATTGCGGCCGCACACGGTGACGGTGCCCGCCGCGGGGCGCAGCAGCCCGCCGATGATCTGCAAGAGCGTGGTCTTGCCCGAGCCGCTGGCGCCCAGGATCGCGACCACCTTGCCGCGCGGGATGTCGAGGTCGATGCCCTTCAGGATCGTGCGCCGGCCATAGGCGAAGCGCAGCCCCCGGACCTCGATCATGTTCTCAGGGTTTTCCATCGCCCACGATTATCCCTCGAAACCGTCGCCCGCTTTCCCGGAGGTGCAGTAAACTCTGCCCACCCAAAAAAGCCAGGGAGACCCGCATGGGAATCGTCGATCGCGTCAAGAACATCCTCCTCACCCCCAAGACCGAATGGGACGTGATCGCCGCCGAGACCACGCCCAACCAGGCGCTGGTGACCGGCTACGTCCTGCCGCTGGTGGTCATCGCCGCGCTGGCGGGGTTCGTGAGCTCGGCCGTCATCGGCCACTCGATGGGCTTCCTCGGCGGCACCTTCCGCATGCCGATCCTGTGGGCGCTCGCGATGCTGGTCTTCCACATCGTCGCCGGCGTGGCCGGCGTCTACCTCCTCGCCTTCATCGTGGACGCGCTCGCGCCCACCTTCGGCGGGCAGAAGAACTTCAACCAGGCGATGAAGCTGGTCGCGTACGCCTACACGGCCGGCGCGGTGGGCGCGGTGTTCGGCATCCTCCCGTACCTGGGAGTGCTGTTCGCCCTCGCCGGCGCCTTGTACTGCATCTACCTGCTCTACCTGGGCCTGCCCAAGCTCATGAAGAACCCGCCGGAGAAGACGGTGGCGTACACCATCGTCACCATCGTGGTGGCGATCGTGGTGGGCATCGTCCTCAGCGTGGTAAGCGGCCTCATCATGGCGCCGGCGATGATGGCGGGCGGGGCGCTCGGCATGGGAGCCTCGCGCCCCTCGGTGACCTACGCCCCCGACAGCCCGATGGGCAAGCTCGACCAGTTCGGCAAGAAGATGGACGAGGCCAACAAGCGCATGGAAGCCGCGCAGAAGAGCGGCGACCCGCAGAAGCAGATGGAAGCGGCGATGGGCGCGCTGGGCACCGCGATGTCCGGCGGCAAGGGCGTGGAGCCGCTGCAGCTCGACGCGCTGAAGCCCTACCTGCCCGCGACCTTCGCCGGCCTGCCGCAGACCTCCACGCAGTCCGACCGCAGCGGCGTGCCCGGCCTCATGATCGCCAAGGCGCAGGCCCAGTACGGCGACACGAGCGGCAAGAGCGCCGAGCTGGAGGTGGTGGACACGGGCGGCGCGGCGGGATTGATGGGCCTCGCCTCGTGGATGGGCATCCAGGGCGAGCGCGAGGACGCGAGCCACCGCGAGGTGACGCGCAAGGACGGCAACCGCCTGGTGCACGAGGAAGTCTCGAAGAGCGGCGGGCGCAACAAGCTCAGCGTGGTGCTCGCCAACCGCTTCGTGGTTTCCGCGAGCGGCCGGGGCGTGGACATCGACACGCTCAAATCCGCGGTGGGCTCGCTCGACCTGGGCAAGCTCGAGGCGACCCAGTAGCGCGCCGATTTCCCGCGCGCGTCGCCTTGGCATCGATCCGCAAGGAGGTCGTCGTGGCGTGCGCGCCGGAAAAGGCGTGGAACGCCGCGCGCGACGTGGGCGCCCCGCACACGCGGCTGGTGCCGGGATTCGTGGTCGATTGCAAGCTTGAAGGCGACACGCGCACCGTCACCTTCGCCAACGGCATCGTCGCGCGCGAGCTGATCGTGGACATCGACGATCGCGCGCGCCGCCTGGTGTGGTCGGCCGCGGGCGGGCGCCTCACGCACCACAACGCCTCGCTGCAGGTGTTCGCGGAGGGCGCGGACCGCACGCGCCTGGTGTGGATCGCGGACCTGCTGCCCAACGCCATGGCCGCGCCCATCGAGGCGATGATCCAGCAGGGCATCGACGCGATGAAGCGCGCCCTCGAGGCCGCGTAGCCCGCCTACCGGTCGAGCGGGCTCACCACGCCGCGCCCACCGCGGTTCAGCACGTGCGTGTAGATCATCGTGGTGCTGACGTCCTTGTGCCCGAGGAGCTCCTGCACGGTGCGGATGTCGTAGCCCGCTTCCATGAGGTGGGTGGCGAAGGAGTGGCGGAGCGTGTGCGCCGAGACGGGCTTCACGACGCCCGCCTCGCGCGCCGCGCGCTGCAGGGCGCGCGAGAACGTCTGGTCGAAGACGTGATGACGGCGCCGCACGCGGCTGCGCGGGTCGAACGAGAGGTGGTCCTGCGGGAACACCCAGTGCCAGCTCCAGCTCGTCGCGGCCGAAGGATTCTTCGCGGCATAGGCGTCCGGAAGCTCGACGCCCGCGACGCCGGCGGCGCGGTCGCCCTCGTAGATCCTGCGAGTCTCGCGAAGATGCCGCGTCATTTCCTCGACCAGTGAAACCGGGAACATGGTGATGCGGTCTTTCGACCCTTTGCCCTGGCGCACGACAAGCTGGTGGTGCGGGAGATCGACATCCTTCACCCGAAGGCGCAGGCATTCCATGAGCCGCATGCCGGTGCCATACATGAGCTTGGCCATCAGGCCATTCGTGCCCTCCATCCTGGCGAGAATCGTGTGTGCCTCGAGGCGGGTCAGGACCACGGGGAGCCTGCGCGCTTTCTTCGCGCGCGCGATGCCCTGCATCCACGGAAGATCAATGCCCAGCACCTCGCGATAAAGGAACAGAAGCGCGGCAAGCGCCTGATTCTGGGTTGCGGCCGCGACGTGGCGGTTGGTGGCGAGGGATGACAGG